>JACCDV010343403.1_pt1 | contig 23750 bp, 20 predicted proteins | sample 7446131 | NCBI WGS metagenome assembly JACCDV01 (sample SAMN15323448, study PRJNA562643) | freshwater metagenome | isolation source: river surface water | place: USA:Blue River Watershed | collected 2017-08-17
CATGAAATTTATACCGATCCAGCATGGCCATCGGATCCACTCTTTTATGCGTCGGCACCTTCCGTGACTGACCCGAGCGTGGCTCCTGAGGGTAGTGAGAATATATTCTTGTTGATTCCTGTGGCACCGGATTTAGTAGATACCGAAGAAATGCGCGAGAAATATTTCGATCAATTAATGGATCGTCTGGAAGCTTATTGTGGTGTTTCAATCCGGGATTCCATCGTGTTTAAGCGTTCCTATGCTCACCAAGATTTCAAGCAGGATTACCATGCCTTCAAAGGGAATGCCTATGGTTTGGCGAACACCTTAATGCAAACTGCATTTTTGAAACCAAGTCTGAAGAATAAGAAGCTTGGGAATATGTTTTACACGGGACAATTGACAGTTCCCGGTCCAGGCGTACCGCCGTCCCTAATTTCAGGAATCGTGGTAGCCAAGGAAGTCGATCAATTATTGAAAGGTTAGTACGATGGATTTATATTTACAGGTTTCCTTGGATGCGAGTAAGCGTTTGACTCAGGCCTATTCTACTTCATTCTCGTCGGGAATTCGGACTTTGGACAAGAGTTACCACGAGGCGATTTACGCCGTTTATGGTTTTGTTCGCTTGGCAGATGAGATTGTGGATACTTTTTATGAACAGGATCAGGCCGACTTGCTCACTCGTTTTCGTCAGGATACCTACCGTGCCATCGAGGAAAAAATAAGTTTGAATCCCATTCTCCATTCCTTTCAATGGGCGGTCAATAAATTCCACATGGAAAGGGACTTAATTGATGCCTTTTTGTATTCCATGGAAATGGATTTAACAGATCGTGTGTACGATCAGGCTACCTATAAACAATACATTTACGGTTCCGCTGAGGTGGTTGGCTTGATGTGTTTACGCGTATTTTGTGCCGGAGATTTGGCGGAATATGAACGTTTGAAACCAGATGCCTGTGCACTCGGTTCAGCGTTTCAAAAGATCAATTTTTTACGGGATATCAAGTCGGATTTCGAGGATCGTGGTCGGGTATATTTTCCGGGTATTGATTACAACAACTTTACGGAAAGTGAAAAGAAAGAAATAGAGGCCGACATCCAAGCCGATTTTGATGCGGGATTACGAGGTATCGAAAATTTGCCAAAAACGGCTCGAAAAGGCGTTTTGTTAGCCTATGAATACTACATTCGCTTGTTCGAAAAAATCAAGCTCGTCCCCGTTGAACGATTAAAATCGGAACGTATTCGCGTGCCGGATTGGGAGAAGTTATTGATCTATTTACGCGTCTAACATGGAGTTTTGGACATTGCTAATTTTGTTGGGTGGTATGGCATTCTTATATGCCTCCGTCGGCCATGGAGGAGCATCCGGTTATTTGGCAGTCTTAGCCATCTTTGCAGTAGCACCGGCCGTTATGAAACAAACAGCACTCGTGCTTAATTTAGGGGTTTCTTTATTGGCCTTTTATCAATTTTACCGCCAAAAATACTTTCGATTCGAACTCTTTTGGCCCTTTGCCTTGACCTCGGTTCCGATGTCCTACTTGGGTGCCCAATTTGTGTTGAGTGACGCGAACTACAAACGAATTTTAGGGATTTGTCTCGTGATAGCCATTGTACGTATGCTCGCAACATTCAAATCAGATGAGCAGCGTTTCGTTTCCTTGCCTTTGGCGCTTATCTTTGGTGCTGTGATTGGCTTGTTTTCAGGAATGATAGGCATCGGCGGAGGGATTTTATTGAGCCCCATTTTATTACTTATGCGTTGGGCGACTCTCAAGGAAGCGGCGGCGATTTCAGCGCTATTTATTTTTGTGAATTCGGTGGCGGGTTTATTGGGCTTGAAGAATGGAATTCATGTGGACCAAACACTTATTTTCTGGATTACAAGTGCCTTGGTGGGTGGCATGTTTGGGGCCCGTTGGGGAGCTCAAATAGCCTCCAACAAAGCGGTGAAATGGGTGTTGGCTTTGGTGTTATTGATTGCATCGGTTAAACTTTGGTTTGTATAATATGACAGAAATAAATCAAAATCAGGATACGGGTTTTGGCGATAAGGCCTCCGAAATGGGTGGACGTATGGTGAACCGAGATGGTTCCTATAACATCCAACGATTAGGTATTTCATTTCGCGACCGTGTGAGTAGTTATCACAGCATGTTGACGATGCCTCGTTGGCGATTTTTGTTGGTCATCTTCATCGCTTATTTTTTAATCAATTCATTTTTTACGCTCTTGTATTGGTTGGCCGGGCCAACAGGTTTAGAGGGAGTCGATTCGCCCCAAGGTTTTGAGCACATCAAAGAATTATTCTTTTTTAGTACGCAGACATTTACCACTGTAGGATATGGTCGGGTAAACCCAGTAGGGGAGTTGACCAATTGGATAGCGGCCATTGAATCGCTGATTGGTTTCTTGTCTTTTGCCATCGCTGCCGGTTTGTTGTATGGTCGCTTTTCTAGACCAAGGTCCTTTGTGCGCTTTTCAGAAAAAATGCTCGTGGCTAATTACCGTGGCGGAAAGGCCTTGATGTTTCGATTGGTCGGCTATAAAGATGATCACTTATTGACGAACGCAGAAGTAAAAGTTAGTACGCGTTTGTTTAGTCCGAATGGGACCTATCAGTTTTACAATTTGGATTTGGAGCGAACGCATGTTGATAGCCTGGTATTAAATTGGACAGTTGTTCATCCCATCGATGAAAATAGCCCGTTCTATGGCTTGACGGAAAATGAAATAAAAGCTTTGCAACCGGAGGTCAGCGCGTTGCTGATCGGTTTCGATGAGGTATATTCTTCCACGGTCATGGCGCGCAATTCTTATGCGCTTACCGACTTGGTTTTCGGTTACCGTTTTATTCCAATGTACTTTAGAGGAAAATCGAATACGAAGCTCGATTTAAGTTTATTGAATAGTATGGAAGCTGAATAAAAAAAGCTCAAATACATCGCGTATTTGAGCTTTTTGATTTTCAATCCTTTCGAATCAGGGATTTTTTGAACCTGTAATTGCCCCCGTTTTCTTGGCATTTTGTGCTTCTTGCATTGGATTTTGTCCGCCACCGTAGCTACGTGGTTGAGCCTTGAATAATTGAACCCGTGTCGGTTGAGCTGGTTCACGAGGATATGAATTATCATCCGTGTCGATGTCGGCAATTTCATAGTAAGGATCTAGCGTCCACTTCACCACCTTCTTGGAAGTCGGGATGATTTTCTTCGCCTGCACATCATTTAATCGCCAAACCTCTGCTGGGAAGCGCAATACCTCCTCAGTTCCGTCCTCGTAATTCAACTTCACAATGACTGGCATCGGTAGTCCCCCTTTGTTTTTGAAGTTCACCACATAGAAGTTTTTGCCTTCGGAAACCAATTTGCGTTCCTCGTCGGATAAACTGCTCAAGTATTCCTGATACTTCTTCTTTTCTGCATCCGTTGTTGCAAAACGGTCGTAGGTATTGTAGAAATCGGTCAAATCAGGATTTTCTTCGACAACTGTTGATTTGATATCGGTCTTGTTGCGAATGTTCGACATGGTTTGGCGTTTTGCTTCAGCCGTTGCTTTTTCCGCTGCTTTTTTCGCTACCGGATCCTGGCTATCCACCCCAAACCATTCCACCGTCTCGATCGATTGGTTTACGGGTTCTGTCCCGTAGAACCACCCACGCCAGAACCAATCCAAGTCTACGCCAGATGCATCCTCCAAGGTACGGAAGAAATCCGCCGGATAAGGTTGCTTGAATGCCCATCTACGCGCATATTCTTTAAATGCATAATCAAATAACTCACGGCCCATCACCGTCTCGCGAAGGATATTCAATGCCGTGGCCGGCTTCGCATAGGCGTTGTTTCCGAAGTCCATGATGTTCTCCGAATTCGCCATGATAGGCACCTGATTCTTCGAGTCCAAACGCATGTAAGGTACGATGTTCTGAGGTTCCCCTCTGCGTGCCGGGAAGTTGCGATCCCACTCTTGCTCCGCTAAATATTGGCAGAAGGTATTCAAACCCTCATCCATCCAAGACCACTGACGCTCATCCGAGTTGACGATCATCGGGAAGAAGTTATGTCCCACCTCGTGGATGATCACGCCAATCATTCCATTTTTTACGTTTTCCGTGTAGGTACCATCGGCTTCTGGCCGACCGCCATTGAAGGAGATCATTGGATACTCCATGCCACCTCCCAATGTTGCGTGGCAAGAAATCGCGACCGGATAGGGATAAGCAATCGTGCGCTTAGAATATGAACGCAAGGTATGTGCGACTACCATGGTTGAATATTTTCCCCACAGTGGGTTGCCTTCTTTCGAGTAGTAAGACATAGCCCATACTTTCTTGCCCTCAACGTCTACTTGCAAGGCATCCCAGATAAATTTACGCGACGCTGTGAATGCAAAGTCACGCACATTATCCGCCTTAAATATCCAAGTCTTTTTGCCCGTTGGCTTTCCTTTTTCCGCCGCCTCAGCTTCCGTTTGGGTCACAATTTCTACGGGACGTGTAGCCGTTTTTGCTTTCTCCCAGCGCTTTAATTGTGTCGCCGACATCACTTGATTCGGATTCAATAATTCACCACCAGCTCCCACGACTAAATCATTCGGTGCGGTAATCGCAACCTTATAATTTCCAAAGTTCAAGGTAAACTCTCCCTGTCCCATGAATTGCTTGTGCTGCCAGCCATACACATCATTGTACACCGCCATGCGCGGGAACCAATGCGCGATGAAGTAATTCGCATTGCCGTCCTTGGCAAAGAATTCATAGCCTGAACGACCATAATATTCAGTAATCAGATAATTCCAATCGATGTTGAAACTCACCGATCCACCTGATTTTACAGGTGTCGGCAAATCAATACGCATCATCGTTTGATTGATCGTATGACGCAATGGATTTCCTTTGATGTCTTTAACAGCCGTGATTTTATATCCGTAATCTTTCGGGTCGGTTAATTCCTTAAACGCTGCTGCGCTGATTCCGTTCTTGATTTCACCCGTCGCCGCAGTTTTGCGTGCTGCGTTTTTCTCAAATAAGTTTTGGTCCAATTGAATCCACAAATAAGGAAGCTCATCGGGGGAATTATTGTAGTAAGTTATCGTTTCTGTACCGGTAATCTTACGATTGATGTCATCTAATTCGACCTTGATATCATAATCGGCACGTTGTTGCCAATAGTCTTTTCCCGGGGAACCACTCGCGGTCCGATAGGAATTTGGGGTAGGAAGGGTTGATTCGAGTTGCTCGAAACGCCCGTTGGCATTGTAAGTTGTTTGAGCAAATGTTGGTAATGCGATGATTATCAACAAGATAACTTTGAATAGTTTAGACATAATGAAGTAGTGTTTTACCAAAAATAGAAAAAACAATTTAGAATCGTATCATTATATATATGTCGCACTGTGCTATACTATGCTAAAAATATATTCGAAAGCATTTGGAATCAAAGGGAGAATTCGTAAGTTTGGAACTTATCAAGCGATTTTAAAATACTATTCAGCTAAATTATGAGCGTTTTAATTGGACAAAAAGAATATTTCAAAGGAATTGATCAAATCAAATTTGAAGGACCTGAATCAGATAATCCATTAGCATTTCGTTACTACGATGAGAATCGGATTATTGCCGGGAAATCAATGAAGGAGCACTTGCGTTTTGCCGTTGCATATTGGCATTCGTTTTGTGGCGATGGAGCTGATCCTTTCGGTCCAGGAACGCATCATTATCCATGGGATGTCGCGTCGGATGCGCGTCAGCGTGCAGCAGATAAAGCGGATGCTGCTTTTGAATTCATCACGAAAATCGGAGCGCCTTTTTATTGTTTTCACGATGTAGACGCTATTGAAGGACATAATGATCCGAAAGAATTTACGGATCGCGTGAAGTTTATTTCGGATATTTTCGAGAAAAAGCAAGCGGAAAGTGGCGTGAAGTTATTGTGGGGTACAGCTAATTTGTTCTCTAATGAGCGCTATATGAACGGTGCTTCAACCAATCCAAACTTTGAAGTAGTTGCTCATGCTGGTGCTCAATTGAAGGGTGCCATCGATGCAACGATTAAATTAGGTGGGGATGGTTATGTATTCTGGGGAGGTCGTGAGGGTTATATGACCTTATTGAATACCGACATGAAGCGTGAGCGTGAGCATTTCGCGCGTATGCTACATACTTGTGTTGAATATGCTCGTCGGAATGGATTCAAAGGGAAGTTCTTCATTGAGCCTAAACCTTGTGAGCCTACCAAGCATCAGTATGATTACGATGCGGCGACGGTTATCGGATTCTTACGTGAATTTGATTTGTTGTCAGAATTTGGATTAAACTTAGAAGTGAATCACGCAACCTTGGCGGGTCATACGTTTGCACACGAATGCCAAGTGGCATCGGATGCGGGTATGTTGGCTTCCATCGATGCGAATCGCGGGGATTATCAAAACGGTTGGGATACCGATCAGTTCCCGACGGATATTTATGAATGGGCAGAAGCCATGTCGATCATCTTGAAACAAGGTGGATTAGCGGGTGGAGGTATCAACTTCGACGCAAAACGCCGTCGGAATTCAACGGATGCAGCGGATTTATTCTATGCGCACATCGGTGGAATGGATACGATTGCTCGCTCTTTAATCATTGCGGATAAATTGGCGAAACACGGCGAAATGGATCGTTTGAAGGCTGCGCGTTATGCGAGCTTTGATTCGGGTAAAGGAGCTGATTTTGCGGCAGGTAAATTGAAATTGGAAGACTTGTATCAAATTGCTGTGGAGATTGGCGAGCCAGCGATGATCTCAGGTAAGCAAGAATATTTAGAAAATTTATTAGGTCGTTTTGTCTAAACAATCGACATTTGAGGGATGAGAAAATTCGCATACCTACTCATATGTTTTTTGACCTTTTTAAAAGCAGTGGGATCTCCGGGTCCTACTGCTTTTTCTACGTCTAAACCCTGGGCTTACTGGTGGTGGCCGGGTAGTGCGGTCACCGAAAAGGGGATTACACACAATCTGGAAAACTTTGCCAAAGCCGGGTTTGGCGGACTTCACATCATTCCTATCTATGGTGCCAAAGGCTACGAGTCCTCCTTCTTATCATTTCTAGGGCCCGATTGGAATCGCCATTTTGCGTTCGTTTTGAAGGAGGCCGAACGACTACATTTGGGTATTGACATGACCCTCGGTACCGGTTGGCCCCTAGGTGGTCCTCAGGTTAATGCTTCAGATGCCGCCAAAAAATACCAATTGGAAGTCATTGACCTCCCACCGAATCAAACCTATACGATCTCGAATACGGATGTTCAAGCCGCTTCTGTTTACGTTGGAGCTCAGTTTCAGCGAGAGCTGATTTCGGAACATCTTAGCAGTTTTAGCGCAGGAGCTGAAGGAGCGAAGGTATATGTGATGGGTATGAGGGGGACGGGCCAACAAGTTAAAAGGGCTGCCCCGGGAGGAGAGGGTTTGGTCATGGATCATTTCTCCAAAACCGCTTTTGAGCATTATCGGAATACTTTTGTGCCCTTGTTGAAAAAAGCACATGCCCCCCTGCGCGCCTTGTACAATGATTCGTATGAGGTTTACGGTGCTAACTATACGCCCAATTTATTTACGGCCTTTGAAAAATTGAATCATTACGATCTTCGAAAACACCTAGCTGTTTTATCGAAACCCAAGGCCGAAACCGAGGAGGAAAATGCCATCTGGGCGGATTATCACCGGACTTTGTCGACATTATTGCTTACGGAATTTACGGAGCCATTCAGTCAATGGATTAAACAAATGGGATTTGTGAGTCGGGATCAAGCCCATGGATCCCCCGGGAATTTGCTCGATTTGTATGCCTCCGTGGATATCCCTGAAACAGAGTTCTTTGGGAGTAAGGCTTTCGAAATTCCGGGCTATCAAGTGGATCCCGATTACGATACGGTTCGATTTGGGATTCCGGATGTCCGCAATTTGAAGTTGGCCTCATCGGCCGCCAATATCATGGGGAAGAAATTGGTATCCTCGGAGACCACAACCTGGTTGGGCAACCACTTTAAGGTTTCTTTGGCGCAGGTAAAACCGGTCGTCGACCAAGTATTTATTGGTGGGGTCAATCATTTGTTTTACCACGGTGCGACCTATTCGCCACCCGAAGTGCCTTGGCCGGGTTGGTTGTTTTATGCCAGTACAAATTACAATCCTCAGAGTCATTTTTGGGAGGCCTTACCCCAATTGAATCATTACATTGAGGTTTGTCAAACGATGCTTCAAGCAAACAAAACGGATTCCGATGTCTTGATGTATTTCCCAATGGAGGATATTTGGCATGAGCGTAATGGATTGGGGAAAACACATCCCTTGGATCTACATGCCAATAGTCGGGACTGGATGAAAAATACCTCCTTCGGGCATTGGTCCGAACGGATGCAAGAGAAGGGATACCAAGTGGATTACGTTTCGGATAAGTTACTCGCTGAATTGCAGGTGACGAAAGTGAAAACGTGGAAGACGAAAGCGGGTTCTGAATATAAAATCTTACTGATTCCTGCAGCACACTATGTTTCCTTGGAGACGATGGAACGCTTGGCGAATTGGGTGAAACAAGGCATGCCGGTGTATTTTTTGGAGCATCTGCCCTTGCATGAAAATACGTATGGCCTTTCGGAAGAGGAGAAAAACCGTTGGTCTGCGGCAAAGCAAGTTTTGACCATGCATTGGGTGTCAGATCCCATCAATGTGTTGGAGCGTTTTAAGGTGAGCCGCGAATCGATCGCCGACCAAGGTATTTCGTTTATTCGGAAAAAATCGGTGGGCGGGGCCCAATATTTTGTGGCGAATCTCTCCAATCGATTCTCGGAGGGCTTGGTGAAGTTGGCCAAAATTTCGGGTGGCGTAGAATTGGAGGATCCCATGAGTGGAGAAATTACGAGACCTGTTTTACAAAAGGATAGACAGTTTTTTTTGAATTTGGCCCCTGGAAAGAGTTTGTTGGTTCGTGCGATTCCTGCCGCTAAAAAAACGGTTGCTGGGACGATGGCGTCCAAGGTTTTTACTCCCTTGAACCCGAATGCGGCGATTCAATTGACGTTTCCAACGAAGCAGTTGCCTAATCAAACGATGGAGGAATTACGGTACTGGACGATAGACTCAACGACGCATGATTACTGGGGAAAAGGAACCTATTCCTTTGATTTTGATTTAACCGAAGAGCAGTTGCCACAGGCTAAGATTTTACATTTTGAGCAAATTCGAGACTGGGTTCGTGTTCGAATCAATGGCAAGGATATGGGTTTGGTTTGGGCGCTCCCTTATGAGCTAAAGATTCCGTCAGGGGTATTAACGAATCATAACCACATTGAATTGGAAGTAGCGAATGTATCGGCAAATCGCGTCCGCAAATTGGACCGCGACAAAGTCAATTGGAAGAATTTTTATGAGATTAATTTTGTCGATATTCGTTATCAACCTTTTGATGCGTCTACTTGGCAAGTTACACCGAGTGGACTCAATGGAGAACTTTATTTTAGTAATCGATGAGTTTTGTTAAAGCCATGACTGAGGCATTTTATGCCCTCGAAAATCCGGAGAATGCGTACTGGATGCGCTGGTACATGAAGGATCGATACCCATTTTTAGGCATCAAGAAGCCGGAGAGAGCTGAGGTCTTTAGAGCGATTTATAAGCAATTTGGCCGTACTGAAGATTGGTTCGAGGTTTGTTCGGAATTGTATGTCCTGCCGCAGCGGGAGTTTCAATATGTGGCGATGGAATATATGCTCAAGGCAAAAAAATCGTGGGACCACCGGGTGCCTGAATTGATTAATCAATGGGTCGATGCGACTTGCTGGTGGGATGTGGTCGATGTTTTAGGTCCCAAAGTTTTGAGCGAATATTTTCAAATGTTTCCAATAGAGCGTGATCGCTGGATCGAGCATTGGATGGCATCCCCTATATTTTGGCACCAACGGCTTTGTATTCTTTTTCAGTTGGGCTATAAATCCAAGACAGATGTCACACTTTTGAGTCAAATTATTTTACGACTGAATACCTCCAAAGAATTTTTCATTCAGAAAGCCATCGGCTGGGCCTTGCGTCAATATGCGCGCACGGATGCGGAATGGGTCAGGGAGTTTGTGGAAAATAATGCCTTGATGCCTTTATCGAAGCGGGAAGCCTTGAAGCATATTGGTTAATTACCTTTGGCAAACCGTAGAGGATTGCCAAAGGATACTATTCTATTTACGTTTCTTTATCACGGCTAATTCATGAGCGGTGTCGTAATAACCTCGTAGGTTCGACCAGTCAAAGGTATCTGCGATACTTTCCACGCGGTTACGCTGGGTAATCCGATCCCGTTGGCTCTGTTGGGTAAATTTGAAGAGCATATTTGCTAATTGCTCGGCCGACTCCTGGTAATTCTGCGTCTTGCGATTTACCACACTTACGCCCCATTGTTCATAGTCGCGCATGATTTGCATCATGTAGTCGCCAAAACCTGATAAATCGGAAGTTACCGTTGGTACGCCACGTGCCATACATTCGAGTGGCGTATAGCCCCATGGTTCGTAGTAAGATGGGAAAACACCCAAGTGACATCCGCGGACGAACTGTCCGTAATCCAATCCAAAGAGCGGATTGGTGGAAACAATGAAATCGGGGTGATACACCACCTTCACTTTATCGTCGGCATTATTCAATAATTGCGTCCGGTGTAGGTTTCGGATGATGTCATCTTCTTGCTTCAGCAGGTGGGTAACAACCTTCGGACGGGATTTCGTTTTCCAAGTTTGTACGGTCCGACGAAGGCGTAGGCGCCAGTATTCATCCACAAATTGGTTCAAATCGGGTAATTGCAAATCGTTTGAGGAGGCTGCCGCTTCGAATAATTTCTCACCTACCTCTTTTTGGATAGCCTGGCAGTTTTCTCGGATTTCATCTAAAACTGCACGCGAATGCAATACCTCGGGATCTATCGAATGATAGGGCTGTTTCGTGATGAAGAACATGATGACCGTTTTTTTCGATCCTGCCTCCTTCATTTTTCGATTTAAAATCTCCAAGGCATCCAAGGTGATGTCATATCCTTTGTTGGAATATTCAAAACGTCCCGATGTAAATAAGTATAGCGTTTGGTCAAGATCAAAAGCTTGGTTTTGGAAGAAATGCCCCATCACAAAATCGGAGATGCGCTTCTTGTAAAGTGAGTGTAGATTTTGATGCTCGTGCATCGCGGCAAAACGCTGGATATTCAAGCCGTTGGGAAGGATTAATTCCGGAATTCGACCTAAAAAGGCGACGCATTCTTTTGCCGTGATGTCGGAAACGGTCGTGAGCACATCGGCCTTCTGTGCTGCCGCACGTTCGAACGAAGCTTGCGCCTCGATGCCATAGTGAACGGCTTCCTTATGCCAATCGAAGGTATCCAACACATCATAGAAATTCGGAACATTTCCTGCTAAATAACGGCCAAGCATCGTTGCGTGGGTCGTAAATACGGTGGAAATTTTAACCTTATCCTTCTTTAAATCGGGTAAACAAGTCGAGGCCATCCACTCGTGAAAGTGTACCACGATATCCTTTTTGGCTTTATTTTCGCTGGCTAAATGGCTCAGGAAAATACGAATCAATTCCCCCAGCGCGATGGTTTGGTTGACCAATTCCTCTACACCCAAGGTGGAAATTTTGTGGTTATCCCATATGCGTCCTTTGATTTCATCCACCTGGTCGTACATCGAGGCGATGTCAAATAAGACGATTTTCGGTTTACCCGTGATCAACCAGTTTCCGTAGTGAACTTGTAGACCCTTTTCGCGCATGGACAAAATCGCGCGTTCCACCGGTGTTTCGTCGGTAACAGGCAATGCCTCAAATTCCGCCGCGGCCGTTTGTGGGAAATAGGGTCCAAGTAAAAGGTAATCCTCTCCCCATTTTTCGACCATGGAAGGAACCTTGGTTCGGATGACCGTGTAAATTCCCCCTACCTGATTACAGGTTTCCCAGGCGACTTCGACTAAAAACTTTTTCTTTTCGACTACTTTCTTCTCCATAAACTACATATATGAGGCACTCTCAATGACTTGGGTAATTCCGTTTCGGGTAATGGTGTAGCTAAATCCTTTTTGAATGGAATAGGCACCCACTTCGCCTTGTTTATTGAGGGCTAAATAACCCACTTGAAATTCTTGATATTTATATCGTTTCACGATGCGCATGATGGCTGCCTCACAGGCTTGCTGAGGACTCATGCCTTGTCGCATAAATTCCACAATCAAAAATGAACCCAGCGTCTTCATGACAAATTCCCCCAATCCCGTCGCGCAGGCACCACCCACTTCATCGTCGCAAAATACGGCTCCTCCGATGATTGGCGAATCACCTACCCGACCGTGCATTTTAAACGCCATGCCACTTGTGGAACAAGCTCCGGCAATTTCACCTGCCTTACCTAAAGCAAGCAGACCGATGGTATCGTGGCGTTCAATGTTGACTTTAGGTTCGTATTTCGCAACCTTTTTCCACTCCTCCCAAGCCTTGCGCGATTTCTCGGTTAACAAATCTTGTTTCTTGAATCCTTGGGATAGTGCAAACTGAGCAGCTCCTTCGCCGGATAGCATGACGTGGGGTGTCTTTTCCATGACGGCGCGCGCCACGGAAATTGGATGCATAAATCCTTCCAAAAAGGTGACTGACCCCGCATTTCCTTGGTGATCCATGATGCAGGCATCCAAGGTTACGTGACCATCTCGATCGGGATAGCCCCCGTATCCGACGGTCGTCTCGTTGGGGTCTGCCTCAGGTACCCAGGCTCCCGCCTCGACACCGTCTAAGGCTTTACCTGTCTGCAATATTTTTTCAAAACCTGCCTTGGTTCCACCTTCGTTTTTCCATGTCGCGATGATGACGGGTTCCGGATTTTTCGTCTTCACTGTACTAGCAACACCTAGCATGCCGGCCGTCTGTAAAAATGATCTTCTCTTCATAGGAGTTGGGTTAAGCGAAATTTATTTAAAGATAATTTATTTGTTGATTGTTTAACTATTGCGTAAAATTGTCTTTCTAAAATAGAAAAAAATCTTCGAAAAATTATTATTCTAATTACCCTATCAACAAATGAAATTTATTAAATCTGTTTTCCCTCTCTTGTTGGCCCTTTTAGTCACCATCGGATGGGATAATTCTTGGGGAACCCTTCCGCCTTTCGGTAAATTATTGAGTCCTTTTCATGGTTTTTGGGTGAATGCTGAAAAGGCAAGCACCGAAGAGATTAGCGAGGAAAATTTAGCTATTCCCGGTCTTTTAAAACCCGTGAAAGTCGTGTATGATGAGATGGGTATTCCACATATTTTCGCAGAAAACGATCACGATTTGTATCTAGCTCAAGGCTACATTACGGCCAAAGATCGTCTTTGGCAAATGGAGTTTCAAACGCATTTTGCGGGTGGGCGAATTTCGGAAATCGTAGGAGAGAAGGGGTTAGCTTCCGACCAGTTTCAGCGCCGCATGGGTTCGGTTTATGGTGCCGAGCAATCTTTTGAGGGGATGAAACAAGATCCGCAAGCCAAAGTGGCTTTAGAGGCCTATTCGGATGGTATCAATGCTTACATAGCGAGTTTGTCGGACCGCGATTTGCCACTCGAATACAAGTTACTAAACTACAAGCCTGAGCCATGGACTCCCATTAAGAGCGCCTTGTTTCTAAAAAATATGTCCTTCGTGTTGGCTTCAGGTACGGACGATTTGAAGATGACCAATATTCTTCGTCAATATGGACGCGAGATAGCTGAGGACCTATTCCCGAATTATCCTTTTGAAGAAAGTCCGATTATTCCGACAGGCAGTCCGGTCGACTTTAAACCTGTCCCTATTCCAGCCGCACCCAAAGATTTTATCGGTTTAGGTAGCGCGATGCAAACGCCAGAGAAAGATCCGAATATTGGTTCGAATAACTGGGCAGTTTCTGGAAATAAAACGGTTTCTGGGATGCCTATATTGGCCAATGACCCACATTTAACGCTATCATTACCTTCCATCTGGTACCAAGTTCAATTGGTTGCGCCGGGTGTAAATGTTTATGGTTCTACGATGCCGGGAACTCCCAACGTAATTACTGGATTTAACAAAAATATTGCTTGGGGGGTAACCAATGTCGGCTCGGATGTCTTGGATTGGTATCAAGTTAAATTCAAGGATGCGAACAAATTGGAGTATTGGCATGACGGGCAATGGAAGAAAACCAAATTGCGCATTGAAACCTTTAAAATTAAAGGCGGAAAGGATTTCGTGGATACCGTATTCTTTACGCATCACGGACCTGTCGTTTATCTGAGCCATGAAAAAGCGTTTAAGTCGAATATCCCTGTTGGTCATGCGTTGCGTTGGATCGCCCATGAGAAATCACAGGAGTTGACGACCTTTTACCGACTGAACCGTGCGAAAAATTACACGGATTATACCGAAGCTTTACGTTATTATTCAGCTCCGGCGCAAAACTTTGTATTTGCGAGCAATGAGGGAGACATCGCACTTTGGGTGAATGGTAAGTTTCCGTTGAAGTCGAAATTACAAGGTAAATATTTGATGGATGGGACGGATGCGGCGGCCGACTGGAAAGGTTTTATTCCGCAGGCACACAATCCACATTTGAAGAATCCAGCCCGGGGTTTTGTGAGTTCAGCGAATCAGTTTTCGACGGATCCATCGTATCCGTATTATTTGGGCTGGCAATATGCGCCATCGGAACGTGGACGTCGAATCAATGAGCGCTTGACAGCGATGCAAAAGGTGACGATCGATTCGCTACGTGGATTGCAGAATGACAACTACAATATTCGTGCGCGAAAATTATTGCCTTTGTTGTTACGTTCGGTGAAATCAAAAGAGAAAGCGTTGGATGTTGTTAAAAATTGGAACTTGCAAAATGCTCCTGAGTCCATCGGTGCGACGATTTTTGAAACATGGGTATTGAATTTACAATCGTTTTTATGGGATGATGAGTTCGATTCGAATGAAAAAATTCCAATGAATCGTCCTGCTATTGATCGGACCATTCATTTAATTGAACATGAGGCGCAGGCTCGTTGGTGGGACAATGTAAAGACCAAGAATGTTAAAGAGTCTATGGATCAAATTATTGAAACATCCTTCAAGGCGACATTGGATACTTTGGTCAAAAAACATGGTCCAATGGGGCCTGAGTGGGCATGGGCAAAACATAAACAGACGGGTGTTCGCCACTTGATTCCGGGTATGGATGCTTTGAGCCGTTTGCATATTCCTATTGGGGGAGGTGGTTCGATTGTGAATGCCGCAACGACAAAAACAGGACCTTCTTGGCGCTTTATTGTTGAGTTGTCCAAAACCGGCAATCCCAAAGGATACGGAATTTACCCAGGAGGTCAGTCGGGCAACCCAGGAAGTAGTCATTACGATGACTTGATTGATACTTGGGCGAAAGGGGAATTAAAACCCTTATTGTTCATGGATACGCCTAATCAATCCTCGAATCGAATTCGTAAGAAATTAACTTTATCAAACTAGAAAACATGCAAAGTATAACGTTACGTATTATCATACTTATTTCTGTTGGCGCTTTAGCGGGCTTATATCTTCCTTGGTATGTCATGGGAGTTCAAGCAGGCTTACTCGCTTTTCTTTTAAAATTTCCCATAAAAACATCCTTTCGCACAGGATTTATTGCTGGATTTTTACTTTGGGCCTTAGCGGCTTTTTGGATGAACAGCAATACCCCGAGTGCATTGCCTGAACGGATGGCAAACTTGTTGCCCTTACAAGGTCAAGTCGGTTTGCTTTATGTGGTGACTGGACTTATTGGGGGAATTCTTTTGGGCTTCTGGTCTTGGGCTGGGGCGCGTTTGCGATAGAATTTCTAAAAATTTAGGACAATCAAGACATAGATAGTATCTTTACAATTAATTCCACATATAATTAAAATTAAACCCGTGAAAAATTCAAGTATCTCTTACGTTTGGTTAGCCATTTTGACAGTAGTTGTTGCTTATTCATATATTAAGCCTTCAACAAGTACTAGTGCTGGAGCTGCCGGCGTAACCGCAGAAGGCAAACGCATTGTGTTTGTGAATTCTGACTCTCTATTGACAAACTATCAGTTTTACAAAGACGCTCAGAAGGAGTTTGAAAATAAAGGATATCGCTTACAAGTTGATTTAGGTCAAAAAGAGCGTGCTTTGCAAGCTGAATTGCAAGCGATTCAACAACGTGCTTCTGCCATGACGCAAGCTCAATTACAAGCTGCTGACATGACTTTGAAGAAGAAAGGAGCTGAATTGCAACAATATTCGCAGCAAAAACAAGCTGAATTAGGCCAAGAGCAAGCGAAGAAAAACGAAGAGTTGTACAACAACATTCGTGAGTATATCGCGAAGGTAAACAAAGAAAACAAATACGAATTCGTTTTAGGTTATTCTAAAATTGGTGGTGGTATTTTGTTCGCGGATCCATCTGTGGATGTAACACAGAAATTAGTGGATGGTTTGAACAAAGAATACGCTGCTAAGAAGACAGCGAAATAAGATTTTAATTACGTAAGAAGCCACGCAGTTCTTCTGTGTGGCTTTTTTGTTTAGGTATGGCAAAGGATAAAATCCAAAAACAAGTCGAGATTAAAAACCGTCGGGCATCCTTCGAATATGCATTCTTGGATACCTTCACGGCTGGGCTTGTATTGACGGGTACCGAAATCAAATCCATCCGACAAGGAAAAGCCAATCTGACGGATGCTTATTGTCTATTTTTTCAGAATGAATTGTTTGTGCGCAACATGCACATTTCGATGTATGAGGAGGGGACGCACTTTAACCATGATCCATTGCGCGATCGCAAATTATTGCTTTCGAAGCGCGAGTTGGGGAAGCTACATAAGGAATTGAAGAATGTGGGATTAACGATTATCCCGACTCGTTTATTTATTTCAGATAAAGGCTATGCCAAATTGAATATTGCACTCGCGAAAGGGAAGAAGACTTTCGATAAACGAGACGATATCAAAGAAAAGGATATTAAACGCGACTTGGATCGCTCTATGTCCTAGATCGAATTTTCTTTACGATCGTTACGGCCGCCATGATGACGATGGCAAAAATGACAAAGCCGCCCATTCCCAGTAACATATCAAATGTATTTTTGGCGATCACCAAAAAGACCACAGCGACCAATAGAATCGTCGCAATCTCATTGAATAAGCGTAATTGCGTACTAGAAAGGATAAATTCACCCGCACGGAACTTGCGAATCAGGTGACGGCAAACAAAGTGATAGAGGGTGATTCCCAAGACAAAGGCTAGCTTCAAGTGCAGCCAGGTATGTGATTGAAATTGATCCCACCAAATGAGGTAAATCATGGATAGACCGGTCAACCAAGTCAGCCACATGGCTGGAATCATAATCGCATTGAAAAGCAGTTTCTCCATCTTGGCAAATTGGGCCGATAGAATTTCCCGCGCAGTATCATCTTTATCTTGGGCCTCTACATGGTAGACCAGTAGGCGGGGTAAATAAAATAGCCCAGCGAACCAACTCACCACAAAAATAATGTGCAACGATTTAAGGAAGTTGTAATCCATTAGTTGGCCTGATAGCGTTTAAACAGACTATTGATTTTCAATTGAATCACACCGAAGATTGCCTCTTTAAAGATATTCGCCGACATTTTACTTTCCCCTTTCGTACGGTCCGTGAAAATAATCGGTACCTCGGTCATCTTAAATTTATATTTCCAGGTGGTGAATTTCATTTCTACTTGGAAGGCATATCCGATGAATTTGATTTCATCCAACGGAATCGTTTCGAGCACTTTTCTTCGATAGCAAACGAATCCTGCTGTCGCATCTTGTATGGGCATGCCAGTAATGAAGCGCACATAGAATCCCGCAAAATAGGACATTAATACGCGGCCAATCGGCCAGTTGACCACATTCACCCCATTAATATACCGCGAACCAATCGCCATGTAGGCGCCATCCTCTGCACACGCCGCATATAAACGGACTAAATCATCGGGATTATGCGAGAAGTCGGCATCCATCTCGAAAATATATTCGTACGATTTTGAGAGGGCATATTTAAAACCAGCAATATACGCTGTTCCCAAGCCAAGTTTTCCCTTGCGTTCCAATAAATGTATACGGTCTGGGTGTGATTTCTGAAGCTTTTTGACACAATCGGCGGTACCATCTGGCGAGCCATCATCCACAATTAGGATATCAAAAACGGGTTCTAGGCTCAACACCTTTTCGATGATGGCTTGGATGTTTTCGATCTCGTTGTAGGTCGGAATAATGACTATCCGCGTATTCATATTTATTTTTTATAACAAAAACAGCTCGTTAAATGGTCATTCACGAGTCCCGCTGCTTGCATGAAGGAGTAACAAATGGTCGGACCGACAAACTTGAATCCGCGTTTTTTGAGATCTCGACTCATGCGTTCAGATAAATCTGTTTGGGCAGGTAAATCTATGTGTTCGTGAATATGATTTGTGATGGGTTGATGATGGACATATTCCCAAATAAATCGATCAAAGCTACCAAATTTTTCCTGAATTTGGATAAATGCCTGTGCATTCGTGCGAACCGCATTGATTTTTAGGCGATTTCGAATGATTAATGGGTTTTCTAAACATTGCGCTAATTGATTGTCATCCCACTGACTCAACGTTTTTATATCAAAATTGGCGAAGGCCTGGCGAAAGTGTTCGCGCTTTCTTAAGATGGTAATCCACGATAGGCCCGATTGAAATCCCTCTAAAATGAGTAGTTCAAATAGCTTTTGGTCATCGTGTTCGGGTATGCCCCATTCTTCATCGTGGTAGGCGATATAGAGCGGATCATTTCCGGGCCAATGGCAGCGAGTAGGTGTGTTCATAGGTTTGTTTGTAAGTATGTAAAAATTGCTAATTTTTTAATCATTGCCATAGGTGCGTGAATTATTATCAGTTTATCGGTAAGTTTGCAACAGTTTAGGGTGTAAACGGCGCGTCGGCGCGGTATACTTAATAGGGAATTCAGTGGAAAGCTGGAACTGTCCCCGCAACTGTAAGATTCTTAAATGCTTTTCAATACAGGTCACTGGCTTCGGCTGGGAAGACAGAAAAGTAATGGGATCGAGTCAGGAGACCTGCCTTAGATGATTCTTGACTCTGTCGTACGGTGGATGCACCGGAGTCGAGCGTTCGATTACCCATTTATTTTATCGTCCGAAAGGGCAAAAAACATGTTTAACATTCGATTTACGCTGCTAACAGCGTGTTTGCTCGCTTGCGTCGCTTCGCTGCATGCGTCCCATGTGGATTCCTTATTAACCGAGGTACAGGTTATTGCCTCGAAGTACCCCACGAAACTCAGCCAAACGGGGAAGGTGGTCTCCATAATTTCCTCGGAACAGATTCAACGAAGTGCCGGGAAAAATTTAGGCGAACTTCTGCAGGAATCGGTCGGTATCTCCATTGTCGGTGCGCGAAGTGCACCAGGTAGTAACCAAGAAGTGTATGTGCGCGGGGCAAATACCGGCAATGTTTTGATTTTAATTGATGGATTTCCGGCCAATGATCCCTCGCATATTTCTTCTGTGATGGATTGGAACCTCATGGATTTGGGGAGTTTGGAACGCATCGAAATTCTCAAAGGTGGGCAGTCTACACTGTATGGTTCGGATACAATGGCGGGTGTCATCAATTTGGTTACCCGAAAATCAGGTTCATCAGTCCAGCTCCTAGGTGGAGGCTTGGGAACACATTCGGAATCGATACAAGTTACGCGCATGTGGAAGGGGGTTAAGTTTGGCTTAGCTTTGAAAAATTTTCAAACCCAAGGTTTTTCGGCAGCGGATAAGCAGGATGAGAAGGATGGGATGGGTCAACAAAACATTCGTTTTCATGTAGGCAAGAGTTTGGGTGCCCATGCAGATGTTGATTTTTCGTATCAAAGCGAATTTTATCAAGCCCATTTAGATGCGGGGCCCTTTGCAGATGACCGCGATTTTCGAGTTAAGTCATCCAATCATGCATTTCGCGCGCAGTATCATCGGCAATTTGTTCAAGGTGATTTGTTTGTCCGTCTTTTTCAAGACATCACGCATCGTTTTTTTCGAAATGATTCAACGGATATTCCTGTAAACGCCTGGTCAAACTATAGCGAATCAGCTTACGTCGGTCTTAATCAAGGTGCCGAAGCGTATGTAAAATGGAAATTACCCGCTGGAATGCAAGGGGTACTCGGTGCTGAGTTGCGCCGTATGTCGACCGACCAGTCGGACTTCTCCGTGAGTTCCTATGGCCGATATGATTCACCTGCGATCGCAGCAGACATGGCCAAGGTTCAAATTTTAGGGAACTATTTTACCTTGGAAAAGCATAAAACAGATCGATGGGGCATCGAGTTGGGGGGGCGTTGGAATGTGCATTCCCTATATGGCAATAACTTTACCTACCACCTAAATCCGTACCTCTATTTGATTTCGAAAGGGAAATTATTTGCCAACTACTACAGTAGCTTTAAAGCACCCTCCCTGTATCAATTGTATTCGCCGTATGGCAATCAGGATTTGCTGGCTGAACAAGGAAAAACGGCGGAGTTAGGCTATGAGCAAAAATGGGGAGCTTTGAATACGCGATGGGTGGTGTTCCAACAAGATATTCAGGATGGGATCGTGTTTCAGTCGATGGACGTGGAGCCCTATGGACGTTACGCGAATGTTTCAAAGCAAAAAACGAAAGGTGTTGAATGGGAGCTTTCTTTCAACAAAAAGGGATTTACGGCAGATCTTGGATATACCTATTTGGATGGTACTATGATGAATCGTGTAAATGGGAAAGATTCAACTTATTCCTCGCTGATTCGTCGGCCGAAGCACCAGCTATCACTTCGTATCAGTCAAAATATCAGTCCCAAGTTGTCCGTCAGTGCTTATGCGCAATATGTGGGGGATCGATTGGATTACTATTTTGATGATGCCACTTATCAAACGAAGGAAGTTGTCTTGGATGGATATGTATGGACGGAATTACAATCGAGCTATGCGTTGTCTGCCAAATGGCGGGTGCAAGTTCTCTTAAAAAACGTGTTGAATCAGGCGCCTGTGGAATTGTATGGATATTCGGGTCAGCCGAGGAATATGCAAATTAGTTTATTGGGTAAATTCTAAGGTTTGAAACGCTCATAAACGTCCTTACCCGTTGTTTGGTCTTTGCCGAATAATTCAATGTAATTGACGCTTGGCATCATGTTTGTCTCATCTACGCTAACGAAAACACGTTTGAGGATTTGTAGTTTGCCGTTGATGGGGAACAGGGCGATGGGGTTTCCTTTGCTATCTAGTTTGACAACAAATTTACGTTTGCGGTAAGCGAGGAAATAGCCTTCATAGGAATTCGTTTCGGTTTTGATTCGGTCGGTATATAAGCCGTAGGCCAAAGTTCGCTGAATCGTTGTCAACTCTTCCTTTTGACCTTTTTCACCGTAGCGTATCCAATAAGTATGTACGGGGTCTTTGGGGTTTAAGGATTTGTTCGGCAAAAGGTTAGCGTCATAAATGACTGTATTAGCATTAGAACTCCGTTGAATGTAAAAGAGTCGATTTGGGGAATCAGGTGGCGTAGGGAAACGTTCTCCGGGGAAAGCAAGTGCAGAAATGCTTACGCAAATAAGCAATAGTAAGAAGTGGATTCGTTTCATATTTAGCAGAAAACCATCGAGAAGCTTAAAATGTTCCTTCAGGTAAATCTATATTTTCAATTTTACCTCGAAATTAATGAAATAATTTAGACTTGCAGGTCAGTTGAGGTACTCCGGTCAGGCTATTTTACGCGATATAATTGCATTTTGGAAAATTATGCCTACCTTTGCCAAGGAAATTTAAGAAAGAAGAGGGGTTTTTAATCCCTCTTTTTGTTTTCAGGGTATCGATGGAAGATTTAAAGACGAAGATTAACGGTTGGATTGCAGAGTATATTGGCGATGGTCCCATATTTTTGGTGGATTTGTCGATTAGCAAGGGTCTCAAACGTTCGTTGGTTACCATTCTGGTTGATACCATGGAAGGAATTACGATTGATGCCTGTGCGTTGATGAGCCGAAAGTTGGCCCATCACATCGAGGAAAATTTATGGATTGAGGAGGCTTATAATTTAGAGGTTTCGTCACCTGGCTTGGATTTTCCATTGACACAGGGCTGGCAATTTGAGAAGAATTTGGGCCGTACGGTAAAGGTGTGGATGAAGGAGGGAGATCCTGTGATGGGTACATTGCAGGGGCACACGGCGGATTCGATTCAGGTGTTGACCGAGAAAACGGTGAAGCACCGCAAGGTGGTAGCGAAAGAACCTACTTGGTTTGCTTTAAAAGATTTAGATAAAATAAGAGTACAAGTTTCATTTCAATAAAAAAACGTAAGGATAGCAATGAACAGTGTTGAATTAATTTCGTCATTTTCAGATTTTGCTCGGGAGAAGAACATTGATAAGCCGACGATGATTTCGGTGTTGGAAGAGGTTTTTCGTACGATGATTCGCAAGAAATTCGGTTCCGATGAAAACTTCAATGTCATTATCAACCCCGAAAGTGGTGACTTAGAGATGTGGCGTACGCGTGAAATCGTGGACGATAACTCAGAGGATATTTGGGATTTTGACAAAATACCTTTGGCGGAAGCTAAGTTAATTGAACCCGATTTTGAAATTGGTGAAGAGGTAGCTGAATTGATTAAGTTGGAAGACTTTGGTCGTCGTGTCGTTCAAACGGCTCGTCAAACCTTGATTCAACGTATCAAAGATATTGAGAAGGAAGGCTTGTATGATAAATACAAGGATTTGGTTGGGGAGTTGGTGACGTCGGAAGTATACCAAATTTTAGGTCGTGAATTGATCTTATTGGACAATGAGGATAACGAGTTGGTGTTACCTAAAGGCGAGATGATCTCAAAGGATCGTTTCAAGAAAGGGGAGACAATCCGTGCGGTAATCCATAAGGTAGAAATGTCGAATGGTACGCCTCGTATTATTTTATCTCGTGTTTCTCCGGTGTTCTTGGAGCGTTTGTTCGAGCAAGAGATTCCTGAGATTTATGATGGTACGATTTCAATCCGCAAGATTGTTCGTGAACCCGGTGAGCGTGCGAAGGTGGCGGTTGAGTCATTCGATGATCGCATTGATCCGGTTGGAGCTTGTGTGGGTATGAAAGGTTCTCGTATTCATGGCATTGTTCGTGAATTGCAGAATGAGAATATCGACGTGATTAATTTTACGGATAATTTAGAATTATTAGTAGCGCGTACGTTAAGTCCAGCGAAATTGAATTCGATGGCTATCGACAAGGAGCGTCGTCGTATTTCGGTTTATTTGAATTCAGATCAGGTTTCTATGGCAATTGGTCGTGGAGGTCAAAACATCAAATTGGCTGGTAAATTAGTGGGATACGAAATAGATGTATTCCGTGATGTGCCAAAAGAGGAGATGGATGACGAGGATGTAGAATTGACAGAATTCTCCAATGAGATTGAGGCTTGGATTTTAGATGAGCTTCATAAGATTGGATTGGATACAGCGAAGCAAGTTTTGGCTTTATCTAAAGAGGAATTAGAGCGTAGAACGGAATTAGAAGAAGGTACGATTGAAGACGTACTTGCTATTTTACGTTCCGAGTTTGAATAAGACTCCCGCTGTTTCGAGTAAGAATTAGTAAATTGAAAGTATACGTATTTTAAAATATATGGCAGAAGAGAAGACAATGCGATTAAGTCTTGTAGCAAAACAAATAAAC
>JACCDV010630063.1_pt1 | contig 23745 bp, 23 predicted proteins | sample 7446131 | NCBI WGS metagenome assembly JACCDV01 (sample SAMN15323448, study PRJNA562643) | freshwater metagenome | isolation source: river surface water | place: USA:Blue River Watershed | collected 2017-08-17
TCTGCCGGTGTGCCTTTTAGTGGAGTAACTACTGTGAGCACTTTGTCTCTCACTGCAACTTCCATACCGACGCCTTCAAAGAGTCCGCTCATGTCTGCGGCAAACTGTGTGGCCTCTTGTGGTGGCATGAAGTAGGTATATGGGTCGCCCAGCGATGCAGCGAGCCCTTCGATCATGCCGTACACGCGTTCTGTGTTTTTGTCGGCAGTGGTAGTAGCTACTTGAGTACTCGTGGCAAGCGCAGCCGGTACAAACTTTTCATCGATCAGTCGCCACGCCTTCCATACCGGATCAAGATCTACATTCTCTGGGGCACCTCCACCCAAAGAGCCGTTGTGTTGCGCAGACGATATCTCGTATCCGCCAACGACGCCGACCGCAAGAATGAGAAGCCCTACTCCAATCGCGGAACTCAGCGGAACGACTCGGCCGTTTTGCATCGGCGCATTATCGCACGACGCGTCATGGCAACAAAGTGAATAATGGAGCGTTTCATCGGTGACATGCGTTATAATTTCTGCACATGATCTCGCGTCACTCCAATAATGGCATTACGTGGGTTGATCTTCAGTCTCCAACTCCAAAAGAAGTTGCAGATGTTGCTGTTGAATTCGATCTTAATCACGAAACAGCAGAGGAGCTTTTACTACCATCGCTCAAGCCACGCGTCGACATCACCTCTAAGTGGGTGTATCTCATTCTTCACTTCCCCGCGATTCGACATGGAAAACGCACAAAGGAGCAGGAAGTAGACTTTGTTGTGGGGAAGAATTTCCTCATTACTACCCACTACGATTCCATCGATCCATTGCATAAGTTTTCAAAAGTATTCGAGGCAAACAGCCTTCTTGACCGAGAACACTTGGGAGATCACGCGGGATTTTTGCTCTATTACATGCTGAAAAATATGTACAAGTCGATCGATCACGAAAACGAGTACATTCGCAAAGAGCTTTCACACATCGAAGAGCATATCTTTGCGGGCCGCGAAGTAGACATGGTGGAATCGATCTCTCGCAGCGCGCGAGATCTTTTGAATTTGCGCCAAACCATCGAACCTCATCGAGAAGTGCTGCACGACCTCGAGAGCAATGCCGATAAATTCTTTGGAAAGGATTTCGTACCCTTCCTCAAGGGCATGTCCAACGAGTACTACCGCATACACAACCACATCATGCGTAATACCGAGTCTCTCCACGAGCTTCGTGAGACCAACAACTCGCTCCTTACCACAAAGCAAAATGAGACCCTGCGTGTTCTCTCCGGCATGGCACTTCTCACCTTCCCACTCGCGCTCGTTGTCGCTATTTCAGACTTCCACGGCTCAGGAAACCCATTCACTAAAGTGGAGAACGGATTCTGGTACCTTTTGGCACTCGTATGTACAGGAGCAGCGCTTCTTATTTGGTTCTTTGCTCGGAAGAAGTGGCTCTAAACAATCGGGCGAAAAATCCTGCTTTTTTAGGCACCTCGGTAGGTGCCGCCTCCGGTCGTCGTGGCACATCAAAAATGGAGGGTTCAACAGCCTCGCCATTCAAATGGCGCGCTATAGTTCTACCACCATAAATTGATGGCAATATGCCAACGCCGTTGCATCCCAAATTGTAGAGCAGGAGTCCATTCTGTGGCTCCGGGCCGATAAGCCGCACACCGTTTCGGGTATAGCCCATGAGTCCATGCCAGGTAAACAAATAGTGGATCGCTTTATGATGCGGAAAGTTGTAGACCTTTCGAACAAACGCGTCGATCGCGTGCTTCGGTGAATGTGGGTATGTATCCTCGTGAGAGTACCGTCCTTTGTCGTCGAGATCGAGTTCTGGCCCTCCAATAGAAATAAGGTTGTAGTTCTTTTGCTTCCGAAATTCGTACGGCCTTCGTGTGAGATAGAAATAGCTATTGTCTGCGCTTGCTCGTGGATCGGTGAAATAACTGATCGCAGTCGGCTGCTTGCTCATTGGCTCTAGATAGCCGGACATATATCCGATCTTTCCCTGAATCAGATGGTGGTAGCGCGCATCGATATCCAAGCCAGTTTCATTAATGATGTGAAGGTTCTCAAAGCCGTTCGTGCAGAGCACGACCTTACCTGCGGTCACGGTGTATGTATCTACATCGAGCACTACCGTGTGTCCCTTCAAGAGAATTTTATGAACCGGCGCGTGCTCGAAGAGTTGGTAGCGATCGGGATAGGTAGCCATAAGATATGCATGCACTTCCTGGCAAAAGAGTGCGCTATTCACGCAACCTTTTTGAGATGGCAATGCCGCAATAAATTCCCCCATGTCAGTTTCGAGCATGGCCGCAATGTCGTGTTGAGAGCGTTTTTCAAACAAGCCTGCATATTCCTCTGCAAGCTGATCAATAAATGTACATCTGTCAGAGATCTGCATTTTCTCGGTGTGCAAACCCGCCTGTGCGCGCAAAGTAGATCCTCGTAAATACCACACGACCTGCTCATAACTCGTGATGCCTGCGTATCCAAGAAATCGCGAGAATGGAATATTCAAACCTGCCTCAGTGTATATTTCGTCGATCAATTTCCACGACTCATCAATTGCCCTTTGACCATGCGCTGCGAGCGGAAGACCGAACTCCTCGACGAGGCTTGAAAAGCCTCGCTCAAAGTAGCTCACCACTTGTCCTGCATTATTTCCCGTCGCACCATGCGCGAGCAAGTACTGATCCAAAACGATCACACGCTTGTCCGTGTATTTGAGCGCAAAAAAAGCTGTGGAAATACCGGCTATACCAGCACCCACGATAACAACATCCGTAGAGAGGTCTGCTGGAAGACGCTTTGGAATGCGCTTTTTGTCGAGCTCGTAGAGCCATGGAGATTGATTGAAACCCATCGCCATAAGTATATCGCGGTATCTGTGCATGAGCCGTGGAAAATGCAGATTTCGCGGCTCCATAAGAGCGGGGTACAATGCCCGGATGAAGTTTTTTGGATTCAAAAGCCTCTTCGGCAATGTACCGGAACCGAAACCAACAGAAACCCCCATCCCCCTTCACTTTCACAACACCCTCTCCGGCGAGACCGAAGTATTTACACTTCCTCCACGGGTCAAAACAGTGCGCATGTACAACTGTGGCCCGACCGTATATGGACCACAACATATTGGGAACCTCTCCATGTTTGTTTTTACCGACATCCTGCGCCTCACGCTGGAATACAACGATCTCCCCGTAAAACAGGTGATCAATTTCACCGACTTTGGCCATCTTTCTGGCGACAACGATGGCAACGCAGACGAAGGCGAGGATCGCATGACCAAAGGACTCAAGCGCGAAGGCATGAAGCCAACACTTGAGAACATGAGCGTTCTCGCAAAGAAGTACGCCGAAAAGTTCCTTCACGACATCACGGAACTCAATATCAATACTAAGAAGATCACGTTTCCCTACGCGAGCGCATATATCCCAGCGCAGATTGCGATGATCCGTGCACTCGAAGAAAAGGGCTACGCATACAAGACCGGCGAGGGTGTGTACTTCGACACGTCTATGTTCCCCGACTACGGCAAGCTCGGAAACATCGATCTCACTGGATTGAAAGAAGGCGCACGCATCGGTGTGTCCGAAGCAAAGCGAAACCCGACCGATTTCCTTTTGTGGAAGTCCGACAAGAAGATCGGCTGGGAGTCGCCATGGGGGCTCGGCTTTCCTGGATGGCATATTGAGTGCTCCGCTATGATTCGCGCGACTCTTGGCGAGCAGATCGACATTCATACAGGCGGGATCGAACATATTCCAGTGCATCACAACAATGAGATTGCGCAGTCGGAAGCATCTACTGGCAAGAAACCATTCTCGCGATTCTGGTTGCATCGCGCTCACATTCAGATCAATGGTGGAAAAATTGCCAAGTCAAAAGGCGCAGCTATTTATCTAGATGACATTCGCGATAAGGGTTTTCATCCCCTTTCTTTGCGCTATCTCTTCCTTGGGGCGCACTATCGCACTTCTATGAATTTTACATTCGAGGCCCTCACTGCAGCACAAAACGCGTACACTCACTTACTTGCAGCTCGCCTTTCGTTTAAAGAGGAGCCAGGGCCAATTTCAGAAAGCTATCAGAAGCGATTCCACGAACGAATCAACGACGATTTGGATACCGCAGGCGCGCTCGCCGTCGTGTGGGAAATGGTAAAAGATGACTCGCTCACTCCTGGCACTCGACTCACCACGCTCCTTGATGCAGATCGTGTTCTTGGATTGAATCTCGCAATACCAGATGCCGCCGCCCTCGCGCTTGCAAAAGCAGCGATGCGCGAATACGTACCGGAGAGCGAACAGAGCGCTCAGGTAGTGGTTATTCTTAATCGTCGAGAGGCAGCTCGCAAGGACAAGCAGTGGGAGGTTTCCGACACGCTTCGAGAGGAACTCGACGTGCTTGGATTCGGAGTGGAAGACAGTGCAAGCGGCGCCAAGCTCTACAAAAAGTAGGTACTACTCTGCGACTACAAAGTTTACTAGTTTGTTTGGCACCACGATGATGCGGGTGACCGACTTGCCATCAAGTCGCGTGGCAACTGCTTCAGCGGCACGTGTTTCAGTCTCTGCCTTGCTTGTTCCTTGTGGCAACACCACTTCGCCACGCGTTTTACCATTGATCTGAATTGCTACGGTCACTGTATCTTCTTCGAGCATGTCTTCGTCGTAGATTGGCATCGGGAACGACACGATAGATTCGATGTGACCGAGCTCGTGCCACAGTTCCTCAGCGATATGAGGTGCGAATGGTGCGAGCAGCTGCAGAAAGCGACCAAACTGATCCCTTGAGATGTTCTTCTTCTCTGCCTCATTCACAAAGATCATCAGCGTGGAGATTGCTGTATTGAACTTGAACGCCTCAATATCTTCGTTCACTTTCTTGATCGTGCGATGCAAGAGTCGCTCGAGGGAATCGTCTGGCGTATCACCAGCTTTTTCGACGAGTCGCCATACTTTTTCTAAGAATCGGCGAGAGCCGATCATGCTTTGTGTATTCCACGCAATAGAATCCTGGAACGGCCCCATGAACATTTCGTACACGCGAAGCGTATCTGCACCATAGCTTTCCACGATATCGTCTGGATTGATGACGTTGCCGTAGCGTTTACTCATCTTTCTGCCGTCCTCAGCAACGATCAGACCCTGATGGCGCAACTTTAAGAATGGCTCATCGAAATTGAGATAGCCCATATCTCTTAAACCCTTTGTATAAAAGCGCGCATAGAGCAAGTGAAGCACCGTGTGTTCAGCGCCTCCGATGTAGAGATCGACTGGAAGCCACTCTTCAAGTGCTTTCTTGGAAGTGAATTCATTATCGTTGTGTGGATCGGCAAAACGGAAGAAATACCACGACGAACACGCAAATGTATCCATGGTGTCAATCTCGGAAGTCCACCCCTTTCCAAAAATACGCTCTGTTCGCTCCTTTAATTCCTGAGAGCTTCCAAGTGGCGATGTGCCCTTTGGCATGTACTCCACATCGGTCGGCAAAAGCCATGGAAGATGCTCTTCTGGAATCGCATGCGGCTTCCCTTCTGGGTCGTACACAATCGGAATAGGCGCACCCCAGTATCGCTGGCGAGAGATCAACCAATCACGCAACTTGTAGGTCTTCTTTACGCGGCCAAATTTTTCTGTCATCGCCTTCTTTGCTTCCGCCACGCTCATACCGTTGAAATCTCCAGAGTTTACGAGCACCTGCTCTTCCCCGTGCGCGACACTGGTATACGCGGCAACTTTGCCGAGTGCGAGATCGAGCGCAAGTTTGTTGTTATCAAACAGTCCTGCCTTCGATGCTTCCTCGTAGGTCATCCAGAATGTGTCGTGCTTCGCCCGCTCTTCTTCCGAGAGCGGTCCCTTTTGATCACTTTCAAGCTCCATGAGAACTGGTGTATCCAAGCGTGATCGCCACTCATTCTTGTGATCAGCAAAGTAATGCGATTCGATCGCTATCGGAGAAATAAAGATCGGGCGGGCATGGTAACCCGTTTCTTCCAATACCTCGCGGATCGCCGCTCGTTCGATTGTCTCGCCCTGCTCGACTCCACCGATGACATTGCTGACCCAGTTGTATTCCTTCCACTTAAGGAATAGGAATCGTCCGTCGTCATTACGAACGACTGCGTTTACTGTATTTCGAAATACTGCATCTGGTCGCTTATTCTCTGGGCCATACACAGGCATGACGACCTGTCGTATCGGAAGCTCATACATACGAGCAAACGCCATATCACGATCATCGTGCGCCGGTACTGCCATGATCGCGCCCGTGCCGTAGTGGGCAAGTACGTAGTCAGCAACATACATAGGAATGCGCTCTCCGTTTGCTGGATTAACCGCCATGACACCCTTGAGCTGCACACCTGTCTTTTCCTTGTCGTTTGAAAGCCGGTCGATGTCTGACTTCTTCTTTGAAGCGGCTACATATTCTGCGACGTCGTCATTGTTTTCGAGCACCGTCTTGTGACCAAGCGCGAGCGTTACCCAATTGTGCTCTGGGGCAAGCACGAGATAGGTAGCCCCAAAGAGCGTGTCCGGTCGTGTAGTGAACACCGTGATATGCGCTTTCTCTCCATCGGGTCCTGTGCGTGCGTTCACCACCTCGTCTCCAAAATCCAAATAGAAATCAAGCTCCGCCCCCTCGGAGCGACCGATCCAGTTTCGCTGGTTTACCTTTGTACTCTCTGGCCAATCAATTGTGTCGAGACTATCAGCAAGCTCATCCGCATAATCAGTGATCTTGTAGAACCACTGCTCAAGATCCTTCTTTTCCACCACAGCTCCAGAGCGCTCTGCCGTACCATCTGGTAGCACCTGCTCGTTTGCGAGCACTGTTTGGTCTACTGGGTCCCAATTTACGAGCGCCTTCTTTTTGTACACAAGACCTTTCTCGAAGAATTTAGTGAAAAGCCACTGTGTCCAACGATAGTAGTCTGGTCGGTGCGATCCGATCACTCGATCCCAATCGTATGAAAGTGAAAGATTCGAGATCTGCGACTTAAACGTCTTGATCGACTCGTCGGTTGTTTGCTGCGGCGGTGTGCCTGTTTTGATCGCGTAATTTTCTGCTGGCAAGCCGAACGCATCCCATCCCATCGGGTGCAGCACGCGATATCCTTCGGCTCGCTTCTTTCGCGCAACAATGTCGGAAGCAATGTAGCCCTTTGGATGCCCCACATGGAGTCCCGCACCAGACGGATATGGAAACATGTCGAGCACGTAATACTTTGGCTTTGATGAGTCGGTGCTTGTTTTATAGGCACCGTCTTTTGCCCACTGCTTTTGCCACTTTTGCTCGATTTTCTTGTGGTCGTACGACTTCATATCCGGATAGCCTATCACGTTTAGAGGGCCTATTTAAAGCCCGTTAGCAGTAGAATGCCTGAGATGCGAGGCACGGAGAAAGCCCCCGTCTCGACTCGTACAAGTGTACGATGAGAGCGGGGCTGAGGCTCCGTAACAAAGCAGATCAGGTATGCCTACTGCTTAACGGGAGTGTTCTTAGGAAACACCGGGTATCGCTCTGGATCTATCGTGCGTGTGAAGCACTTTTCACCCGCTGCGTGTGCCCAGTTCTCGCTCTCTACACCCACTTCCATGTACGGACGTGCAATGCTTGGATTTGGCACATCGCGCGTGGAATCCGTGTTGAACGTGGCACAGATGTCGAATTGGTATGGAGCCTTTGTGATGCTGTAGCCGTAGTCATCGCCACTCTGCGGATCCTGTGGAAGCACATAGCCTGAAAGCGGATCCTCAAGCTGTGCCAAGCTCTCTGGCAACGCACCCTTCGTTTGGTAGTAGTTGATGATCTGCCACTGAATGTTCTGGAGGTCCACCACCTTCTGGCCATCGAATCGTTGGAGACGAACTTCTGCTGGAGAGCCGATGATAAAGAATCCTGACACGATGGAGGCGAGCACCAAGATGCCCGTTGCAACACCAACTGATCGTGCTCGGCCTGGAAACTTAAGCCAATAGCCCCAGTAATCTGCAAGGAAGTGCATGAACACCGCACTTGCTACCAAGAGGATCACCGCAAACTTAAGCACGAAGCGCGTTGTAAGCTCTCCGCCCAGGAAGTAGTTGATGAGCGTGATGGTATCGATCACCATCGCGAGGCCCGCGAGGAAGAGTGTAAGGAAAAGAGCCCAGCGTCGCACCCAAATATCGGCACGTGTGTGATCTTTGGCAATATCCTTACGAATGAACTGCAGCAGCAAGATCGTGACTGGAACGAGCACAATAAGGCTCGCCATAGCGAAACGAATCGCACCAGAGTACGGATCGTAGTTGTAGTAATAGCTACCCGAAAGCGCATCAGGGAACGCCTGATCAATATAGGTAAAGAGAAGCGTGATAAAGGAGATGATGCTGCCGTACAGGCCCACCATCGCACCTGCCCAGAGGAAGAAATCCTTCGGGGTTACTTTATGGTTGTTCATGATGAAACTATAACGTATTAATACCCTCTTGACATACGTGTGCATATGTCGTGATTTCTTCATACGTTGTCCACCTTCATATAGAATACATCCGGCCAAAAATGGACTACGATTCAAGTAGACTGCAGTTCCTTCACTTCGGGATTGCAATTCCCCTCATCTAGAACGAGGTCTCAAATGGACGCCTTAACGTATCAAGGTGTGGGTCTATTTGAAGACCCACCAATTGAGCAGATCGAGAACGAGATCGAGACTGGCCAGGATTGGCTGCTGAAATTCATAGACATGGATCGCTACGACTGGAACGATCCAGGGTTTCTGAAACGAAACAAAGGTCAGTACGCCTTTTTGCCGATTCGCCTCTCGAAGGGATTCTTTTTTATCGTCCCGAAGTGGGCGTATAAAAAAATGACAACGTATCCTGACGGTTTGCCGAAGCGCTGGCATGCAAAGATCGACCGTGACAAGCATACGGGCAAGATCTTGAAAGTGTACGCACGACGTTCTGGCCGTAAACAATACGGCGAACCGCGAGACGTGTACGCGAGCCGAGAGCTACTCGACCTTCTTTCTTCTCGTCGCGACGTTGATCACAAGAATCGTTGGACGCTGGACAATCGCTGCACGCGCAACGGGGGCATCAACCTCGAGGCTGTATCGGTTCGATTGAACGTAGCCAACAGCGTTCCTCGGCGTAGGAAGAACCACGATTTGCTCCGAGGCGTTGAGCGCAGAGGCTCTACAAAGGACGGTCTTCCGTTGTTTGGGGGGATCTTTGCGCGGCGCGTTAGCAAAAAACGGGCCGTGGTGACGCGGAGTAAACGCTTCTGGACATCGCAATTGCGCGCTCACCAGTGGTACTGCACGCAGATGCGTCGGCGCTTCAGTCGGGATGAGTGGGCATTTGATACGGTAACGCTCAATTATCCGATGTTTCCTCCGCTGATGGATTCGGAGCGCTGTGCTCCCATCCGAAAGCGCACGACGGTTGCTGAAATGAGTCTTGCGGCAACCTTCTGATCCACAATCGCAGGCACAATGGATGATTTTCGTTCTGATGAACGGTACGAGTCCTCCCAGCCTTGGCCCCCGTCGTGAATGACGGGGGTTCATTTTTTTATTGCCCTTTGAGTCACCTAAAGGTATAACCCTCAAAGCTATTGTTCACAGAGGGCCTGAAAGATGGAAGTGATCGTCCACAAAAAGGTGGCATTTCGCCACTTCGACAAGCTGGTCCATATGTGGCGCATGCGCTCGTACCCGTTCAACAGACCGGACGCGATCGTGCCACAAAGCAAGCTGCCAGAAGACCTCCGGGTAGACACTCGGTTGCTCGCCTGCTTTTACTTCTACGTGTGCATCTATATGCGCGGCGGGATCGAGAGCATGCAGGCGTTCGCTGCGCTGGTAAAAATGTGGCGCGCACATCCGGATCTCTTTGATCCGCTTTTGGCACGCTGGTATACAAAGGAGGCTGTCGCCGAGATTCTCAAGAAGTTCATCGGCTGGGATTCCAAAGCTGCTGCAGAGAACTGGATCACCAACTCGCGACAGTTAAGCGATCACTGGAAGGGCGATCCACACAACCTGATCCGCGGCATTCGATCCTACGAAGAGGCATGTCGCAGAATGCGCAACAAGCGCACCGCGAGAGACAAGCGAGAGGCAGGCAACGATGGTCAAGGGTTTCGTGGATTCCAATACAAAATGGTTTCCATGTTGCTCTACTTCTATGACTGGGAAGGATGGCTTACGAAATTCACGTATCCATCCCCTGCCGACTTTCACAACTTCCGTTTCGCGTTCGCGACCGGAGCGATGGAGGTCAGAGGACTGGCTGGCGACACATTCACGATCAACGAAAAAGTCTCACAGCCGTGGCGCGAAGTGGTGACCGATTACCTCAACTCGCACAATGTGACTCCGCTTGAGTTCAGTGACGCACTGTGGCTGTATTCACTGCTCCTGTGCGGCAACTCACCGTTCACGGTAACCATGCAGAATGGCGTGAAGCGGAGCGAGGCGACACTCTTCGAGCATTGCGACGTGACCGAGGAATGGAAGCACGACGAGTGGCTTACACAGAACAAAAAGAGCCAGATCATGCAAACTTGTATGGTGTGCGTCTTTCAAAAAGAATGCGCGTTTGCGATCCCGGCGAATCCGTACTATCGCAAAGGCAAGTTCGTGCTTCGACCGCGCACACGACTTGCGGGCGAACTTGATCCAAAGCTGGTCAGACCGCCGAAGCCTGGTGACGTGGTCATCGAACCCGAGGTCACCCAGTTTCTCGCACTTGCTTGATCTTCATCTTAAAATGCCGCGGCTTCCCGCGGCATTTTCCTTTAGTAGCACCAAGGTTTCCCATGGGATCGCAGCCCGGCGAAGCATCGCCGAGGCGCGTTAACCTCGGTGTGAAGCTATGAATGGAGGAATTCCATTACGTCGCCATCCTGCACAATGTATTCCTTTCCTTCTACACGAAGCTGGCCCTTTTCCTTGGCCTTTGCGTGTGAACCGTTCTCCAAGAGCACATCCCATCGCACCACTTCAGCGCGAATGAATTTGTCCTTGAAATCTGTATGGATCGCTGCACCTGCCTCAGGTGCTGTTGAGCCGCGCTTGATCGTCCACGCGCGCGTCTCCTTCTCCCCTGTCGTGAAAAAAGAAATAAGGTCGAGCAGTTCGTAGCCGCCGCGAATCAGGTTATTGATGCCGTCGTCCACCACACCAAGCTCGCGACGAAAATCCTGACGCTCGTCGTCGTGCACCTCTGAGAGCTCGTGCTCTACGCCAGCGTCCACAAACACGTACTTGGCACCTGAGTTATCCAGATAGTCTTTGAGCTCGCGCCAGCGCGGACCATTTTCTGCGTCGATATTCACTGCGCCCGCTTTACGGTTCAGTACATACAAGAGTGGCTTCATGGTAAGGAGCTGCATCTTTTTTGCAGCAAGCAATTCTTTGTCTTCGAGCTGCACGGTTCGCGCGGGTTTTCCGTTCTGAAGCGCCGGCACTATTTTTCGCAGCACATCGCGTGTAAGCACGATGTCTTTATCATTCCCCTTTGAATCACGTTCTGCTCGATCAAGCATCCTCTCTGCAGTTTGAAGATCAGCGAGTACAAGCTCCATATCGATGATTTCGATATCGTGGCGTGGGTCGATCTGCCCAGCTACGTGGTGAATGTCTTCGTCGTCGAAAAGGCGTACTACTTCAGCTATAGCATCTGTCTCGCGAATATTGGTGAGGAACTGGTTGCCCAGACCTTCCCCTTCGGATGCACCCTTTACGAGGCCGGCAATATCTACGAACTCCACTGCTGCCGGAATCGTTTTTTGAGAATTCGACATTTTGGAGAGCGCATCTAAGCGAGGATCGGGAACCGCTACCACGCCAACTGAAGGATCAATGGTGGCGAACGGATAGTTCGCAATAAGCACCCCCTTTTTTGTGAGTGCATTAAAAAGCGTGGACTTCCCCACGTTTGGCAAACCAACGATACCGATAGATAGAGACATTCGGCCCATCCTAGCCGAAAAAGATACATTACGCCACGCACGCCACGTACAGTAGGGATTTCTTCACACTCATATTAGATTACAGATGCAAAAATGTGTCAAGGTTATCATGACTAGAAAGTGGCTCTGTTAAGCCGTACTACGACTCCTGTGAAAAAGCTGCTTGCGCGGCAGTTTGCGCAGGTATACGCTAGCAAACAGCGTGACAGTAAGAAGTACTTTTGTTTTGCGTCTGCACGCTCGGGAGCAGGAACACACAGGTACAGGGAGAACGGGTAATGAAGCACCATGTTGAAGAGCGACAAGAAGCTCGGTTCCACACCATCGATCGCATCAAGAACTACGATCCACGGAACATGGAGCCGCTGACCGGACTTCAGCGCACCGTCGCGGCGATCGGGGTAATCACCGTGGCCGGCATCCTCGCATCAATGCTCGGCTTCAGCTAAACAGCACTTTCAATAACGACGCGGGCGATCTTTCTCAGATCGCCCGTTTCTTTTTTGCTTCGTTTCTTAGCTACCTTTTGAACCAATTCGCGCTACTTGTGCGAGCCATTGTGCTTTTGTTTCTTCTGGTACATTCTCTGCTGGTCCATACCATTTTGTGCGCACAGAAAATCCTGCAAACCACAATATTCCCCATCGCAATTGTGCGTTCACGTTGCCTGGCAAGAATCGCACCAAAAGTGGCTGTGTACCGCTTGTCATGAAAATGCGAGCTGATTTACCACGGAAGAGTCGGTGCCAAAATATCGTCCGCTTCCCAGACTTTGTTTTGATGTATCGAAATGCAGACCCAGGCAACCAGGCGCGATCGAACAAGCCCTTCAGTAGCGCTGGCATACCAACCCACCATACCGGGTAAATGATCACGAAGTGATCCGATGTGGTCACCAATTCTTGGAATCGTTTGAGGTCTGGTTCCAACTCTTGCATGGCGCGATAGCCATGATGAAGTATTGGATCGAACTGCATCTCGCCGAGATTCATGCGCTCAACAGTGTGCCCTGCCTCACGTGCAGCTGCTTCGTAGGTATCAGCTATTGCACCACACATGCCCACCTTGTCGGGATGGCCAAGCAACAAAAAGATTTTCTTCTGCATAGCAGAATGATACCGTACCGTTTTGGACTAATCCCCAGATTAGTCTCCCCCAGCGCCAGCACCCCCAGTGCCCGAATCTTCTGGCGCAGCCGGATTGCCAAGCCCGTCTTCTATAACTCCGTCGGAGTTTTCGTCGGAATGAGGCGGAAACGTGGGCGCACCCACGTCTGCCTGAATGCCTCGATCCTCTTCGTGTGGTAGTGAAATATTCATATATGTGAATTATGCGCTCATTTGGCAGAAGTTCAATTTTTACCACTCATACTCTGAGCGTTTGGTGAACACTATGGTGTGTTTGCTTGCTTCGTTGCAAGTGCAAGCACCGCTCGAATATCATCGGAATCAACAACGCCATTACGACGCTTGAATCCACAGCGCGAACACACATGTGTAAGGTAGTAGTTTGGCGATGACCCCTCAAGCATTTTTGGCTCCATCAGGCCACCACAGTTCGCCTCTCTGTCCCCTGGATGCACATCTACGTGCTTACTCCAAAGGCATTTCGGACAATGGTTGGTATAGCCAGAGCCCACAACGGCAGTGCCGCAGTGCTCACAGACAAAATTCTCAACTTTCTTTGTGAATCCCATTGCCGCTACTGTACCGCAACGTTCGTTGCTTGGGTAACTGTGTTGCCCGTAAGAGCAATGCACGAGATCGTAAAGCGCATGATGCCTGCGGCTGAGGCGGTTACGATCTGTGAGCCCTCATTGCCTGTTGCGATCGTCGTGGTACCAGACTTTGTGACCATTTCGGTAACGCACGGTGTATTTGTGCGCATACCAACAGAAGACCACGACAACACAATGCGATTACCTATAAACGCCTGCTGCGGTTGCGCGATGATCGACACAACAGCCTTTTGCTGCTGTTGCTGCACAACGCTTGGTGAGGTTTGGCTTGGTACCTGCTGAATCGTTTGCGTAGGCGCGCTCTGCGAGCTGCTCAGGCCAGTGAACAAGCCCGCGAAGAGCAATGTAAGTGGATTACTCTGCTGCTGACCATACGGCTGGTATCCGTACGACATAGAGGAATAACTACCATCATAATAAAACGGATTCGCGGAAGAGAACGCACTGCCACTGTAATTTGTGCCGCCCGTTGGATAGCTGCTACTCGTCGGGTAATTTCCCGTGATGCCGGAAAATGGTCCACCTCCTGCGTACCTACTACCGCCGCCGAGCACCTGACCATTCGCGAAATAATTGTTGAATTTGTTTGCATAGCTGCCAACAGACGTGCCGAGCATGTCGCTTCTACTTGTGTACATACCGCCCTCGCCAGCAAACCAAGCACGAGCAGCCCCCTCCCATCCATATTTCTGCGCATAGCCACCAAAGCGATGCTCAAACACTTTCTCCTGCGCTTGTGGGTCATTCAAAAACTCCTGCGGACTCATTCGATACCCGAGCGCCGCTTGGGTCCACGGGCCCACATTGTTACCCATCACTTGGTATTTGCCGTAGGCGCGATCGCCGTTTCTCGTTACAGGCCCAAGCATGTCGTATTTTCCGCCACTGCTTTCAATATTTGCGATCGCCTGTTTTGCTTTATCCATATCTGTCTTTTCTCCCGATTGCGTAAATGTGGTGGTCTCGCGTTGCTGCTTTTGCTCTTCGTATATTTGCTGTGCTCTTTCGGGAGTCATTTGTGTAGGCTGCATCGTGCTTTGCTCGGTGAACAAGTCCGGATTCAATTTCAGCTCTTTTGCAAGCTCTTTTGCGCCAGCTGTGTCACCGGTTGAAGATTTTTCAAGAAGCTCCTTCAGTTTATCGGGCTGCTCTTCTGCGATCTGTTTCGCTTGATCTGCTGGGATGTTGTATTTATCCTCCAGCATCTTCGCCATCGCGTCCGGTGAGTTTGGAGTCGGTGTTGTGGAGGTATCTGGCTTCGGAGTCTCGGTTGGTGTTGGTTCGGGCGTAGTCGTTTCGTTTGGTTTTGGGGCTTCAGTCGGCTCCTGCACGTTGGAGAGTTCTTGAAAACCCTTATCCAGCCCTTCGGCTTTATTTTGCGTGAACGCATCGATCACACGAGTCATAGCAGTGATATCGCAGCGCGATTTTGGACCCTCCACTTTCTGCTTAGAGAGCACATCCGGCACTTTGAACCCGAGCGCGCTCCCCATTGCGGCTTGGAAACCACTCACCGGCTGCGTAATAGCAATAACCGAGGGAAGACCCTTATTACTTACGCAATTTCGATTGTCATTCGGCTTTTCCAAAGGAGAAAACACATTCTTAATCTTGGCAGCATCTGGCTTCGGATTTGTACACTTATCTACCGCCGATGTAACAATCTTAAGCTTATTGTTCTCGACGCCGATCGTGAGTGTTACATCAAAACACGCACTCGGACAAAGCACCTTCTGTTTGAGAAAGGTCTCCATGATCGACGGTGATCCATTCTGGTCAAACAGATTCGAGCCAGCCGGATTACCCGTGCGCCCTTTACAGAGCACTTCAAGCGCGTAGGTGGATTGCGCGCTCGCTGCGAAGGGCGTTAAAAAAATACTCGCAATAACAAAAAACACGAATGCGCGCATTACTCGTATTGTAGCGTTTATGTTGCTACATCCCTGCGCTGTCTGTGGAGAAAATTAAAGGAGTACCACCACCTTGTTGTTGGCGCACTCGAGTACCCCACCGTCTACATTGAATGTGGAGGCAGTGCCTGACTGATCCTTTACCGTAATCGTACCCGGCTTGAGTGTGGTTACAATCGCTTCGTGATGTGCAAGCACCTGCATCTCCCCCGATGCACCCGGCACGGTAACTGATTGCGCTCGACTGTCGAAGAGCGTTTCGCCCACGCTGGCGATAACGAGGTGGAACGTATTCTCTGCCATAGTTATTTCTGAGCGTGCTCTGCCGCAGTCACGTCGTCTACAGAACCCTTCATGTAGAACATCTGTTCATCGGCTCCATCGTGTTTGCCGTCGAGAATCTCTGCGAATGATCGTACTGTATCGGCAAGTGTTACGAACTTACCCTTTGCGCCGGTGAACGCCTCGGCCACATGGAATGGCTGCGAGAGGAACTTCTGAATCTTTCGAGCGCGGTATACAAGCTTCTTATCTTCTTCTGAGAGTTCCTCGATACCAAGAATCGCGATGATGTCCTGCAGATCCTTGTAGCGCTGGAGTACGCGGCGAGTTTCGTTGGCCACGCGGTAGTGTTCCTCACCCACAATGTCTGGAGTGAGCGCGGTCGAAGATGATTCGAGTGGCGATACCGCAGGATAGATACCGAGTGAGGCGAGATTACGATCGAGCACGATCGTAGAGTCGAGGTGTGCGAATGTTGTTGCTGGTGCTGGGTCGGTCACGTCGTCTGCTGGCACGTAAATTGCCTGTACCGATGTAATGGAACCTTCGTTGGTTGAGGTAATGCGCTCCTGGAGCTGACCCATTTCTTCTGCGAGTGTTGGCTGGTAGCCCACTGCAGATGGCACGCGGCCCAGAAGTGAAGATACTTCGGAACCCGCCTGCACGAAGCGGAATACATTGTCCATGAAGAAGAGTACATCCTTACCACCTTCGTCGCGGAATGCTTCAGCCATGGTGAGACCAGAGAGCGCAACACGAGCGCGAGCGCCTGGCACTTCGTTCATTTGGCCGAACACGAGCGCAGTCTTATCAAGCACACCCGAGTCTTTCATTTCGTGATAGAGGTCGTTGCCTTCGCGTACGCGCTCGCCCACACCAGCGAATACTGAGTATCCACCGTGATTCGATGCCACGTTGTGAATGAGCTCCTGAATGATGACTGTCTTACCGACACCCGCGCCACCGAAGAGCCCCACCTTACCGCCCTTGATGAATGGAGCGAGGAGGTCGATCGACTTGATGCCTGTTTCAAATACTTCTGCCTTTGTAGACTGGTGTACGAATGATGGAGCGTGACGATGAATTGGAAGTCGAGCAGCATCCTTAGCAGCCTCTTCCTTACCATCGATTGGATCACCCACCACATTGAACATGCGACCAAGAGCAGCCTGGCCGACTGGAACTGCAATCGGAGCACCCGTGTCGATCACTTCGAGATCGCGCTCCAAGCCTGCCGTGTCGTGCATCGCAATGCAGCGAACACGATTGAGACCCAAATGCTGGGCCACTTCGAGCACGAGGCGATCACCCTTTCGTTTAACCTCGAGGGCATTCTGGATAGCTGGGAGCTTATCCTCAAATTTAACGTCGACGACCGGGCCGATAACCTGGGTGATGGTTCCTTTATTCATATCTTTATTACTTCTTGAAGTTCTGAGGATTATAGCCGTTTTTTGCGAAATTTCTAGTCGGGGCAAAGAGGGGCTCCGGGAGCTTCCCCCACTCATACCAAGTCCAATTTCCTATCTCTCCAACCGCGTCTCGCGGCTCACCAGACACCCATTTGGCCACAAAATGAAGAGTTACCCAGTGCGACCCCTTTTCGCTATCGATATCGTTCATAACAGCCATTAATCCAGGACGCTCTACGGTGACACCCGTCTCTTCCTGCACTTCGCGAATCGCTCCAGCGGTCGGACTTTCGTTCATATCGAGTGCTCCGCCGGGCACACACCATGAACCGACTCCGCTACCCTTTTCGCGTTTTCCCAGCAACAGCTTTCCGTCCTTAATAATCCACACCGCAGTGCCCACTCGGGGATACTTTACTTTTTCGGCCATACAAAGTCTCGCAAGAGAATCTCTCGCGCCTTCAAAAATGCCTTAGAGCGATGGTTTACTCCATGAAGCTCTTCCATCTCCATTTCCGCGAGTGTCCGGCCATTTTCCTTTACCTCGAAGAGGGATGAGAACCCAAATCCGTTCGTTCCTCTGTACTCGCGCGTGATAGAGCCTACACACTCCCCTTCGAAAGTGGAGATCTTCTCAGTTTCGGGATCAAATATTGCTGCCACGGTGCGAAATCGCGCCCCTCGTGCTTCAGCGGGCACATCGGCGAGCTCACGGAGCAACTTCTCGTTTCGGGCTGAATCGTCTCCCTCTGCATAACGCGCCGTGCGCACACCTGGTCCACCATTGAGAAAATCCACTTCGAGCCCCGTGTCGTCTGCAAGAGTAAGTTTGCCGGACTTCTTTCCGTACAGAATAGCTTTGATGAGCGCGTTGCCTTCGAGTGTCTCCGCTGGTTCCTCAACCGCTTCGAGTCCTACATCGTCCATTGAGAGGATGGTGAATGGAGCGTCATTCATTATCGAAAGAATTTCTTTGAGCTTTCCTTTATTGCTCGTTGCGATCAGAAGTTCGCGCATATTACTTGTTGCCAAAGCCGTAGTTGCTGAACGGCTCTCCATCGCGAATACATTGTAGTGCCTGGCTAATGTATGGGATCACATTTGATGGCAGATCTCGCTCTGCGTAAAACCACAAGTCGGAGCATTTATCCGGCTCCATATTCTTGAGCTCTCCTTCCCAGGTATCTGCTTCGATATAGAGATCGAAGTATGTTCGTTCCGGATACTGACGCTGCATTAAATGAACTATCTTCAGGCGACTGTGTGAAAGGTCGATTCCCGCCTCCTCCTTTGTCTCGCGAATCAACGCCTGTTCTGCAGTCTCACCTTTCTCGATATGACCTGATACAAGTCCGTAGTTGCCGTCTTCATGCCCCGTATTTTTTCGCTGCGAGAGCAGTACTTGATCCTCATTTCGGAGGACAAGGAAGACCGCTCCGAAAAAGAGGAACTTGTCGGCCATACGTTATCGCATCGCTTCCATGCCGGAAGTGATCTCAGAGACTTCGCGTGTGATAGCGGCCTGACGCACTTTGTTGAACGTGCGTGTGAGCGAGTGAGCCATTTCTTTTGCTTTATCTGTTGCAGATTTCATCGCCACCATACGAGCTGAGTGCTCAGATGCTTTGCTTTCAAGCAAACCGTGATAGACAGCAATGTTCAAGAGCTTCGGAAGCAGTACAGAGAGTACCGCATCTGCATCTGGCTCGATCGTGTACGAGGCTGGCGCTACGGATGGCTCACCAGATGGAGCGTACTTGCCGCGCGCAGGGCGAATACCGGCAACTGTTTCTCGCATAAGCTCGGCTGTGATCGGAATGATCTGACGCACTGTTGGCTGCTGTTCGAATGTAGAAACAAAGTTCTGGTACGCAATGATCGCGGTGCCGATCTCGCCGGATTCGTGCCACGAAAGGATCAAGTCAGTTACCTCTCGCATCTCGGACTCGGTAACATCATCACTTTTATTGAGCTGACGAATACGCACATCGTAGCCACGATTGTGGAAGTGGTCACCACCACGTCGTCCAATGCATGCCATCACGACATCTTCTTTGTTGAGACCTCGCGCGGCAATTTCGCTTTCAACTTTGCGGATCACAGCGCTGTTCACTGAACCCGCGAGACCCTTGTCGGACGTAACCACGATGAACGCAGTCTTGCCGGAGCGGGAAGTCATGAGCGGATGGCGAGACATATCTGCTGTGCCAGATACACGCTCAAGAATGGTGAGCGCGGCTGCTGCATATGAGCGGCCCGAGAGTGCGCGCTCCTGTGCTTTGCGCATTTTTACAGCCGAGACTGCCTCCATGGCGTGCGTAACGGTTCCCGTTTTCTTGTACGAGATGATCTTTGATTTGATTGTCTTAAGATTCGCCATGTTGCTGTATGGGCATTATGCCCGAAACCTACGCCTTGATTGTGAAGAGTTCAGGGTGCGCAAGCTTGAACTCGTCGCCCGCCTTGATGATCGCCTCCTTCGATTCGTCGGAGAGCTGTGAAGATTTCTTGATCTCTGCAAGCACTGAAGAGTACTGACCATCCATGAAATCAAGGAAAAGTCGTTCTACTTCGGTCACCTTATTGACTGGTGTTTCGTTGAGGAAGCCTTTGTTTGCGATAAAGATCATCGCCACCTGCTTTTCGAGCGGGATCGGATGGCCGTTCTTCTGTTTGAGCACTTCCACCATGCGCTGACCCGCTGCGATGCGGTCTGCTGTTCCCTTATCCAAGTCGGAGGCGAACTGCATGAACGCTTCGAGTTCGCGGAACTGCGCGAGCATGAGCTTCAAACCACCTGCAACTGCTTTCATTGCCTTTGTCTGCGCCGCAGAACCTACGCGAGATACCGAGATGCCCACGTCGATCGCTGGTCGAATGCCTTTGTTGAAGAGATCTGCAAGCAAGAACATCTGACCATCGGTGATGGAGATCACATTGGTTGGGATGTAGCCCGATACGTCGCCTTCCTGCGTTTCGATGATCGGAAGTGCGGTGATAGAACCACCGCCCTTTTCATCTGAGAGCCGAGCAGAGCGCTCGAGAAGGCGTGAGTGCAAATAGAACACGTCGCCCGGATACGCTTCGCGTCCTGGTGGTCGGCGGAGCAAAAGCGAAAGTTCGCGGTACGCCACTGCCTGCTTGGAAAGATCGTCGTAAATGATGAGCACATCCTTCCCCTTGTCCATGAAGTATTCTCCAATCGCTACGCCAGAAAATGGAGATAGGTACTGGAGCGCTGCTGGAGCAGATGCCGCAGCATCCACGATGATCGTGTATTCGAGCGCCCCTGCTTCTCGAAGCTGCTGTACGATGCGCGCCGTTTTTGATTCCTTTTGGCCGATCGCTACGTAAATACAAATTGGTCGCTTGTCTGCCGGTTCGTTCTTTTGGTTGATGATCGCGTCAATCGCAACAGTCGTCTTACCCGTACCGCGGTCACCGATGATGAGTTCACGCTGGCCACGACCGATCGGGATCATGGCATCGATCGCCTTGATACCAGTTTGCAATGGAACAGAGACCGACTTTCGATCGATCACGCCGTATGCCTGTCGTTCAACCGGCATCATGGTCACATCCTTAAACGGACCTTTGCCGTCGATCGGTTCACCAAGCGCGTTTACCACACGACCAAGCAGCGATTCACCAGATGGAACAGAAAGCACCTTGCCGGTGGACTTCACGGTCATGCCCTCGTACACACGAGAGGTGTCGCCGAGAATTGTGGCGCGCACTCCATCCTCTTCGAGGTTCAAGATGAGTCCGAAGAGCTCAGTTGAGTCCGCAACTGCATCCTTGAGATGCTTTCCCTTTTCCTCGTCGAAGACGATGATCTCCGACATGACCGACTTTGAAAGACCGTCGATCGCAACAACGCCATCGCCCACTGCGACAACGCGGCCCACGTGTTCGCCGTGTGCCTTCGGAGAAAGATGCTCGATCTCCTTGATGATCTTCTGTACCGTTGATGAGTCCATAGTAATTGTTATCTGCTAGTTAGCGCTGGTGACGCCGTTGTATAAATCCAGTAACCGCTTCTTGTACGACACATCCACGAGCGTTTCATTGCCCTCGAGACGCCAACCGCCGATCAATGAATCATCGACTTGCGTCTTGAGGTCTGAGATCTCTATACGAAGATCACTCGTGTACGAATGCACCTCTTTCTTCGCATGCGCAAGATCTTTTTCACGCGCCACCGTGAGCGTGTAATCACGTTTTCGCGATTCTCGCTCTGCGATGCGCGAAAACGCATGCGCCACCCGCGGCATAAGTACGGCACGACCTTCTTTCTCGAGTCGTGCATGAATGGCGTGCACCGCTTCTTTAGCACCCATTCCATTTGAAACGAGTTGCCAAAGCGCTTGTGCGTACACCTTTTCCATACACTATGCTTCCTTGCGAAGGATCTTTTCTGCAGCCAAGACTGCAGCGCGGGTAATTTCTTTTTCGCTCTCCTGTAGTGCCTGGCGCTTTGCCTCTTCGGCTCGAGCCTGTGCATCCTTCAGAACACTGTGCGCTTTTGCTTCTGCTTCGCGCACAATTTCCAAACCTCGCTCGTCGGCTCGTGAACGTGCAGCAGCTACGAGCCCTTCGGCTTCGCGCGCAGCAGTACCCACGATACCCTCACCCTGCTTTTTAGAATCAGCGAGCACACGATCAGCTTCTTGTGCTGAGCGCACACCCTCTGCAACCATCTCCCGACGCTTTGCGATCATTTGCATGACCGGCGTGTAAAGGAAATAGGTAAGACCCGTGAGCAGCACGGTAAAATTCACCGCCTGAATTACCAGGAGGCGCCAATCAAGACCGAACGCAGATACGAGACCTTCCATGCAGGGCGAGGATTAGACGAACTTAATAATGAACGCGACTACGAGCGCGAGAATACCGAGCGCTTCAGTGAACACGATCGGAAGGATCATGTTTGAAACGATCTTGCCCGCTGCATCCGGATTGCGTCCGATTGCTTCCATTGCGCGACCGCCGATGAGACCTACGCCGATACCAGGGCCCATTACGCCGAGGCCTGCCGCAAGTGCCATACCGATCAATTTGGCTGATTCAACATCCATATTGTTACGATTTACAAACTACCTACTAAATTTTGGCTCACTTTATCACAGAGCCACACGGACGCACGCACCCAACACCTTAGTGTGAGTGCTCGCTCCCGTGTGGTTCAGCGATCGCCATTTTGACGAAAAACAGCGTCAAAAGCGCAAACACAGCTCCCTGCACAATACCCACAAACATCTCAAACGCCATAAGTGGCGCCGGCAAGAAGTATGGGACAAAGAAGGACACCACAGCGATGAGAACCTCGCCTGCAAAAATGTTGCCGAAAAGTCGGAACGAAAACGAGACAAAGCGAGAAAGCTCAGAGACGAGTTCGATGATACCTACCACAAAGTTGATCGGTGAGGAGAAGTTGATGAACTTCCCTGCGTATTTGAACAAACCAAGCGCAAAGATACCCGCGAATTCAATTGCGAACATAACGATGAATGTAAGCGCAAGCGTTACATTCAAGTCGGTATTCATTGAGCGCAGCAGCGGTACAGCGTGACCATCATGATCGATCTTAATAGAGCCGATACCCGGGGTGAATTCAATAAGGTTTGCAAGCGCAATAAAAAGGAAAAGTGTAAGCAAAAGCGGGAAAATGCGCTTTGCCCATTTAGAGTCCTCGAGCGTTGTCTCGATGAAATCGTAGATATAGCTAAACAAAAGCTCAACGAATGTCTGGAATTTGCCCGGTATGAGACTGAGCTTGCTGCGAACAACAACCGCAAAAATGAAAAGAAGTCCCATTACGATCCAGCTCATCAAAAGCGTGTTGGTAATTGGAATACCCATAAACGTACCGATGCGCTCCGCTGCGAGCGCCACGTGAATAGCGCTCTGATGCGCTGCCTCGGCCGCGTGCGCACCTGTCGTGGTGGCGTGCTCAGCTAAAAGCTGACCGCTCGTCTGAGCGGCCTCGTGGGCTACCGGTATAACCTCGTGTTCGGGCATGACGCGGGTACTTTAACACGATTTTCAGCCAAAAAACACCCCGTTTTGGGATGTTTTTTGTGGAATATTTTGCCCCCGCTTAAATACTTTTCTTAGGAGGAAGCAGGACGTTATCAATGACGATCACGACACCATTGCTTCCCTGATACTGAGTGACAACGATCGCACTATTGACCATAGGGATCTTATTCTCTCCGTAGCTAAAGTTGAGCGCATCGCGTGAAAGCGCCTCGATCTGACCGGATGTTAGCGCGTCCGGATCAATGGCACGACCAGATACCACGTGGTACTCAATGAGTCGCTTCTTTTCAGCCGCAGTCATGTTGCTGACAGTGCCTGGTGGCAGCTGCGCAAACGCACCGTTAGTTGGAACAAATACAGTGTACTTACTGGTCGACTTTGGATTGATCGTTGCGGCAA
>JACCDV010116756.1_pt1 | contig 23735 bp, 18 predicted proteins | sample 7446131 | NCBI WGS metagenome assembly JACCDV01 (sample SAMN15323448, study PRJNA562643) | freshwater metagenome | isolation source: river surface water | place: USA:Blue River Watershed | collected 2017-08-17
TACATATTGAGGATCTTTTTCAAAAACAGTTACTTCTTGGGCAGCTTTACCCAATAAATAGGCTGCTGTTAAACCTGCTGGACCCGCACCAATAATTGCTACTTTCTTAGCCATGAATGGAAAATTTTGCCCTAAATTCATCTTTTTTGTCTATAACTACTAGTGCAAGTGATATAAAAACCCAAAAATGTCTAAAATTTAAAATATCTGTAGATATACCTTCAATAATGAACAATATTAAAATTATGTAACTTGAAAAAGTTGTATTATTTATTAGAAAATAATTATTGTGTACAATTATTCTTATCAGTAAAATAAGAAATAAAAATAATAACAAAAATTGTATCAAACCATTTTCTGCTAAAAGTCCAAAATATGTACTATGCGGGTCAAAATTTGGCATTTTTTGTGGATATATATTTTTAAATCTATAATAATCCAATTTTGAGTTAAATTTCCCAGATCCAATTCCAAAAAAAGGATTTTTTAAAAATAAATCTATTTCAATTTTTTTTAAAGTCAAATATCCAGTTTCTATTATATAGAAATTATTTGTTTCAAATAAAATTTTATCTGAAGAAAAATCTGTTGTTTTTAATGATTCTTTTAATTCGGAAGACTTGGGAGCAAATATTAAATGTGAGCTTAAAAGCTGTATAATTAAAAATATTAGTATCGTAGAATATATAAAAAATGTTTTTCTATTAAAATATTTATAAAAAAATAGCATTGTGCACCCCATTAAAAATAAAGGTACAGATTTAGAAAAAGTGGATAAAATTATTATAAAAGAAATCAAAAAGAAGATATAGTTAAAAAATTTCTTTTTAGAAAAATCTGATGTGCCAATCATAAAAATTGTAAATACAGAAATTAAATTGTTCAACATATTTGGATGAATTGTAAAAGATCGAAATCTGAAAATTGTACCAAAATATGGATAGTTGTGGAATAAAATAAAAAATTTACTATTATTGAAATTCACTATCTGATATATACCAAATAATAAGTTTAAAAAAATAAAATAAGTTGCACAAGTAATTGCAAATCTCAATAAATTAATAATCTGCAACAAAGAAATATTAGAAAAAAATGTATAAAGAGTAGTAAATAATAAAAACAAATATATCTTTCCTATAGTTTCCAATATTTGGTTTATATCATTGGATTTAAATGCATTAAAAATATCTAGTAAAAGAAATACAAATAAAATAATAAATAATGATTTATGTTTTTTATATAATAATAGTAAACTTTTTTGTATGGGTAAATTAAATAATAAAAAAAAGAAAATAATTTCAGTAAATTGAATTTTATATTTAAAAATTGGCAACTCTATTAAAAATGTAAAAAATAATGAAAAAATTAAAAAAAATACTAAAATATAATCTATAGGGTATTTTTTTAAGAAGTTTGTGATCATTTTTTTAAAATATTATTAATTACATTTATTTGTTTATCTACAATTATTTTTTCATCATAAAGTAATAAAGCTCTTTCTCTTCCTTTTTCTCCCATTTTTAATGTAATATTCTTATTTAATACTAAAAATTCTAAGGCGTGGGTTAATGATTTTGAAGAACCAGATTCAAATAATAAACCAGTTTCATTATGTATTACCTCCTCTCTACAACCTCGAATATCTGAGGCTACAACTGCTTTTCCCATCATCATTGCTTCTATAATTGTTCTAGGTAAACCTTCACGATGTGATGGCAAACAAAAAATATCCATAATAGATATTAATTCTGGAGTATCGTTTCTAAATCCTAAAAAAATCAAATTATCTTTAATTGATTTTTTTGTTTCTAATAAATTCTCATATACAGATTCATTGTGATCCGATGATAACCTATCACCTATAATTAAAAAATAAACATTCTTGTATTTAAGTGAAATAGTTTTAGCAGATTCAAAAAATTCGATATATCCTTTTTCTTTTACTAAACGTGCAATTATACCTATTATAATTGAGTCATGAGGAATATTTAAATTTGTTCTTATAATATCTTTATTTGGGAAATTTGCTGGATTGAATTTATCAATATTCACACCATTACCAATACATAAAATTTTATTTTGATCAATAAAATTAAATTTTAAAGCATCTAAGTAATCTTCATAACTCTGACAAAAAATAAAATTATTTTTTATTGAAGCAATTTTCTCTAAAAATATAAAAATATTCTTTTTTAAAGGAGTCATATTATTATGAAAATAAAACCCGTGTGCAGTATAAATAATTTTAGAATTACATGATAATAAAGCTGCAAGTCTTCCAATAAATGATGCCAGAGGTGTATGAAAATGAATTATATCAAATTTTTCGGATTTAAATATTTTATATAAATTCAAAAATGTTTTAGCTGCTTTTAGAATATTTAAACTTCTTGATATTTCTGTTGTTATAAAATTATAACCATCATTTTTCAGTTTTGTTACAATTTCACCATTGGAGCAGACTATTGTAACTGAATAATTGCGACTATTTAATCCATCAATTAATGGTAACAAGAATTTTTCTACAGTAAAGTCAACTGCACAAACTTGACATATTCTTAGTTGTAATTTTGATTCCATTGTAGATACATTAAAATATTCCATAAAATTGATGAGTTATCTTTATAATCTGTAATGTGTTCATTCCAAAGTTTATTTATTAAATCATGATTTAAATAATTAAGATTTTTTGTACGTTCTGAAAATAAAATTGCTTCAGCCCAGCTTTTTAAATCTCTTTTTAACCAACGATTAATTGGAATTCCAAATCCCATTTTAGGTCTATCGATTAAATTTATAGGTAAATATTTTTGTAATGCAATTTTTGAAATATATTTTGTATCGCCTTTATAAATTTTAAATTTTTGAGGTAAGGACCAAGCAAAATCAACTAATTTGTGATCTAAAAATGGCACTCTAGTTTCCAATGAGACAGACATTGCAGTTCTATCAACTTTGCATAAAATATCATCTGATAAATAATTTCTAATGTCAGAATATATCATTCGATCCACAAAATTAAAATCATCAATTAAATGATTAAAATCATCCTCAATAGAGTTTATTTCTAGAACAGTTCCATTATTAATAACTAATTGATTAGAAATTCCTTTATCAGTTCTTATTAAATTATGATAAATATCCCATTCTGAAGAATGATTAATAACTGATAAGATTTTATCTAGATGTATTTTCGGATTAGACGATTTATATGAATTTGGTAAGAAATTTTTTATTAAATCATAAAACATATATAATTTTTTTTCAGAAATTTTACCAATTGGATTTAATAAAATTTTTAGAAAAGAATTTGGTAATCGACTAATTCTATTTGCTTGTACATATCTATTATATCCAGCAAATATCTCATCTCCACCATCACCAGATAAACATACTGTAACATATTTTTTTGCAAATTTTGAAACAATTAAAGTTGGTAATTGAGAAGAATCTGCAAATGGTTCGTCAAAAATATATCCTATTTCAGGTATTATATTAATTACATCTTTTTCAGAAATATATAATTCATGATGATTTGTGCCAATTATTTTTGAAACTTTTTCAGCGAAAATCGCTTCATTAAAATAATCCTCCTGAAAACCTATCGTGAAAGTATTAATTTTTTCACTTGATAGGGATTGCATAATTGATACAACCAACGAGGAATCAATTCCTCCAGATAAAAATGCTCCTATTGGAACATCAGAAATCATTTGTGATTTAATTGAATCTGTTAATAATTCATCAAATGTTTGAACAGCTTGCTTTAAATTACCACTGTAAATATTGTGATTAGCATTGTAAATCACTTTATCTAAATCCCAATAAGATTCAGAAATTACCTTAAAGGTATTTTGACTAAATGAGATATTCATAATATTACCAGGCTCGATTTTGAATATTTCATTATATATGGTTTTATTTTTTGGAATATACGAGTATCTAAAAAATGATAATAGGTTATTTTTGGAAATATTTAAATATTTTTTATACGAATTAATTATAACTTTTAATTCTGAAGAAAAAACAAATTCATTATTAATTATTCCATAATAAAGAGGCTTTTCACCAAATCTATCTCTTGATAAAGAGATTTCGTTTTTTAATGTATCATAAACTGCTAAGGCAAACATACCAGTAACTCTCATCAAAGTTTCCTTGATGCCATATTCTTCAAAACAAAATAGTAATGTTTCTGTGTCAGAAAAACTTTTAAAAGTATTTAATGGTTTTTTTTTAATCAGTTCTTTTCTTAATACTAAATGATTATAAATTTCACCATTAAATGAAATTATATATCTTCCACTATTTGAAATCATTGGTTGAGAACCAAGATTTGATAAATCTAAAATTGAAAGTCTTGTATGAGCTAAGCCAACATTTCTATCATTATTAATCCATACACCATCAGAATCTGGTCCACGATGTTTTAATAATTTTGACATCTCAAGAAGTTTTTCTTGAATTACATTATTAGTTAATGATGCATAGCCAGCTATTCCGCACATATTTTTTTGTTATTATTTTCTGTAGAAATGGTGTATAAAACTAAAACGCAAAACCAATATATGGGATGTCTAATTATATTATGGAACATTGTAAATATAATTAAACTACTTGCGGTTATAAATAAATGTAAATTTCTGCGTTTAATAAAAGTCACAATAGATTTAATATTATAATAGTAGAAAAAATAAATGCCAAATATCCCCCCTATAGTTAAAGCATCTATGAATGTATTATGAGTTTCCATTAATTTCATTTTATCATCTACACCTGAAAAATATCCTGCTCCATGACCAAAGAAAAATGAAAAAGGTGTATCAAGCCATGCATTTATTCCATTTATATACAGTGAAATTCTTTCATCCCCTTCATCAGCATTAGACCAAATATTATTGAGTAAATGAAAAAATTCACTAAATAAATTGATGTAATTAACAAAAGCAATTGAAAATGGAAATAAAATCAAAATAAAAATATGAAATTTAAATTTATATAATTGGTTTAAAAAAAATAAAAATGTCAATACAAATAGATAAAGATAGAAAGCATCCGAAAGTGTAATTATTCCGAAATATGAATAAGCTATGAAAATTAAAAAGGATGAAAATGATTTTTTAAAATAAATAACAATTAAAGTTAAAGAACAACACACATATAAGCTAATTTGATTTGGATTTAAAGCTCCAGCTACAAAACGCAGATCTTCAAAAGAAGATGAATTAAAAAAAATGTATCTTATAGTTAAAATAGTTAAAAATAAATAAACAAATGATTTTGAAATAATTTCCAAATCTAATTTAGAAATAGATAAATAATAGATAAAATAAAAAGAAAATATTATTGCAAAAAGATCAATTAGTTCCGAACCGGGTTTATTCATTACGAAAGAAATCAAAGTCAAAGGAAATAAAATTAATAAAGAATAAATTAGAATTTTTAAAATTGAAAATTTCTTGAATACTACAGCTTTATATTTCAAATTAAAAAATAATTGTTTAAATAAATAGTTTAATAAAAAGAAGAAAATAATGATTTCTCCTATTCCTATTTTTCCTAACCTTAATTTTGTTTGTGATATAAATGCTAAAGAAAAACCAATTAGAACATTTTTTAAAAAATCAATGTTTTCTTTTGTTAATTTAAACATTATTAATTAATTTATTGAGATTAGTTTCAGATAAGTGATTTATATTTATTTCACACATTTTAGGCAGTGATGTTCCATAATTATAAAAATCAAAAATTTGATTTAAAGAAATAAGTCTATTGTATTTATTAACTAATTGAAATAATTCTGAGTCTTTATCTGGACCTATCAGAAGTATTGGTTTATTAGTTGCCAAATATTCAAAAACTTTACCAGTTAAAACACCTTCTTGATTTTTATTACTTGCTTCAAATAATATTAAAATATCAGATTCATCTTGAATAGTAAATGATTCGTTTCTTGTAACGGAACCTCTAAAATCTATAAATTCAATTACATCATTACTTTTAGCTAAATCTAGAAAATCTCCAGGACTTTGGGATGCGAAAATCACTTTACAATTATCAATATTTATTAATTTACAATCTTTTAACTTTTTGATAAATTGAAGAAATGGAGTTGGGTCTCTCCATCCTTTATAAATAGTCCCAGTATATGAGAAAATGATATTTTTTGTATCAAAATCGTTTTTATTTAATATATTTCTGTAAAAACTAGTATTATAAATTACATGAATTTTATTTTCAATACCTGTAACATTCGTCTGTAACTTATTTTTCAATCCATAACTAACTGTTGTTATATAAATTGAATTTTTTAAAATTAATTTTTCAATGATTTTTTCAATGATTTTAAATCCTGAAACTCCAGAATAAAATGGACTGTTAGTCCATAAATCTCTATAATCAACAATTAATTTTTTATTAAATAATTTACAATAGATAAAAGAACTTAGATGATTGGCATAAGGATTATGAGTGGCTATTACTAAATCAGGTTTATATTTAATTAATTTGAAAAATGAAGGTAATATCCACAGATCGTGCAAACAAGGCATCCTGTAGGTTAAAAATCCTGATTTATTACTTGATGATGATGAGATTAAATTATTTTTTTTTGATTTTAGTTTGTTAAAATAATTTAACATAAAAGATCCACACCTAATTACTTGGAATGAAAACTTGGTATCATCATAATTTCCTGAATTATTCGTAATAACAGAAACTTTATGATTTTTTGTCAACCAATTTGCCCAAAATTCGGGCCTAACAGAACCTATAGAATTATTTGGATAAAAATAATATGCAACAATTGCTATTTTCATAATATTTCAGTTAATTTTTTGGCAATCTGAATACCAGTAGTACCATTGCCATATGGCGATTTATTAAAATCAATAGAAATATTTTTCATTTCAACTTGAGCTAAGATTCTCTCTTTTTTAGATCCAACTAACACCGCATAATTTAAGTCTATAAGTTCAGTCCATTCTGTTTCATTTCTTACAATTAAGCAAAATTTTCCATGAAAGAATGCTTCTTTTTGTAAACCACCGGAGTCTGTTATAACGAATTGGCAATTTGATAATAACCATGTCATTTCTAAATACCCAATAGGTTCTGTACAAATAATTTTATTTGATAATTGTAAATTAAGTCTACTTATATTTTTTTTTGTCCTTGGGTGAATTGGAAAAATTATATTTAAATTACTTTCATTTAAAGCATTAATAATATTTATTAAATTATTGTCATTATCAGTATTTTCCTCTCTATGTATTGTACATAATACAAAATCATTAGGTATTTTAGAATTTAATTTAGGTTGTTTTGAATGACTCTTGTACTTTAAAACTGCATCAAACATAATATCACCATAATTAAATATTTTATCTTTAGCAATATTTTCGTTTAATAAATTCTTAAATGAAGTTTCAGATGGAGTAAAAAGGTAAGATGATAAATGGTCTGCAATAATTCTATTTTGCTCTTCAGGCATTTTTTTGTTAAATGATCTAAGTCCGGCTTCAATATGAACAATTGGAATATTAAGCTTTCCAGCAGAAATTGTACCTGAAAGTGTAGAATTTGTATCACCATAAACAATAACTAAACTAGGCATTTCATCAACTAAAATATTTTCAATTAATTCAATTTGTCTACCTGTCATTTGTCCATGAGTACCACCACCAATATTTAAATTATACTTAGGTTCTTTTAAAGATAATTGATTAAAAAAAATATCTGACATATTAGAATCAAAATGTTGCCCTGTATGAATTATTATTTCATTAATATTTGAATGTTGATTTTCTAAAATATTTGAGAGAACCGATGATTTAATAAATTGAGGACGAGCTCCTATGATTGTAATAATTTTCATTTTTTAATTTTCTAAATTTTAAAGTTTTCTTTTTCAATAAATATTTTATACCAAATACAATAATTAATCAACTTCCAACCATCTCCTTTTTTTGAAAATTTCTCAAGAGAATATTTAATACTTGAATTGAATAAAGGTATATTTTTTGCAACTTCAATACAGCTTGAATACAATTTTTCATTAAATTTCAAAAAATCTTCTTCGTTAGTTCTAAAACCTACTTTATCACTTCTATTTAAAATTTCATTTGGAACAATTCCATTTAATGCTTTTTTAAATATAAATTTAGTTTCGCCGTTTTTTGATATAAAAAAACTTTCCGGAAGTGACAAAGTAAACTCAGCTAAATCTTTTGTAAGGAATGGAACCCTGCTTTCGATAGACCAAGCCATAGAATTCCTATCTGCATGTCTCAAATATGCTCCAAGTCCTTTTCCTAGTAAATTTCTTTTTAATTCATACATTAATGACCTTTTATTATCATAAGATTCATTTTCTTTTGTTACAATTTTAGTATCAATTAGTTTCAAATTTAGATATTTAGGGCATTGATTACGACCTATGATTTTTAAAAATATATTTTTATACCGATCAGGAAGAAACTCAGATAATGAAGAAATCAAACCATAAAATAGTTTATGACTTGGGTTTTTTGACCAATTAATTAAAAAATTTAATGAATTTAAAATTCCTTTTTCATAATATAAACTTCTAAATCTTTTGCCAGGAAAGCCATTATAACCGGCAAATAATTCATCAGCACCTTGACCATCTAAAGATACGATAAAACCATTTTTCTTAATATGCTCGAACACCTTGTATTGAGCATATACACTAGTACTCGTAAAAGGCTCGCCTTGTTTTTTAATAAGATTAACAATCTCATTATTTAAATCGTTCTTATTTAAAAGAAATTTATGATCTTTTGCATGAATTTGATTATTAACTAAATCAACCCATTTGCTTTCATCAAATTCTTTTTTACTATCGATATAGCTAAAAGTTGATACTTCTAAATTTTTATTTATTGCAGCTGCACATACTAATGCAGAAGAATCTACACCTCCAGATAGTGCAAAAGCAATAGGCACATCACTTCTTAGATGTAAATTCACATTGTTAAGAAAAATATTTCTTAACTTAATTACCGCTTCGTCAAAAGTAATTTTTTCATTCAACTCTATTGAAGGATTCCACCATTTTTGTTTTTTTATAGTAAAATCTACTAAATTAAACTCTAAAAGAGTTGCTGGCTCAAGTTGTAAAATATCTTTAAAAAAAGTATGTTCATTGTTATCATATTCTGAATTAACTAAATATCTATAGGCGGTATTCCAATCTGCTTCTTGTCTCTTCTTTGACAATAAAAAAATTGGAGTAATTTCAGAAGCAAAATATATTGTTTTTTTATCAAAATAATAATAAAGAGGTTTAATTCCAAATCCATCTCGAACAAAAAATATTTTATTTTCAATTTTTGAATAGATAACAAATGCAAACATACCAGTAAATTTATTCAAACAATTTTTACCCCAGTGTATCCATGCATTCAGTAGAACTTCAGTATCAGAGTTTGTATTAAAATTATAGCCTAAATCAATAAGTTCATTTCTAATTTCTAAATAATTATAAATTTCTCCATTGAAAGTTAATAAAAAATTATTTTTAAAATCAAACATTGGTTGATCCGCAGAATTAGTGAGATCAATTATTGATAATCTTGTATGTCCGAAAACAATTAAAATATTTTGATTTTCTATAGTAACATATTGATTATTGTTGGGTCCTCTATGTTTTAATTCATTTAGAGCCTTTTCAATATCAAATTTTTCTGAAATATTATTTGTAATATAACCTGCAATTCCACACATTTAATCTATGTTTAGTTATTCTTAATTGCCTTTTCAATTAACTCATATAATTTTGAATTGAAGGCTTTATTTCCATATTTATTAATAACCGAATCCCTAATTATATTTTTCTCAAACTTAACTTCATTATTAGCAATTTTTAGAATTGAGTTTGTAATACCTTCTACATCTTTGATATTTGTTAAAAATCCATTATTTGAATTAACAAAATCTTCAGCACCACCATTTCTAGTTGAAATAACAGGAATTCCAGACATTAGTGCTTCAACCATAGCTACGCCAAAATTTTCAGTAATACTTGTTGAGATAAAAACACTAGAATTATTATAAAATTCTGGCAACTTTTCTCTAGAAATACCACCAAAATGAAAATTTAATTTGTCACAAAGATTATATTCAAGTAATAATTCTTTTATTGATAGTGGCAACTCTTTTTCTAGTATAATTATATCGCATTTAAAACTTTGATTATACTTAGTAGAAAATAAAAAAATTGAATTTAAAAATGTTTTAAAATCCTTATAGAATCCATTTAATGAAGTTACAGTTAAAATTGAAAATATTTCTGGCCAACCTTTATTGCTTATTTTAAATAATTCATCATTTACTAAATTTCCAACAACATCACAATAGCGAGGTGAAAATCCATGTAATAAGACAGAACGCAATGCAAAATGACCATCTCCTGTAAATACATTTGTATTTTCTACAGCAAATTTAATACATTTTTTATCGTAAATAAAAAAATTGTCTAATATGAAAGGGTTTCGATGCTCAGTAATAATGGTTGGAATATTAAATTTTTTTCCCAGTTTTACTGCATAATAACCAGCCCAAATAGTTCCATGGGCTCTTATTATATTAGGTTTCCAATTATTTTTTATTTCTTTTTTTAAAAAATTATATGCTTTTAAGTATCCAAAGTATCTTCCTAAAATTGGTAAATTCAAAATTGAAAACTTAATTCCAATTGGTGGTGTAATTAAGGTTGTTTTTTTAAATATCCATTTTAAAGGATTACGTCTAATTGAAATTTGTTCAATATATAAAATTTTAACATTATCTTCTGGATTCATATTTAATGCTTGTTCTCTAAAAAAAGTACCAGTGAGACCAGAATTACTAGTTGGATACCAGGCAGGTATTACTAAAACATTCATATATTAATCAATTTTTTGTACAGATGTTATAATACACCATCCATTCAAATTTCCTTTCATAAAAAGTCGAAATATAACATTTAAAAAATTTAAAATAATCCACCTTAATTTGAAAGAAGGAAAATAAAAGAAGGGCAAAGTGCCACCTTCTTCAATTTTTAAATTCTTCAAATTAAAATGATTATAAATGACAGTCAAATGATAGGAAGAAATTGGTGCAATGTGACCATAACCCAAATCCACTTCATCAAATTGATGAAATTTACCTCTAAATAAGAAAAAAAATCTAGATACCCATGATGTTATATTGGGAGTAGTTATAATCATGTGTCCACCATTTTTAACTAGCGATTTTAACATTTTAACATAAGCCCATGGATTTTCAACATGTTCAATTACTTCAATACCTAATACTAGGTCAAATTTTTCTTTGTTTTTATCTAAAAAATTTAATACTTCAATTTCATTATTGAAATCTAACTTGTAGAAATTGATTTCACCATGACACATAAAATCTTTCGGATCTATATCAACTGCTGTAACATTATACCCATTATCTAGTAATCGTTTACTAAACGCCCCCTGCCCACACCCCATATCTAAAACATTACATCCATTTGGATATAAACTTTTAACTGTCTCAAGTATATGTTCATGTTCCTTATAATCTGCCCTAATTAATAAATTTGAATAAAATTCCTGTTTTTTGGGCCCGGCGAAAAATAATTTTGATTTTTTCATTTTATTAGTTTGTTTGTTTAGATTTTGAATATGAATAAAACATAAATATTGTATTTGAAAGATAAGCAAGAGTTGTTGAAATTATAGCACCGTAAATTTTAAATTTACTTATTAAAGGAAATATAGAAATTATAAAAATTATAAATCCAATTAATGCGCCTTTTGTATTCACCTCTTGCCTTCCTACTCCAGAAAAAAAACTACCTAAAATAATTGAAAAACTAAAAATGAAAATTCCCGGAAGAATATAATAAATAAAATCAAAAACTCTATTTAAATCTTTAATTAATAAATATTTACTAGTTATATTAATTAAAAATGGCGAAATAATAACCATTAGAAGCTGAATAACAAAAAGACTTTTAAGTGTTTTTGTTATTAATAAATGGATCTCTTTTTTATTTTCTATTAAACTTATTTTTGTATATAAAATTGAGGCCATTGAAGAAGGTAGTAGCCAAATAAATTGAGATAGAACCACACTTAAACTGTAATTTCCCAACAATTTAAAATCTACAAAATTTTTCAATACTAACACGTCAGACTTATAAACTACTGTTTGGACTAAATTACCAATATATCCAATTATTGAATAATTTAACGTTGACTTTATAGTAGCTCGTTTAATAAAAACTGGTTTTGTATTAATAATATTAAGCTTAAAAAAATATATTATTGATAATAATAATTGAAGTAATAAATTTAACAGAAGTATGAATTCTAATTTTGTGTTGACAAATATTAATTTTGTTGAGAAAAATAAAATAAAACAAAAAATATTTGCTACTACAGTAGAAATATTTTGCAATAAAAAATTCTGTTGAGAAATCAAAATTTGAATTGTTATTGTATTTAAAAAAAAGAAAAAGAATAAAAATGATTGGATAATTTCAATTTTTATATTGATAATTCTTGGGTCTAACAAAAAATGAAAGAAAAGATAAAATAAAAATGTTTGGATAAAAGACAACGCTAATCCACTAAAAAAAGCTTCTTCTTTTGTTATAGTTTTTTTATTTAATAAAAACACTATAACAGATGGCAAACCCACATTTAACAACAATAACATTATAGCATTAAAATTAATTATAATACTATACTTCCCTCTAATTTCTGCGCCCATGAAATTTGATGTCACTAACATAAAAGCAAATGACATGCATGCATTAAATACTTGTGTAATAAAGTTTAATAGAAATATTTTATTTTCATGATATATTTCAATAATTATTTTCATTTATTTTTATATATTCTTTCTATAATTTCAACCACTTTTAAACCCTCTAGCGCATTAGTTGTGATATATGCATTTCCTTGTAAAACATTTACTACATTTTCAATTACATAATTATGATTTTGTGCGGAACCCTTGTAAGCACCATAATCATTTCCGGGATTAGTTGGCGCTAATTTAGGCATTGAATAATTTTTAATGTGGCAATATTCAACCTTGTCCATATATTGGCCTCCTATTTTAATTGAACCATTTTCTGCAATTATAGTCATACTACTTTCTAAATTTTGATCCCAAACTGATGTAGAGTAATTAATTGAACCAATTCCCCCACTGACGAAATCAAAATTAATTAAACCAGAATCTTCAAATTGAGTTAATTTATTATGATTAAAATCTCGAAATTTAGAATATATATTTTCAATATCCCCAAAAAGCCAATACATTATATCTATAAAATGAGAAAATTGTGTAAATAAAGTACCGCCATCTAAATCCTTTGTACCATGCCATGACCCATTTTTGTAATACCTATCATCTCTATTCCAATAACAATTTAATTGAACTATAAATATTTCACCTAATATCTTTGACTCAATTATTTCTTTTATCCAAATTGAAGGAGGTGAATATCTATTTTGCATTACAGCGAAAATCTGTTTATGTACATTTAATGCTTTGTAAACAATTTTTTCAGCGTCAATTTTATTCAAAGCCATTGGTTTCTCTATAACAATATGTTTTTTAGCATCTAAGCAATCTAATGCATGAGTAGCATGAAAACCATTTGGAGTGGCAATATTAATAACATCCACTTCAATTTCACTTTTGAAAAAATCATTCAATGTGTGAAAGAATGGAGTATTAAAGTTTTCAATTTGGAGATCTTTTTTATTTTTAATATCAATCAACGCAACTAATTCGGAATTTTGGTTTCTTTGAATCATTTCGGCATGTCTTTTTCCTATATGTCCACAACCAATAACTGCAAATTTTATTTTTTTTTCCATTTTCTAATTTAATTTTTTGACTGTGTTTTCAAATAGAATATATTTAATTTGACTTTCATTACAAATTGCTATTCCGTTCGAATCAAATTCTAATTTGTTTCCAAATTCACTTACCCAGCCTTTCTGTCTAGCAGGATTACCAACGACCAATGAAAAAGGTTTAACATCTTTTGTAACTACCGCACCTGCTCCGATTAATGAGTATGAACCAATAACTATTCCGCAAACTATTGTTGCATTCGCACCAATACTTGCCCCTTTCATAATTTTAGTTTCAATATAGCTATCTCTTCTATTAATTTCACTTCTCGGATTCAAGATATTAGTGAAAACTACAGAAGGGCCAATGAATACATCATCTTCACAAGAAATTCCAGAATATATTGAAACATTATTTTGCACTTTTACATTATTTCCTAAAATTACTCCAGGTGATATTACTACATTTTGTCCAATATTACAATTCTTTCCAATTTTACAATTAGACATTAAATGACTAAAATGCCAAATTTTGGTACCTTCACCTATTTGACAATCTTTATCTTGAAAAGAGGATGGGTGTATGTAAAATGACATATTATTTTGATTTTTTAAAAAATTCTTTTATCGTATTACATGTATTTTGAATTATTTCTTCATTGAATTCGGTGTGTATTGGAATTGACAATACACTTGAACATAGATATTCAGTATTTGTTAATTTAAAATCTACTGGTACATATTTTTTAAATGCTTCTTGTTTATATAGAGGTAAAGGATAATAAATCATACTAGGAATTCCATGTTTATCTAAATAATTTTTTAATAAATCTCTTTTCTCATTCTGAATTACTAATGTATATTGATGAAAAACATGTGAGCTTTTATGAAATCTAATTGGCAATTTAATTTCTTCAATATTTGAAAGATTCAAATCATAATAATCAGCCATTTTTTGCCTATTTTTTATATATTCATCTAGATATTTAATTTTAACATTCAAGATTGCTGCTTGTATTGAATCTAATCTAGAATTACAACCCAGAACTTTATGGTAGTATTTTTTTTCTTGTCCATGATTTGCAATCATCTTCATTTTTTCAGCTAGATTATCGTCATCTGTGTTTAAAGCTCCTCCATCTCCATAACAACCTAGGTTTTTGGAAGGGAAGAAAGATGTACTTCCAATATTTCCCATCGTACCAGTCATTTTCTTAGTACCATCCGAAAACTCATAAACTGAACCGATAGCTTGTGCATTATCCTCAATAACTATAATATTTTTATTTTTTGCAAAATTTAATATTGGTTCCATGTCACACGATTGTCCATATAGATGTACTACAATTATAACTTTTGTTTTATTTGTTACTGAATTTATAATATTCTCTAATGTAACGTTATAAGTTTGAATGTCTACATCTACCATTACTGGCTTTAACCCTAGTAAACCAATAACTTCTGCGGTTGCCACATAAGTAAAAGCTGGACAAATAATTTCATCTTCTTTATTCAAATTCAATGCCATCAGAGCAATTTGCAATGAATCAGTTCCATTTGCACAAGTAATCACATTTTTTGAATGGAGGAATTTAGATAAATTAATTTGAAACTCTTTGACTTCTTTGCCATTAATAAAATCACAATTATTAATGGTATTCATTACACTCTTGTCAATTTCATCTTTAATCTTTAGGTATTGACCAAAAAGATCAACCATTTCAATTTTTCCCATAGTTATTTTTATACCATTTAAAAGTAATATCTAAACCTTCTTCTAGTTCGACACTAGGAAGATAACTTAAAATATTTTTGATTTTACTGATATCAGCTAGCGAATGTTTTATATCACCAATTCTATAATCTTTATAGCTAACTTGGATTTTAGAATTGGTTTTTTTATTTAAAAGTTCTAAAATTTGATTTAAACTAGTTTGCTTTCCACATGCAACATTAAAAACTTGATGGCTTTCGAGTTTGTGTGAATCTAGTAATAAAGCTTTGATATTTGCCTGGACTGCATTTTCAACAAATGTAAAGTCTCGACTTGTTTCACCATCACCATTTATTGTTATTGATTTATTATTTAAATAATTATGGCAAAAAATTGGAATTACTGCAGCATATGGATTTGTTGGATTCTGTTTTGGTCCAAATACATTAAAGTACCTCAATCCAATTGTGTGAAAATTATAAACTTTACTATAAACATCAGAATAAATCTCATTTACCAATTTTGTAACAGCATATGGAGATAAAGGATTACCCTCAATTCCTTCTATCTTTGGCATACTACTACTGTCTCCATATGTAGATGAAGAAGCCGCATATACAAACTTTTTTACACTTGGGTTAATCCTCGATGATTCAATCATATTTAGAAAACCACTGATATTTACACTATTTGTATTTAAAGGATCTTTAATTGATCTTGGGACTGATCCTAATGCAGCTTGATGAGAAACAAAGTCAATATCCTTTACAGCTCTCATACATGTTTCGAAATCCCTTATATCACCTTCAATAAATTCTACATTTTTATTAATTAAAAACGATTCAATATTTTCAAAATATCCACTTGATAAATTATCAAGAATTCTGATTTTCCCCGCATTATACTTTAGTAAATACTCTACTATATTACTTCCAATAAATCCAGCTCCACCTGTAATTAAAAATTTAAATTGAGAAAGATCTATATTTCCATGAAATGGTTTGTTATATAATTTAAAATCGGTCATTATTATAATCTTGCGTCAACAATATTGTTATTTATTATCCCTTTTAAGTCATAAATTACACTTTTTTTATTTAAAAAAGATGTGAAATCAATTTTAATGAATTCATTATGAGCCACACATATTAATGCTCCATCAAATATTTGATTTTCAGGAATTGTCTTTAGAGTTTCAACATTGTATTCTTTCTTAACCTCATCTGAGTTTGCCCAAGGATCTACAATTAAAATTTCAATATCAAAATTTTTAAGTTCATTTATTATATCAATAACTCTTGTATTTCTAACATCTGGGCAATTTTCTTTGAATGTAAATCCTAAAATTAAAATTTTAGAGTTTTTAATTTTTATTTCTTTTTTTAACATTAACTTAAGAAATTCAATAGCGACATATTTACCCATTCCGTCATTTAGTCTTCTTCCAGCTAATATAATTTCTGGATGATAACCCAACTCTTGTGCCTTTTGAGCTAGATAATATGGATCAACTCCAATACAATGTCCACCAACTAATCCTGGTTTAAAATTTAAGAAATTCCATTTAGTTCCAGCAGCTGCTAAAACTTCATTAGTATCAATGCCGATTAAATTAAATATTTTTGATAATTCATTTATAAAAGCAATGTTAATATCTCTTTGCGAATTCTCAATCACCTTGGCAGCCTCTGCAACTTTTATTGAACTAGCCATAAAGGTTCCTGCTTGAATAATTGATTTATAAAGTTCATTTACCTTGAAAGCTGTTTCTTTGTTTGAACCTGAAGTAACTTTTAAAATTTTTGTTACTGTATGTTCTTTATCACCTGGATTTATTCTTTCTGGACTATAACCTACAAAAAAATCCTTGTTAAATATTAAATTACTACCTTTTTCTAAAACAGGAACACACTCATCTTCAGTTACACCCGGATAGACAGTACTTTCATAAATCACAATATCATTTTTTTTTAAAATTTTAGATATAGACTTACTTGCATTTATTAATGGTGATAAAACAGGTCGATTATTCTTATCTGTAGGGGTAGGAACAGTAATTATAAAAATATTACAGCTTGAAATTTCTTCAAGATTTGAAGTAACTGAAAACAATCCTTTGCTAAATGTTTCTTTTAAGTATTCATTCGATATTTCTAATGTTTTATCAATCCCAGATTGTAATTCATTAATTCTTTCAAAATTTATATCATATCCAATTGTATAATATTTTCGACCAAACTCAACTGCCAAAGGTAATCCCACATATCCTAATCCAATTATTGCAATTTTATTTTTTTTAAATAGTTCTTCCATATATTTTTCTTTATGATAATATTTTGTTAATAAATTTTGCGAAAACTAGATATAATGAAATTGAAAAGCCTGCAATAAAGCCACCATAAATCATTGAAAGTAATTTACTTAACTTGTCTTTTTCTAATGGTAGAATTGGCCTATCAATAATTTGAATTAAAGGTGTTTCCTTTCTAAGATTAATTTTAGCTAATTCAAGATTTGCAACTAATTGAGTTAGAATTGTTGTATTTGCCTGAACATCTATTTGTCTTTTTTTTGAATTAACCCCTTTTACATTAAATGCCGGATTTAAATTATATACATTATCTGCTGCTAAAGCAACTCCACTTATTGAATAGTTTAGTTCATTCCTTATGCTATCTGCCTGATTTTGTAATATATCGACATTGGCTTTTGCTTTTTTAGTCTTAGTCTCAATATAAAAGTCAGAAGTTAATTTTGCTAAATTTTCAGCAAATAGTTTAGAAAATATTTCACTTTTGGATGTGACTTCAAGTGAAATAATTGTAATTTTTTTATCTTTTTGTTTAATTATTAAATTTTCATTTAGAACTTTTTTATAAAATAAGTTCAATATTGAATCTTGAACTAAAGTGTAATTCTTTCTATTAAGCCCAATTGGGTAAAACATCTCTTTCAAATTTGAGTCATCTTGCCATTTTTTTTTAAATTTATACAAATCAATCATCAAATTTGCTAGATTGTTAGTTTTTCCGTCAATAATTACTGGAGTTATTAATGATTTTTCTATTAAAAATCTGCTTTTCATTAGCTCAATTATATTTGTTGCCCCAAAGGCCCCTCCGGTAGTAGATCCAAGATCAATACCTAATTGACTCGCAATACCAATTGCTCCACTTATTCCACCACCAGTACCCCCTTTATCATCTTCCATTGCAAATGTTAAAACAGCTTTATAATCGGCCTTATCAAAAAAAGCAAATGTAAATCCTAAAACACTTCCAAATAAGATAGAAATTAAAATAATCTTGATCTTCGTCAATAAAAAATTTTTTAAACCCTTTAATTTTATAATGATTTCTTTTAATGAAATTTCATCTTCATTTTTATTAAAAGAAGTGTTTTCTAAATTAGCTTTATTAATCATTTCGCTTGGTTTATTTTGGAAATTATTTTTGTAACAAACTTATTGTGGCCAATGCAGAGACAACTTGAGCTAAAACAGTAGTAAATTGTATTACTGTTGTTATAGCCTTATCCTTTTTAGCATCAGTTTCTGGTAAAACAACTTCTGCGCCAGGCTTTATTCTTGGATTTATTCTAAACAAGCCAAATGTTTTTGTTCTATTGGATTTTCCATTAGCATAAATAACATATGCTCTGCCTCTTTTTGCATATTCAGAAATACCACCAGCTGCACTTATACATTCTCCAATAGTTAAACCATCACGATAAACTATATTGGTTGGTCTTAATACACCACCACTAATTTTTACTCTATTATCCATTTTAGGAATCACTATTTCGTCCTTACCTCTTAATACCAAGTCTAATTCAGAACCAGGGTTCTTCATAATATAATTGATGTCAATAGCAATTTGATAATAGTCTTCGTCTAACTCCTTGAACAAGGCATTTAATGTGTCTTTTAATTTGATGGTTTTAGATTCTGGATTTAAATTGATATCCGCAGCTGAACTAATAGCAGCAGCATTAGCTGTATTTAAAATATTGGCTCTATCAGCTTCTTGCTTAGCTTTAAATTTTCTTGTATAAGCTAACTCAATAGAAGTTTTTGTTTCGTCAGATTTTAAAGAATCAATATCAAATCTTCTTCTTTTAATGAATGCCCCTTCACCATAAGCCTCGCCAATTAATCCACCAGCTCTTTTCACAATATCACTTACTCTCTCTACTCTAGAACTTAAAGTGTACTTACCTGCGCTTTGCACTTGTCCACTAATGGTTACTACTTCAGGTAATGTGTAACCTACTTTTTTAGTAATGGTAACAACATCTAATGGTTGTAAAACAAAATTCTCTTGACCTGGGTTAAAACTTAAATCTCCGTTAATTTCTGTTTTTAAAATTTGAGTGACTTCTGTATTTTCTACTCTATCCCCATATTTTACCAATCTTGCTACTTCAATATTTTTATTAGCTGCATAAGTAAAACCACCCGCCATTAAAATCAAATCTTTTACTGTCATGCTATCTATATAGTTGAATGTACCTGAAGATCTTACTTCACCTAATAACTCAACTGTTAATGAATCTCTTAATTCTAAAATAGAATTTACATATAATTCATCTTCTCTTTGTAATTCAATATTATCTGCGCTATTTTTTCTCAAAGCATTTACCAAATTAATGCTAATCATTTCTTTTAATAAATTAGGCTTGATTCTGATTAATTGAGCTCTACCAATAAAGGCATCTTCTTTTAAGCCATCTGCTTTTGTAATTAAATCTGCTACCCTCATTCCTGGAGTTAACTCATATACATCCGGACGATAAACTGCTCCAGATAAAGTAACCCTGTTTTGAAAACGATTGATAATTTTTGATACAGTAATTTGATCTCCTCCCTTTGGCATGTATTTAGCAAAATCAGTGGATGCAACATCTTTTACCGATTTCTCTTTATCATTTTTTTGAATAATTTTCACCCAAGCAGAATAAGCATTATCTGTAAACCCGCCTGCATATTGTAAAATTTGAGCAAAACTTTCAGTTCCAATAACTTCAAAAATACCCGGTCTTTTTACTTCACCTTTAATCTCAACTCGTTGTTTATAAGCTGGCACTCTGATGATATCATTGTCTTTTAAGCCAATATTTTGAGATTGATCGCCATATTGCATAAACTTATATAAATCTACTTTCTTAAATAATTTATTATCTCTAATCACTTCGATTTCTCTATAAGAACCAATTGAATTAGGACCACCTGCTTCACTCAAAACACTTATCACATTTGACAAAGATGATACATTCATGGTTCCACTCTTAAAAGCACCAATCACATTTACATGAATAGTTCGAATATCACCTAATGTTAAATCAATTTTCGATTCGCCTCTAATCAAACTAGAATATGCAGTTGCAGACATTTGTTGCTTTATTCTGGATTTTGCAGCTTCAATGGTTAATCCTCCAACTTTTATATTGCCAACATTATCTATATATATTTTACCTTCTTTTGAAACTGTTAAATCTGCTGTATATTCCTGAACTCCATAAATCACTAATTTTAATACATCATTTGGTCCAATTTCGTAATTGATAGGTGTAGCTAATGATTTATTTACTGTATTACCAGCATTAGATGATAAAAAAAGTTCAGAACCATATACCGATATATTTAAATAAGGATTGTAGGCAACATTGACCGTATCTTTACTTTGACTAGCAGATGTGTTAATATTTACATTTTTTTTAACTGACTTTGCCATGACTATACTAGAAATTCCATTCACCCTATCTTTTAACTTTGTAAATTCTGCAGGAGACATCCCTTTTGCAATAGCCTGAGACTCCACTTGATCAATGGTCATACCTGACTGTTTTAACTTCTGTTGGATTGCCGAGATCTGATTATCAGTCAATGCTTCTACTTTGACATTACTTAAATCTCTACCCCCTAATGGATCTTGAGCGAAAACATTCGCATTAATTATTAGCAAAAGAAAGAAAGAAAAGAATAACTTAACTAGTTTCATAGTTTTATTTTATCTGTTAATTTTAAAATGTTTAAATTAAGGCTTGCGCGCTCTAAGTCACAAAAATTGGACTTATTATATTAAAAACACGAATCGAAAGTTCTATAACAAAAATAGGTAATATTAATCGTAAATAAATGTAATTGAGTGTCTTATTATGAATTTTTTTGTAATAATTTTTAATTAACTTTGAAACTAAGTTTTTATATAAATATAAAAAAGAATGAAGAAACAGCAACAGTTTCTAAGGAATATCAACTACACATTAGATATAATTATAATATTAATTGCTTATTCTCTTTCCAAAAAGCTAATATTAAAGACTAGTTTACAAGAATTTAATTATAATTTTTTATTATTATCTATAATACTTTGGTTTTCAATGTCTTTTTTCTCAAAAATATACTTAGAAAAAAGGTCGAATAAATTTTCTGAGGAAATGGTTCAAATAATTTACCATTCCATTTTATTTGTGGTTAGCCTCACATCTTTGTTGTTTTTTTTAAACCTCAATCATAAATTTCCTTCCAAATTCATCATAGTTTACATTAACATTTTGGCTTTTTTGGCCATTGTGACAAAATATGGTATTAGAAAAAAAGTTCATGCTAATCTAAACAAAGGTATTTTTTATGATTACGTATTATTAGTAGGATCTACTAAAGCAGCTGATGATTTTTTACAAGCTGTAAAAAAATATTATTACTACGGTTACAAATGCATTGGATATATTGATGAACATGAAAAGAAATCCTTAGATACCAATTATTTGGGTGAATTAGATCAATTAAGGACAATCTTACAAGGCAACAATATAGATGAAGTTTTTATTGCACTACCAACCAGTGAACACGAAAAAATCCAACATTGTATTGCTATTTGTGATCAATATAAAATTAAAGTAAGAATACTTCCCAATTTAACTGAAATCACTTCAAGTTCGGTGTACATTAATAATATTGGCTTATTACCTGTAGTGAATGTGGGTGATTTACCACTAGATAAAACTGAAAACAGGTTATTAAAAAGGGGGTTCGATATATTTTTCTCAATTTTATTCTTTTTGTTAATTGGAATTTGGATTTTTCCATTAATAGGGTTGATCATTAAATTAACATCTAAAGGTCCAATATTTTTTAAACAAGAAAGATGGGGTATCAATAATAAAAAAATTATTTGTTACAAATTTAGATCCATGATCAAAGAAAGTAGTGATCTTGATGAAGATGGTAAATACAATCAAGCTCAAAAAGATGATCCAAGAATTACTCTAATTGGAAGAATTCTTCGAAAAACCAATATGGATGAATTACCTCAGTTCTGGAATGTTTTAATTGGTAACATGTCTGTTGTTGGTCCAAGACCACATCCCACACAATTGAATTTAGAATCCATGGAAACTGTAGACAACTATATGTTAAGACATAAAGTAATACCTGGTATTACAGGACTCGCACAAGTAAATGGATGTAGAGGGGAAACTAAAACCACAGAAGACATGCAAAGAAGAGTAAACTTTGATTTATACTATATTCAAAGATGGAACTTCTGGTTAGATCTTCAAATAATCATTCAAACGGTGATCAATATATTTAGAGGTGATCAAAACGCTTATTAATTTATTTTAATTGAAAAAGCTACTCCTTTTTTGTTTATTTAGTTGTACATTTTTCATAAATGTAAGTGCTCAAAATATTTGGGAAAATCCCAATAGCCAAGTATATGGCTACTTAAATAGAATGGCCCAAAAAGGTTTGATTCAATTAAATGACTTAATCAAACCTATCAATAGAATAGATATTCAATATGCCTTAAATGAATTGACTTCAAAATCAGAACAACTTTCTCTAATTGAAAAATTAGAATTGAATTTCTATTTACAGGAGTATAAACCTTTAAATAGTAAGGATTCTGCAATTCAAATAATTAAAAAAGATAAAAATGATAGATGGCGTTTTTTTAATATCGTAAATTCAAATTTTGAACTACATGCTGATCCTATTATTGGATTAAACAAAATCAAGACAGATAATAAAAATACCAATCAATTAAGTAGTGGTTTTGAAATTTGGGGTTCCATAGGGAAAAATAAAAACTGGGGCTATCAAGTGTATTATAGAGATTTTACAGAAACTGGAAATATCATTTCTA
>JACCDV010282722.1_pt1 | contig 23714 bp, 23 predicted proteins | sample 7446131 | NCBI WGS metagenome assembly JACCDV01 (sample SAMN15323448, study PRJNA562643) | freshwater metagenome | isolation source: river surface water | place: USA:Blue River Watershed | collected 2017-08-17
CCTTGTAAAAATCCAGCCCGAACACGTTGACGCCGTAGGACCCGGTCAAATCGAGGTATTCGATGTCATCGAGATCGTAGAGCCGCACGCCCTGCGAGCGAGCCCAGAATGCACCCAGAGGCAGGTGTGCGCGCACCACCGGACTGAACTGGAATGGCACCCGGTAGCGCCCAGTGAATTGCAGGTCGGGCAGGCCGTCGCGCACCTGAGTCGTCAGCGCCAAGGTCCGGGGCGACCGCGCGCGCAGCCGATGCCCCAGCTGTAGCAAGCCGTGACGCCGCTGCGCGGCCACGAAAGCATCCGCACCATCGGCCTCGAAAAACCGTGCTTCTTCGTACGCGTAGTTGGGCACGAGCCGGGCTACACGCTTCGCCATGCGCGAGTGCCCTGCCAGTGAACGGTGCTTGGCGCGTGACAGTTGCAGGCGTTGGCGCAGAGGCGTCCAGAGCGCAGCAGCAGCGGCCACCGCACCGGCGGCCAGTGCAAGGTCTTGAATCGGCATGTCATCAAGCTTTCAAGTGAAGGAGTGACAGTTGTATGCCCTTCGTTTGACATTCCCATGAACATCTCCACCCTACGTGACCGTTTGCTGTTGCAGGAAGACCTGAACTTCCTGCTGACCAACCGCATACCCCGCATCGCACTGACCCGCTGGATGGGCTGGTTCAGCCGCCTTCGCAGCCCGTGGTTGACACGTCTGTCCATCGCCGTCTGGCGGCTTTTCACCGATCTCGACCTGTCCGAAGCCCGTAACGCCCGGTTCGACAGCTTGCACGCCTGCTTCACGCGCGAGCTGAAACCTGGTGCACGGCCCTTCGACGCCGACCCCCATGTGCTGTGCAGCCCTTGCGACGCCATCGTGGGCGCCTGCGGCCATGCGCAAGGCCAGACTGTCTGGCAGGCCAAGGGCTTTCCTTACACCCTGCAAGACCTGATGGGCTCGCGCGAGCTGGCGCAAGCAAATGCCAACGGCGTGTTCGTCACGCTGCGGCTTACCTCCAGCATGTACCACCGGTTTCACGCGCCGCACGACATAACGGTGGACCGGGTGACTTACATCAGCGGTGACACCTGGAATGTCAACCCGATCGCCCTGCGGCGGGTGGAGCGCCTGTTCTGCAAGAACGAACGCGCCGTGATTGAAGGGCGGCTGGCCGACGACTCCCGCATCACACTGGTGCCGGTGGCAGCGGTGCTGGTGGCCAGCATCCGCCTGCATTGGCTGAATGTACTGCTGCACCTGCGTTACCGCGGGCCGAACGTGATTCCTTGCCATGCCCGCTTGAACAAAGGTGAGGAAATGGGTTGGTTCGAGCACGGATCGACCATCATCGTGTTCGTGCCAGACGGTTGGCGTCTGCACGGGCAGATCGCCACAGGCCAAAGGCTGCGCGCCGGTCAACCCTTGCTGGTGCGGGCGGGCGATTGACATCGGGTTGTCACAGGCCAAGGGTAGCGTCAATGCATTGACCCACCGGATTGACCATGGCCCTGCCCCACGACGAACTGCTGCGCCGGATTGAGCGCGACCTGCTGGACAGCTACGACGAGGAACTGGAACTCGAGATCGAGGACCGCGACCCGACAGCCCATCTGGCCCCCGGCAATAACACCGATGCCGAAACAGACAAGGCCCAGCGCGTGGCCTACTTTCGCGAACTGTTCAAGCTGCAAGGCGAGCTGGTCAAGCTGCAAGACTGGGTGGCGTCCAGCCGTCAAAAAGTGGTCATCCTGTTTGAAGGCCGGGATGCGGCGGGCAAAGGTGGCGTGATCAAACGCATCACCCAGCGGCTGAACCCGCGTGTGTGCCGTGTGGTAGCCCTGCCCGCCCCGAACGACCGCGAGCGCACACAGTGGTACTTCCAGCGTTACGCACAGCACCTGCCCGCGGCTGGTGAAATGGTGCTGTTCGACCGAAGCTGGTACAACCGCGCAGGCGTCGAAAAGGTCATGGGCTTTTGCTCTGAAGACGAGGTGGAGGAGTTTTTCCGCTCCGTACCGGAATTCGAACGGATGCTGGTGCGCTCGGGCATCGTGTTGATCAAATACTGGTTTTCCATCACCGACGAAGAGCAGCACCTGCGCTTTCTGGGCCGCATCCACGACCCGCTCAAGCAATGGAAGCTCAGCCCGATGGACCTGGAAAGCCGCCGCCGCTGGGAAGATTACACCCGCGCCAAGGAAAACATGCTGGAGCGCACCCACATCGACGAAGCCCCCTGGTGGGTGGTGCCGGCCGACGACAAAAAGCTCGCCCGGCTCAACTGCATTCACCATTTGCTGTCGCAATTCAACTACCACGATATCGAACGGCCGGAGGTGGTGCTGCCGGAGCGGGTGCGCAATCCGGACTACTTGCGCCACCCGGTGCCTGAACACATGATCGTGCCTCAGGTCTATTGATTTCGCATGACCGTCATGAAACGGTCATTTTTTACCTTCAATATTCAACACTTATTGAAGTGTGATTGCATTCAACTCAGGAGCTTGACATGAAAGTGGGTATCAACGGCATGGGTCGCATCGGACGGCTGGCGTTGCGTGCAGCCATGGGTGCAGCTGACCGGCCTTTGGACGATCCGGGCGCTCACCATCGGCTGGACGTGGTGGCCGTCAACGAACTCAAGGGTGGGGCTGCCGCAACCGCCCACCTGCTGGCTTTCGATTCGGTGCAAGGCAAATGGCGTGAGTCCATCCGTGCCGAAGGTGACCATGCCGTGCTGATTGGCGAGCAACGAATCGCCTTCAGCAGCCACACCCAACCGGGCGACATTCCCTGGGGTGACCTGGGTGTGGACGTGGTACTGGAATGCACCGGCAAGTTCCTCACACCCGAAACGCTTCAAGGCCACTTGGACCGGGGCGCCAAGCGCGTCATCGTCGCCGCGCCGGTCAAGACCGGTGGTGTGCTCAACATCGTGGTGGGCGTCAACGAGCACTTGTACAACCGGGACAAGGACCGCATCGTGACGGCCGCGAGCTGCACCACCAACTGCCTGGCACCGGTGGTGAAGGTGGTACACGAGGCACTTGGCATCAAACACGGGCAAATCACCACCATCCACGACCCGACCAACACCAACCTGGTGGTGGACGCACCCCACAAAGACCTGCGCCGCGCGCGCAGCGCCATGCTGAGCCTGGCACCCACCACCACGGGCAGCGCCACCGCGATTGCCCTGATTTACCCTGAGCTCAAAGGCAAGCTTAACGGTCACGCGGTGCGTGCCCCGGTGCTCAATGCCTCCCTTACCGACTGCGTGTTCGAACTGCAGCGCTCCACCACCGCGGAAGAGGTAAACGCCCTGTTCCAGGCCGCTGCCGCAGGCCCGCTGGCAGGCATTCTGGGTTACGAAGAGCGTCCGCTGGTGAGTGCCGATTACGCCCGTGACACCCGCTCATCCATCGTGGACGCGCTATCGACCATGGTGACCGATGGCACGCTGCTGAAGGTCTACGCCTGGTACGACAACGAGATGGGTTACGCCTGCCGTATGGTGGATCTGGCCCATCACCTGCAAGCCGAGGGCATTTGACAATGCAACACGCCGTCCGCAATTACGCCATCGTTACAGCGTCGTACTGGGGCTTCACCCTGACCGATGGCGCGCTGCGAATGTTGGTGCTGCTGCACTTCTACCAGCTGGGCTACTCACCTTTCACGCTGGCCTTCCTGTTTTTACTGTACGAAGCAGCAGGCATTCTGGCCAATCTGATCGGTGGCTGGCTGGCCACCCGCTACGGCATCACCCGCATGCTGACGGTGGGGCTGACCACCCAGATGGTGGGTTTTGGCGTGCTGTCGATGCTGAACCCGGCCTGGACGGTAGCGATGTCTGTGGCCTGGGTGGTGCTGGCGCAGGGTATTTGCGGTGTCGCCAAAGACCTGACCAAAACAGCCAGCAAATCGGCCATCAAGGTCACCCAGGCGGCCGCGAAAGCACAGCAAACGGAAGGAGACCAAGGGCAGCTCTTCAAGTGGGTAGCCTGGTTCACCGGCAGCAAGAACGCGATGAAGGGCTTGGGCTTCTTCCTGGGCGGGGTGCTGTTGCAGACGTTGGGCTTTCAGGGGTCGCTGTGGTTGATGGCCGGCCTGCTGGCGGTGGTGCTGCTGGGCGTGGTGACGTCGTTACCGCAGATGATGGGCAAAAGCAAAGCATCGGGAAGTGCCAAGGAGTTGTTTGCGAAGAACGCTGGCATCAACGCACTCGCCGCAGCCCGGGTCGCCTTGTTCGGCGCACGGGATGTGTGGTTCGTGGTGGGTGTGCCGGTGTTCCTGTATTCGCACGGCTGGAACTTCACCATGGTGGGGGGCTTTCTGGCGGCCTGGACCATCGGCTACGGCCTGGTGCAGGCACTGGCGCCGCACATTGTCACGCGCAGCAGCGATGGTCTGAGCCGTGAGGTACCCGCAGCGCGCCTGTGGTCAGCCCTGCTGGCCTTGGTGCCAATGGGCCTGGCGGCCGTGGTGGTGCTGGAGGTGCCCCAGCTCGAATGGGTGGTGGTGGCTGGCCTGGGCCTGTTTGGCTTTGCGTTTGCAGTCAATTCCTCGGTTCATTCCTACCTGGTGTTGGCCTACGCAGGCTCCGAGAAGGCGGCCGAGGACGTGGGGTTCTACTACGCCGCCAACGCACTGGGTCGATTTCTGGGCACGCTGCTGTCGGGTGTTTTGTTCCAATGGGGCGGGTTGCTGTACACCCTCATCGGCTCAGCCGCGATGCTGAGCTTGTGCTGGCTGTGGACCCTGGGCTTGCCCACTGCCGCGCCAACGAACACCTCCAAGGCCTCTTAAAGGTAAGTTGATGAACGAGCCGCAAGTCGTGAAAGCCCTGGGCGCGCTGGCGCAAGAGACCAGGCTCAAGCTGTTTCGCCTGCTGGTGGTCGCTGGCAAAGTGGGATTGACACCGAGCCACATGGCCGAAACGCTCGAGGTCGCGCCGACGGCTCTGTCATTCCACCTGAAAGAGCTCAGCCATGCCGGACTGGTGAGCGCCGAAAGAGATGGACGAAACATCATCTACCGGGCCGAATTCACCGCGATGGACGCCCTGCTCGCTTTCCTGACGGCAGAGTGTTGTCAGGGGCAGCCTTGCCTGTCCCTGCCAGATCCCACCTGCGGGACCATCTGCAAAACCTGTGGATGAGCGGCTAGAGCCATTTCTGCATAAAGCGCGCCTGCCCCATGGCGGGGTCCAGCTCGTAGCCGGCAAATCCGATGCGTTGGTAGAGCCGGACCGCTGGGGCGTTGCCTTCGAGCACTTCCAACGTGAGCTTGCAGGCGCCACGTTCCACCGCAATCTGCTCTACCAAAGCGAGCATGTGCTCAGCCACCCGCAACCCGCGGTGGCTGGCCAGCACGGCCACGTCGTGCACGTTCACCAAAGGCTGGCACCTGAAGGTGGAAAAGCCTTCGATCGCATTGACCAGGCCCACCGCCTGCTCGCCGTCGTAAGCCAGCACGCTGTAGGCCTGCGGCCGCCGGGCCAGTTCAGGCACCAGGCGCGCCTTGGCATCGTCACTCAACGGTTCACCACCGCCGGCTGGATCGCTGGCGTAGGCATCCAGCAAACGCACCAGCGCCGCGGCATGCAGCGGGTTGCTGTAGTCTGCCCGGATGACCCGAATCGCGGATGGGCCCAAGCTGGTTGGTGACGTCATATTCAAATCGCCTGGGCGGCAGCATCGGCCATTTGCTGGGCCAAAGCATGCGCCTGCGCCGCATCACGGGCCTCCACCATCACCCGCAACAAAGGCTCGGTACCGCTGGCACGGATCAGTACCCGACCATCGGTGCCCAAGGCCACCTCGGCCGCACGGATCGCCTCGCTCAAACGAGCATTCGCTTTCCAGTCCTGTCCAGGCTGCAAACGCACGTTGATCAAGGTCTGCGGGAACAACGTCACCCCAGCGAGCAACTCGGCCATCGTTCGCCCACTGCGGGCACACGCCTGCAGCACCTGCAGTGCAGACACCAAACCGTCGCCGGTGGTTTGCTTGTCCAGGACCAGCAAGTGGCCGGAGCCTTCGCCCCCCAGCAACCAGTGATGGCGGTGCAGTTCTTCCAGCACATAGCGATCGCCCACTTTGGCGCGCACAAACTGAACGCCACGGGCCTTCAACGCCACTTCCACCGCCATGTTGGTCATCAACGTGCCGACGACGCCAGGCACCACCTCATCACGGCCGAGTCGATCGTCCGCCAGCAGGTACAGCAATTCATCGCCGTTGTACAGGCGCCCGTCCGCATCCACCATTTGCAGGCGGTCAGCGTCGCCATCGAGCGCAATACCCACCTGCGCCTGGTGCTGCCGCACAGCAGCCACCAAGGCCTCGGGGTGCGTGGCGCCACAGCCCTGGTTGATGTTCAGGCCGTCCGGGCTGCAACCGATGGTGATCACCTCGGCCCCGAGTTCGTGAAACACCTTGGGTGCGATGTGATAGGCCGCGCCATGGGCGCCATCGACCACGATCTTCATGCCCTTCAAGGTCAGTTCGGTGCCAAAAGTGCTTTTGCAGAATTCAATGTAACGACCCGCAGCGTCGCCCAGACGGCGAGCTTTGCCGAGGCTGGCGGAATCTACCCATACCGGAGGCTCTTCGAGCGCCGCCTCCACAGCAAGCTCCCAATCGTCTGGCAGCTTGGCACCCTGGGCGCTGAAAAATTTGATCCCGTTGTCCGCAAACGGGTTGTGGCTGGCCGAAATCACCACCCCAAGGCTGGCGCGTTGCGCACGCGTCAGGTAGGCCACCGCAGGCGTCGGAACCGGGCCCAGCAACACCACATCCACCCCAGCCGAGTTGAAACCAGATTCCAGTGCAGACTCCAGCATGTAACCGGAGATGCGGGTGTCCTTGCCGATCAGCACCGTGGGGTGGGCTTCGGTTCGTTTGAGCACTCGGCCCACCGCGTGCGCGAGCTTGAGAACGAAATCGGGTGTGATAGGGTACTGACCAACGGTCCCTCGAATGCCATCGGTACCAAAAAATTTGCGAGCCATGGATGTTCTTATGCCTGTGTTGTGACGGGTGAATTATCGGTCCTCGCCCGCCATCGCCTGCCACACCTTCAGGGCGTCGGCGGTTGCCCGCACATCGTGCACGCGCACCACGCGCGCACCCCGATCCACCGCCAATACAGCAGCCGCCACACTCGCCGCCACACGGTCCTTCGCCACGTCTTGCCCAATCACGCGCCCCAGCGATGATTTGCGGGACCAGCCCGCGAGCAAGGGGTAGCCCAACGCCAGCACTTCGGCCTGCCGGGCCAGCAGGGCGAAATTCTGCGGCACCGTCTTGCCAAAACCGATACCGTAGTCCAGCACAATGCGCTCGGCCACCACGCCGGCATCGCGAAGCTTCTGCGAATGTCGCTGCAAAAACTCAACCACCTGCGGCACGGCATCTCCCTCCATAGGAGCTGTCTGCATGGTTTGGGGGTTCAGGTGCATGTGCATCAGACAGACACCACAGTTGGGGTGGCGAGACACCACGTCCACTCCGTTGAGACCGTGCTCACCCGGTCGCTGCAGCGCCCACACATCGTTGACGATATCGGCACCCAGATCCAGGCAGGCCTGCATCACCTCGGGCTTGTAGGTATCGATGGAAATGGGCACTCCCAGCTTCACCAGCTCGCGCACCACAGGAACCACTCGGGCCAGTTCGTCCGCCAACGACACGGGTGGCGCACCCGGTCGGGTGGACTCTCCGCCCACATCCAGCACCTGCGCACCTTCAGCCAACAGATGTTCCGCGTGACGCACTGCGGACACTGGATCGTCGTGGGAACCACCGTCGGAAAATGAGTCGGGCGTCACGTTGACGATACCCATGATCTTGGGCTGGGACAAATCGATGACGAATCGGCTGGTTTGCCAGACGGGCAGCGGGTTGGGTACGGTCATGAAGTTTGTGCAGCAGGAGGCAAGACGTGCCCCAATGAAAACCGGGGCCCTTAGGCCCCGGAAGCATCACCACATTCGCTCAGGCTGCGGTGGGTGCTGGATCGTGTTTCACAACCGGTGTTCCGCCACCATCACCGCCACCGGCGGGTGGGTTGCGGGGTGTCCAGTCTTTCGGCGGGCGGGGCGGTTTGCCCGCCATGATGTCGTCGATCTGGTCGGTCTCGATGGTTTCCCACTCGAGCAGAGCTTTGGCCATTGCGTGCATCTTGTCGCTGTGCTCTTCGATCAGGCGACGGGCCAGCGCGTACTGCTCGTCGATGATGCGGCGCACCTCCACGTCCACCTTGCGCATGGTCTCTTCACTCATGTTGGTGGTTTTGGTCACCGATCGGCCCAGGAACACTTCACCTTCATTTTCAGCGTAGACCATCGGGCCCAGTGCGTCGCTCATGCCGTAGCGCATCACCATGTCACGGGCAATGTGTGTGGCGCGCTCGAAGTCGTTGCTGGCGCCGGTGGTCATCTGGTGCATGAACACTTCTTCGGCAATCCGGCCACCAAACAGCATGCTGATCTGGTTCAGCATGTAGTCTTTGTCGTAGCTGTAACGGTCTTTCTCGGGCAAGCTCATGGTCACACCCAGCGCACGACCACGCGGGATGATGGTGACCTTGTGCACCGGATCGCACTTGGGCAACAGTTTGCCAATCAAAGCGTGGCCGGCCTCGTGGTAGGCCGTATTGCGGCGCTCTTCCTCGGGCATGACCATGCTCTTGCGCTCAGGACCCATTAGGATTTTGTCCTTGGCCTTTTCGAAATCCTGCATTTCCACCACACGGGCGTTACGGCGTGCAGCCATCAAGGCGGCTTCGTTGCACAGGTTGGCCAGATCCGCGCCACTCATGCCGGGCGTGCCACGGGCGATGATGTCCGGGCTGACGTCTGTACCGAGCGGCACTTTTCGCATGTGCACGTTGAGAATTTGCTCGCGGCCACGGATGTCCGGCAAGGTCACGTAGACCTGGCGGTCGAAGCGGCCAGGGCGAAGCAGGGCCGCGTCGAGAATGTCGGGACGGTTGGTCGCCGCAATCACGATGACGCCCATGTTGGTTTCAAACCCGTCCATCTCCACCAGCATCTGGTTCAGGGTCTGCTCGCGCTCGTCGTTGCCACCGCCCAAGCCGGCGCCACGCTGGCGACCTACCGCGTCGATTTCATCGATGAAGATGATGCAGGGCGCATTCTTCTTGGCGTTTTCGAACATGTCGCGCACGCGCGCCGCACCCACACCCACGAACATTTCGACGAAATCAGAACCCGAAATGCTGAAGAAAGGCACTTTGGCTTCGCCAGCGATCGACTTGGCCAGCAACGTTTTGCCGGTACCCGGGGGGCCCACCAGCAGCAAACCGCGTGGAATGCGACCGCCCAGCTTTTGGAACTTGGAGGGGTCTTTGAGGAAGTCCACCACTTCCTTCACTTCTTCTTTCGCCTCGTCACAACCGGCCACATCGGCAAAGGTCACGGTATTGGCGTTCTCGTCCAGCATCCGCGCCTTGCTCTTGCCAAAGCTGAACGCACCGCCCTTGCCGCCACCCTGCATCTGGCGCATGAAATAAACCCACACGCCGATCAACAGCAACATCGGGCCCCAGCTCACCAGCAGGGTCATCAGCAGAGAGCCTTCTTCGCGGGGGCGGACGTCAAACTGGTCATCATTAGCGATCAGGTCACCCACCAGCCCACGGTCCAGGTAAGTGGCGTTGGTGCGCACACGGCGATCGTCCACCGTGACAGCCACAATCTCGGTGCCGTTGCCGCCTTCCTGGATGGTGGCGCTTTTGATTCGCTGGGCCTTCACCTCGTCGAGGAACTCGGAGTAACCCATGTAGCCAGCGCCTGCCGTGGTGCGCCCGTCAAACTGCTTGAAGACGGTGAACAACACCATGGCGATGACCATCCACACCGCAACCTTAGAAAACCATTGGTTGTTCAAGAAAAACTCCTGCAGGTAGTACCCGATTTAATTCTGTTCCATTTTAGGCTTTTCAAGACCCCAGGCGGATAACCCTGGCTTGAGCCTTGTCAATGACAGAGATAGTCTTTGCCAAAATCAGCTCTATTTCAGACCGATGCCAACCAAAAAGGTTTCCGAGGATTTGTCGCGAGAAGCCTTTGGTTTCAGGGGTTTGACGACCCGAAACGTTGTCTTGAACAACTGCACCAATTCGTTGTACCCGCTGCCGTGGAACAGCTTGACCACCAACGCACCGTCTTTCTTCAGACGTCGCTGGGCAAAATCCACCGCCAACTCCACCAGCAGTGAAATCCGCGCGGCGTCCACCGTTTCCACGCCCGAAAGGTTTGGGGCCATGTCCGACACCACGACATCCACGGGCCTAGGGCTACCGTCAGGCAAAGCCAGTGCCTGTTCGAGCTCGGCCAGCACGGCCTCCTCCCGGAAGTCGCCCTGGATGAAATGCACGCCCTCGATTGCCTCCATCGGCAGCAAATCCAGCCCCACGATGGTGCCGTTGAGCTCCCCGGCCGCCGCACCTGCCGGGGATAACCGGCGCCGCAGGTACTGGCTCCAGGCGCCCGGCGCGCAGCCGAGATCGACCACGCAATGTCCGGGGCGGATCAAATGAAACGTTTCGTCAATTTCTTTCAGCTTGTACGCGGCGCGCGCACGAAAGCCCTCCCGCTGGGCCAATTTGACCCACGGATCGTTGACGTGCTGGTTCAACCAGGCCTTGTTGACCTTCTTGCTCTGCGTTTTGACCTTCATGCTGGGATAATTGTCCCATGTCTCACATACAACTCACTCCCGCCCAGCGCAAAGTCCACCGTGCCGACGCGCATCATCTCGACCCAGTCGTGCTCATCGGGGGCGATGGCTTGACCGATGCCGTCAAGAAGGAAGTGGATGCCGCCCTGAAAGCGCACGGTCTGATCAAGGTACGCGTGTTCAGCGACGACCGCGCCACCCGCGAGGGCTACCTACTCACGCTGGCCGACGAACTGGAGGCCGCACCCATTCAACCCATCGGCAAGTTGCTGGTGCTCTGGCGCCCCATCCCTGACAAAGAAAAGACCAGCGACGAAGACCGCATGCCCGGTCCGAAGGACGTGAAGATTCTGAAATACAGCAAAAAGGGTGGCCAGCGCCCTGAAGTCAAGATGGTGCGGGTGCTGGGCAATGAACGCCTGACGCCGGGCGGCCTGATCAAACGTGCGAAAAAGCCCACTCAGAAAAGTGTGAAGAAAACCACGCAAAAATAAGCCCCATGAACGCTGTCACCGCTCCTGATCTGGACCTGGCCCAGAACCCCCTGCTCGACTTTGCCGATTTGCCGCGTTTTGACGCGATCCGGCCCGAGCACGTGCAACCAGCGGTGGACAGCCTGCTTCAAGCAGCCGAAACGGCACTCGAGACAGTGACCGCCACCGACTTTCCCGCCGACTGGCGGCAGATGGCGCAGGTGCTGGACGTGGTGACCGAGCGTTTCGGGCGCGCCTGGGGCGCTGTGGGTCATTTGAACGCGGTCGCGGACACGCCCGAATTGCGTGCGGCCTATAACGCCGCCCTGCCCAAGGTCACCGAGTTCTGGACGCGTCTGGGGGCAGACGAACGGCTGTACGCCAAATACAAAGCCATGGAGCCGGCGACACTGACGCCCGAACAAGCTCGGGCTCATCACAATGCCATGCGCGGTTTTGTGCTCGGTGGTGCAGAGCTGCAAGGGGCGGCGAAAGAGCGCTTTGCCGCGATTCAGGAACGGCAAGCAGAACTGAGCCAGAAGTTCAGCGAAAACGCGCTGGACGCTACCGACGCCTATGCCTACTACGCCACCAGTGAAGAATTGGATGGTGTGCCCAGCGATGTGCAAGCCGCCACGCGGGCTGCCGCCGAGGCAGAGGGTAAAGCCGGACACAAGATCACCCTCAAACTGCCCTGCTACTTGCCGGTGATGCAGTTTGGCAAAAACCGCGCCCTGCGCGAACGGCTGTACCGTGCCTACGGCACCCGCGCCAGCGACCAGGCCAATTGCGCCGAGGTGCCCGATGGCGTGAAGTTCGACAACACCGCCATCATTCGCGAGATTCTGGCGCTGCGCCAGGAAGAAGCCGAGTTGCTGGGCTACCGCGACTTTGCCACTGTCTCGCTGGTGCCCAAAATGGCCGATTCGCCTGCACAGGTGATCCAGTTCCTGCGCGAGCTCGCCACCAAAGCCCGCCCTTACGCCGAGCAGGATCTGAACGACATGCGCGCCTTCGCGGCAGAGCAACTGAATCTGACCGACCCGCAAGCCTGGGACTGGCCGTACATCGGCGAACAGCTGCGCCAAGCGCGCTACGCCTACAGCGAACAAGACGTCAAACCTTATTTCACGGCCACCAAGGTGCTGGAAGGTTTGTTCCAGATCGTCGAAACCCTGTTTGACGTGAATATCCGCCCGGACACGGCACCGGTGTGGCACCCAGGCGTGCAGTTTTTCCGCATTGAACGGCGCAGCCACGGGACCGGAGAAGGCACACCACAACTGGTGGGTCAGTTCTACCTGGACCCGGGCGCCCGCAACGGCAAGCGCGGCGGCGCCTGGATGGACGATGTGCGCGCCCGCTGGTTGCGTCCCGACAATGGGCAGTTGCAGACCCCAGTGGCACACCTGGTTTGCAATTTCGCTGAAGGCGTCAACGGCAAGCCGCCGTTATTGACCCACGACGACGTCATCACCCTGTTCCACGAATTCGGTCACGGTCTGCATCACATGCTCACGCAGGTGAACGAACGCGATGTCAGCGGCATCAGCGGTGTGGAGTGGGACGCGGTGGAGCTGCCCAGCCAGTTCATGGAGAACTTCTGCTGGGAATGGGACGTGCTCAAGCGCATGACCGCCCACGTGGACACCGGTGAGCCGCTGCCGCGCGAGCTGTTCGACAAAATGCTGGCTGCCAAAAATTTCCAGAGCGGCCTGCAGACCTTGCGACAGATCGAATTCGCGCTCTACGACATGCTGCTGCACGGCGCCGATGCGCCGCGTGGACCCGAAGGCGTGGACTTCATGGGTCTGCTGCACGAGGTGCGCCAAGAGGTGGCCGTCACCCAGCCGCCAGCATACAACCGTACCGCGCACACCTTCAGCCACATCTTTGCAGGTGGCTACGCGGCTGGTTACTACAGCTACAAATGGGCCGAAGTCCTGAGCGCTGATGCCTACGCTGCGTTTGAAGAAGCGGCTCAGACCACCGGCACGACCTTGGACCCCGCCACTGGCCGACGCTACCGCGAGGCCATTCTGGAGGCCGGCGGCAGCCGCCCTGCGATGGACTCTTTCAAAGCCTTCCGCGGACGCGCCCCGTCGATCGACGCACTGTTGCGTCACCAGGGTATGGCCTGACGTTGGTTGAAACGCGGTGGGCCAAACCCTGCGGGAGATTTACCTGCCGCCGCGTTGCTGATGGCGGCGCTGCTCGCGCAACATGAACAGGTACAAGCCTTCGACCTTGTCTCGTGCCCAGGGTGTTTTGCGCAAAAACTTCAGGCTGGACGCGACGCTGGGTTCGTGGGTGAAGCAACGGACCGGAATGCGCTGACCCAGTTCTTGCCAACCGTAATACGCCACCAAAGCATTGACCATGGCCTCCAGCGTCACCCCGTGCAAGGGGTTGCGCGGCTGCGCGGGGATGGTGTCATCTGTCACTGGAACACGCAGGTTTTGACCCCTGCGGCGGTGCCCAGCAGACACACATGGGCCTTTTGGTGGGCGAACACTCCCACGGTCACCACACCGGGCCAGTTGTTGACCTGACTCTCGAACGCCAGAGGATCGCTGATCTGCAAGCCTGTCACATCCAGAATGTGCTGACCGTTGTCTGTCACCAGCGGCGCACCCTCTTTCATACGCAGCTGGGCTGTACCACCCATGGAGGCAAACTGGCGGGCGATCTGCTGCGCCGCCATCGGTATCACTTCCACCGGCAAAGGAAAGGCACCCAGCACGGGCACCCATTTGCTTTCGTCGGCAATGCAAACAAAGCGCGCCGACAGGGCAGCCACGATCTTCTCGCGCGTCAACGCAGCGCCGCCCCCTTTGATCATGTGACCTTGTGGATCGATTTCATCGGCCCCATCCACGTACACCGACAGGCTCTGCACCTCATTGGCATCGAACACGGGAATGCCCAAAGCGCGCAGGCGTTCGGTGGACGCCACCGAGCTCGACACCGCACCCTTGATCTGGTCTTTCATACTGGCCAGTGCGTCGATGAACTTATTGACGGTTGAGCCTGTGCCCACGCCCACGATTTCCCCCGGCACCACGTAATCAAGGGCGGCACGGCCCACCAGGGTTTTCAGTTCGTCTTGGGTCAGGGTGATCATCGAGAAGCGCTTTCGGTTCTGGGAGAATCGGGGCCTTCCCGATGTTTGTTCCGCAGGTTTTTAGGCCCGCCATTATCCAATGTCCTTGCTGCCCTACGCACTCGCCCGCCCCTTTCTATTCAACATGGACCCAGAGGAGGCCCACGAATTCACGTTGAACCAGCTGGCGCGGCTGCAAAACACGCCACTCATGTGCCTAGCCGGCCAGACGCGTGTGGAGGACCCACTGACGCTGGCGGGTCTGCATTTTTCCAACCGAGTTGGCCTTGCCGCGGGACTGGACAAGAACGCCCGCTGTATCGACGCCTGGGGTGCGATGGGCTTTGGCTTCGTGGAAGTGGGCACCGTCACGCCCAAAGGCCAGCCTGGCAACCCGAAACCGCGCATGTTCCGCCTGCCGCAAAAGCATGCGCTGATCAACCGCCTGGGCTTCAACAATGAGGGACTGGAAACTTTCATCCACAACGTGCAGCAGTCCCGCCTGCGTCGACAGCCGACGCCAGGGGGCATGGTGCTGGGCCTGAACATTGGCAAAAACGCAGCAACGCCCATCGAACGCGCCACCGACGATTACCTGACCTGCCTGGAAGGCGTTTACCCCCATGCGGACTACGTCACTGTCAACATATCCAGCCCCAACACGCAGAACCTGCGCTCGCTGCAAAGCGACGAGGCGCTGGAACAGCTGCTGGGCGCGCTCACCCGCAAGCGTGCTGAACTGGCGGATCGTTTTGGCCAGCACAAGCCGTTGTTCCTGAAAATCGCGCCCGATCTGGACGCGACGCAAATTCAAGTGATTGCGACCGCCCTGCAACGACACCAGATGGACGGTGTCGTGGCGACCAACACCACCTTGTCGCGCAGCGCTGTGCAGGGGCTGCCGCACGCTGAAGAAACTGGCGGTTTGTCAGGTGCTCCGGTGCTGGAGGCAAGCAACGAGGTGATCCGTCAGTTGCGCGCCCATCTGGGCAAAGCCTTCCCGATCATTGGTGTGGGCGGCATCCTCAGCGGTGACGACGCGGTGAGCAAGCTGCAGGCCGGCGCCGACGTGGTGCAAATCTACACCGGCTTGATTTACAAGGGGCCGGAACTGGTGACGGAAGTCGCACGGGCACTCAAGAGATGATGCTGCCCCCGCAGAGGTGCCGGGAGTTCACGCACCTCAACGACGCGCTCAAGCAGCGCGGCGACCCAACACGAACCAGAGGACGGCTGCGATCACCGCCATCGCGCTGAAATTCAGGAATGACCAGTTGGCGATCGACAGTCCAAGGAAGGTCCAATCAATGTGTGTGCAGTCGCCACTGCCGCGGAAAATCATCGGAATGGCGCGTCGCAGCGGAAAACTTTCAATCATTCCGTAGAAATCACGGCCACAGCTGTAAACCTCAGGCGGAAACCACTGCAACCAGCTCTGGCGCGCAGCCGTGACGGCACCAAAACCTGCCATCAGCACGGTCGCAGCACTGCCCCACCTGTGCCAATTCAGGCCCTTTCCTGCAGCGATGGCGAACGAAAGCGCGGCCACACCCAACAGGGCATAGCGCTGGACGATGCACATCGGACATGGCTCCAAGCCCTGGGCGTGCTGAAGGTACAGACCGAACAGCAGAAGCGCAACGCACCAAAGTGCCAACCCCAAGAAAACCGTCCGGGGTCGGCGAGCGGCGCAGTCCATCAAAACAACCATCGACATGACGTTCAACCAGTGGAAACCGGGTCAGACATGACGGCGTGCTGGCGGTTCCCCAAGCCGTCAACTTTCGGCAAATGCGCGTTCAATGACGAACTCACCAGGCGTGCTGGTGTTGCCTTCATGAAATCCCAGTTCCTCGCACAAGGCTTTGAGATCTTTGAGCATTGCCGGGCTGCCACAGATCATCACGCGGTCGGTTTGCGGATTTAGCTGGGGCAGGCCGAGTTCCCGCGCCATCTGGCCACTGCGAACGAGATCGGGAATGCGACCTTGACGCTCAAACGCCTCCCGCGTGACCGTGGGGTAGTACACCAGTTTGTCACGCACAATCTCACCGAGGAACTCATGGTTGGGGAGCTCGTGGGTGATGTAGTCTCGGTAAGCCAGTTCGTTGACTTGACGCACACCGTGCACCACCACCACTTTTTCAAACTTCTCGTAAGTTTCGGGGTCGCGGATGATGCTCATCCACGGGGCCAAGCCAGTGCCGGTGCCAAACAGGTACAGGTTCTTGGCAGGTAACAGGTAGTCGATCAGCAAGGTACCGGTCGGCTTGCGGCCGACGATCACCAGATCACCCACTTTGATGTGTTGCAGGCGACTGGTCAGGGGCCCATTGGGTACTTTGATGCTGAGGAATTCCAGATGCTCTTCGTAATTGGCGCTGGCAATGCTGTACGCGCGCAACAGGGGCTTGCCGTCTTCCTTGCGCAGGCCGATCATCGTGAAGTGGCCGTTGGAGAAACGCAAACCCTGGTCACGGGTGGTGGTGAAACTGAACAGGTGGTCGGTCCAGTGATGAACGCTCAATACACGCTCTTCGACAAAGGCACTCATCGTTGAAAAGGCAAAAAACCCGGAGGCGCCCAAGGATTTGGCACCAGACAGGCTTGGAGTTATGAGGAAAGGTCAGAACGGGAGTGTAGCGATGCCGCAGAGACTGAAAGCTTGTTACAGTCGCAGCCCATCCGTACCTGCAAACAGATGTCATATTGTGCGCCCGGTTTTTGCAAACCAGAAACAATAAGATTTCATTTGCTCATCACACGATCGAATATAAGGACCGACACATGGCACGCACCGTTCAATGCATCAAGCTGGGCACTGAAGCCGAAGGACTGGACTTTCCACCTTACCCGGGCGAATTGGGCAAGCGAATTTACCAAGGCGTGAGCAAACAGGCCTGGGCCGAGTGGCTCAAGCACCAGACCATGCTGGTGAACGAAAACCGGTTGAATCTGGCCGATGCACGGGCCCGCCAGTACTTGGCGCGTCAGATGGAAAAGCACTTCTTTGGCGAAGGCGCAGACCAGGCCGCCGGGTACGTGCCGCCACCCCAGAACGGCTGACCGCACTTTGACCATACCGCCGGTGGAGCAGCTGCCCTTAGGCGTGCCATGCAGCACCGACGTCAGTCACACCGACCTCGGTGCCGGCACCGACCGTCTGGAACGACTGCAGACCGCACGCCAAGTGTTTCTGAACGGCTGTGGCCTGCTGGAGCGCGACGCTGCCTGGGCGGACAAGCGCGCCTGGCACATCCTGGACACCAGGTTGGGATGGGGTTTAAAGTTCCTTGCCGCCTGGCAGGCTTGGCGCACGTCGGAACGTGCACCCGATCGGTTGTTTTTCAGCGCCATCGAAGCCCAACCTGTGAAGGCTGACGCACTGCTTGACAGTGCAGCCCCTTTCAATGAGTTGGCAGATCTGGCCAAAATGCTGGCAGCGCAATGGACCGGCATGTTGCCGGGCGTCCACCGCCTAGTGTTCGAGGGCGGCCAGGTACAACTGACCGTTCACGTCGGCCAGATGCCAGACGTCCTGCCCACCCTGGATGCGGTCGTCGACAGTGTGTTTCTCGACGGTTGCGGCCACAACGAAAGCTCCGAGGCCTGGTCAGCCCCCCTGATGAAGGCCCTGGCCAGGCTGTGCCGGCCTGGCGCCCGGCTTGCGACCTGGATGGACGCCAACATGGTACAGGGCCATCTCTCCACTGCTGGATTTCAGGTCGAACAGATGATTGGCCTGCAGACGGACCACCAGGGTTTGCAAGCAAATTACGCCCCACGCTGGCCGGTGCGTCCAGCCACCCGAACGACGATGGCTCCACCACGGGGAGAACAGGTGGCTGTGGTGGTGGGTGGTGGCCTGGCGGGTTCCGCCACTGCATACAGCCTCGCACAGCGCGGCTGGCACGTAGAGGTGCTGGATGCTGCCGATGAACCGGCCGCCGGAGCCTCGGCACTGCCTGCAGGTATCGTTGCGCCTCACGTATCGCCAGACGACGCATCGCTGTCGAGACTGAGCCGAAGCGGTGTGCGTCTGACCCTTCAACGCGCCAAGTTGTTGCTGGAAACCGGTATCGATTGGGCGCCCACCGGGGTGCTGGAACACCGGGCTGAAGGCAAGCGCGGTCTGCCGCGCACCGAATCATGGCTTCAGTGGGGCAGCGACTGGAGTACAGCGGCCACCCGGCAGGAACTGGAAGCGGCGCACCTGAGCGATGCTGCGGGAGCACTCTGGCACGTCAACGCTGGCTGGATACGCCCTGCGCAACTGGTGCGCGCCCAACTGCGACACCCCGGGATCTTTTGGCGAGGCGGCTGCCAGGTGACTGAACTCAGAAGACAGGGTGTCGGCTGGCAACTGCTGAGCGCGAATGGTCAGGTGCTCAGCGAAGCCAAGCACGTGATTTTGGCCAGCGCGTGGCCTACGCATGCGCTGTTGAAATCGCTGGACGAGCACACACTGCCCCTGCACCCACTGCGTGGGCAAATCAGCTGGGGGCCGATGGATGCGTTGCCCCTAACCGCACGGGCGCTGCTGCCGCCCTTTCCGGTGAATGGTCATGGCGCGATCACCCACGGCATGGCAGGGCCGGACGGGCAGCCAGGCTGGTTCGTCGGCTCGACTTTCGATCGAGGCGTTGTCGAAGCCTGCATCCGCCCTGAGGACCGACAGGCCAACCTGGCCAAACTGCATGGGCTGCTGCCTCACTTGGCACCGGCCATGGCACCGGTGTTCGACCACGCCAGGGACTGGGCAGGCGTGCGCTGCACCCTACCCGACCGCGTCCCTGCCGTGGGGCCACTGGCGCCTACTCGCCTACCGGGGCTGTACTTGTGCACCGGGATGGGCGCCAGAGGACTCACACTGTCGGTGCTGTGCGGCGAACTGCTGGCCGCCCTGATGCACGGCGAGCCGTGGCCCACGGAACGCAAGCTGGTGCATTCCATGCTGGCCGAGCGCTTTGAACACAAACCCCTCTAGCCACTTTATATATCCAGAAAATATTTAAGAAAGAAGAAAAATGTAGTTTGCATTCATGTAGAACGCACCTACAGTGCCGGCCATGCATGATCTTGCCTTCGTCTTTGCCGGTTTCTTCGTGGGCCTCATCGTGGGCCTGACCGGTGTGGGCGGTGGCTCACTCATGACGCCAATCCTGATTTTCTTCTTCGGTGTGAAGCCCTACCTTGCGGTCGGCACCGATCTGCTGTTTGCCGCGTTCACCAAGGCCGGGGGAACACTCAGCCTGATGCGCCAGCGCCTGGTGCCCTGGCGCGTGGTCACCCAACTGTGCGCGGGCAGCATTCCCGCTGCGCTTGCCACACTGTACGTGTTGCACACTGTCGGTCCAGCCGAACCTGGAGTGCAAAGCGTGATGACCAGCACCCTGGGCGTGGCCTTGCTCATGACCGCCGCAGCCATGCTGTACAAGGCTCTGCGCAGCCGTCAACCGGGGCTACCCCACTCGCTGGCGGCACAAGGACGACACGCCACGCTCGAGGTCGCCACCCGCGCTCGCCACTGGAGCCTGCCCGTGCTCTTTGGCGCGCTGATTGGCACGTTGGTCACCCTCACTTCCGTTGGTGCAGGTGCCATCGGCGTGACGGTGTTGCTGATTCTCTACCCCCTGCTGCCGCTGCCTCGCATTGTGGCGGCCGACATTGCCTACGCCGTACCATTGACGCTGGTCGCCGGCTTGGGCCACGCGTCGCTGGGTTCGGTAGACTGGCCGCTGCTGGCAAAATTGCTGGCTGGCTCCCTGCCCGGCATCTGGCTGGGCTCACGCCTCATCCACAAAGCACCCGAGCGCGTTGTGCGCTCCATGCTGTCCGCGTTGCTGGCCTATGCAGGCTTCAAGCTCATCGCGATCTGACCCTTACGTTTCAAACGCACTGCCATGTACCAGTACAACGACTTTGACCGCCAACTCGTCCGCCAGCGAGCCGCCCAGTTCCGCGACCAGCTGGAGCGTTTTCAGGCCCGCACCTTGGGCGGCGACGAGTTCAAGCCGCTGCGGCTGCAAAATGGCTGGTACATCCAGCGCCACGCCCCCATGCTGCGCGTGGCCGTGCCCTACGGCGAACTTTCCAGCCGTCAGGTGCGTGTACTGGCCCGCATTGCCCGCGAATACGACCAGCCCAGCCACGAAATTTTCCAGGGCGCGGTGGCTGCACAGAACAAGCTGGGCAGCATCCAGCTGCGCGACGGCAAGGCCATTGCCAGCCGCCTGCCCACGGGCTACGCCCACTTCACCACGCGCCAGAACGTGCAGTACAACTGGATTCCGCTGAGCCAGGCCGCCGACGTGATGGATCTGCTGGCCAGTGTGGACATGCACGGCATCCAGACCAGCGGCAACTGCATCCGCAACATCACCACCGACGAACTGGCCGGCATTGCGGTGGACGAAGTGGCAGACCCGCGCCCCTTCGCCGAAATCATGCGCCAGTGGAGCACCCTGCACCCCGAGTTCGCCTTCCTGCCGCGCAAATTCAAGATCGCCATCACCGGCGCGAGAGAAGACCGCGCGGCCACCTACTGGCACGACGTGGGCCTGCAGATGGTGCGCAATGACGCAGGACAGCTGGGCTTCAAAGTGCTGGCCGGTGGTGGCATGGGCCGCACTCCCACCATTGCCACGGTGATGCGCGAATTCCTGCCTTGCGACCAGATCCTCAATTACCTGGAAGCCCTGGTGCGCGTCTACAACGCCTGGGGCCGCCGCGACAATATCTACAAGGCCCGCATCAAGATTCTGGTAAAGGCCGAAGGCCAGCGTTACATCGACGAGGTGGAGGCCGAGTACCGCCGCATCGTGGAGCAGGACGGCGCGCCGCACACCATCACCGCCGCCGAGCTGGAGCGCGTGAGCAGCTTCTTTGCACCGCCGCCGGCCAGTGCCTCGGCCCACTGCACCGACGAGAAGGTGGCCCGCATCCTGCGCGCAGCCGCCGAGGACGACGTGGAATTCAGCCGCTGGATCCAGCAAAACGTGCAACCGCACAAAAACCCCGAGCTGCGGGCCGTGACACTCTCGTTCAAGCGGCTGGGCCAGGCCCCGGGCGATGCCACCGCAGACCAGCTGGACGCCGTGGCTCAACTCGCTGACGAGTACAGCGCCGGAGAAGTGCGCGTGACACACGATCAGAACCTGGTGCTGCCCTGGGTGCGCTGCGATGCCCTGCCCGAACTGTGGCGCGAGGCGCGCCGCCTGGGCCTGGCACGACCCAACATCCGCCTGCTGACCGACATGATTGCCTGCCCCGGCGGCGACTTCTGCGACCTGGCCAACGCACGCTCCATCACCGTGGCCGAAGCCATCACCGAGCGTTACCAGGATCTGGACGAGCTGCACGACCTGGGTGAGATTGACTTGCACATCAGCGGCTGCATCAACAGCTGCGGCCACCACCACAGTGGGCACATCGGCATCCTGGGCGTGGACAAAGATGGGCAGGAGTGGTATCAGCTCACCCTGGCAGGGTCTGATGGCTCAGCGCTCAGCGGCACGCCCGTGGCTGGCAAGGTGGTCGGCCCTTCATTCTCGGCCAACGAGATCACGGAAGCGGTAGAGGCCGTGATTGACACCTTCCGCGCGCAGCGGCTGGAGAGCGAGCGCTTCATCGACACACTCAAACGTGTGGGCCACGACCCGTTCAAGGCCGCTGCCAACGCGGTGCGCGTGACGACGGCCCGCACCCCGGCGCGAGAAGAGGCGGTGGGCGCTTGAACGCCGATCTGCCCACTCAGACCACACCACCACCCTGCGCCCCATTTGCCAACGCCATGAAATTGTTCAAACCCCAACAAGTCACCCCCAGCACCGAAGGCGTGCTGGTCGTGGACAACACCGCCGACGTGCTGGCCCTGTCGCTGGACGGCGTGCAGCGGATTGACCTGCACTTTCCCAAATTCGCCGATGGCCGCGCCTTCAGTCAGGCCGTGCTGCTGCGCCGCCGCCTGGGTTTTCAAGGTGTCATCCGCGCCACAGGCGAAGTGCTGATTGACCAACTGGTGCAAATGCAGCGCTGTGGCTTCAGCGAAGCCGTGCTTCGCCAAGACCAAGACCTGGCCCACGGCGAACAGCTGCTGCGCCACTTCAGCGGCTTCTACCAGGGTGACCTCCAGCAGCCGCGGCCACTTTTTGCCCGCGCGGCCTGAGCACCATTGCCACAGGAAACCACTTTGAACGACACCGCTTCCACGCTGGCCGCCGCGTCAGAACTGCCAGTCTCCTCGGCTTTCATCCCCCAGCCGTTGGCGGCCACCCAGCTGCACGCCAAGCCATCGGTTGATTTCGACGACAAGCTGGCCGAGACCGAGGCACTGCTGCGCCAGGCCGCCGCAGACTTTCAACCCCTGACCCAGGCGTCCAGCCTCGGGGCGGAGGACGTGATCATCACCCACCTGATCAACGCGCTGGCGCTGGACATTCCGGTGTTTGTGCTTGAGACGGGTGCTTTGCACGCCGAAACACTGGCACTGCTGGAGCGTACAGTGGAAAAGTCCCGCGCGCCCGTCAATGTGTACCGTCCGGTGCAAGCGGCGGTGGTGCAGTTCGTCGAGCGCGAAGGTGCGGACGCCATGTACCGCAGCATCGAACTGCGCAAAGCCTGCTGCGGCATCCGCAAGATGGAGCCGCTGGGCCGCGCCCTGCAAGGCAAGAAGGCCTGGATCACCGGTCTGCGCCGGGAACAGTCCAACGCACGCGCCGAGGTGCCGCTGATCGACGATAGCGAAGTCGCCACCAAAGGCCTGACCAAGTTCAACCCCCTGGCCAACTGGACTTGGGGCGACGTGTGGCACTACATCGCCACGCGCGGTGTGGACTACAACCCACTGCACGACCAGTTCTACCCCAGCATCGGCTGCGCGCCGTGCACCCGCGCCATCAGCCTGGGTGAAGACTTCCGCGCTGGCCGCTGGTGGTGGGAGGACGAAGCCGCCAAGGAATGCGGCCTGCACGTCAAGAAAGACTGACGCATGAACGCCCGCATCGACAACGACCTGCTCACGCAAGACAAGAACATGAGCCATCAACTCGCCAACTCGCATCTCGACGCACTGGAAGAAGAAACCATCTTCATCCTGCGCGAGGTGGCCGCCGCCTTCGAGCGCCCCGCCCTGCTGTTCTCTGGCGGCAAGGACTCGCTGGTCATGCTCAAGTGTGCCGAAAAGGCCTTTGGCGTTGGCCGCATTCCCTACCCGCTGCTGATGATCGACACCGGCCACAACTTCCATGAAGTGACCGATTTCCGCGACCAACGTGCCCGTGAGCTCGGCGCTGAGTTGACTGTGCGCAGTGTGGAGGATTCCATGGCGCGCGGCACGGTGCGCCTGGCCCACCCCGGTGAATCGCGCAATGTGCACCAGTCGGTCACGCTGCTCGAAGCCATCGACGAATTCCGCTTTGACGCGTTGATCGGCGGTGCCCGCCGCG
>JACCDV010621426.1_pt1 | contig 23693 bp, 30 predicted proteins | sample 7446131 | NCBI WGS metagenome assembly JACCDV01 (sample SAMN15323448, study PRJNA562643) | freshwater metagenome | isolation source: river surface water | place: USA:Blue River Watershed | collected 2017-08-17
CCAGCTACAGAAGCAGGCTAAGGAGCGCTCACAGCGCGAGCTAGAATACCTGCGTCAGCAGAACGCCGCGATGGAGGCACGTCTGCGCGCCGTCGAGGGCAACACGCTCTCGCAGCAAGCTCAGTCGATCGACCAACAGTATCAGCGGGCGCTTTACGAAGCGCAGCAAGCTGAGACTATCATCGCTCGCGCAGTCGAAGCCGGCAACGGCGACGACGTGTCTGTTGCTCTGCGTCTGCGTGACGAAGCCAAGGAGCGCGCCCAGCAGCTTAGCATGGCCAAGCAGCAAGCTGAGCAGTATGCGCAGCAGGCGGCGCAGCCGCAGGCCGACCCTCGCGTTGTGGACTACGCCAAGCAGTGGCTTGACGCGAACCCGTGGTACAACCCACAGGGCCGCGACGAGGACAGCGCAGTCACCAAAGCGATCGACAACGCGCTTGCAGCCGAAGGTTGGAACCCATCCTCGGAGGAGTACTGGCACGAGCTGACACGCCGCGTTGCTTCGCGGATTGGCGGCGACGACGAGGCCCCTGCGCGTAACCAAGCGGCCCCGCGCCGCAAGGCTCCGCCGACTGGCACAACCCGCGAACACGCACCTGTTTCGACTAAAAACGAAGTAGTAGTGACAGCGGAAAGAAAACAGGCTATGATCGACGCCGGAGTGTGGGATGACCCTGTCGCCCGCACCCGTTACTTGAAGGCGTATCAGGCCTATGATCGTGAAAACACAGCTCGCTAGAAAAGGAGAGAGCTAATGACCGAAGAACGTATGGATGACCGTCTCAAGAAGGAACTTGGGGTTAGCCGCCAAAGTCGTGCAGCAGAAGACCGTAGCATTACGGAAAACCGCGAAATGACAGATGATGAGCGGCTCGAGATGTTCCGCATGAACCTATACAACGACCATTTACCGAATATCCCAGACATTCCGGGTTACCATGTTTGCTGGCTCACGACGACTAACAAGTCCGACACCATTCAACAGCGCTCACGGCTCGGCTACGAGTTGATCCGCGCTGAAGATGTGCCGGGCATGGAACTAGTCACGCAAAAGACTGGCGAGTACGCTGGTTGCATTGCGGTTAACGAGATGCTCGCGGCTAAGCTGCCCTTGTCCCTGTACTACAGGTACATGCAGGAAGCTCACCACGACGCCCCGTTGCGTGAAGAGGAAAAGCTCGAAGAAACAGCCATGCTCATGAAAGAGCAAGCTGAACGAGCTGGTGGCAGACTACTGGAAAGTGATGGGATGCGGGAAGTGGGCGACTATGCTCCGGCCAGAGGTATTTTTGACTAATGGTCGGTTTCTCAACCATCAAAGGATAAAAGGCTATGACCACTACTGCTCAGCCGTATGGTCTGCGTCCTTCATCGCACCCCTCGGGTACGATCCGTCCGGTGGCTTACACCATCGCGACTGGGTACGCAGTCAACATCTTCCAGAACCAGCCGGTTCGTATTGCCCCCGCCACTTCGGGCGGCCAAACTGAAGGCACGATCGTTGCAGCCGCAACGGGCGAAGCTTTCATTGGCGCGTTCCAAGGCGTGGAGTTCACAGATAGCGACGGCCGCTATCGCGTGAGCAACAAGTGGACTGCGTCCACTTCGGCAACCACCATCACTGCTTATGTCACGTCCGACCCAGCAATCGTCTACGAAGTGCAGACGAACGCTAACGTCGTAGCCGCTGACATCGGCAAACAGTACGACTTCGCCAACACGCTTGTGGGTAACACCACGACCGGTTTGTCGTCTGCCGCACTGGATGTTGCTTCGGCTGCCGCCAACGCATCTGTTCGTCTTGTTGGTCTCAGCGACGCTGTCGAAGATACCGCCACGGATGCTTTCCTCACCGTCAATGTCCAAATCAGCGAACATCAGTTCGTCGCTGATAAGGCCGCTATCTAAGGAGGGCTTGAACAATGGCTACCCCAATGAGAAGTACAGACTTCCGCTCTATTGTAGAGCCCATTCTGAACGAAGAGTTCAATGGCATCTACGACCAGCGGGCTGACGAGTATGCGCAGGTCTTCAAGACCTTCCAAGGCATCGCTCGTAACTACCACGAAGAACCCGTCCTGTACGGTTTCGGTGCTGCACCGGAACTTCCAGACGGCATGCCGGTCACCTATCAGTCGGGTGGCGTGCTCTTCATTCAGCGTTACGTCTACAAGGTCTACGGCCTTGCATTCGCGCTGACGAAGGTGCTCGTCGAAGACGGCGACCACATCCGTATCGGTCAGACCTATGCTCGTCACCTTGCACAGTCGCTGATCGAAACGAAGGAAACCCTTGGCGCAAACATTCTGAACCGTGCATTCAACGGTTCGTATGTCGGCGGCGACGGCAAGTCCCTCGTTGCCACGGATCACCCGCTGGCAAACGGTGCTACCTTCAGCAACCAGCTCAACACGGCTGCGGCTCTGTCGCAAACGTCGCTTGAGCAGCTTCTCATCCAGATCCGCAACGCTGTTGACAACAACGGCAAGCGCATCCGTTTGACGCCTAAGAAGATCGTCGCTGGTCCAAGCAACGTCTTCCAAGCTGAAGTTCTGCTGAAGTCGGTTCTCCGTACTGGTACTGCTGACAACGATATCAACCCTGTGAAATCCATGGGGCTGCTGGCGGAAGGTCAGGCCAACCTCTCGCGTATCACTTCGTCCACCGCTTGGTGGGTTGAAACCGATGCGCCTGAAGGCCTGAAGCTCGCCATGCGTCGTGGTCTTGAAAAGTCCATGGAAGGCGACTTCGAAACCGACAGCATGCGCTACAAGGCGACCGAAAGGTATGCCTTCGGGTGGACTGACCCGCGTGGTATCTACGGTACACCGGGCGTCTAATAAAGTAGCGGATTTCCGCCACTTTTAAACGCTTGCAAAAGTCCTCTTCCGATACTAGGCTACAAACCTACATCGGAAGGGGATTTTTTTATGCGAAAAGAACATGACTGCTGCACGTTTGCTGGCTGCTCAAGAACACATCACGCTCGCGGCCTGTGCTTAACCCATTACATGCAACGTCAACGCGGGTCTGCGCTAAGTGAAGTGCGCACGCGTACTATGGATAAGCCGCCTGAGTGCACTGAAGAAGGTTGCGTTGAGCCAGTTAAAGCCAAGGGGCTGTGCAAAGCGCATTACCAGCGTCTGCTACGCCACGGCCACACCAGATACACCGACCGCAAGCGCCCCGCTCGCATCTGCATAATCAACGGTTGCGATAACTACTTATACGCAAAAGAGCTGTGCCACGCCCACTACGCCAAGCAGCGCAAGTGGGAAGCTGCGGGCGTTGACGCTCAGCGCTACCAAGAGATGCTGCACACCCAAGGCGGCGTCTGCGCCATTTGCCACCAACCCGAGACCTCGCCTGACAAAGCTTCTGGCAAAACCAAAGACTTGGCCATCGATCATGACCACGCGACAGGCGCAATTCGCGCCCTGCTTTGCTCCAACTGCAATCGCGGCTTGGGTCTTTTTAACGACAGCGTAGAGCTACTAGCCAAGGCACGTGAGTATGTGCTATACCACGAGCGCTCTGGGATAACTTGAGCTTGCTAGACCGACCCAGCGGACGTTGCATAGACTAGCAGGCCACTTGTGCAAAAGGATATGAACTATGGGTTCTACAACTTTCTCCGGTCCAGTCACTTCGCTGAACGGCTTCATCGGCAACGTCACTGGCGCTGTTACTGGCGGCGTTACAGGTAACGTAACTGGCGATCTCACCGGCCGCGTGTTCGGCACGGTCACGACCCGCTCGGGCGCTGGCGCTGTTCCAATCACGGCTGGCACTGTCCGCCTCACCACCACTGGCGCTGACGCCCTGACGCTCGCCAATGGCGCAAACGGTCAGATCCTGTCGATCGTCATGGTCGTTGACGGCGGCGACGGCACCCTGACCCCGACCACGAAGACTGGCTTCAGCACGATCACCTTCGGCGACGTGGGCGACAGCGTGACGCTTCAGTACTTCACAACGCTCGGCTGGATGATCCTCGCGAACAACGGCGCAACTGTTGCTTAAGGCGTATCGCTTTTTGCAAACGATGTGATATAAGTTGCGTGGTCGCTCAGTTCCTACCCCTTGGGTCTGGGCGGCCACCTTCTAGCTGAAGGAGATTTCAACATGATGGGCGATAAACTCGGCTACCGAGTAGTCAACAACACCACCACAGTTATTAAGCCCACACCGGCTGGCTTCTTTGGCTTGTCTGTGACTGGCGCTGGTAACGTGACTGTCTACGACAACGCATCCGCCGCAAGTGGCGTGGTTCTGTACACCAAGACTGGCGCCGCTGCTGGCGACACTGTCGATTTTGGTGGCAATGGGATTGCTGCAAACAACGGCCTGACGGTAATCACTACGGGCACCGTAGCGGTGCTGTACACCTAACCAAGGCGAAGAATAATGGCTAACGTCAAAATCACGGATCTCACAGCAGCCACTACGCCCCTTGCGGGCACGGAGCTTTTCGAGACCGTGCAGGGCGGCTCCAGCAAGAAAGTGGCGGCGAGCGACATCGGCAACAGTGCTGATGCACTTCCGTTTGCGTCTGTCACTGGCCGCGACCGGCTCATCGCCTACAACACCGGCGACGTAACGTTCGCGGTCAACACCCCCGAGACCATCCCATTTGATACGGTCGGCATCACCAGCGGCATCACCGTTGCTAACGACGGGGGCGGCAGCCCTACGCGCATCACCTTCTCCGCCGCCGGCACCTTTGAGATTGCTGTCCACGGGCAGTTTGCAAATGCCGACAGCGCGAACCACACCGCTAGTGTTTGGTTCCGCCTAAACGGTACGGACATTGCGTACTCTGCGACTTTGGTCAACGTCCCCAAGCTGGCTGATGGCGGCACCACCTTCTATCAGGTGCAGGGGATATTGCAGGTGACTGCGGGGCAGTATGTCGAGATTGTTGTCGCCGTTGCGGACGTGGATGTGTCGCTCGATTTCACAGGGGCGATTACGTCGCCCTATAATCGTCCGTCGGTGCCGTCCATGCTCGTCGTCGCTCAAAGGATCGCCTGATGCCCGGAGAGTTCGCCTTCGACCTAAAAGCTATGCGGGCGCGGGACGACATCAACGACGCGCTTGGCGTCATGCAGAACCAGCGCATGGGTATGCCGGGCGGTTACCAGCCGCAGCCGCAGGGCCCAACGCCCTCGATGAACGTGCAGGCTGACCAGCGCATGCAGCAGATGGGCGTAAATATGCCCCTCGGCGGCGGTTTGAGCGCTAATATGAACGCGATGCGCGCACCGAGCATGCAAGTGAAGCCGCAAATCACCAATGTTGGCGTAAATTACCAGAAACCGGGCGGATTGAGCGCAGGATTGAACTATAATCCAGCTCAGCAGGGCGTAAATGCCAACCTTCGCGTGCCTTTTAAGAAGGGCGGCGCGGTTTCTAAGGGCGCATGGACCCGTAAAGAGGGCCAGAACCCCGAAGGCGGCCTAAACGCGATTGGCCGCGCCTCTCTGAAGGCGCAGGGCCAAGACATCAAGCCCCCAGTTTCGGCCAAACAGGCCAAAAAGTCACCCAAAGCAGCCGCACGTCGCAAAAGCTTCTGTGCACGCATGTCAGGCATGCCGGGGGCGATGAAAGACGACAACGGCAAGCCGACGCGTAAGGCTTTGGCTCTAAGAAAGTGGGACTGCTGATGAGCAAGTTTTCCGTAAAGCCCGTTTGGGACAAGAAGCGCCCCAAGGATCTCGGCGAGCCGAAGAGCCTATCCGTAAAAAAGAAAAAGTCTGCCAAGGCGCGTGCCGCCGCTGCCGGACGACCCTATCCAAATTTGATTGATAATATGGCTGCGGCCCGCAAGAAAGGTAAGTAACATGGACGGTTTTAAGAATAGCACCAAGACCAGCTACGACACCACCTCGGGTCGCAAGTTTGCCAACGGCGGCATGACTGTCAGCCGCGCCGACATGCCCGGTGGCGAAGGCCCAATGAACAAGCCTGCTCTGGTGGCTAAGTACGCCAAGGGCGGCCACGTCAACAAGGGCGAGCAGAAGATTGGCCGCGTCATGGAAGAGTTCACCAAGGGCAAGCTGCACAGCGGCTCGAAGGAAGGCCCCAAGGTCAAGAGCACAAAGCAGGCCGTAGCGATTGCGTTGAACGAAGCTCGCGCTGCTGGTGCCAAGATCCCACGCGTCAAGAAGGCTCGCGGTGGCATGATGGAAGAGGGCGGCACGTACAACGAACGTGGCAAGCGCGCCACGCTGGCTGAGATCGCAGCGGAAGCCCGCCGCGTGGAGGGCCGCAAGCCACCAGTCGAGGGCATCTCAACACGTCCAACCGATGACAGCGGTCGCCGCATGACGGACGCAGAACTCGGTATTGCCCGCGCAAAAGGCATGGGTCAAATGACTGAGCGCGAAGGCCGCGCCGCCAAGGAAGCAATGAAGCGCGCAAAAGGTATGAGCGATTTAGATCGGGCGCGGATGATGGTGCGCCCCCTGCCCCGAAAAGCAGGCGGCGGCGTTCCAGCACACAGCGATCGGCCAATGATAAGCCGCAACAAGGGCGGCCTTTCGGCCATGCCTAGAGGCGGTAAGTGCTAAATTCGGGGATTGAGGTGGCTGACTTGCTGTTGGCCGCCTCTTCTTGTATAACCCCTATGCCAGAAATGCCTGCTCTTGTTAGTAGGCTGCTGACTTAACCCAGCGAGCAGGATTGATGGCCTACAGTAACACGGTCTCACAAACAGTATTCAACACGCGGAAGGTGATCGAAAACGCCATCCGTCGATGCAAGCTGCCTGCCGAAAGCATTACGGCTGAATACGTCGATATTGCTAACGACCAGCTTTATCTGCTGCTGTCGGATCTGGCTAACATGGGCGCGCCTCTGTGGTGCATCGAGAAGCAGATCATCCCTCTGTACAACGGCGTTGGCGATGTGGTGCTCGACACTAAGGTCGTCGACATCCTGAACAGCAACTTGCGGCAGCTCCAGACCGTCTCTGGCGTCGACACGACTACATCGACCACGCACACCATCGCGTTTGGTGGCGATACGTTCGTGACAACAGTGGGCGTTAAATGGCTGGCCGCATCGGTGCCGATCGCGCTTGAGCGCTCGCCCGATAATATCGTCTGGGAGACGATCCAGACCGAGAACCCAGTGGCCACGACAGGCGAGTGGACTTGGTTCGACCTCGAAAGCTCTGTTGCTACGCCGTACTTCCGCGTGCGAGCAACATCCGGAACACTCAGCTTCGAAGAAATCTATACCGGCAACATGCCGACCGAAATCCCGTTGGCGCGCATGAACCGCGACGACTACACGAACTTGCCGAACAAGTATTTCCAGAGCAATCGGCCTCTGCAATACTGGTACGATCGTCTGATCCCGAACCCGGTGATGCACCTCTGGCCGGTGCCCAACAGCGGCGCTGACACGTCGCAGCTCGTGATCTGGATCCAGCGTTACATCATGGACGTTGGCACTATGACGCAGGAGCTCGAAGTGCCACAGCGCTGGTATGAGGCGATTGTCTCAATGCTGGCCGCTAAGATGGCTATGGAGATCGTTGAGGTCGACGTTGGCATGATCGGCATGCTCGACGCCAAGGCGCAGCAGGCGCTCTACACGGCGCAGGCCGAAGAGCGCGACAACAGCCCGATGACAATCGCGCCAAACATCGCGATGTACACGAGGTAATATGGGCGTCTACCTCAACACTCTTGGGCGCTCGACACTGGCAATCGGCATTTGTGGCCGATGCAGCCGTAAGTTCAGCTTGGACGACTTGTACAGCGACCCGAACTACCCGGGCCTCAAGGTGTGCCTCGAGGACCGCGACGAGTACGATCCGTATCGCTTGCCTGCTCGGCAGCCTGAGAAGATTGCGCTTTTGTTTGCGCGTCCTGACACGCCGCTTGGCACAGACCCGCTCGGCTTGCCGACCGAAGACGATAGCTACTTCCTCGTTAGCGAGGACTTTGAAGAATATCTGGAGCCGTAAATGACAACAGTTCCCTCAAATCTGGTTCCGACACGCATTTCGCAGCTCACCGAGTACGATGGGCTGAGCCAAGACGGATACCTGCCTTATGTCCTCAACGGCGTCACCTATAAGGTCCGCTTCGGTAATATCGCGTCTGTCGGCGCTGTACCATCAAGCCGCACAATCACTGGCGGCGGTGGTCTCACTGGCGGCGGCGATCTTTCTGCTGACCGCGTCATATCTATTGCTGCTGGCGGTGTTGGCTATAGTCAGCTTGCTACTAGCGGTGTCACTTCTGGTACGTACGGCTCGGCTTCTGAGATCCCGGTCCTCACAGTCGACGACAAGGGCCGCGTAACCGTAGCCAGCCAGACGGGGATTAGCCTCTCTGGTTACGTTCCCACATCGCGCTCAATCATCGCTGGCGCTGGCTTGACTGGCGGCGGCACACTCGCTGCCGATCGCACGATTTCGCTTTCTCTTTCCGCTGCCCTTCCTCAGTCGGGTGGCGTACCCTCTGCCGGTACAAGTTCGGTTGCTGCGCGTGACGACCACGTTCACCCTGCTGTTGACCTCTCAGACACCACGGAAACCTCAGGAGTGCTCCCCTTGGCCCGTGGCGGCACCGGCAGCAGTCTAAGCCCTGTTGCCGGTGCCATCCTTTATAGCGATGGCTCCAACGTCAATATGTCCAATCCGGGCGATCCGCTGAACGTATTGTTCTCGGACGGCACGGCGCAGCCTGTATGGCGCGACATTACGGCTGGCTCAACTGGCCTCAGCTTTGGCCTCTCTGGCAGTGACTATGCGTTGTCTGGCACCCTTGCCATCGGCAGCGGCGGCACGGGTGCGACGACCGTCACTGCGGCCCGCGTCAACCTCCTGCCAAGCTACACGGGCAATGCAGGCAAGGTGCTGGCTATCAATTCTGGCGCGACTGACCTTGAGTGGATCAGCGTCGCCGGTGCTGGTACCGTAACCTCGGTCAACGCGAGTGGCGGCACGACCGGCCTGACTTTCACTGGCGGCCCGATCACGTCCGCTGGCACGCTGACGCTGGCTGGCACTCTGGCTCCGACCAACGGCGGCACGGGCATCACGAGCTACGCGGTCGGCGAAATCCTGTTCGCCAACACCACAACAACCCTCGACAAGCTGCCTGTGGGCGCCAACGGCTATCTGCTTGCCTCCAACGGCACTGCTCCGGGATATGTCGACCCTGCGTCTATCACTGTCGGCACAGCGACGACTGCCACGTCGGCGACGACCGCGACGAACATCGCAGGCGGCGCTGCTGGCTCGATCCCGTATCAGTCTGGCGCAGGCGCGACGACGTTCTTGGCGTCTGGCACTGGCGTTCTGGTTAACAGCGGCGGCAGCCCCAGCTACAGCATGACGCCGACGCTTACGTCGGTAGCTCTGACGACTGGCACTGTCAGCACGACGCCGGCAAGCGCCAACGACATCGCGAACAAAACCTACGTCGACAATCTGGTCTCGTCGGGCATCACATACCACGCGCCAGTTAAGTACGAAGTGCCGGACAGCACGGGCAACCTGACTGCGACCTACAACAACGGTACGGCGGGCGTTGGTGCCACACTGACCAATGCGGGCACGCAGGTGGCGTTCACGCCAGACGGCACTGTCGCCTTGGTCGGCGATCGCGTCTTAATCTACAACCAGACAAACGCGTTTGAAAACGGCGTCTACGAGGTCACGACTGTCGGCAGCGGCAGCACCAACTGGGTGCTTACCCGCGCGACCGACGCAGACAGTTACGGCCTGAAGGATCCCGACGCTCTAGGCAATGGGGACGCCTTCTTCGTCACGTCCGGCGCGTCCGGCGCGGGCGAGACCTACGTCTGCAACACGGCCGGCGTCATCACGTTCGGCACAACAGCCATTACGTTTGCGCAGATCTCGTCGGCGCAGGTCTACAGCGCAGGCGCGGGCCTGACGCTTACTGGCACAACGTTCAGCCTCACTGCGCCTGTAGCTACAACGCTAGGCGGCACGGGCCTCACCAGCTTCACGTCTGGCGGCGCTGTCTACGCAACATCGACGTCGGCCCTGACGACCGGCACGTTGCCGATCGCATCGGGCGGCACCGGCCAGACAACCGCCTCGGCTGCGTTCAACGCCCTGTCGCCGATCACAACGGCGGGCGACCTAATCATCGGCGACGGCGCAAACAGCGCCACTCGACTGGCTATTGGTGCCAACGGCTACCTGCTGACGTCGAACGGCACGACTGCCGTGTGGACGGCGGCGCCGACCAGCATGGTCTATCCGGCTGCGGGTATCCCGAACAGCACCGGCACTGCGTGGGGCACAAGCTACGCCGTGAGCGGCACGGGCGATGTCGCCCTGACGACGTCAGCGGTCTTCACCACGCCGAACCTCGGCACGCCCTCTGCGGCAACGCTAACCAACGCCACTGGCCTGCCGATCTCGACAGGCGTCAGCGGCTTGGGCACAAACGTCGCAACGGCGTTGGGCACCAACGTAGGCTCTGCCGGCGCTGTTGTCGTCAATGGCGGCGCGCTCGGTACGCCGTCCTCTGGCACGCTCACCAACGCAACTGGGCTTCCGCTGACCACTGGCGTCACTGGCACGCTGCCGGTCGGCAATGGCGGTACGGGGGCGTCAACGCTCTCTGCAAACGCTGTGCTGCTTGGTAATGGCACCAGCGCACTTCAAACGGTTGCGCCGGGCACCACTGGTAATGTATTAGTAAGCAACGGAACAACATGGGTTTCACAGGCACCAGCCGCGTCGGGGGTATCGCAAGCACGCGCTACCGCACTTGCGTTGGTCTTTGGGCTGTAAAGGAGTTAGACGATGGCAGCGCCAAATATAGCATCCCTGACAACGATCACGGGCAAGACGACGTACTTTACGCCGTCGGGGACGACGGCTGTCGTGCTTCTCCAGAACGCCGCGTCATCGAACACGGTTCTCAAGATTAACCAGATCGTCGTCGCCAACGTCGATGGAACGAACGCGGTCGACGCTACCGTGTCCATTTACTCAAATGGCGGCGTGGCTCAGGGGTCTGCCCCTTCTGGCGGTACGGCTTTCCCGATTGCCTCAACAATCTCGGTCCCGGCCGACGCATCGTTGATCGTCGTGGACAAGACGACTGGCATCTATCTTGAAGAGAACACCAGCATCTCGATCACGTCGGGAACGGCAAGCAAGCTGACGTTTAGCGTTAGCTATGAACTCATGTCTTAATGTGATAGGAAGCTGACATGGCAAACGTATTTAGCAGGAAAATCAGCCGCAACATCGGCACATCGCTGACAGCCGTCGGCAGCTACACTGTCGGTGGCGGCGTGCAGACGACGGTCATTGGCCTGTCGGTTTGCAACACGACCACATCCCCAATCATCGTTGACGTGACCGTCTACGACGGCACGAACGATGCCTATCTGGTTAAGGGCGCTGGTGTGCCGGTGGGTAACGGCTTCATCCCGATCGGCGGCGACGAGAAGGTCGTCCTGATCACTGGTGACAGCATTCGAGTTAAGTCCTCTGCGGCAACTTCAGTGGATGCCGTCATGTCCATCCTTGAGATTTCGTGAGGTAACTGATGGCCTATGTAGCCCCCAACAATCTGATCGGTGAGTTCACCGTCAACGTCGCCCTAAGTTCGACGAGCGCCACGTCGCTGCTGTCAAACGCCGCGTCGTCTGGCCGCGTGCTCAAGGTCATCTCAATCGTCGCAGCCAACGTCGATGGCACGAATGCCGCTGACATCAGCGTGTCGCGTTACTCGGCTGCCGCACTTGGCGGCACGGCCTTCCCGATGGCATCGACAATCTCAGTACCAGCCGACGCTTCGCTGATTGTCTCCGATGTGACGACGCCAGTTGTACTGGCCGCGAACACGTCACTCGGCGCAACGGCTGGCACGTCGAACGCAATCACAATGACGGTGACCTACCAAGAATTTGCGGGATAAAAGCGGATGTCAAAGCGCTATCAAGGCTGCATACTCGGCGTAGGCTTTAACCCGCTGCAAGCCCCGAACGCACCGACTATTGGCACGGCCACTGGCGGTTCAAACTCTGTGTCAGTCGCTTTTACTGCGCCTGCAAATGTGGGTGGGTCTGCAATTACTTCTTACGCTGCGCAAGCCACGCCGGGTGGGGCGGGCGCGACAGGCGCGTCATCGCCAATTACGTTTTCTGGATTGTCTGCTGGAACCTCTTACACGTTTACGGTTACCGCGCTTAACAGTTACGGACCCTCCCCCGCGAGCGCCGCTAGTAATAGCGCATCTCCGATTTCGTATTGGATTGGCAGGCTCACTGGTGCTTCTGGGGACGCAGCACGCTCTGTCTCCGTGGACGGCAGCGGAAACGTATATATTTGTGGCTATTTGGACAGCAGTGGCGGTGCAACTGATTTGCTTATAGCCAAATACAACTCATCGGGCACCATCCAATGGCAGCGCAGCCTTAACAGCGTTGCGGCTAATACAAACGACCAAGGCTTCGGTATTGCTGTAGACGCTAGTGGAAATGCCTATGTATGTGGCGGCACGAATGGGGGTGGCACAAATTATAATATGCTCATCGCTAAGTATGACACAAATGGAACAATTCAGTGGCAGCGCACTTTTGGTAACACGTCGCCAGAAGAATATGCCAGTTCAATCGCGTTGGACAGCAGTGGAAATTGCTACGTTTGTGGGTATACGTCCGTTTCTGGAAGTTATGACATTGAAATCGTTAAATACGATAGCTCTGGCACACTTCAGTGGCAAAGGCGCATAAACGGGGCCAGTGGTAATACGGAGTTTGGCAATGGAATTGCTGTTGACAGCAACTCGGTTGCTTATGCGTGTGGCTGGTCAAATGATAGTGGGCCGGAAGCTTTTGTCATTGCAAAGTATAACTCTGCCGGAGGTTTGAACTGGACAACAACGCTGCGCGCCAACACGGGTTCAGCAAATGAAAGGGCGTTTGGAATTGCTGTGGACAGCAGTTCAAACATTTACGTTTGCGGACAATCTCGCGTTACAAACAATACAGATGCTCAGATTGTTAAATACAATACCAGCGCCAGCCTGCAATGGCAGCGACGGCTTTATTCGGCGTCAACGGATGTGGCTAATTCCGTCGCGGTAGATAGTAGCGGAAACTCCTATCTCGTGGGCTATACCGGCACTGATATTCTTATTGCTAAGTACAATACAAGTGGCACGATCCAATGGCAGCGCACGCTTAGTAGCAGTGGCGATGATGTAGGTTTCGGCGTTACGGTTGATAGCTCAGGAACGGTTTACGTTGTCGGTAGCACTAACGTCGGGGGAACTAATGATTGTATTATTGCCAAACTCCCCAGCGACGGTTCCCTTACGGGAACCTACACGGTCGGCGGCAGCAGCTTCACGTATGCAGCGTCATCGTTAACTGATGCTGCAACTTCTCTGATTGACCCGGGCTATAATTTGAACGGGTCAACGTCAACAATGACAAGCGCTACAGCAACGCTAACGGATGCCGCATCAACGCTCACCTCTTCGGTGACTACGCTATGATCGGCTTGAAGGACACTAATCATGCCTAACTATTCAGGTGTCTGGAACCTCACGCAGCAGCTTCAGGCCGTCGCGGCTAATAATTGGCCTGCGCCTCCCGCTCCGGGTCAGCAGGCATACACTACGCCCGGTACTTATACGTGGGTTGCGCCCGCTGGGATAACAAGCGTGTCCGTTGTCGCTATCGGTGGCGGAGGCTCGGGCGGAGGTGGTCTGGATAACGCCGGAGGCGGCGGTGGTGGGCTTGCTTACGGCAATAACATTTCCGTAACTCCCGGCGCGAGCTATACTGTCGTAGTAGGCGCAGGAGGTGCCACAGCTAGTGTTGATGGGGGAGACAGTCACTTCTCTAGCTCATCCTTTTTGAACGGCGGCGGGGGTAAAAAAGGCGCGTATGGTGCCTCCTTAGGCGCGGGCGGAACTAGCACTGGGACGGCTCGCACAGGCGGTGGCGCTGGCGGTGTTGGTGGTGCAGGTGGAGGTACTGGCAATGGCCGTGGTGGCGGTGGCGGTGCAGGTGGTTACTCAGGCGCTGGGGGTGCAGCATCTCAAAATGCTAGTGGTCTTGCCGGTTCCGGCGGCGGCGGCGGCGGTGGCGCTAGCGGCTTCGACGGCGGCGGCGGCGGCGGTGTAGGTTTGCTGGGTGAAGGAAGTAGCGGCGCAGGTGGCGTGAAATCGACTATCTCCGCTGGCGGCGGCGGCGGCTCTAGCGGGTCGGCTGGAACCAATTCAAACGTATCACCTTTTGGGGGAGGCGGCCAATACGGCGGCGGTTCTTCTGGGTTCGGGTCTGCCGCGTCTGGCGGCGCAGTCCGCATCATCTGGGGCGCGGGGGTTATTACGCGTGAATTCCCCTCAACTAATACTGGAAACTTGTAATGAGTAATTGGCCCGGCGGCGTAATCCGCAAGACACCTGTAACACCCGCTGGTCCGTTCCAGAACAGCGCGGCTTCTGGCGTGTGGACGCTCGCCGAGGCCGCGTATTGGCAGAAGCAGGGTCTGTGGCCGATACCGGGGAACGTCGCGCTTACGGGGTTGTTCGGGGGCGGTTCCATTAGTGGGGGCCAGACGAACGTCATCTCGTCCATCAATATCGCGTCTGCTGGGAACGCTGCCAGCTTTGGCGCGCTCAGCTTAACACGCGAAAGTCTTGCCTCGTGTTCCTCGTCTACCCGGGGCATTTGGGCCGGTGGGGTTACGATTACGAGTACGTTCAGCAGCCGAATTGATTTTTTGACAATCGCCACGGGGGGCGACACTACGAGTTTCGGCAATCTCACCGCCTCACGTCTTAACCTAGGGGCGTGCTCCAACGCAGTCCGAGGGCTATTCGGCGGGGGAAATCCTACCCAAAACACCATCGATTACATCACGATTGCCTCTACCGGCAACGCAGTAGACTTCGGCGATCTGACAGAGGCGCGCTATTACGTGGCAGCTTTCTCCTCATCGACGCGCGGCGTGTTTGGGTCCGGCTTCACCGGGGGCGCGGTGGTAAACACCATTGATTATGTGACAATAGCCACCACAGGGAACGCAACAGATTTTGGCGATATGACCACATCTCAGCTTGGCGTTGCTGGGTGTTCTAGCGAAACTCGCGGGTTGTTCGGCGGGGGCACAGGCCCCGGAAATGTGATTGACTATGTCACTATAGCTTCCGTTGGCAACGCGATTGATTTTGGCGACTTGACCGTTGCTAGGAACAGCTTGGCGGCGTGCGCCAGTAGCACGCGTGGGGTTTTTGGCGGAGGCAGCGGTTTAAACGTCATAGACTACGTCACCATCGCCAGCATCGGTAACGCGACCGACTTCGGTGACTTGACCGTTGGGACCGGCAGCCTCGGCGCTTGCTCCAACGCCGCCTCTGCCGTCCAGCCCACGCCGACCAGCAGCGCGATGGCTTTGTTTGGGGGTGGGTTAGTATCATCCATTAATCAGGCTGGCATTCAATACGTGAACATCGCCACCACGGGTGATGCGTATATGTTCGGTAATCTCACGGTCGCTCGCCAAGAGCTTTCTTCATGCGCGTCCAGCACCCGCGGTATATTTGGCGGGGGTGATGCGGCAAGCTTCTACAATGTGATTGATTATGTCACTTTCTCGACCTTTGGCGCTGCGGTTGATTTTGGCGACTTTTCCGTGTTGTGCGGACTTGGCTCTGCGTGCTCTTCCAGCACCCGCGGTGTTTTTGCTCTTGGGTACGACGCAACAGGCGCAGCCACGACGAACGCACTTGAATACATTACCATCGCCTCGGTGGGCAACGCCACCGACTTTGGAGATTTAAGCGTTACGCGGAGAGCCGCAGGCTCTTGTTCATCACCAACGCGGGGCGTGTTTGGTGGCGGCGGACCGGCCTCTAGTAACGTGATTGACTACTTTACTATTGCGTCGACTGGCAACGCAACAGACTTTGGCGATCTTACCGTCGCCCGTTCGTTTCTTGCTGCTTGCTCATCAAGCACTCGCGGCCTGTTTGGAGGTGGAAGCGCAGTCACGAATGTTATTGATTACATCACAATCGCCTCGGTAGGAAATGCAACAGACTTTGGCGATCTGACAGAGGCGCGTTACGCCGTCGCCGCTGCGTCTTCTAGCACCCGTGGTGTGTGGGCCGCCGGATTTACGGGCGCAGTGTATTCTAACGTCATAGACTACGTCACCATCGCCAGCATCGGTAACGCTACCGACTTTGGTGATTTGTCCGGGTTGATAGGTTTTAACGCAGGTTGCTCTAACGCCCACGGGGGTCTATAGCCCAACCGTTCAACACAAGGAGCACTGTAATGAACGACATCGTCCTAAGTAACATGACCACGGCTTTGCCTGCAACGAGGCCCGAATACGCATCGATGCTGACCAACATCCAAGAGCGGATGCCAGCCATCGTGCGCGACACCAGCAACTTCCACAAGAGCCACAGCCAATTCATGCAGGTGGCTCTGGATGTGACGGCCATCACGCCAATCCGCAGCATTAAGCACACTCTGGCCGAGATCGACCGCACACGTGCCGCCTTGCAGGAAGCCTACATCAGCATGCGCAAGAAGCAGGTTGAGCTGAAGCGCAAAGAAGTTGAGCTGGCTGAAGCCACAAATGAACTCGACATTGAGATGCTGGAGATTGAGATACTTGAGATCAAGAGCCAATTTGATGGCACGCAGAACCACGTCAACGGCGCGCTTCGCAAGATGAACTTCTTCGCCAACCAGCACAAGCAACTGCTAGAGAAGATCGGCAAGGACGAAATCACCGAAGAAGATTACGAGCGCGAAGAGTGCCGCTATCACATCATGACCTGCATGAAGCAGGCGCTCAATGCCGCCCGCAGCCGCAGTGGCGTGATCGACGAGGGCAACATGATATACCTGTTCGATCTGGGCATCAACGCGGCTCAGGCGCAGGCGGAGGTCTTTGCCTACCTCAACCTTGAGAACCAGCTTATCGGCGAAGGCAAGGCTCCGACGCATGAGATGACCGTGCAGTGGCTTGAGGCGTGCGCCGACAAGTGGGCCGACGATCCTCAGAAGTTCGCGCAGTATCGCGGCTTCAGCCTGCTTGATGAAACCAGCCTCACGAACGTAAAGCAGCTCACCGCTGGGGGTGAGTGATGCACCTCGTCATAGGTACACCCTGCTACGGGGGGATGATGTGCACTGAATATACGCAGAGCCTCTTGGCTCTCAAGGAGGCGTGTATGCAGTACGACATCAAGTTGACGTGCATCTTCCTCGGTAACGAGAGCCTGATCCAGCGCGGGCGTAACACGATTGCGCATCACTTCCTGCAGATTGCGGACGCCACGCACCTGCTGTTCATCGACGCAGATCAGCGCTTCCGAGCGAACGACATCGCTCTGATGATTAAGGCGGACAAGGGCATCATCGGCGGTCCTGTGCCCATGAAGGGTATGAACTGGGACCGTATCCGGCAGGGGGCGGTGCTTAACCATCCCAACCTCGCTGCGCTATCGGGGATCTTCAACCTTAACAAGTTGGACGGCCACGACATGGTCAGCGCTGATCAGCCGTTCCAAGTCGAGCATATCGGCACGGGCTTTATGCTAATCCGACGCGACGTGTTTGAGCAACTTGCCAAACACACTCAGACTTACACAAACGGCGGCGCGTCCATCCCAGAAGGTGAGGAAGTGTGCGACTTTTTTAAGGTTGGCGTCGAAGATGGCAAACTGCTATCTGAGGACTATCATTTCTGTCACGAATATCGTAAACAAGGGGGAACAGTTTGGGCCGCGCCTTGGTGCGAGCTTGGGCATTTTGGAGCGTACTGCTTCTCTGGCACTTATGCGGCTACGGAGGTTGTGACGCGGGATTGAGAGGTAAGTCATGATCGAACAACTTATCAGCCGCGTGTTCTACGCCCGCAACCTTGCGCACTTCGAGCATTGGCGCGCTACCGGCGCCGGAAGCTACGCCAAGCACAAGGCGCTCGGCCACTTTTACGATGACGTAATTGACGCTCTGGACGACCTCATTGAGGCGTATCAGGGCGCATTCACTCTTGTGGGCGCTATCCCCGCCCCCAAGACAACACCCAGCGACTGCCTTAAGGCGCTGGAAGACGACGCAGCATGGATCGAGGAGCACCACGAAAACATCTGTCAGGGCAATCGGGCTGTCGCTAACCTGATTGACACCCTGACAGGTGTTTACCTGTCGACCATCTACAAGTTGAAGAACTTGAAATGATGGAGAACATTGGTGGCCACATTAAAAGAAGTCGATAACCGGCTAACAGCCCTTGAGACCAAGGAAGAAGAGCGCTGGAAGGAGACGATCCTTCGCATCAAGCGCATTGAGCACATCCTGATCGCTTGCGCGGGCGGTATCATCATGCTGCTCGTCGGTCTTCTGGGTAAGTAACATGGCTCACAAACGCTATCTCGCTCTTATCGCTGCCACCAGTGCGGCTTCTATGGTGTTTGCGCAGGCAGCCCCTGCGCCGACGTCGTATGTCTACGACACAACGACGAACAGCACGTCGAACAACACCAACACCAATACGTCCACCAGCACGAACACCAACAACAACACGTCCACTAGCACGAACACAAACGTGAACCAGAACATCAACTCTGGGACTATGACGAACATCAATCAGAATACGTCCACCAACACGAACACCAACTATAACGTCAACTCTGGGACGATGACCAACATCAACCAGAACACGTCGGCCAGCACATCTGACAATACTAACCGGAACATAAATACGGACACGAGCAACAGCACGATCAACCAGAGCGTGAACAGCACGTCCGATAGCACGAACCGGAACATCAACAGCGACACGATCAACAGCACGGCTTCGACGAACAACGTCAATCAGAACAACAACGTCAACGTGTCGGACAGCAAAAGCTACAGCGAGAGCGTCAACAGGCAGGTCATCGATCAGAACATCAAGTCGCCACCGCCGAGCGCCATCGCGCCAAGCATGATGTCCTACAGCCAAGATCTCTGCACGACCGGCCAGTCCGGCGCTGTGCAGACGCAGATCATTGGCTTGTCGGCTGGGCGTACTGTGCGCGACCAGAACTGCGAACGCATGAAGCTGTCGAAGACCCTGTACGACATGGGTATGCGCGTTGCCGCTGTGAGCCTCCTGTGCCAAGACTTCCGCGTCTTTAGGGCAATGGAGATGGCCGGAACACCGTGCCCATTCTTGGGTTTGATTGGCGAGGAAGCCCGCGCCGCGTGGACCGAAAACGTTGAGCTTCGCCCTGTCAAGGATTAAGACATACGCTTTGCGGGTGGCCCTCCTGCTGACTTGCGCAACGCCTCTGCGTGCGCAGACCTACGAGCCTGCCTTAGTGACACCGCAGATACTCGGCGCGCCCACGACGATGACGCCGCTCAATCTGGGTGACGATAACACGCGTAACGTGGCTCTTGGCTTTGAGTTTGAATATTGGGGCCAGACATTCACCGACGCTTGGGTGTCGAGCAACGGCTTTGTGTCGTTTCAAAGCGGAGCGCATTTATGCTGCGATGGCCAACCTATAGAAATGGCGCAGCGCAACACCATTTACGCCTACTGGTCTGACCTGATCAGCTTTACTGGCAATCCCTATTATCGCCGCGACGATGGCTCTATCCTCTTCGGCTGGTACGGCGTGAACGAGTACGGCACGAACAACAGCAGTACTTTTGAGATCGGCCTCTTTGCCGACGGCAAGATACAGCTAAATTACGGCAATTTGGGATTTAATGGGGGCCATACTTTCACCGCAGGGATCACTGGTCCAACTGCGGACGATAACATCACCCTCTTCTATGGGCGCAACGCGCAGTTCCTCCAGAACCAGTCCGGCATCCTGTCGTGGATCGCGCCAGCCACTACTGTTGACTGCAACGTGACGCCTATGGACCCAAGCTGCCCACCGGCCAGTGTCGATGTCATCCCAGACCCTGTTGCTGCCATTGCTGAAGCAGTGGAGCAGAGTGCGGAGCTTGAGCCTGAAGTGATGGAGCAGGTGCAAGAGGCCGCTGAGATTGCTCTGGAGCGGGTTGAGGAGGCCGTCGAAGTCGCGACACCCGCAGAAGATCTTGATGAGGCCGTAGACGAGAGTGAGGCTGTCGCGGAGGTCAGTGTGGCAGAGGCCGACGCGGATGCGCGGCTTGACCCTGATGAAGTCGCTGCGCTGGCCGCAGTCGGCCCAGACTTTGAAGACGGCGCGCAACAGCAGGATGCCGCCATGCAGGAAGCGCAACAGGCTCAGAGCGGTTTACAAACGCAAACTGGCGCCATGCAGGAGACGCAGGACGCGTCGAGCGCGTTTACAGTGCAGGTGCGCTTTGACAACGCATTCGGCGGGTCGTTCGTGCAGGGGCCGACCATGTCGGTGTCGCAGGGATCGTCACCGCTGGACATGGCAATCTCGGCAGGCAGCCCGATGTCTATGTCTAACACGGTCGAGGCGCTGGGCCTTGGCTCGCCTCAACCCTCGGCTACAAGCGGAAACGCGCCTCAGGCCGACAGCGGGATATCTGAGGGTGAGAGCGAAACCATCGCAGCGATGGGAGCCGTGCCGGGCTTCGCCGCGTACACGCAGGCGTCGTTGCAAGATAGGGCTGACTTTTACGCAATTCGTGATATATACCGCAGACGTAGGCTGCAAGACGCAAACTTTGAGATGTATCGACTGATGCAGACGAACGATGCCCGATGGCAGGAGATGGTAGATGAGCAGTACAGATGAGGAGCCCAAGGTCGCCTTCGACGAGAGCGGCTTTAGCTTCAACATCGGTGGCCTGAGCAGCGGCAAGATTGCTATTATCTTCGCGGCTATATCGACCATCGTCGGCGGTCTGTGGGCCGGTTTCCAAGTGTATCAGCAGTTCTTGACCATGAAGGAGGTCACGGCGGCCTATGTGCCGCCTGACTTGTCAGGTATTAACAGCCAGATTTCCGTGCTGAATGAGCGCGTCACGAGCGTCGAGCGTCTAACCAAGGGTAACAGCGAGGCGCTGAACTACCTGACCGGCTCAATCTCCAGCAGCGTGGGCGCAACGCGCCAGACGGTTGACGCGGTGTCGAGCAGCGTTCGGAACAGCGACGCGCAGAATATGCAAATGCAGCGCGCTATCATAGACCAACTGCGCGAGCAGGACAGGGAGCAACAGCGTCGGATCAAGGAACTTGAGACTGAGACGGCTGCACGTATTCAAAAGACGCTGGCGAACCCGCTGGCCGGGAAGGACTAAAGATGGAAGACAAACTAATGGACGCGCGCATCAAGGCGCTTCTTATGGCGGCCCGCACGATGGCGTTCGTCATTTGCACTATCACCGTTGCCATGATCGCGGGTTTGTTCGTATCGAACGAAGTGATCGACAACAAGGATGTCTTTGGCCTCCTCAGCTACGTCATGACCTCGGTTGTCGGCGCTGTGGCTGGCTCTTACGCCACGCTGATGGGCATGAAGGGCGAGCTCGTCCCGCCTCCGCCAGAAGACCGCGACGATCCTGAGCCAGAACCCGCTCCAGAGCCTATGGCCCCGCCGCCTGCCCCTGTGGCGCCTGAGCCAGAACTCGAGCTGACTGAGCCTGTCGAAGACGATGATGATGACGACGATATGGAGCCTTGGGAGAAGTATCGCGGTGACCTGCGCTACGACGCAAACGGCGACGGCGTAGTTGACGAGAATGACTTTCCTGATTGGCGGAGTGCTGGCAAATGAGCTTAATGAACCTTCAAGATAAATGTGGGTGCCATCCAGATGGCGCGTTTGGTCCGGGAACCCTGAAGGCCGCATGTGCGCACTTCAAGCTGAATAAGAACCGCGCCGCGCATTTCTTCGCTCAGACGGCGCACGAGAGCGGTAACTTCAAGGCGTTCAGCGAGAACCTGAACTACGGCGCGAAAGGTCTGCGTGGCATCTTCGGGAAGTACTTTCCGACCGACGCGCTGGCCAAGGCTTACGAACGCCAGCCGCAGAAGATTGCCAACCGCGTCTACGCCAACCGTATGGGCAACGGCGATGAAGCGTCAGGCGACGGCTGGAAATACCGGGGGCGAGGCCCGCTCCAGCTCACTGGCAAGAACAACTACCGCGCATTCGGTAAGTATATTGGCCGCGAACAAGAGGTGTTGGACAACCCAGACCTTGTGGCTACCGAACTGGGCTTTGAAAGCGCCCTGTGGTTCTTCGACGCAAACAAGCTGTGGTCGATCTGCGATCAGGGCATCAATGACGCTGCCATCCTCGCGCTGACAAAGCGCATCAATGGTGGTACACACGGCCTCGACGACCGTAAAATGAAAACCAAGAAGTATGCTACTTGGCTCTAAGGAGGACGTTATGAATATCAAAAACCTTATCAAAGGCGTTGTCGTTAAAGAAGCGACTAAGTCTGTTATCGGCCAAACAATCCCAGCCGTCAGCAAGAAGGGCATCTCAAAGGGCAAAATGACCCTTGGCGCTCTCGTTTTGGCGATTGCGGGCCTCTTATTCGAGTACCTTTCCTAACCGTGGCATTTTGCCACAAAATGCTGTAGGACTGCGCCATGGCGACCACAATGACCTTTACGACGCTCCAAGAGGATGTCCGACGCTACCTAGAGCGCGGCAACTCCTATGCGTCTGACCCTGTTGTTTACGAGCAAATCCCGCGTCTGATTAACCTTGCAGAGCGCCGGATCTCCCGTGAGCTCAAGGTACAGGGCTTCATCAACGTCGTTACAGGCACTTTGGCGGTCGGGCAGGCTGTCTACCCCAAGCCTGACCGTTGGCGCGATACCGTGTCGGTCAACATCGGCACCGGCACACAGAACAACACCCGCAAGGTGGTCTTCTCCCGCGCCTATGAGTATCTTTTGAGCTACTGGCCCGATCGTACCGCGACTGAAGAGCCGATCTTCTACAGCGATTATGACTACAACCACTGGCTGATTGCACCGACGCCGGACGCGGAATACCCGTTCGAGATCCTATACTATGAAATCCCGCCGCTGTTGGACGACGTCGTTCAGACCAACTGGCTCACCGATTTCGCTCCGCAGCTCCTGCTTTACGGCACGCTGCTTGAGGCGACGCCGTTCCTGAAGAACGACGAACGCATTCCAGTTTGGCAACAGATGTACGATCGCGCTGCCGCTATGCTCAACGGCGAAGATCTCGCCAAGATACTCGACCGCTCAGCGGTTCGCAAGGAGGCCTAATGTACGTTCTGTACAAAATAACGTGCTCCGAAAACGGAAAAGTGTACATAGGCTACACGTCCAAGACGGCAGAAGAGCGCTTTAAAATGCACCTTCTAAATGCTCGTTGGAAGAAGAAAACCGCCCTGTACGACGCAATTCGCTGTTACGGCGATGCGGCATTTGCAGTCGAAATGCTTTTACAGTGCGAAAGCCACGTAGAAGCATGTGATCATGAAATCAGATTGATTAAAGAGCTTAATAGTGTTTTGCCGGGCGGCTATAATATGACACACGGCGGCGACGGTGTCCCGCTCACCAAAGAGCAGCAAGAAGCTGCGAATGCTAAAAAGCGCGGCGTATGCTACCCAAAGCAGCTCGAAGCTAATCGGCGCAGATTAGGCCAAAAAGCATCCGCTGAAACGCGTGCAAAGCTGAGCGCTATTAGAAAAGGTCGCAAGCAGAACCCTGAATGGGTTAAGAAGCGCGTAGAGAGTTTTCATAAAAC
>JACCDV010351438.1_pt1 | contig 23692 bp, 19 predicted proteins | sample 7446131 | NCBI WGS metagenome assembly JACCDV01 (sample SAMN15323448, study PRJNA562643) | freshwater metagenome | isolation source: river surface water | place: USA:Blue River Watershed | collected 2017-08-17
AGCTACTAAACGCCATCGCCCACTCATCAAATCGTCTTTCTTTCACAGGCCCACGCTCGATCAGAGAAATCTGCTCATGCCTGGGATCTCTTTGAAGTGATTGCCAAAGGTTTTCAATTGAAGATGCAGGTCCCTCAATACATTGCGTGAATGTGCCATCCATATAAAGCAGATGCCCCGTCACACCCAGACTCGCATTTTTATGACGCGCTTGATTTAACAACTCGAACAATCCCAGCGTCCCCATCACTTCGGTGGCTCTGGATGTATAAACCAGCCTCTCTAAAGCAGGTGTGAATTCGGTTGCAGCTGTCATTTTTCATCCCAATCTAGCCGCTAAGAATGAATGCAAAAACTGACATCAACCAAACAGGCAGATAAAAAAAGGCCCTCCGATTGGAGGGCCTTGGAATTTTGGGGTGGCTGATGGGGCTCGAACCCACGACAACAGGAATCACAATCAGGTAAAGTAACCATTCATTAACATTGATTCAGATTGATACAATCAATATAAATCAATGAGTTACGATTTCAACCAGCCTTTTCTCATTGAGTCCGATTTCACAAATTTTCAAAATTTTGCTTACATCCATAGTTACATGATGGAGTGCAATTGAAAGGGTAATGAATGGCAAAAGTCGCTTTTACTGCATCGCGCATAGCCTCGGTCAAATGTCCTCCTGACAAAAAACAAGCATTTCTCTGGGACTCAGGCGCTCCAGGGCTAGGTCTAAGGACAACTCCAGCGGGATCACCTTCATATGTGTTCCAAGGCCGCTACAAAGACAGCACCGTTCGAGTAACCATAGGAAGCCCATCTGCTTGGAGCATCACCGATGCCCAAGCAAAGGCTCGCGAATTACAACGATTAATTGACGAAGGCAAGGACCCCAGAGCACTCAAACGTGAAGCTTTAGCTGAGGCTGAACTTAGCCGCACGAAAGAGCTAGCAAAGGCGGAGGCTCGAAAGCTCAAAGCATTAACAGTAAGAGATGTATGGGACTCGTATGTCACAGAACGACGCCCATACTGGGGAGAACTTCATTACAGGAGTCATATAGAAAAGGCTAACCAAGGGGGCGCCCTGTCTAAGCGTAGAGGCATGACGGACCGAAAGACCAAGCCCGGCCCACTTGCCCCGCTTATGGAACTACCTCTATCAGACCTAGACAGCACCGCTATAGAAGCATGGGCGAAAAAAGAGGGCCAAGAGCGCCCATCTTCAGCCAGGCTCGCCTGGCGCCTGTTATCAGTTTTTTTGAACTGGTGCGCAGAACAGCCACAGTACGCAAACGCCCTCCCCCAGCGAAACCCAGCCAAAACAAGAAAAATCCGCGAAGCTCTTGGAAAGCAAGGAGTCAAAAGCGACGTACTAACAAGGGAACAGCTAGCCCCCTGGTTTGCAGCGGTACAAAACATACAAAACCCAGTGATTGCTGCCTCAATACAAATCATGCTTTTGACAGGCGCACGGCCGGGAGAAATTCTAGACATGCAATGGCAGGATGTGAATAGCAATTGGAACGGACTCACCATACGGGACAAGGTGGATGGTGAACGCGTAATTCCTCTCACACCTTATGTAGCTCACCTGCTGTCCAGACTTCCGCGCCGAAATAACTGGGTTTTTTCAAGTACCCGAACTCTGGCAGCAGATGACCACAATACTAAGCGCCGCAATAGAAAAACCAATCGCCTAGGTAGAAAAGTCGCGTTAAGCAACATACTCGAAACCAGCGCTTCTGGGCGAATTACAAAACCCAACAAACAGCACACACAAGCATGTGCAGTCGCAGGAATTGAAGACCTCACACTTCACGGTCTACGTCGATCTTTTTCCAGCTTAACCGAATGGCTTGAAATACCAACGGGGATCGTTGCACAAATTCAAGGGCATAAACCAAGCGCTACAGCAGAGAAGCATTACAAACGGCGTCCGTTAGATCTTTTACGAGTGCACCACGAGCGCATTGAAAAATGGATTCTTGAACAAGGCGCCGTGCAGCCGCCCACAAATGAGCAGACAAAAACTTTACCGTACACAGTCAGGGCTATCGCATGACGAAGAAAAGCACCAACCGAAAACAGAGCTCTGTGGTCACAGAGCTCTACTTAAACGCACTAGCACCGATTTCGCATCTAAGCGAAGAGGAACGAGAGTCTGCAATCAAGAAAATGCTTCGAAAAGAACAGATTAATAAGTCTTTGCCCGCCTTGAATCAGCACATTCTCAAAGTTGGCGTTATTGATGCAGCGAAGGGTTACACGACTGAAGATCTCAAACGTTTTCACGATGCTCAGACGTTAGCGACACGTGAACTATTGTCACCCAATGACTTTGTTAGCGAGGGATCTAATTCAGTAATTCAGAAAAAACGAGCCCAAACCCCACGCATCCGCAAAAATGAAGATTACAAAGAAATATGGGATTTCGTAAAAGGAAGAATTCGCAGGGGAGAACCCATGAAAAGCATCCTGATTGATACGGTTGAATGTTTTTCAGACAAAGGCTTCAATGAGAGAAAAGTCCAAAGAGCCATTAAATGGGGAAAAGAGCAAACTCACTCATGAGTCAGCCTATGGTGAACAAATTTAACTTACAGACCAAAAATAAATTAGCCCCAACAATACGCTAGGGGCATCAAAAACACTTTTCAGCTTCTCTATTAACTTCTTTTTGTCAGCTTCGGCTAAACGTAAGTGCCCAGTCGCCAAAGCTAAAGCAAACTCTGGGGCAGCTTCGCCATAATTTTTTGTGTGATTTAAAAAAACTTTCTCTAAAAATTCCCGCAAAACTTCACTCAAATCTGAAGTCCTAGAGTAATCAAGCTCATACGGCAGTGCTGCACGCAACAGACTTGCCTGTAAAGCACCATCATTGAATCGCAGAAAATTCTCAACATCCAAAACAACAGTCTCATGAACTGTCGAAGCCAATTTCAATGATGGATCTTGAAACTCTCTTGCAAATTGAAGCGCCGAGGTGATTGCAGAAAAACTTGTTGCGGCATGATCACACTTATCCAGACCTCCAGCACCGGGATCCCAGTAAACAAAACCCTGCGTCAGTTTCAACGGCATTCCTGATGCACTCAGTAGAAAAGAGTCTGTGTGATTTTCTAAAGCATCGCCGAGCAGTTTGAGTGATTCTTGAATGTGATCCTCAGACCAGGGAGCACCACTACTTACCACTAATTGATCTGCCTTTTGCATTACTTGGCCTGCTGATAGCCAAGCTTGGCCTCGTCCGGGTACCGCTCCAGTACTAAGCCAAGCCCAACAGGAAAACAAATAAGGTCTACTCTTCTTTCCTGATTGTTCCAGGAATTGCTCTAGTCGCTGCCACGCCTCTCCAGTCTCTGGCAACCCAATACCCACGATGAAGTGTCTACTTGCTTTGGGGACTATTTCACGCAAATCTCTCGCCAAGGAACGAAGGCCATGACCATTTCCAACCACAGGAGCGCAAACAAGAACTCCTCCAACATCTTGCGCATCTGCTAGGTGTTGCAAATTTTCTGACTCAATAAGCTTGGCCTTAACACCGCTAAATTGATAAATCGCGTCAATACATGCACTAGCCATTTCTACGCCACCCAGGCCTGGCACAGGAAGAACATGAGTAACACTTATCGGTGTTTTTAAACGAATCTCATCCGCTATCCATTTCTTAAAATCTGGATTTTTTGCAACAGAAAGCTCATCTAAGCTAACAAGATCAATTGTTGAGGTTCCATTTGCACGACGTCTGTTCAATTTCAAAACATCAACTTCACCAAAGTTATTGAGCAGAACATCAAGTGCACTTGGCTTATGCCTCTTTGTCAATGTCAATGCTCTTGGCTTTTTCCCACGTGCAGCAAAGTACTCCCCCGTCAATTCAATTACGGTTTCACCATGATTTCGAAGAGTAGCCTGTTTTGAGGATTGAACATGTCGGTCGCGAGCATAGACAACCGTGCCCTTTCGATTTATCGATGTAATATCCAATAGCGTTATCAGCGCATCCTCCGACACCCCACTATTCGCCAACTTCGCTGTCATTGATCCACTAGTTGAGGCACTAACAAGCACGATCTCATTTGAATTAATGACGCGGTGCAGGCCATTAATACCGTCATGGGAGTGAAAGCTATCAATCTCCCAAGGGGCAACTGCATTTGCGACGCCACCAGCCACACGCGAGATCTCTTCTAATGCTCGAGCAACGGGATAGATTCCCATCGTATCGATGTGCACAACTGCCGTACTCTTAAGACGATTCCATGTAACGGATGCAATCGACAGAGCGACAAAATATGCATCAATTTCATCTTGCAACAACTCACTTGCAAGTAAGAAATCCTTGGTTTCACGTTTTGATGGATGTCGAAATACATGACCAGAAGGAGCTTCCAAATACGCACCTCGCTGCTCGACTAGTTTAGATAAACACTCTAAAACTAGCTTGCTCATATCAAGACAAAAGTCTTGACGGGATTCAGTGGCTCTATAACTTTTCTGAAAAGCTCCTTCGGAAAATTTCCAAATTGCCAACTCTTTCAAGTACTCAAGATAATCAGTCTTACCTCTCTGCATAAGAGTTCTAGTACGTATTGGATTCTGTCGCCAAACATCTGCCAACTGATCGCCCGAAGCCCCCAAGGAAAACAATGCGATGACATCAGGCAGTGGATTTGGCGTTTTTAATGAGTTCTGAATTTCGTCATCCAGAACATTCATGTCAGGTGTAGAGCGACCAAAAAATACAATCAGAACATCAATGAGTTGGTCACTCGTTTTACACGTAGTCTTCAGCCGAAAAGATAGACTTCTTTTCATACCGTTGGCCTCGGGAAAGGGATGAATACGCTAACCAGCGTTCCTGCTACACGTTGGAGTTTTTTATCGTCCCCAAACCAATTTTGAAACCCATCAGAGACAACTCCTATCTCCTTGCCAGGTGAAAAACAGCGAAAAATTGCCAATCGCCCTGATCGAATTCGAATGAAACCGTTAACTTCCGATACAGCATCAAGAACATCATTAAATCCACCACCAGTTCCATTTTCAGATTTTGACGTACCTCGCATGCGAAGACACTCATGCAACGCATCTCGCTCATCTTCAAGATCCATCTGAAAATATTCACGGCCTTTTAATCGCGCAGCCATTCCAGGACCTGAATCAACAAAGCTAAAACAAATCCCCGCAACTTGACGCTTAACTTTTTGTCTTTGCGACAATTCTTCCCAGTACTCCTTCAAGGACTGATTTATAGTTAAATCATTTTGAGTCTCGTCGTCAGACATAACAACCCAACTAGCTGTGATTAGCTCTACGTGCCGCCTGTAGTCCGAGCCATCAAGCTTGGTAGTGGCATGCTCTTGCGTATTTTCAAACAGTTCATGAGTCAGCGTTGCCAACGCCGAAATGGTTCCTTCATCTAAATCTTCAGGTCGCGCTTGACTAGCCCTGATAGCTAGAGCACGAACCGTACTCTTTAAGTCAAATTTATCTTTGACAGCGCCTCTTTTGGGGGCATAAAACAATGGCTTGAGAAATTGTCGTTCAGCACCACTCACAGTCAATAGATCAACGGTCCGCCCCTTAACTAAGTTTTCAAATCGACCTTCATAAGCATCATTGATTCGTGAAGATGCTGGACCAAGCGCCTCATATTTCAGAATTGGCTGTCCTTGCACCTTTACTCCTGATGCGACTGCAATAGCAGCGATTCCAACAGAATAGCCACACGCCTCCTCTAGTATTCCCGCAATATCCTTACCAGTATTCGAAAGCAGGTTTAGGCTAGCCTTAGGGCTAAGCCGGGCCCACGTTAGTAGCATCTGAAGATATGCCGCATCTCTCAGTGCACCACGACGCTTATCAAGCGCCGTTGCATGAATACAGATATCGTGCTCACGATACGCAAAGACAGTCTCAAGCGCTCCCTCGATTTGCTCAAGGGAGTCAACAGAAGGCAATCGGAACTCCTGAGTAGGTTTCATCAAATGAATTGTTATGCAACTATTTTTAGCATGTTAACTGAACACCGCTAGTCGGGCCCCCTCTCCCTGCCTACAACTGCTACTTATAAAAGATCAAGAGAGTAATGAATTCATGCGCCATTCAAACTCATATGAAATCGAGAGAATATTTATTTACCGTCACTTAGCCGCTAACTGACGGTAAGGCCTCCGAGCATTCAACCATTGCAACAAACGAAAGGAAAAGCAATGGTGAAAACAGGGATTCAACTTATCCCGCTAGCGGAAGAAACCCGCGCAGCGGTCCCGACAGCGGAGGCAGCAGCTCATTTAAATCGAGCCAAACAGACTCTTTGGCTATGGGCATGCAAAGAAAACGGCCCCATCCGTCCAATGCGCGTAATGGGACGACTCGCTTGGAAAGTCTCAGACATCAAGCGAATTTTGGAAGTGCCGACATGATGATGAAAGTCATCAACTCGCACCACACCTAATCAAACAAACACTCAAAACTTATCGCATCTTCGCGAAATTAAGAATCACAAAGGAAATTAATCATGGCTAATGGACGTAACTCATTTAAGAAAAAATTTACAGGACGCGACAACGGAGGCTTTGTTGCATTGCCCTGGTCAGTTTTAGACTGTCCAGCGTATGCAAGCTTAAGTAGCTCTGCTCGCTCACTGCTTTTGGAATTTGCTAGACAGTTTGTTAGGGACAACAATGGACGACTGCTGGCCACCCGGGCTTATTTACTAAAACGTGGATGGAAATCATCCGATGTTGTTCATCGAGCAAAAAATGAACTGATAGCCGCAGGATTTATTTTTGAAACTGTCAAGGGGCATCGACCAAACAAGGCCAGTTGGTATGCCCTGACTTGGTATTCTTTAGACCGGTTGCCTGGATACGACCAGGGCGCAGTTGAATCATTTGTACGGAGTGCGTATAGCAAGTTTCAACCACTTTTTAAAAACGCATCAGTTAATCCGCCTATGAGAGCACCGAAAGCAAAAATACCACCGTTAATCGGTGTATCTGATGCTACCAGTAGCCTGCAAGACGGAACTATCAGCACTATTTTTCAACCCACGTCTATCCCGCATGACGGACACCATCTAGAGAACCATCTGCATTGACGCATTAAAGGTAAATACGTTGTAGTCATCAAAGAGGTTAGCTGGCTTCGCTAGTAATAAATCAGCGCGCCAGCACCTTAGAACGCTAGCATCCAAGGATGGGTGCTACGCGTTGGCAAGACTGCTTAACGAGTCATGACTTGGCAACGCAACCATTTGCTAATTGGCTCTTGATTCACCAAAACAACTGCTCGCGTAGCTTCTGAGATTGAAGCTAACAATTTTGGAGTTGATTTATCAAAAAATTGAGAAAGTGAATTATCAAAATCATCGTGCATGATCCGTAGCTCGATGATTCTTGCAAACTTTCTGAATTTCTCTTTATCGCTTAGAAGAGAAGCAAAATCCTCCTCATCAAAACGGGTGCACACGTACACAAGCGCAACCAGCCCATCTTTCATCACACATTCAATTTCGACTGTTTGTGCAAATTGAATATAGGGGTCAATAGGACCTGAGAGTTTTCGCCCCTCGAAGTCTAGGTGGATTGTTTCAGGCGCATAGTTAAAGCGAGGAGCATCATCAGAAGGGGCCTCCTGAACTAGATGTCCTCCGCAAGTGTGAATGTATTTATTCAACGCTTGAATATCGGTTTCGCCGCAGTACAAGCAACGCGGTCCGCTACTTCTAGCTCGCGCTATTTTTCGACCCAGCATAAGGTCATGAAGTTCGCTTTCATCGTTGCTCACGGAGCTCCCGCCCAGTAGTCTGTCGATGACGTTGTATGCTCTCGCTCTCAATTTTCCGGTCGCTTTTTTCAGATCAGCGATATGTCTGTCAATTTTTAAATACGGAGAAAGGTTGGGCTCCGAATCTCGAATCCCACCGCAGGTGTTGCACCAACAAAACTTTCTGCCAGTTTTAAACTTCTCACCACCTGGAAGCTCGTAGATCAGGGTGATTGGGCGATGAATAAGCCGACCAACGTAGTCACACAAAGAGCACCGAAGGAGTGTATTTGCTCTAGTCATGGCCAACCTAGGCTACCAAGAAGGAAGAGATCCCAAGCAGCAAAAATCCAACAGCTCCCAGAATTGCCAGTAATCCCGTGTAACTTCCAAATAAAGCTGGAATAAAAGCTACCCCCATGAACGATGCAATTACCATCCAAAGCAGCATTAGCCAAGATGATTTTTCATAGTAGGCCAGCCCCCCACAAAATCCCAACCCTACGACCATAACCACCAAGTACACCAATCCCGAAAATCCATTGGCGTATACAGCCCCCTGAGGCCATCCCTTGTTGATGGCAATCACCGGGTAAGCGGCAATACAACCAGCAAAAGCAACAGAGGCTAGAAGGCAAATTTCAGAAAGTGTCATGTTTTAAACCTCGAAGAATTTGGCTTTGCAGCGCGTTCGCCTCGTTGAACAGGCTTGCCCCCTTGCTCACCACCTCGTCCGGCTCGCTCTCGGCTGGCAGGAGCAGATACTTCTCCCGCGTCATTTCCCACGCTTCCTGCGGGCTGTGACCGCTGGCCTCCAGATCGCTCACCTCCGAATAGGTCCGTTCCGCCGCTTCCTTGAGCGCCGTCCCCAGCTTGCCCGAGCGATTCAGCTCCTTGTAGAGCGTCGGGTTGTTTTCCTTCCAGCTCTCGCGAGCTAGGCTGATCCAGTTATTCAAGTTCATTGTTTTGCCTGCTGGAGTTCCTTCTGCGTCATGCTGGCCTCGAATCCTTGAAGCGTCGACTGAACATTCAGTCCTGCAATACCCGCCCTTTGGACCCACCGATAACCAAGCACCCGATTCGGACTTCCAGTTGACCCACCGAACAACAAAATGCCGTATCCCAACTGCCCAACCGAATTGCCAGCCAGTGCGGCTTTCCTTGACCAAAAGGCTGCTCGCAATGGGTCATACGGCGTTAGCGGGTTTTGCTTTTGAACGTAGGCTAGCCCTAGCCCTGCTTGTGCTCGTGCATCCCCCTTGACTGCGCGCAGATAAAGTGGAATCACATCTTCGGAATCAAGATTCAGTCCCACCAACTCCTCCGCCTGAAGGGACTCCAAAGCCTCAACAAGATACTGTGTACCTTCTGGCAAGTTCTTCACAGTCGCAATTGATTTAATTCGAGCATTAAATGTTTCGTATTTATTGCCGCTTTTATAGGCAGGAAAAAGACGCATGAACTCCTCTGTGTCAGCCTTCCATGCTGCTTCAGCGCTTGGATACAAATCTGGCGTATCCAATGTCTCCGCCATTGCTTGAGGCTTCGCTTTCAACTCACTATCGGTCTTCAGCTTTGCATCAAACCAACCCCGTGATGTCATGCATTGGCGATAGGCCAAATCTTGAATCCGTCCGATTCGTATAGCCTCCCCCAAAGCCGCTCCGCTAGATAAGCCTGAGGCGAAACCACCTGCAAAACCCCCACTTTGCCCACCGACCTGTCCGCTGTAGGTGCTTGTGGTGGTTGCGCCCGTCTGAGAGTTGTAAGTTCGTGCTGTTCCAGAAATAGCCTGTGGACTGCTAGGTGCGGCAACCTGTACTGGTGCTCCACTGGATTGAAGCGAAATCAGTTCACATTCACCATCGTCTTTTGCAAGCCGATTAGCAATCACCGATGGATCTTTGAGATTCGGATGTTGCCATGACGGGGTAGTTTGGCAACCACTGAGCACTACTGCAATCGATGCGACACAAAGTATGTTGTATGACTTCATTTATTTGACCAATATATGGGGAAGACATAGTTTACCGAATGAACGAAATTTACCCAATATGTTGGGAGTTCATTTGGAAGTTGTACCTGTTGCTTTTGGAAAAGTGCTAAGACGTCACAGGCAGGCCGCTGGCTTGTCGCAAGAGCAGTTAGGCTTTGAAGCTGGAGTGCAAAGGAACTTCATTTCCCTGATTGAGCTAGGTCAAAATCAACCAACCATCACCACAATTGTGAAATTTGCCAGGGCGTTAAAGGTACCAGCCAGTCAACTGGTTAAAGAGACCGAAATTGAGCTGGAAAATCTGAAATAAAACCTCTAACTCAGAATTAGCCACACGTATAGAGCGATTTAAAACCCCAAGTCGTATGAATTTATACGCAATACGCGCGCGGGGCATATTTAGACAGCCACTCAGGTAGCAGCTTAGATTCATTAGGCAATAGCCAACAAGTGGCCATCCCTTATCCCAAAACCAATCGACCCGACGCACATAGCGGTAATACTGCGGGTAAAACGTCAAGGAGCGCACATGTATCTTGGTATCGAGCAGAACACTGGGTTGATCTACGAGGGGACAAGCAACCCTGACATCCCCGTCGTCCCGATGCCGAGCGTGATACACGCCAAGATCATCGAACAGCCTGCCGATTGGAAATCCCTTCCTAGCCCCTCAGACGTATTTGGACTTGTCTTTCGAGAAGATTCATTCGATGCAGTGAGCCGCACGCGCAGGGGACGCCTCTATCAAAAAAAGGAAGGCGTGCAACCCGAACAGCACACTGTCTCCGCACACCCCTATGACAGGGGCCTCATCCCCGGTTTTGACAAAGCAACGCGCAAGACTATGTTTGTCTATATGTCATGCATCGACATTCTGCAAAGGCCGAATCAGGGGCTAGGAGTGGTGTTGGCGCTCGGCTCGTCTCATGGAGCCTCCGCGTGGCGCATTGTGCAATCCGAAGCGGTTTACAGCGGAGCCGTAATGGTGACGCTGAAAGCCTTATCGGTCTACGGAGTCCTTCCTGATTTCAATGCTGAGAAGCTAGAAGATAGATTTAGGCCAGCAGTTGCGCAAGCACTCGCCAAAGTGTTGGACTCCGCGTTCAAGGAATCACCTGGTTCTGTTGTGGACAACTGTCGAGACGCCATGCAGGTGATCATCTCGTCATGGCTGGCTCAGAACGGATCTACCAACACGGTAATTGGAAACGAACTCGCAAAAGTCTCCGCCGTAATAGAAGCAGCCCCACATGAAAAGATTTGTGTTGGCAACCTGGGCAAGGTATGCGCAAAGCTCCACAGCAGGAACAAGAGCAACGCACAGCGTCAAAAGGGATACCGCCCCGTCATCGAGGAAGACGCTGAGCTCGCGCTACAAGCATTGGGATTCACCTTACGAGATCTTGGTTGGTCAAAGAATTAGTCGGATCAGCCTTGAACTGATATTGCCAACATGGTTGACTGGAAGGCAGCGGTTGCTACCGTTCAGTTTTGGAGATGCAAACGCACCCTTTGGGACAGCCTAGTCATTGGTGAATGACTGCTTTTTAGCGCTAAAACATGATACCAACGTGCCATATTTGGACCCAAAATTGGCATCGCTAGGTAGTGGCAGCCATTGACCTCAATTCAAAAAGCAGACTTCTCAAAAATATCAATGAGTCGAGTAAGCTGAAGGACTTTAGTCGAGGAAGTAAAGATAGTGCAGTATGTAACTAATGGTCCCGATATTCCAGATGCGCTCTTGCAGGCGCACGAGGAAGGCCGCGTGGTGTTCTTCTGTGGAGCGGGTATTTCCTACCCTGCCGGTTTGCCGGGCTTCGAGGGACTGGTGAAGGACGTCTACCGATTAAACGGAACAGCACTTTCTGATTCAGAGATTGAGCATGAGGCCTTCAAGCGTGGGCAGTTTGATGCCACGCTTGATCTACTTGAGCGGCGCCTGCCGGGTCAGCGCCTGGCCGTCCGTCGAGTACTGGCACAGGCGCTGAAGCCGAAGCTCCGTCGCAAGGGGGCTACCGATACGCAAGCGGCGCTGCTGCGTCTGGGGCGCAGCCGCGAGGGCGCGCTACGGCTGGTCACCACAAACTTCGACCGCATCTTTCACGTGGCAGCAAAACGCACGGGTCAAGCGTTTCAAGCCTACGCAGCCCCGATGCTGCCCATCCCCAAGAACAGTCGATGGAACGGGCTGGTCTATCTGCATGGCCTGCTACCCGAAAAGATGGACGATACAGCCCTGAACCGTCTGGTGGTCACCAGTGGTGATTTCGGCTTGGCCTACCTCACAGAGCGCTGGGCGGCACGTTTTGTAAGCGAGCTTTTCCGCAATTACGTCGTTTGCTTCGTAGGTTACAGCATCAATGACCCGGTGCTGCGCTACATGATGGATGCGCTGGCGGCCGACCGCATGCTGGGCGAAGTCACACCGCAGGCCTGGGCATTGGGTGATTGCGAACCGGGGCAAGAGCACCGGAAGACCATCGAATGGGAAGCCAAGGGCGTCACGCCTATCCTCTACAACGTACCCGCTGGCAGCCACGACCATTCCGCGCTGCACCAGACCCTGCACGCTTGGGCGGATACCTATCGTGACGGCGTGCAGGGCAAAGAAGCCATCATCGTCAAACACGCCCTGGCGCGCCCACAGGACAGCACGCTGCAGGACGATTTCGTCGGGCGAATGCTATGGGCCTTGTCGGACAAATCGGGTCTACCAGCGAAGCTCTTCGCCGACTTCAAGCCCTCTCCTTCACTGGACTGGCTGCTGGAGCCCTTCGCGCACGAGCGCTTCGGTCAAGACGATCTGCCCCGCTTTGGCGTACAACCCCAAGACGAAGTAGACACCAAGCTACGCTTCAGCTTGATTCGGCGTCCTGCGCCCTATGACCGCGCACCGCAGATGCTGCTAGCCTCCGGAGGTGCCACCGGCAGCCAGTGGGACGACGTGATGTTCCATTTAGCCCGCTGGGTGGTGCGCTACCTTGATGACCCGAGACTCGTCATCTGGATTGCGGAACGTGGTGGACAGTTGCACGACCGTTGGCCGTGGCTGATTGAGCACGAGCTTGATCGCTTTGCTTCACTGGAACGTGATGGCAAGCTCTCTGAGCTAAATGAAATCCGCTTGCACGCACCCAAGGCCATTCCTAGCCCCCTGATGCGTACCTTATGGCGTCTACTTCTTAGTGGCCGGGTGAAGTCCCCATGGCACGACCCCGATTTGTATCGCTGGAAAGGCCGTCTTAAGAGAGAAGGCCTGACCAGCACACTGCGTCTGGAGTTGCGCGAGTTGCTCGCACCCAAGGTGGTCTTGAAAAAGCGGTTTCGCTGGAGCGAAGACGACTCGAGCAGCACTGACACGCCCACGCGGATCAAACAATTGGTGGACTGGGAACTCGTGCCGACCGCGGATCACGTTCATTCCGCACTGCGCGACTTGACTGACGAGTACTGGACATCGGCTCTGCCGGTCCTGCTGGAGGATTTTCAGCAGCTATTGCGTGATGCACTAGACCTGTTACGCGAGTTGGGCGAGGCCGATGTCCACAGCGACCGCTCACACTGGGATCTTCCGTCCGTTACGCCACATTGGCAGAACCGAGGGTTCCGTGACTGGGTGAGCCTGATCGAATTGTTGCGCGATGCGTGGTTGGCGGTTCGCACGAACGACAGTGCGCGCGCGACACGAATCGCGCAAAGCTGGTTCGAATTGCCATACCCCACCTTCAAACGCATGGCCCTGTTTGCCGCCAGTCAGGATGGTTGCATCCCGCCTGAGCATTGGGTGGATTGGCTTTTGACCGATGGTGCTTGGTGGCTGTGGTCCACAAATACGAGACGGGAAGTGTTCAGGCTGCTCGTTCTGCAGGGGCGGCATTTGGCAGGAGTCACACAAGAACGCCTGGAGGCAGCCATCTTGGCTGGCCCCCCACGCGAGATGTATCGGGACGACCTGGAAACAGATAGGTGGCAAGACTTGGTGGCTCGTTCCGTCTGGCTGCATCTGGCCAAGCTGAACACCTCGGGCTGCACGCTGGGGACGCCCGCAGCGGCGCGCTTGGCGGAAATATCCAATGCCTACCCACAATGGCAGTTGGCGACCAATGAGCGTGACGAGTTCTCGCACTGGATGAGTGGCACTGGCGATCCGGATTACGAGGACAGCCGAGACGTCGACATTGCCCCCCGCAAGCGACAGGAGCTGGTGCAATGGCTCACAAAGCCGACGCTCGAACGGCGACCTTTCTACGAAGATACGTGGCGTGACGTTTGCCGTACGCGCTTCTTTCACAGTCTGTTTGCGTTATGTGATTTGGCACAGGATGGCGTGTGGCCCGCTGGCCGATGGAGTGAGGCTCTGCAGGCCTGGGCCGAAGAAGGCACAGTGTTGCGCTCCTGGCGATACGCCGCACCGCTGGTGCAGACCATGCCCGATGCTGTACTTCAGGAGATTGCCCACGGTGTTACGTGGTGGATGGAAGCTGTATCCAAGTCCATCAACCGCCACGAGGACGTCCTGATGGATTTGTGCCGCAGAGTGCTGGCACTACCGCTTGATGCTGGCCCAGATTCCAACATCATCCGTAATGGCGTCGAAACCTACGATCCCGTCGGATCTGCGATTAACCACCCCATCGGGCATATCACGCAGGCACTCATCAATCTGTGGTTCAAACAGAACCCGAGCGACAATGATCTCCTTCCAACTGTCATCAAGCCTATGTTCACTGCAATGTGCGACGTGCAGGTGGACCGATTCCGCCACGGCCGGGTACTTCTGGGTTCGCGACTGATCGCGTTTTTCCGCGTGGACCGACCTTGGACCGAGCAGTACCTTTTACCGTTGTTCGACTGGAGTAATCCAGTCGAAGCAAAAGCCGTGTGGGAAGGCTTCCTCTGGTCACCGCGCTTGTACCAGCCATTGTTGACAGCCTTCAAGTCGCAGTTTCTGGATAGCGCAAACCACTGCGCCGATCTTGGCGAGCACCGTCAGCAGTTCGCGGCCTTCTTGACCTACGCAGCATTGGGCTCGACCGAGGGATACACCGTAGATGAGTTCCGATCTGCAATTGGTGCGCTTCCACAAGAAGGTCTCGAGGAGTCCGCGCAGGCGCTCTCCCAGGCGCTTGAAGGCGCAGCCGATCAACGTGAGGACTACTGGATCAACCGAGCCCAGCCTTTCTGGCAAAAGATCTGGCCAAAGTCCCGCGATTTGGCTACACCTCGAATAGCCGAGTCTTTGACTCGCCTGGTGATTGCCGCCCGAGGTGAATTTCCGGCGGCACTGGCTGCAGTGCAGAATTGGTTGCAACCGATTGAACACCCCCACTACGTCGTGCATCTGCTCAACGAATCTGGTCTGTGCAAACGATTCCCAGCGGAGGCACTGCTACTGCTGAATGCAGTGATTGCCGACCAGCAGTGGGCGCCTCAGGAGTTGGGGCAATGCTTGGACGAGATCGCTCATGCTGCACCAAACCTTGCGCAAGATACCCGGCATTCGAAGCTACGCGAGTATTTTCGGAGGCGAGGCATGACATAAAGTCTAAAGGTCGGCTATGCGGTACTCAAACCGTGATGGCAATAGTCAGCTTTGGATCGGTTGTGGCCTGTGGGACGCAAACGCACACCGACCGCTGCCAGCCTGGATCCTGACCTTTACGCCGCACAGTCCTTCAGTCGCTATTGGTCCGACGTAGCCAATTGGCTTTGCAGCGCATTTATTACCAACCAGCTCATCATGCGTTAGGTTCGTGCAGTGGTTGCTGACAGCCATGGGACGTAGATCTGGAATACTGTTAATAAATACAGTATTATCGATTTTATGGAATCAGCATCAATTTCGATAAATCAACCCCTACCTATCGATTCAAGTCCACTTTGGCTGGACGTTTGTAGCTGGCTGGTGCCAGCAGGCTTTCCCTCTCCAGCCGCAGACCACACAGAGGAACGCATTGACCTCAACAAGCAACTAATCCGCAATAAGGCTGCTACCTACATCTTCCGGGTCAAAGGTGACTCCATGACCGGCATTGGCATCTACGAAGGCGACGCGCTGTTGGTGGATCGCAGCATGGACCCGAAGCACAACCACATTGTGGTGGCCCAATTGAACAACGAATTCACGGTCAAGCGGCTTTACCGCCGTGGCGGCGTGGTCAAGTTGGTGGCAGAGAACCCCATCTATCCACCTCGCCTCATCAAGGAGGAGGATGACTTTGTGGTCTGGGGTGTGGTGACCAACAACATTCACAAGCTGTGTTGATCGATGACAAATCCAAGCATGACCGAGCACAAGATTGACCCAGCCAGTCTGGCCGCATTGCCACGCACGCCTGGTGTCTACATCTTCAAAGGGGAAGGGACGTTGCCTCTGTACATTGGCAAGAGCGTCGACATTCGCAGCCGGGTGATGAGTCATCTCCGAGCACCTGACGAAGCCAGCATGATTGCGCAGACACGACGCATTGACTTCGTTGAGACAGCGGGTGAGATTGGTGCGCTGTTGCTGGAGTCACGCATGATCAAAGAACAAAGCCCGCTGTTCAACCAACGGCTGCGCAGGGTCAGAACGCTGTGCTCAATTCGCCTGACCTCAACGGATAAAGGTAACTTGCCAGAAGTTGTGGACAGCAAATCTGTCAACCTCGGCGAGACAGCAGGGCTGTATGGCCTGTTCTCATCCGACCATGCCGCTAAGGCCATGCTCAAAGAGCTGTCTCAGCAGCACAGACTGTGCATGTCTGTTCTGGGGTTGGAGAAAACTTCGGCACGCGGCTGCTTTGGGTTACAGATTAAAACCTGCCTTGGTGCGTGCGTGGGCAAGGAAGATCGGCATACCCATGACCAGCGTCTCTTGTCTGCGTTGGTAGATTCACAGGTAGAGGTCTGGCCTTTCAGCGGTCCCATTGATGTGATCGAAGAGTCTGGCGGTTGGGTGCAACGCCACCGAGTGAACAACTGGTGCTACTTGGGCACACGGTGCTCCAAGGTGGGCACAGCCAGCAAGCTCAACGCATTCAAACCACATGACTTCGACCTAGACAGTTACAAGATTTTGGTCAAACCCATCATGCTGAAAACGGTGAAGGTTGAAACGGTCGACCCATGAAGCAGCAGCTTGCATTGGTGGACTGCAACAATTTTTATGTCAGTTGCGAACGCGTATTCCGTCCTGATCTGAAAAACGTGCCCTTGGTCGTGCTGTCCAACAACGACGGCTGTATTGTGTCGCGCTCAAACGAAGCCAAAGCCTTGGGCATCAAGATGGCGCAGCCGTGGTTTGAGTGCAAAGCACTGGCAGAAGAGCACGGCATCCTTGCCCTGAGTTCCAACTACGCCTTGTACGCAGACCTGTCAAACAGGGTGATGTCTATCCTGAGCACTTACTCACCCAGGCACGAGGTGTACTCCATTGATGAGTGCTTCGTGGACCTGACAGGCACGCCTCAACTGAAAGAGGTCAGCTATCAAATGCGTGAGCGTGTGGTGGCGTGGACGGGCATCCCCGTGTGTGTGGGCATTGGACCTACCAAAACATTGGCCAAGCTCGCTAACCATATTGCCAAGAAGCACCCGAGATCCAAGGGCGTTTTCAATTACAACGATTTAACAGACGCGCAACAAGACAAGCTGCTTAGTCGAATTGATGTTGGCGAGGTATGGGGTGTAGGTCGCAGACTTTCTACGCGTCTGGCGGAGCACGGCATCCAAACGGTTCAAGATTTACGCGCAGCACACACCGCGACCTTGAGAGCTGAGTTCGGTGTGGTGATTGAGAAAGTGCAACGCGAGCTTCAAGGCACGGTGTGTGTTGATTTGCAAGAAATGGTGCCTGACAAAAAACAAATCGTCAGCAGCCGATCATTTGGGCAAACGGTCAGAGATGTGGCGGTGCTCAAAGACGCCATGAGCACCTTCGTCGCCAATGCTTGCGCGAAGCTGCGTGCCCAAGGCTCTCATGCATCTTTGATTCAAGTGTTCTTGTACACCAACCGTTTCAGAAGCGACTTGCCCCAATACAACCCATCCTTCACCTTGCCGTTGCCGCAACCGACCAACGACAGCTTGGTGGTCAACCGTTGGGCCGATTACCTCGTGGGACGTTTGTTTAAACCTGGCTATGAGTACAAAAAAGCGGCAATCGCGCTAGGTGAGATTGCGCCGGTGGGACAGTACCAAGCTGATTGGTTGGAGCCTGCCCAAGCGACTGACACGCGTTTGATGGATGCGCTGGATGGTTTGAACAAGCGTTTTGGACGCGGCACTGTCAAGGTCTCCACCCAGGGCGCTTACCAAGCGTGGCAGATGAAGCAAGAGCGCAAGTCGCCTAGCTACACGACCGATTGGGATTCCATTCCGTGTATTTAATGAAATGAGCTTTAGAAGAGCGAAGTATCCAGTTAGGTTATGACAGGTAGTTAGCGCCCCTTAACGGACATAAGGCTAAATGTCGCAAAGCCGTCACTCCAATTGAGTTGATTGGTAGAGTTGCATAGAGGCGTGGTCCTATATGTAGACTGCAGCTTGCTTGCAAAGACTTGAATTAAAGTAGGACAGCACGACATGGATGAGAAATATATTTGGCCACTAGTTGGTGTCGCGCTTGGCTGGGCGCTTTCTCTGTTTTCGAGTCTTCTGAAGGATCGAGCTGAGCGTCGACAGAAACTGGGCGTGCTAGTTTCAAAGCTGCTACATGTACACACCCAAATCCTTACGCTGCAGCAAGTCACGGAAATTTTCAAGGATCACGCAGAAAACTGGCAGGAGTACGAACCGATGCGAAAGCGACTTACTCAGCGCCACTTCCTAGAGCCCGAGTCGCATGTAGTCTCTTTGCGAGATGCTATTGATGACATCTCCGGGCTCTACCCAGTGGAAGCTAGGTCACTTCATAACTTGGTCGATATGTTGTTGAAAAACAAGAACACATCTCTCGTAGCTGCCTCGAAGAGTAAGGATTTGTACATTCGTATGCTGTCCATGTATGAGGTTGGTCTTTGTGGTGCAGAAAAAATGCTGCAGACGTGCGTTCGTCGATATGCTCGGCGTCATGGGTTTTACACCTACGTAAATTTGCTTTGGGAGCTTCACCGTAGCAAGAGCGTCAAGTACAAAAAGAACGTCGAATATGTCGAAAAATTTTCTGCCGAAGCTTGGGATATTTTCAACAAATTGCAGCGTGAATCTTCCAGTCCGCAGCCGACTGCATCCTCGCCTGAATACGGTGAGCATGGAGCTCCCGATGGCCGAAATGCAAACAAGCCCTAACATTGAGCGACTGGTTTCCCCGATTAACTAGGCTGCTTCTGGCCGGGAGCCGACATCAGCTAGCAGCGCTTGCCCGGCAGAAACCGGCCAGTTGCAGTCGGCAACTCTCGTGACCGGATGACCGCTTCTACGAAAGGCCGTCGGTATTGACTAGCCCCTGCGTCATGCTATTGGTACCCACTACTGTCGGCCTTCAACGCGGGGGTCCCGATGCAGCTAAAGGTTCTAACGCTGAATTTGCGGCACCTATACCTTGAGCGCGGCAGTAGGTGGCTCCACTAAGTGGCTCAGCTTCGAGTCGGCGAACATCTTCTTGATCAGTTTGCCAAGACGGCCTGAGTTTGGGTCTTGCGCAATGTTCTTGCAGGCATCGGTAAATCGATCCGTCGCGTGGCCGAAGTGCTCACGATAGCCGCCGGGCTGCATAGTCATTTCCATCATGCGTCGCATGAATAGCCGCAGGCCCTTGATGTCGATGGTCTTTATAGTGGCCTCGAAGTCGGCCACGGTCGCGGCCTTCATGGCCAGCTCCTGTCGTGCGTTCCAACCTCTGTTCTTCACGATGAACTCGCATGCATCGAACACCGTCAGCTTGGCCTGGGCGTTGTTTTTAATGGCGTCGAACTCAGCTTGGATCGCAGGATGCACTTTGCGCCCGAACGTGTTTTCGTCATCGAAGTCGTCGAACCTCTTTGCTTTGAATGCCGCGATCCAGTTATCCAGCATGTCTTTCGTCACATCCTTCCCTCCGGCCAGATCCTCGACTGCGTCGTTAAGGGAAGTGAAGTTATAGACATCGATCAGGTGGACTCTCGGGGTGAGAGTCTTGGCCTCGGCGAGCAAGTCTGCCTCGGTTAGGCGGTGGTCCCAAATCAGTCGATCGAAGAACTTGTTGACGTCGTTGCGGGCGGTCATAGCGTCGTCTTCCGCTGAGTATCGGTCGATGATCATGGCCAAAGCGCTCGGGTCGAACAGGCCGGACTGCAAGAACTCGATCACCAGCAACTCGTAGTCATCGCAGCCATGAATGCCAAGATCATTGAGAAGTAGCTTCCACTTGGACTTGCGATTGCTCTCTTCGTCCTCCTGTTTGTCCTTATCGGAAAGCACGCTCCAATCGTTGGGCGTGCCCTGAGACAAGACAAAGTCGAAGCCGGGACCGTCCTCGACGCCTTTGTAGTGAATGGCGGCGAGCAGAACGGTCGAGGGCACGACCCGCGAGAGCAGTGCATCCGACAAGCCCGTACGAGTCCCGAGGATGCGATTCACCGCCTTGATGACCTTGCGGATGATCCGGATGTTTGTAAGCCCGCAACGCTCGGCGGCGTCCCGTATGCAGTCCTCGTACGTCGACGGAGTAAGCCCGATGGCGATAGCAAAGGCCTCGCTGGTTGACGTGCACAGACGAATCTCTTGGTCGACCACCTTCTCCCGAAGCGTGTCCCAAACACCTCGGTCGTCAAGCTGGTCGTTGTTGAGGATGAGAACGAAACGAGCCCCGTACTGCTGTGTGAATTCGTCGATGAAGCCTAGGACCTCGTCAACGCTGAGCTTGTCATGCTTGCGCTCGATGTCATCCAGAACAATGACCTTGTCCTTGAGCAGGCTTGGCACTGCAAGCAGTGCGAGCTCGTCCAACGCAGAAAACCCTTTGTGCAGCGAAGTCAGAACCTTTTTCGCGCCCTCCACGCCGACCCGCACCTTCTCCCACGCCACAGAGTGCGTTTCCGCTTTGGGAAGAGCGCTTTGCACGACCTTGAGCTTGATCTGATTCATATCGCGCAGGCCAAAGAGCGAAACATACAACGCACCTTTTACGGCGATGTCGTTCGATGCGGCCTTGACCTCGCGCCAAAGGTGGCTTTTTCCCGTGCCCCACTTTCCCGAAAGGGCGATCACCTTGTTATCAGGATCTGCGAGCAACTGGATCAAATGATCCTTAGTGGTCTTGAGTGTCATGTATTCCTCCGCGCCTAGTCCGTTTTGTCGATCATGTGCTAAGCCTGCCCGCCTCATGGTACTTGACGTGTCGTTAAGCTGTGTGGCCCATAGGGTGATGTGAGGAATCGGTGATGACTGACTGCGACCATCGGAGAGCGGTCGTGGATGTTGGCTCACCAAATGCCTGCAAAGGTTCGAGTGCGGGAGACCAGATGTAATTGCCCAAGGTCTGCTCCCGCTGCAGAGTGGTCATTCGCACAGTACTGTCGCCACTTCTTCTTTGGGTCGGCGACGACTTAACAACAATCTCGGAACATGATGGCTGCGTCGCTAGCTGGAGTAGCTAGTCGACTAATCTGGAAAACGCACTTTTCAGTCTATTACCAACTAAGTTGAAACCTTACCAATATTTCCGCACGCATCGCGCGCGCGAAGATCCTAAACGGATTTCAAAAATTTCTTGCTCACAACTGGACTCATCCCCAAAATCCAGTTACATCCATAGTTACATCGGGTATGACAAAAAGAAAAGCACTTAGGCGTTTCCGCTCTAAGTGCTTGTTTTATTTGGGGTGGCTGATGGGGCTCGAACCCACGACAACAGGAATCACAATCCTGGACTCTACCAACTGAGCTACAGCCACCGTAGAAGCAAAAATTATAACCTAGCTATTTTGATTTCCGCCTTGAATTTTTCTTTTAATAGCTTGTAGTAAGCCAAGCCCTCAGCAGAGGCCCACCATTGCGCGTACTGGTCGCGCTCACGGGCCAAGTTGGTGGCATTGGCGGCATCACGCGACAATACTTTTTCAACCTTAACCACAGCATAACCGCTGGTGCCCAAGTCCACACCCACCCACGCTGGCAAGGTCTGTGTACTGGCACGCAAGGCGGCTTCTACCAAGGCTGAGGGCTGAGCTTGTTTGGCTTCGCGCGACACCACGATGGCGGCTGGCAATTTAGCAGCATCGGGGCTGGCTTTCCATTCCGCAAGTTTGGCTACTCCTTCAGCACGAGCGCGCTCAGCAGCTTGTTGAGTCACCACTTGCTCGCGTACACGGGCCTTAACTTCTTCCAAAGGCAAAGTACGTGCAGGGCTATAGCTGGTGATGCGCGCTGCGGCCAACACATTGGGAGCCAACTCTACCGCTTCGGTGTTGCGTTTTTTGTCAATTGAATCTTGCGAGAACACTGCTGCCAAGAGCTTGGGATTATTCGCGGCGGTGTTACCCGCAACGGGCTCACGAGCTAGGTTACTGGCTGTCTGCACATCCAATTTCAAGCGCTCAGCAACGGGCTTCAAGCTGTCTGATTGCTCGTACACCATGTTGGTGAACTGCTCCGCCGCTTCGGCAAATTTGCGTTGTGCCAATTGGGCGCGTACTTCTTGCTCGAGCTTTGCACGTTGAGACTCAAAGCTTTTTTGCTCAGGCTGCTTAATGTCGGTCAGGCGAATGATGTGAAAGCCAAATTCAGTTTCCACCACAGCGCTGGTCTCGCCCTTTTTCAAGGCAAACACAGCATCCTCAAATGGCTTGACCATCGCACCACGACCAAAAAAGTCGAGGTCACCACCCTTAGCAGCTGAGCCCGAGTCTTGTGAGTTTTTACGAGCCAACTCAGCGAACTGGTTGGGTGACTTTTGCACCTCTGCCAACAAGGCTTGCGCTTTGACACGTGCAGCATCACGCTCTGCGGCCGGTGCTGATTTGTCGGCATTGATCAAAATGTGGCTGGCGCGGCGCTCTTCCAAACCAGCCAAACGGGCTGAGTTTTGCTCGTAGTAGATTTTGAGTTCAGCCTCAGGAACCACGATGTCTTTTTGCACCGCAGCCAAGTTCAACACCACATATTCAATGTCTGCACGCTCGGCTGACTGGAACTTGTCTGGGTTGGCTTTGTAATAAGCCTCAAGGTCTGCATCGCTTGGATTGATTTGACTGACGTAGTCTGCAGGCGCAAAGCGTGCCACTTGGACTTGGCGTTGCTCATAAAACGCATTCAATGTCACATCGGCCAGAGCCGCAGAGCTAAAACTCGTCACCCCCACGCCTGACATGACTTGGCGTGAGGCCAAATCACCGCGCACTTGGGCTTCAAACGACTCTGGTGACATGCCCTGAGTACCCAGCAACTGGCGATAGCGCTCCATGTCCAAAGTGCCGTCGGGGCGACGCAAGGCTGCAATCGTTGGATTTTGTTGCAACTCGGCAGCCAAGCGCGCATCGCTGGCATCCAAACGCAATTTCGTCGCAGCCACTTGCAGCAATCGGTCACGCACCAATCGCTCCAGCGTGCTGTATTTCGCCTCGGGCGTGTCAAACAGTTTCACATCCACATTGGGCATGCTGCTACGCATACGCTCCACTTGACTGCGATGTGCGTCATCCCATTCGGCTTGCGTGATGTCTTGCCCATCCACCGTGGCCACTGTTGCACCACCTTCGCGGAAGCGGTTGTAGCCCTCTAGGCCAAACAAAACGAAAGATGGAAAGATCAACAGGAACAGTAAGAACTGCATGACCCGTGTGTGCTTGCGAACAAAATCAAACATGTGGTGGATTCATCGTGAGGTGTGAGAAACCAAGAAAAAAGGCGAACCTTCGAGTTCGCCTTTTTAATGGGTGGTGGGTGCTGACGGGGTCGAACCGCCGACCTACTGCGTGTAAGGCAGCCGCTCTGCCAACTGAGCTAAGCACCCAACCG
>JACCDV010533635.1_pt1 | contig 23612 bp, 4 predicted proteins | sample 7446131 | NCBI WGS metagenome assembly JACCDV01 (sample SAMN15323448, study PRJNA562643) | freshwater metagenome | isolation source: river surface water | place: USA:Blue River Watershed | collected 2017-08-17
CGTACACGTTCATGGTGAAGAACACACTGGCCAAGGTGAGGATGTTGGCCACCACAGTGGCCACCATAGACTCCACATAGAAATGGCGGAAGCGCCACAGCGTGCCCCAGAACCAGCTGAACGCCGCACCTTCCATGGGGGCCAAGGTTTGATCGCTGCGCTTAGGCGGCAGCTTGACGATCAGCACCTCATCGCGGGCCAAGCTCTGCAGTTGGTCGAGGGAGACATAGTCATCCAGCTCACCTGTTTCAGCCCACCACACCACGGCATAGCCGCTTTTGACCGAGCGCAACACGCAAGCTCGTCCATCGACCAGTGACACCAACACGGGCATCACATAGCTGGGAATCTCAGACAGTTTTTTACGCGACCAACCTGCTAACAAGCCATGCTGGTGCGCTAAATCGGGGTAAGACTCTAGAGGGATTCGCCCAGCGTCATCCAAGGCAAAACCTTGGCGCATGGCGGGCACATGGAGGGGGTGGCCAAGCTGCTTCGCCACCAACGCAAGACACACCAACAGTGCATCCGCGGACCCGTCCGCTTGCTCAGGCGTTCTCATGGTTTAAAACCTTTTTGCCAAATCACCCATCGCGGCCAACATGCGGGCGCGGGCAACTTGTTCGTCATAAAAGGCAGTGGTGGCGGCGCTTTGGTAGCCAAAAGCTTCGGCTTGAATGTTCAACAAATCCAAAAGTTGACGACGCGCCAAACGGAACTGTTGGCGGTAGCCCTCAACCACTTTGTCACCCACGCGGGCTTGGTTTTGGCCTTGCACCGAACGGCCTTGCGCATTGACCCAGTCTTGGTACGTCACGCTGATCTTTTCACGGGCCAACAGGCGGGCTTCGTCTAAGCTGTTTTGAGCTGCAGTCAATTGGCTCACAGCAGTGCGGACACCTGCCGAAGTAGCGCCGCCGTTGTACAACGGCATGTTGACTTGCACCTGTGTGAACGTGTCTTCTTTGTAGGTTTGGGTGGCAGCATTCACCAGATTGAGTTGGCGAGTGGCCGACAAATCGACAGTGGGCCAATATTGACCTTTGGCTTGTCGCACAGCGGCTTCAGCCGCTTGCACTTGCGCTTTTTGCTGGGCAACCGCTGGCAGCTCTTCGGTGACAGCATCCAACACTTGGTTCAAACTTTGTGGCACGCGGCCCAAACGGCCAGATGGACCGACTGCTTCTTTCAAACCGATTGGCGTTTTGGGTAATGAACCTTGCCAAAAACGGCTCAGGCGCTGTTGGGCTTGTGCCAGTTCGGTTTGGCGCTGCAACTTGGTTAAGTTGGCGCTGTCCATACGGACCTGCGCTTGTTCTAAGTCGATGCGACGGCCTGTGTCGGCATCTGCAATTTTTTGGATGTCGTTCAAGGTCACCTGCAACGAAGCCACGTTCTTGGTGGCTAACTCAAACAGCTCAATGGAACGTGCCCAGTTGATATAGGCCTCGGCAGCTAAAAGCGCCACATCATCACGGGTGAGGGCTTCTTGGTATTCGTTGCTTAGCGTCAAAGCTTCGGCGCGTTCGGCATCCGCCTCGATACGGCCACCCGACCACAAGTTCAAACGGGCGGTAGGCGTGCTGGCGTTTTGTTTGATCGACGCAGGCAGATCGCTGTTGTTGTACTTGTTGCGCGCAAAACCGTAGCTGATTTGCGGCATGTGCGCAGCACGGGCACGGTCAATGTCTGAGCGCTGCGCCTCTGTGCGGGCCTTGGCTGCCAACATGGATGGGTAAATGGTCAGCGCGTTTTGGACCACCTCGGTGAACGATTGGGCCTGCGCTTGCAGACCGCAGGCGAACAATGCAGCCGCGACACATGTCAACTTGATTTGCTGGTTTTTGGTTTTCATATTTGCTAGTTTCTATCAATTTGAAGCGTGAAACATTAAAACTTGTAAACCTATTGTACTCTTTAAATTGGCAAAGGTACCTACAAATCGTAAAAACGTTGAGTAGCGGTTTTAACCCTTTAGGGTAAGGGCTGGGGGCTTTGCCGTCTATACGCCAAGTGGCGTATAGACGGCAGGTCACTAACTTGTGAACGTGATACTTGATATTGCCGTTTGCACTAACAACTCATCTGTCGCAAAGTTATAACTGTGAAACTCTAGACCATTTATAGTTTTCAAGCCATTGTCAACTGCAGAAACAGCTGACTTGAAATAGACTTTGTCACCCGAATCTCCCGACACAAATAATTGTTGCCCTATTGATCCAAGACTATCTGCCTGTGTCAAATTCGCCAAGCTCAGATAAACGATGTTTTCCCCAGCACCTTGAATATCAATCTTTTCAATGCTTGTAAATGATGAGTTTTCAATGTTAGAAAAATCAAACGTTGTCTGTTGACCTGTTGTAGCTGAACCATGCAAAATCAAAGTATCAGTTGCAGTTGTCAAGCCGTTCAGGGTTAATCCTTTCACTAAATTTTGTCCGCTCAATGGGGCAAGATTGAATTCTTGTATCTCTGCACCATTAATATTGTTTGTGTCGCCAGCTAAAACAAAATCTAGTGTTTTGTTTTCCGTTCCATCTTTTGATGTAAGTGAAAATAAATCATGCTTGTTGGTATTTCCAGGTACTGACGGTGATGGTTTTAGTGGGTCTTTCCCACTATATTTACTGTATGAAAAACCGTAACTATCATCGTTATTACCGATGATCTTTATCGTGCCTAAACTACCATCTGCAACGGTGTTTCCAGATCTAAGTACTCCTAGTATTGCTGTGTCATCTTGGTCGTCATCTGTAATAGTTACCGCTGAACTTTCGTTTTCAAAAAGTGTGCTGCCATTTATTTTGACCAAAATGTTCTCAGGATCTAACGTCATTTCCGCAGGATCGTTTTTACCTGTTATGTGAATTTTCAATTCGGCAGTAGCAGTTCGTTCTGGCGATGAGCCGTTTGCCTTTACAACATATGTAAATATGTCATCGTCAGTTTTGCCTTCCGCCAATTTATTTACTCTTGAATCCTGCGTATAGTTGAAATGACCATCTGCGAACAGTTCAAGCTGTCCATACTTTCCATCAACAACAACACCAACATTTGCTGTTGACCCATTAACACTCTTTACCGAAATTTCTTTTGCGCTCGTATCACCATCGTTAGCTAAAACACCGTTGGCTGCCGTTATTTGGGACTTACCTAAGTTCTCGTTCTCTGTTACTTTCAGCTCATCATCTCTTGCTGTTAGCTGATTTTCAAGCGCTATTGTTAATGGCTGAACATCAGACTTCACCACATTGCCAGCCTTATCTTCGATAAACGCTTTTATTGTGTACTCGCCAACCACTAAGGTTCCCGTTTCTGTCACTGGTATTGTCCAAACTCCACTGACAGGCGTTACATATTTATCAAGTCCATTAACTATATTTCCTGCTTGGTCATAGACTTGTACATGCACTACATCACCATTTGTGCTGTTGAAGTTTTTTACCTCACCTTTAAATATCAAGGTTCCATCACTAGTAATAAAGTCAATTTTGCTGCTCCCTGTATCTCTAGACACGATCGTCGTATCTTCTCCAGTTGTGCCGTCGTCCACTGTGACAATATTGACCTCAACTGAAGCACCGCTATTCGAGTCATCCGTCTCAGTAGGCGTTTTTTTATTGTCTTGGTTTTTTGTTGTACTCGTGTCAACGGTGAATGCTTCACCATTTGCCGTACTTGACCCCGAACCATTCGTCACTTTGATAACAGGCGTGTACACACCATCAGGCAACACGTCCGCGACTTTCGCGGTGTAAACACCTTTGGTGCTGGTCTCTGTGGCAGGGTAGTCTTTGCCATTGACACTCACCACTACAGTCGCCCCTGATTCGGCATTCACCGTGAGTTGTGGCTTGTTGTTCATGGTGTAGCTGTCGCTTGTTGATACGCCGGTGTCGTTCGCCGCATCGTGCGTGATGTGTCCGGTTTGTCCACTTGGTACCGCACCTGCAGAACCGCCGCCGCCTCCCCCGCCCGCCGCAGCGGCAGCTACTAACGCAGCACCGCCGGCCAACAATCCACCAATACCTCCGCCAGCTGCCGCGATCAGTGGCAAGCCAGCCAATGCAAAGTCTGCTGCCAACGGGCCGCCACCCAGGGCCACGATGACAGGTGTGTTGCCATCTTTGAGCTGAGAGGCCATGCTGCTTGCAGCAGGGTCTTGTGGCACGTATTCGTACATGCCGCCGTCTTCGGCCTGGCCCACGATCATAGGCGAGCCGTTGTCTTTTTCTTTGTCTTCGTTCTCGGCGTAAAAGTCTTCAATGATCACATCTGGGTTGACGCTTCCATCAAACATCAGGCCCAAGTTCTTGCCCATGCGTTTCAGGCGCACTTGGTCGGGGCCTAAGTTTTTACCCTTGAGGTCATCTTGCAACTCGAAGCGCCAGCCGCGTTTGGCGGTCATTCGAACGGGTTCGCCTTTGGCACTTGCACCTTGCATCACTGACACGGGTTTGATGTCCGTGCCTTTGCCGTCATTCACCAAAATTTTGTATGTTTTAGCCATGATGTTTTCCTTTATTTGGTTTCTTCAACCGGTTTAGTCAAGGTCACCTCAACCACAACGCGTCGGTTAGGTTTGTTACAGGCAATGTTTTCTTTGGTGGGCGCTTTTCCGCACGATGTAATCACTGGCTCGTTGTCACCACGTCCATCGGTGGTCATCAGTTTGCGCGGGATGCCCCCTTCTGCGAAATACGTCTTGATCGATTGCGCACGGTCTTTGGACAAGGCCAAGTTGTTGACTGGGTTGCCATATTTGTCAGCGTGCCCCACGATGTGCAGCAATGCTCGGCCATCGGTACCAAACTCTTTCTTGAAGTCGGAAATCAATTGGTCTAGCACCTTGCGTCCGCGATCAGAAATGGTGTTCACATCAGACTTGCCGATTGGGAACAAGGCATCCGCACCCAAAGTGATTGTTTTCACTGGCTTTGATGCGGGCTTGCCAGCCTCTTTGCAAACCACCGCATTTGGAACGCGTGAAATCGTGTGCATTTGCTCGCGTGTCTTCACCAACTCAGGCAGTGCTTTTTCTGGGTGTACCGCCATCAACTTTGCTCGCCCTGTCACTTCTTCAATGACTTGCACAAAAGTTTCCTTGCCACCGTTGAGCTGTAACGCATTTGTGACGTCATATCCATCGCGCACGGTCATGCCGTTCTCTGTCATGCGAGCTGATATTTCCACCTTGGTTGGATACAAGCAAATTTGGGAAAACGCGCCACGTTGTAGCGAAGCTTGATACGCGCCGTTGATGTAGATGCTCACAGCGCCTGGATGCTTGTCGTTAGCTGAGCGATAGAACACCACTCTGCTTTGTTCTTTGACCAATAAATTCGGCACCTTGAACTCATCGCCCAAAGGTGCCGTTACGTCATGAACTTGTTGAGCTTGCGCAAAAATTGCAAACCCCAACAGATAAATCAAACTTAATACTTTTAGTTTTATGAAATTTTTCATGGCGGCCCCAGTGGTTTAGACGTTAAGTATTCTAAAACAAACTTTGGCCTTATGAAACAATGATTTACGGTTGATTTGTAAAAAAACAATAAACAATTAAGGCTAACCATTAAATATTCATCTAGTTATTCTTTCATCCTCCTGTGTAACTTTTAAAAACTGGCACTTAAACATCACAACACGCGAGTCATCCATGCAGCTTCCACGGCACGTGTGTGCGTGACTGCATTCCATGCTGGCAAGCTTTGCAAACGTGCACGCATGCCTTGCTTCAACACCAACAATGCCAAACGATCAGAGGCTATTTTTTTGGCGATGGCAATGTAGGCTTGGTCGTCTTCAGCAATCCAGTCCGACAAGCCTGCCGCTTGCATAGCGCTTGCGCTCATGCGTGATGCAAAGGTCTGGCCGCATTTGGTCAACACAGGGACGCCCATCCACATGGCTTGCAAGGTGGAAACATCGCCGTTGTAGGGCACGGGGTCGAGTGCAATGTCAATGTCCTCGTACTCAGCCATCGTCTCTGCTTCGCTCACGGGTGCACGGAACTCCACGCGATCCAAATCAACGCCCAAAGCTTTCAAGCGATTGGCAAACACCACACGTGCCGCTGCGTCCATGAAGGTAGGCGCTTTCAGCACCAAACGTGAGCCTGGCACTTCCGTCAACACACGCGCCCAGAGCTTCAAGGTTTTGGTGGTGAACTTGGATGCATCGTTGAATGAGCCAAACGTCAAGGTGCGCTTGGCGTGCTCTGGCGTGTAAGCGGGGAAGGCATAGTCTTGCTCAGGTGCGTAGCAAAACACTGTGTTGGGCAAGCGCAACACTTGTTCGTTGTACAGGCCCTCTGATCCCTTGGGGGTGACCACGTTATCGCCCAAAACAAAGTCCATGTTGGGTACACCTGTCGAACCTGGGTAGCCCAAATACGACATTTGCACGGGCGCTGCGCGTTGTGCAAACATTTGCATGCGTTGCTGGTTAGCGTGGCCTGTCATGTTGACCAGCACATCCACTTCATCGGCATCAATCTTGTTGGCCAGTTGGCGGTTGTTCATCAAAGCGGCATCTACCCAGTGCTCAGCGCGTTTGCGGGCCAATGCCGTTTGTTCGTCTTGGGTGTCACCCACAAAGTACACCGTCAACTCGAAGCGGCTGCGGTCCAATTCGCGCAGCAAGGGTTGCAGCAATGTGTTGACTGAGTGTTGGTCCAACAACTCACCTACCACCACACCCAAGCGCAAACGGCGGCCTGCAAATGGCTTGCGCACAAATGAATCGCGGCTGCGTGCACCTTCGCCCCACGATGTAAACAAACGACGCTGCATCAGGGCCACATCTGTGGCTGAGTAGGCATCGCTGAACAACGCGCTGATCGCTGCATCAGAAGCAAAGCTGCCATCACCCTTGGCTTCGTTCGCCAACTCGATGTACAGAGCCAAAGCTTTTTCAACATCACCCGCCAAGCTTGCAGCCTCTGCGCGCAAAGCGCGTGCATCTGGCACAGGTGCCAATGCTTCGGCTTGTTGCAGCACACCTTCAGCTTCGCTCATGCGCCAGCACTTCACCAACATATTGGCCAAATTCCAATGTGCGGTTTGGCTGTGTGGGTGAAGCGCCACATTGCGACGGGCCACTGCCACTGCTTCGTTCCAAAAATTGTGGCGATGGCTCACCATCGACAAACGTGTCAATGTGGCTTCTTGTGTCGCTGTCGATGCTGATGTGAGGAATTCCACAGCTTGTGCCTTGTTGCCCAAACGCATGCTGGCATCACCTGCATCCATCAGCACCTCGGCAGCAAAGTTTTGTGGGCCTGTATCTGCTTGTGTCTTGGAAGACTCCAATGCAAACGCAAAGCATGCCAATGACTCTTGTGTGTGACCCAACTCCAACATGCACTGACCCATTTGCCAATGCACTTGGCCCAAGGCCTCATCGCCTACAGTCGTTGCCAGCGCCACGGCCTCGTGATACGACTGGCTTGTAGGCTCGCTCTTGCCTTGCTTAGCCATCACCAACGCCAGGGCCAAATGGGCTTCATAGCGCTCGGGCGCTACCTCTTGGGCTTGCTGGTAGGCAATCACGGCTTGTTCCAGCTCACCCATCTGTTTGCACAAGTCACCAGCCTCTAACCAAGCTTTGTAATTCTTAGGATCTAAACGCAGCGTTTTGGCAAACATCTTTCGTGCTTCTATCAGTTCACCCATATTGGCCAAGCACTGCGCTTTCAACAAATTGGCAGCCACCAACTTAGGCTGCACGCTCAGAGCGCGTTCGCAGGCTTGTAATACCTTTGTGCAGTAGCCTTTTTTGTACTGTGTAGTACTAACTTTGCAAGTTTCGGTTTTATACATGTTGGCTTTTAGTTCTCAATCGAACTGTTAGTTTAAACGATGTAGTAATTTTCGCTCACAATTTTGTTAATTTCATGCGCCTTAATATTTCTTATTGAAAAAAAGCCTGTACTCTTTTGGAGTACAGGCTTTCCCTAGGCCTAATTTAATTAATTAGTATTCACTTAGCTCGTATGGTGCGAATTCAGTGTTGTTTGGTCGATCAACTGCTGGGTTGGATCGGTCACGGCAACCGTTGCACAAGCCTGCTCGTCGTGTGACACGGCCATGTCAGCCTTGGCGGTTTCGGCTGTCACGGTGTCCAAAGTCAAGGTGCCGGGGCTTGTAACTTCCAACTCAACTTCTGTGGAAGTTGGGGTTGTGTCGTCCAAATCGTCGTCGCCCATTCCGATCAAGTCAATCGCCACATCTGAAGCGCTGCGCACTTCGGTGTTTTGACCCATACCTTGCAACGATGCAAACGCTTCAAAGCCCTCGTCCTCAAAAGTGGGCACTGCAGGCGCATCAGCCTCTGCAGCTGCATCGGCTTGAACAACACTTGCGCTGTAATCCATCGCAGCATCGGTCTGGTAGCTCAGCGCAACAGATGACACATTGCTGTGCACTTCAACGCCAGACTTCACTAGCACTTGTGATGCAGTGGTGTCGTTTTGCCAAACAACGTAATCGCTGGTGCCATCGTTCACTGAGCCAGCATGGAACCAAGTGCCGTTGTCTGACGCCAGTTGAACCACATCTGCAGAGTCTTCATCAAGCACCATCTGATGGAAGCGGCTAGTCACATCCAACGCAGCGCTTGCGCCAACATTTGTCCAGACTTTGCCATCCGCACTTGTAGAACCAATGCGAATCAAATTGAAACCAGACATGGCTTGCACATCTGAGCCTGTCAAAGTCAGCGTATGCACGCTGGCTTCAGACACTTTCAAATCAGCGATATCGTCTCCGTAGACGTCTTTGTTGTTGCTGACAGCAGGCGCATCCTTGTCGGTCAACAGCCACACGTCCACCAGCTTGCGTGCTTCACCGCTTGCAGTTTTGAAGCTCGAGACCAAGCCTTGGGAATTGCCATTTTGGATGCCATCAAATGCTTGAGCATGGAGGTCGATGGAAGCAACATTGGCCTCTGCCAATGAGCGCAACTCACCAGAGTCAGTTTGCGCATCGCCGTCAGCATCAAGCCAGATCTGCAGCAAGTCAAAGGCCGCATCTTGTTTGTCAATCGCGCCGTCCTGGTTGCTGTCGAGATTCGACAGTGCCTCAAACCCGTCTTTCGCATTTTGGCCGTTAGCCAATACAGTAGCAGCGCCAAACAACTCTCGGCCGCTGTTGATCTGACCATCGTTGTTAAGGTCAAAGGCCAAGAAGCCGTTGCCACCTTCAATCCAAGCCGTTTGGTCAAGGGTGCCATCGCCGTCGATGTCAAACTTCACACCGTTTTTGACCGTGGTGGTCGCAATGCCTGTGTCGTTCAAGTCGAGTACCAATGGTGTGACACCTGAGGCGCCTTGTGTCAAAGCAAAGCTGGGTGACTCCACTTGTACGACATTGGAACTGTTGAGCACTTTTGCCACAAAGTTGCTTGTGCTGCCTGTTGGCAAGGTGGCTGCAAAAGTCCAACCGGTTCCCGAGACTGTCGCCACACCTTTGTCAACGCCATCTTGGAAGATGTGCACTGTCTCACCTGTGGCTAGCGTACGCGTCAATGTACCTGTCAGGGTTGGCGTTGTGCTGAGTACGGTGTCTCCACTTGCCAACGTGTTCACAGTGGTCGTTGGCACATTGCTGCCATTCACTGTCAAGTTGTCAATGTTCCAGAGGTCCAGCGTACCGCCAGTGATTTGGAAGTACGAAGCCGCGCGCGACAGGGTGCCCGAGTTGAACGTACCGCCATTGGCACTGATCGTTGCCGATGAGATTTGTGTGTTGTTTGCATCGAAGAACGTGATTGTTTTGCTGGTATTTTGCAAATCAGTCCAGTTGAACGACATCGTCGTGAACGTGCCAACTTTCGATGTGAATCGAATCGGTGCGTTCTGGTTGTAGTTCTTGGTGGGGTCTCCAGAAACGGGCCCTTGAATGTTGACAATGTTGATCCGATAAGCACCACCTGTCACGCCGTTTTGGTTAAACGACGGACCAGCTTCAACATACGCTTCACGGTTAGCTGAGTTCGATCCGCTGTAGTTAATCACCTCAGCGCGCCAGTAGTCGGTATTCACTGTTCCGCCACCGCCCGCTGTATTCGTGGCGTGCGTTGCAGCATCTACCGTATCTTTTGCAGTGCCAGGGCCAAACGTGGTCGATGTTGAACTACCGCTAGAGATGCTGACAGAAATGTCGCTCAACTTAGCGCTATCAGTAGGCGCAGTGTCTGTAGCCGGATTACCCGCAGCGTCCACATAGTTGGCCTTGACGCTTTGAATCGCCAAAGCGCTTGGCTTGGTGAATGTCACATCGAACGATTTGTTCGTGATGTCTGTCGCCGTCAGCACATGTGTGATCGGGGTCAGCGCCGTTGTGCCATTAGAAGCCGTCACCACCACCGAGTCACCAGCAACCGCAGTGCTGTTAAACGAGATACGGCTGGTGAACGTTGTAGCGGTGCTGAGCTCTGTTGTGCTGACAAAACCATCGTTGTTGGAGTCGGTGCTGATGCTCACAGCCAAGCCAACATCAGAGTTTTTTGGTGCCGTTTGGTCAACCGTGTAAACCTGCGTATCGGTGATGGCGCCCACATTGCCCGCGACATCAGTAGCAGCCAAACTAGCCTGCACTGTCTTGTTGGTGTTGGCCGCCAAGTCAGCACCACTGACGTTGATGCTGAAGGTGCCGTTAGAGGCCACTTGACCTGTGTAAGTATTACCGTTCACGGTCAAAGTCACCACGTCACCCGTCGTGAATTCACCACGCGCAGTTCCAGTAATGGCCACATTGGCGAGGGCACCTTCAGCCGCGTTGATGACGTTGTCAGCCGTGATCGGATTGAGCGTCAAACTGGCCTTGCCAGTTGCAGGCGCGCTTGGCGAGGTGGTGTCTTCAACAGGCGCTGTGGTGTCAATGGTGACCAGCTGAATATCTGAAGTACCTGGATTGCCTGCAAGATCGCGCACTTGCATGCGAATGGTCGAGGTACTGGTCAATGTGCTGTCAACGTGGCTCACACCGGTGCCGTTCACGCTGCTGGTGATGTCGGTCCAAGTTGTGCCGTTGTCTTTGGAGTAATACAACTGCTCACCTGACGCCAAAGCAGCACTCAAGGTAGCACTGACTGTCAAACCGTTGTTGTCCTTCGTGATGAAGTCGGTGTTGCTTGAGCCGCTGTCCGTGCTGATGGCGGTGATGTTCACCGTGGTTGTTGGCGCAGTGCTGTCAATGGTGATCAACTGGCTATCAGCTTTGCCCACCGAGCTGTTGGCATTACGAACTTGCATGCGCACAGTGGCTGTGCTGGTCAAGGCATTATCTTGATGGATGACGCTGATTCCGCTGACACTGCTGGTGATATCCGTCCAAGTGATGCCGTTGTCTTTGGAGTAGAAAAGCTTCTCTCCCGCGAGCAGCGCATTTCCGAGTGTGGCACTGATGGTCAAGCCGTTGTTGTCGCTGGTGATGAAGTCTGAGCTGCTTGCTCCTGTGTCGTCGGTAATTGCGGTGATATCTACTGCTGTAGGAGGCTGCAATGTAACGACGTTACCGCTGAAGGCGGTTGTGCCACCGTTGTCGCTGGCATCCACAAAGGTGCCCGAGGTCACATCAGCAGTGCCTGTCAAGCCAGAGCTATCGACCAAACGCGCAGTCAGTTTCTCAACTGGCGTGGCTGTTTGCGTTCCAGTGATGTCAATGAAACGAATTTGCGCAGTGGGCGACAAGAACAGAGCAGATGTGTCGGTCAAACCGCCTGCAATATCTGTCCAGCTAAGGCCGTTGTCTGTGGAATATTGATATTTACTACCTCCCGCCACAGTGGCAGAGCTACCAGCAAAATTAATGGCGATGCCTTTGAAAGTTTGGTTGGTGTTGCCATCTGTGAAGCTTGGGCCAAACAGCTCTTGCACTGTGCGGCCTTCGGTCACGGCCATTGTCACTGGCGATGTGCTGCTAGCCAAGTTGTTGAGCGTGACGGTTTCGTCCACAAACAGGGTCGCGCCATTGAGTGTGTAGGCTTTGTATGTGCGGCCCGATACAAAGTTATAGCCGCTACCAAACTTGGTAGTCAGGCTAAACGCGGTTTGCGAGGCGCTTGGTGTCCAAGAACCCAAGTTCAACAAGCTGACGGTATCACCCGCATTGCCGTTGACCACCAGCAATCGTGCCTCATTCACATCTGTGGTGCTTGTGTTGTCGGTAGTACCGGGTAATACAGCAATGGCGCGCCAGTCGAGCTTGAGGGTGTTGTTGGTGGCTGTGGAGGTTGGGCCTGTGATGTCAATGCTGCTGATACCGCTCAACTTGCCCAAGACCGTGGTGTTGGTCAAGTCCAAGCTGGTACCTGTGCCTGCCGTGGTGTTGGTGATGCGCAGGGTGTTGATACCCGTACCACCATAAATCATCATGGAGTTGGCGGCGGAGAGCTGTGCCACGTTGTCGGTGTTGATGATGATCACATCATTGCCACCGCCAGCAGACACCACGTCAGCGCCACCGTTCAAGGTGAATGTCTCGTCTGAATTGTTACCACTGAAGTTATCGGCCGCAGAGCCACCAGCTTGGCTGGTAGTCGCGGAGATCAATTGGCCATTGACATCGTATTTGAGGTCAAACAAGGACGAGCCAGTAGTTGACATGCGGTTGCCGGACGCACCTGCATCAAGGATGTTCCAAGTTTTGACACCTTGGAAAATAAGCTCGCCACTGGGCGTGACCACCAAGTTGACATCGTTGAATGACAACGAGGTTTGGTACACCCACAGGTAGCCACCGTTAGAACCACCACCGTAGTATTCGAAGTTTTCTACGGCTGAGTAGGCGTCGAAATACGATTGCGTCCACTGGGCTGTGCCATCGCTGCTGAACCTTGTCACATATACGCTATTGCTAGACGTGACAACTTTATTACCTGAGCGACCTGTGTAAGTGATGGATTCAGACTTACCGTCAATCCAAGCCACGGCATAGTCGCCGTTGTCAAAGCTCACCACCTTGGGTGACTTGGCTGTGTAGCCTCTGTCGATGGTTTTGACCGTGCCGCTGGTGGTGCCATCGGGATTGAATTTTTGGACGTAAACAGCGTTGACTGATGTGCCAGTGCCGTTGTTGCCCGCCCAAGTTGCGATGTATTGACCTGTGGTGCCAATCGCTTGAATGTCCAAATCAATGTCAGAAGTGGTTGTGCTGGAGGGTGACTCGAGCTTGACCATGCTGCCCGTGGCTGCACCCGCGCTGGTGAACTTCTGTACATAGAAAGAACTGTCGGTGCCATCCGAATCTACGCCTGAGAAGCTGACCACAAACTCACCGTTCGGCAAGGTTGTGATTTTGGGTGAGGTATCTGCTTTGGCTGTGGTGCCCGTGGCTTCGAGTTTGACCAAGGCCGACTCGGTGGTGCCAGCACCATTGAGGGTTTGCACAAAGACGCTGGAGTCACCGTTGCTATCGGTACCGAACCAAGCCGCTGCAACACCCTTGCCAGCTCCCAAAGTCACCAAGATTGGCGCCGCATCAGCAGACGAGGTAGTGGCAGCATCACCGTTCAAACTGCCAGAGATAGAGCTAATGCTACCGTTGGAGCCCACCACTTTGTACTGGATGCTGCTGCCGTTCGACCATGCAATGACATAGCTGCCATCTCCCGCACCCAAGTCTGCAATTGCTGGGTTGTTGGGTGTGTCTGTGATTCGAAGTTGATTGCCGACTTTGGTGCCGAACTTGTCAAACTTTTGCACCAAGATGCCAGGGCGTGAGCCTGAGATTTGCAAGACGGCTGTTACGTAGCTACCGTCTGTACCGAGTGTGGTGACCGCTTGGCCTCTTTGGTTGACCACGTAATAAGGCGCTTGGTTTGTCGATGGCAAGTTCGTGCCATCCAGCGTTGCCGTTTCGCCCAAGGTAGAGCGGCTCAATTCTTTGCCTGTTGCATCTTTCAACACAAAGTAGGTAGTGGGTGTGCCACTGCCCCATTGCGTACCAGAGCCTCCAAAGTAGATGTAGCCACCACCACCAATGTAGGTCTCAATGTAGTTGCCGTTAGTCAGCTTGAAGGTTTCAAGGACTTGCACATAGTCGGTGTTCTTGGCCAGATCACCACTAGGTGTAGTGCCATAGTAGTTGCTAGTGGCGCTGCCTTTACCCAGCAAACCGTTTAGACCTGTGTAGCTGCTGTCTTTCAGTGCAAGCGAGACGTTGCCTTCGGACGTACCAGATGTGGTCACTACTTTTATTTGCCATGTGGTGTTGTTGACTTTGGTCAGAGTGCCGGCAACCAAGCTGCCACCAGTCGCCACAAAGTCAGCCTCCGTGAGGGTAGCGGCATTGACAGCTTTGTCAAAACTCACGTTGTAGGTGATGGTTTGGCCATTGCCAATTTGGCCAGTAGCTGTGCTGGTGATGGTGGACTTAGGTCCTGTTGCTGTAACAAATGGGTCCGCCACTGTCACGGGATCTGCGACTGGTGCAACGTTCGGTGAGGCTACGCTGATGTCAAAAATATCACTGACGCTCAAGCTGCCATCGCTGGCTGTGACCTTAACGCTCACCGTACCTGTGCCTGCAGGTGGCGTGCCGCTTACCGTCCGTGTGGTGCCGTTGAAGCTAAACCAGCTTGGCTGTGTGGTCAAGGCGTTGCCATTGGCGTCAACCACCACTGCTGTGTAGGTCAGGCTGTCGCCCTCCACATCACTGAAGGTGTTGGCTGGAATGACATAGCTCAGTGCCACGCTTTCATTGGCTGTGGTGTCTGCAATGGCGTTGGCCACCGTTGGGGCGTCGTTGGCACCCGCAACTGACACAGTGATGGTCGCGGTGCTGGTGAGACCAACTGCGTCACGCAGGGTGTAGGTAAACACATCGCTCAGTGCTGTACTGGTGGCTTTCAGCGCTTGCACGGTGGTGTTGGTGTTGTCAACGGTGTAGACGTAGCTGCCGTCTGCACCTATTTTCAAAGTGCCAAAGCTGCCCGTGATACTGGTGCCGTCAGCGCTGGTGGTGCTGGCCGCCACAGCGGTACCTGCGCCTGCTGCGGTGCCGGCTTTGATGTCTTTGATGGTGCGGGTATCACTTGTGTCTACATCGCTGTCGTTATCAATGACGTTGCCTGCGGGGTTGGTGCCAGCTGTGCCATTGGCAGTGCCGCCTGCTTCTTTGGCGCTGGCGGTGTCGTTGGTGGCGACTGGAGCATCGTTGGCTGCATTGATAGTGAGGCTGACGGTATTGGTTGCTGTCAGTTCGCCACCTGTGCCGGTGTTCCCACCATCTTTGGTGGTCATGGTCAGGGTGTCGCTGCCGTTGTAGTCGGCGGCAGGGGCGTAGGTGACGCCATTGGTAGCTGCCAAGGCCGTGTTGATGTCGGCCAATTTACCCACCAGTTTGACGCTGCCTGTGCCGTTGCCAGTCAAGGTCACGCCTGTTGATGCAGCCACAGTCACTGTGCCGTGATCCACGGCCAAGGTGACGCTGAAGTCGCCACCGGTGTTGGCAGTGGTAATGTCGATGTCGGCAATTTGCAGGCTGGTAATGACGCGTGTGCCGTCTTCCGCAATGCCAGTTTGTGCGCTTGGCACAGTGTTGGTGGGTGCGTCGTTGACTGCATCAACCGTAATACCCAGTTTGCCGAGTACGGCTGCATAGGAGGTGCTGCCGCCGTTGGTGCCGGCGGTGTTGCTAGCGCCTACGTCAACTTTGGTGCCCACGGTGGCGCTATTGGTTTGGTCCCATGCGCGGTACCACAAGGCGTTGTCAACGCTGCCGTTGAAGTTGGCCGCTGGCTTGAGGTAGACGCGGCTGTTGCCGTCCAACAGCAATGCGTTGCTGGTGGTCAGGCTGCTGGCGGTTTGCCAAGTAGCGCCGCTGTCGGTGCTGTAGTAGAGCGTGAAACTGCCGTGCACGCCAGTGATGGCCATGCCCAAGCTGTTGCTTTCTGCGTCGGTCACTGCGCCCAAGAGGGTGCTAACTTTTTGGCCTGCTGTGGCTGTGGTGGGTGCGGCTGCGTCTTCAGCAATAGCGGTCAGGTTGACGGCTGTGTTGACGTCCACCACAGGTGCATCGTTCACAGGCGTGACGTTGATGGTGCTGGTGCGCGTGGTGCTCAGGTTGTTCGCACTTTGTCCATCGTTAACTTGCCATGTGAGGGTACGCGTGGTGTTGGTGGGGTTGTCGCTGGTGCTGCTGAAGGTCACGCTTTGCAACGCAGTTTGGTACTGCGCCACGGTGGCAGCGCCCGTCAGGGTGAGCTTGCCTGTGCTAGCCACGTAGCTGCCGCTGATGCCGTTGGCGGCCGTGAAGCCCAGCACATCACCGGTGGTGAGGCCGCTGGTGATTTGCACGGTGGCGCCTGTCATGTCGGCGGTGTCAGCATCACTGAGGGTGATGGTGTCGTTGGCCGCAATAGCCGCTGCGTTTTCGGTGTAGCTGCGAGCGGTGCTGCTTGGGGTCACCACAGGCGCATCGTTGACTGAAGTGACCGTGATGTTGAGGGTATCGCTGTCAGTTTTGGCGTCGCCCAATGAGCCGTCATTGGTGCTCATGGTGAAGTGCGCTGTGCCATTGAAGTTGGCTGCAGGCACGTATTGCACGGTGCCGCCCAAAGTGCTGTTGATGGCAGCTTTGGTGCCTGTGAGCGTGACGCTGGTGGTGCCGCTGCCTGCGATGGTCGCAGTGCCGCCGCTGACGTTGAGCACGCCGTTGTCCACGCCCAAAGTGACGGTGTAGCTGTCGCCATTGTTAGAAGCGTCGCTGATGCTCAGGCCGGTGATGGCCACTGCTGTGTCTTCGTTGGTGCTGAGCGATGTGGGCAAGCTGTCGACGGGTGCGTCGTTGGCGCCGACGATTTGCACAATGCGGTCTTGCGCGTTGGCGATGGCGGTGCCACCTGCCGCTGCAAACACGGCCACTTTGACGGTGTAGTTGCCAGTTGCCAAAGTGTTGGACTGGTTGTTGAGCGTCCAATGGCCCGCGCCGTCTTGTGTCGCCGTAATACCGTCGATCACTTTGACGCCACTGCTGTTGAGTACGGTGACTTTCACCACATCATCCGCTGCCAAGCCAGCCACACTGCCTGTGAAGCTGAGGGTTTGGTCGGTGGTGATCAAGTCGGTGGCGCTGCTGCCGGTGTCAGTGCTGATGCCGGTGAAGCTAACGAACTTGTTGCTGGTGGACACGTTGATGTCGACCAAGAGGTCAATCTTCAATGCGGCGTTAGACCAACGTGTGTAGGTACGGCCATCGCTGACAGCGGCGTTGCCGTTGGCAGGGTCGGTGGCAAATGGCAAGTCGGTAGCGCCTTGGACCCAGCCTGATGTATCAAAGCCGTCGCCTGGAGACAAGATGAGCTGATCACCTGTGTTGCCACGGATGACGAGCTGGTAGTTGCCCAACACGTTGACGTTGGTGAGCCAGCCGGCTGTCGCCATCGAAGCCAACGAGGTGGCGTTGGCCACCAATACTTGGGTGCCTGTGTCGCTGGCCATGTCGATGATTTCGAAGCCTTGCAACTTGGTGTTGGTGTACTCGGTGGTGAGGTCGTTGAGGTTGAGCGTGGTGCCTGCGCCGTTGATGCGCAAGGTATCCACACCTGCACCTGCATGGACCCACTTAGCACCGGGCGTCGCGTCCACCAAGTAGTTAGAAATGGTGGCGGCATCAAGCACAAAGATCTCGCTGCCTGTGTTGCCAACAAATGCCTTGGCAGAGCTGGTGGTCGGCAGTGTGACAGTGCCGCCAACAGCTGCCACCGTCACGCTGGTGGTCGAGGTTGTAGGCAAGGCTTCAACCACGAGGTCTCTGCTAGTCACAGCGGACACGTTACCGGCCACATCAGTGGTGCGGAACTGGTAGGTGTGCGTGCCCACAGTTTGCACGCCAGAAAGGTAGAAGTTGATCAGGTTGCCGTTGAGCGTGCCTGCCATCCATGTGGTGCCACCGTCAATGCTGATTTCAGCTTTGCTGAGCGTTTCGCCTGTGCTGACAGTACCAAAGATGGTTTGGCCTTTGCTTGCGCCGTCGCTGAACACAGTCCAGTCGGTGTTGCTTGCGCCCACAGAGCTGACGGTATCTTTGTTGATGAACTGTGCAGAGACGTTTTCGCTGTTGGCGGTGTCCACAGTCAGCCCGCGTGACGCGCTCTTGACAGTGTTGCCAGCCAAGTCAAGCACATCGGCTTTGACGGTGTAGGTGCCGGCAGCCAAAGTGTTGGTGTGGTTATCGAGTGTCCAGTTGCCTGAGCCGTCAACGGTGACCACTTGCGATGCGGCCAAGCTGCCATCGGCTTTGACGATCTGCACGCGCAATCGGTCACCCGCTTGTGCGCCGGTGTTGCTAAAGCCAACCGCCGTGCCTTTGATGACCAAGGTCTGGTCGTTGGTGATGAAGTCGGTCGCGCTTGCGCCCGTGTCGTTGGACGAGTTGGTGGCGTCGACGATGCTGGTGATGGCCAGCGTAAGGGTGCTACCTGCGTTGGTGTCGTCAGCGGTACCGTTGTTGGGGTTTTTGGTAGTGCTGGTGTCGATGACCAAAGCTTGCGTGTTGCCTGCTTTGACGATGTTGCCTGCCACGTCGACGATGTCGGCGTGGAGGTTGTATTTGCCATCAGCCAAAGTGTTGCCAGTGCGGTCCCATGTCCATGCGCCAGTGGTGCTGTCGGGCAACACATAGCTTTCAGCGAGGACGGTGGTGCCGGCTTCGTTGAGCAACTGCACGCGCACGCGGTCACCGGTGGAACCACCGGTGCTGCTGAAGTTGGCTGTGGTGCCTTTGATGACCAAGGTGTTGTCGTTGGTCACAAAGTCGTTGGCCAAGGTGCCGCTGTCTTTAGAACCGGTTGCAACTGTGGTGGTGCTGCTGCCATCGTCAATGCTGGTGACAGACACGCTGACGGTGCTGCCGTTGTTGCCATCGGTGGTGGGGCTGTTGCCGGGGTTGACGCTGCTGCTGGTGTCAATGACCAAGGCTTGGCTGTTACCCGCTTTGACGGTGTTGCCTGCCGCGTCCACGATGCTGGCTTTGATGAGGTAGCTGCCGTCTGCTTGTGCAGAGGCGGTACGGTCCCAGCTCCATGTGCCATCGCTGGCTGGCAAGAGGAAGGTCTCGGCCAGCACGGTGGTGCCCGCTGCATTGAGCAACTGCACATGCACACGGTCGCCGTTGGCCAAGCCAGTGCTGCTGAAGTTGGCCGTGGCGCCCTTGATGACCAAGGTGTTGTCGTTGGTCACAAAGTCGTTGCTGAGTGCGCCTGTGTCGTTAGAGCCCGCGCTGTTGCTGTTGCCCACAATGCCGTCGTCAATCGAGGTGACGCTGACGGTGACGGTGCTGCCGCTGTTAGGGTCGGTGGCTGGGTTGACGGGGTTGGCTGGGTCGACCGGCTTGGTGGGGTCGACGTTGTTGGTGCCACTGTTGTCGACGATGACGATTTGCGTGTCAGCGCCTGCACCCGTGACGGTGTTGCCTGCCGCGTCCACGATGGTGGCGCGCACTTCGTATTGGCCATCGGCCTGAGTGGTCTCGTAAGCCCATGTCCACGTACCTGCACCACCGGTGGTGAGTGTCGGAACGACGAAGGTCGAAGCCACGGTTGCACCCGACTTGTCAACCAACACGAGTTTGACAGCATCACCATTGGCGGTGAAGCCGCTCACGGTACCGCTGTAAGTGAGGGTCTTGTCGGTGGTGATGAAGTCGTTGCTGCTGGTGCCGCTGTCGGTAGACATAGCCGTGATAACCACGCTGGCCGTGCCGTTGGGGTCGGTGGCAGGGTTGACAGGGTTGGCAGGATCCACGGGTTTGGTGGGGTCGACGTTGTTGTTGCCGCTGTTGTCAACGATGACGATTTGCGCATCGGTACCTGCACCGGTCATGGTGTTGCCTGCGGCGTCCACGATGGTGGCGCGCAGCTCGTATTGACCATCAGCTTGGCTGGTTTCGTAAGCCCATGACCATGTGCCTGCACCACCGGTGGTGAGTGTGGGAACGACAAACGTCGAAGCAACCGTTGTGCCTGACTTGTCCACCAACACGAGTTTGACCGCTGCACCGTTGGCGGTGAAGCTGCCAACCGTACCGCTATAAGTGAGAGTGCGGTCGCTGGTAATGAAGTCGCTGGTGCTGACGCCGCTGTCAGTGCTCATCGCCGTGATAGACACGGTGGCGCTGCTGTTGGGGTCAGTCTGGTTGTCAGGCTGTGTGGTGTCACCACGGGTGTCGATGGTGATGAGTTGTGTATCAGCTGTACCGGCGTTGCCTGCGGCGTCTTGCACACGCATCTTGATCGTGGCAGTGCTGGTGAGTGTGCTGTCTGCATGGCTCACGGCTGTGCCGCTGACGCTGGCCGTGATGTCGGTCCAAGTGCTGCCGTTGTCTTTGGAGTAGAACAACTTCTCACCGCTGACCAAGCTCGCGCTGAGCGTGGCGCTGATGGTCAAACCATTGTTGTCGTTGGTGATGAAGTCGCTGCCACTCACACCACTGTCCGCGGTGATGCCCGTGATATCGACGGTCGTGGTCGGTGCGGTGGTGTCCAAGGTGTAAAGCTTGGTGGTGCTGATGGTGCCCACGTTGCCTGCCTTGTCGTGTGCAGCCACGCTGGCGGCAACCGTCTTGTCGCTGTCGGCGAGCAAGTCAGAGCCGGGCACGTTGATGCTGAACACGCCTTGGGCATTGACCGTACCGGTGAAGGTTTTGTTGTTCACGGTCAAGGTGACGGTGTCGCCCGATGTGAAGTCACCGCGCACGGTACCCGTGACAGGCACGTTAGCTTGTGCGCCTTCGCTGGAGTTGATGACGTTATCCGTGGTCACGCTGTCCAACACGATGCTGGCTTTGCCTGCAGGTGGGTTCAGTGGATCTTCTGGGTTGACCACAGGAGACGGGCCTGTGGTGTCGATGGTGATGAGCTGGCTGTCGGGTGTACCGGCATTGCCTGCGGCATCATGCACGCGCATTTGTACCGTGGCGGTAGCCGTGAGTGTGCCATCGACGTGGCTCACGGCGGTGCCGTTCACACTGGTGGTGATGTCAGTCCAAGTGACGCCGTTGTCTTTGGAGTAGAACAACTTCTCGCCGTTGCCCAACGCTGCGCTGAGCGTGGCAGAAATGGTGAGGCCGTTGTCATCGCTGGTGATGAAGTCAGAGCTGCTGACGCCGCTGTCCACGCTGATGGCGGTGATATCGACAGTCGTGGTTGGTGCAGTCGTGTCGGTGGTGTAGCCCTTGGTAGTGCTGATGGTGCCGACGTTGCCTGCTTTGTCCTTTGCTGCCACGTTGGCGTCGATGGTTTTGTCGCTGTCTGCGAGCAAGTCTGCGCCTGCCACGTTGATGCTGAACGCACCTTGGGCGTTGACCGTACCGGTGAAGGTTTTGCTATTCACGGTCAAGGTGACGGTGTCGCCCGATGTGAAGTCACCGCGCACGGTGCCCGTGACTGGCACGTTGGCTTGTGCGCCTTCTGCTGAGTTAATGATGTTGTCCGTGGTGACGCTGTCCAACACGATGCTGGCTTTGCCCGCAGGTGGGTTCAGTGGGTCTTCTGGGTTGACCACAGGAGACGGGCCTGTGGTGTCGATCGTGATGAGTTGGGTATCGGCTGCACCTGCGTTGCCTGCGGCATCTTGCACGCGCATCTTGACGGTGCTGGTAGCAGTGAGGCTGCTGTCGGCATGGCTCACGACAGTGCCGCTGACGCTGGCCGTGATGTCTGTCCAAGTCACGCCATCGTCTTTGGAGTAGAACAACTTCTCGCCGCTGACCAAGGCCGTGCTGAGCGTGGCAGAAATGGTGAGGCCGTTGTTGTCGCTGGTGATGAAGTCAGAGCCGCTCACGCCGGTGTCGTTTGTGATGGCCGTGATGTCCACGGTCGTCGTTGGCGCGGTTGTGTCGGTGGTGTAGCCCTTGGTAGTGCTGATGGTGCCGACGTTGCCTGCTTTGTCCTTTGCGGCCACGCTGGCGTCGATGGTTTTGTCGCTGTCTGCGAGCAAGTCTGCGCCTGCCACGTTGATGCTGAACGCACCTTGGGCGTTGACGCTACCCGTGAAAGTTTTGTTGTTCACGGTGAGCGTGACCACATCGCCCGAAGTAAAGTCACCGCGCACGGTGCCGGTGACGGGCACGTTGGCTTGCGCGCCTTCTGTTTCGTTGACGATGTTGTCGGCCGTGACGGCGTCCAGCGTGATGCTGGCTTTGCCTGTTGGCGGGTTCAGCGGATCTTCTGGGTTAACCACTGGTGCGGGGGCTGTGGTGTCAATCGTGATGAGCTGTGTATCGGCTGCACCGGCATTGCCTGCGCTGTCTTGCACGCGCATCTTGACGGTGCTGGTAGCAGTGAGTGCACTGTCGACGTGGCTCACGGCTGTGCCGTTCACGCTGCCTGTGATGTCGGTCCAAGTCACGCCATCGTCTTTGGAGTAGAACAACTTCTCACCTGTGACCAAGGCTGTGCTGAGCGTGGCAGAAACGGTCAAGCCATTGTTGTCGCTGGTGATGTAATCAGAGCCGCTCACACCGGTGTCGTTGGTGATGGCCGTGATGTCCACAGTCGTTGTAGGTGCTGTCGTGTCGGTGGTGTAGCCCTTGGTAGTGCTGATGGTGCCCACGTTGCCCGCTTTATCGTGGGCAGCAACGCTGGCAGCGATGGTCTTGTCGCCATCGGCCAACAAGTCGGCGCCTGGCACGTTGATGCTGAAGCTGCCGTTGGTAGCCACTTCACCCGTGAAGGTTTTGCTGTTGATGGTGAGGGTGACCACATCGCCTGATGTGAAATCGCCTCGCACTGTGCCTGTCACAGGCACGTTCACTTGCGCGCCTTCTGCTGCGTTGACGATGTTATCGGCAGTCACACTGTCCAACACGATGCTGGCTTTGCCTGCAGGTGGGTTCAGTGGGTCTTCTGGGTTGACCACAGGTGACGGACCTGTGGTGTCGATGGTGATGAGTTGGCTGTCAGCTGCGCCGGCGTTGCCTGCTGCATCTTGCACACGCATTTGCACGGTAGTGGTGCTCGTGAGGGCGCTGTCTGCGAAGCTGACGGTGGTGCCACTGACGCTGGCCGTGATGTCGATCCAGTTGGTGCCGCCATCCTTCGAGTAGAACAAACGCTCACCCGTGGTCAATGCCACGCTGAGGGTGGCGCTGACAGTGAGGCCGTTGTTATCGCTGGTGATGAAATCGTTAGCGCCCACACCGGTGTCGTTGGTGATGGCGGTGATGTCCACCGTCGTCGTCGGTGCTGTGGTGTCAGTGGTGTAGCCCTTGCTCGCGCTGATGAGGCCTAAGTTACCGGCCTTGTCATGTGCAGCCAAGCTAGCAGCAATGCTCTTATCGCTATCAGCAAGCAGGTCGGCACCTGCCACGTTGATGCTGAACGTGCCGTTGGCAGCGACTTCACCTGAGAAAGTCTTGTTGTTGATAGTCAGGGTCACCACATCGCCAGCCGTGAAGTCACCACGAGCTGTACCCGTGACAGCCACATTGCTTGCGCCCTCTGCTGCGTTGACGATGTTGTCAGCGGTCACTGCGTCCAAGGTCAAGCTGGCCTTGCCTGCAGGTGGGTTCAGTGGGTCTTCTGGGTTGACCACTGGTGCGGGGGCTGTGGTGTCGATCGTGATGAGTTGCGTGTCGGCGGCACCGGCGTTGCCAGCGGCGTCTTGC
>JACCDV010720498.1_pt1 | contig 23607 bp, 28 predicted proteins | sample 7446131 | NCBI WGS metagenome assembly JACCDV01 (sample SAMN15323448, study PRJNA562643) | freshwater metagenome | isolation source: river surface water | place: USA:Blue River Watershed | collected 2017-08-17
ATGATGTAGCAAATATAAATTAATTTTTATTAGAATGATACGAGATACAATATATAATGATCTCAAGGAGCAGGGACTGCTGCTCTCTTCAGGAGCTGTCCTTCAACTCCCCCCCATCAGGCCTCCTCCTGCCGGCATTCTCCGCCAAGTTGGTGGCATCTTCGCATCCTAATTCAGTATTGGAGAGGGGCCATTTAGAGTGATTACCCTCCCCGTCCTCAACTCAGCAGTGCTCATCGCTCGAGCCAACACTCTAATATGCTATAAATTTGAGTTGAACAAGTAAACGGCAGCTCCCATCTTCGCCCCACCCAAAATCGAAAATCTTTCTTTTGTCATCACCGCCCTCCACATTTGCGACAGTCGCTTCCTCAACGACCGGGGAGAAGTCCCCTTTATCGTTGAGGGAGAGGACAGGATCGTGCTTTTCTATGTGGACCTGAAAGAGTTCAAACTTATATAAAAAAATTCCATCTCGTACTCCAAACTCTTCAGCATCCGCTTCCTATGCGAGAAAGAAGTCCTCTTGCTCACCCGAGAACTGGAAATTCATCACTATACTATCCAAAACAGCAAGCTCAAAATGAAGAATAATAAAATCAGCGCAGACTTCCCTTAAATCTCCAAGGACCAATACGTCCATCACTGCAGGATTGTTGGCAATATTGACGAAGAACAGGATTCCACCGTCGCTCTCTTCTATCTCATCAAAAAACGCAAGGAAAAGAATTTCTAAGTGTTGAAGGTGAAGGAGTATCTACGGTCTTTTGAAGGCAAGATTGAAGCCATTAATGAAGACTACACAGTAATGATGAACTTGCACTCAAGTGTATTGCCGTAAAACTTTTAAGTTTGGTGGTCTGATGGCTTTTATTGCATAGAAACCAAGCACTAAATCCTAATCCTGAAGAAAAAATTCAAAAAATATTTATTTATAGATAACATCATGTAGAAGATACACGACCACAACCTTCGATACAATCAGGGAGCCATTATTTCTTCATACGGTAAGAATGCAATGTAGCTGAGTGTGATCCAATTTGGAGATCCTAAATGCTACAGCAAGATCTTAGATACAATTTAGATTGACCCCTAGCTCCTTGATGGATTTAGGATGCTTTGGCCCTTTAAGAACTAGAAATAGACTTGCCTTATGTTCATGTTCGAGAAGGAGAAGAAGCTCGTGTTCCACAACGTGATAAAGATGGAGCCGATGAAGAAGATGCTGGACGAGGTAAAGAAGTGCGACAAAAGCAAAATATCAGTCATCCAATAAATTGCAGTCAACCTTGGAATCAACAAAAAAGACTTCTACCTTACCCTCTGGCAGTCTTCCAAAAGGGAAATACCTGATATCTATCAGTTTCTCCTCCCTTGTGGAGATGTCAGCTCCATCAAAAAAGAAATCAGACTAACCATGAGGCGTAAGAAAATAGTAGTCACTGACTTCCTTAAAATATTGGAAAAAATTACACTCATCATCCGTCATGAACTAAAGACAAATCTTTCTCAACAAATGCTAAAAGAGTATATTAAAAATGACTTCCTATTGCGTAAGATAAAGCTAAAGGATAAGAACAAAAGACTTGATCACCGCGATCTTGATAAGGTTTATAACAGCAGCCTCATAGACATGTTCGTATAGATCATTAAAAATGAACTCTACCCTTAAAAGAAAGAGGTTGATCCCTTGCATGCTATGGTTGATGAGCCTGAGAAGGAAGTCATGAAACTCAGCCATGTTTTCCAATAGTTTAGGATAGTGATTCTTGAAAACTATAAGAAATTTATTGTGGACTTACTTTCCAACTTTAGTTCTTAGCAAATAGTGAATGTGATGAGGAATTTCGACTATCTTCTCCCAATCTACCCATTCGAAATAAACATCTTCATGCATGAGAGTGAATACAAGACGGAAGTTGAGCTCAACCTGTAGATGGAAAGATACAACAACACTGGAGTAAAGCAGAATCTATGGTTCATGCATATGACTTCCATTGAGTTCAATCGGGAGCTTAGTAAAGAGCGCATTGAGCGATAACTGCATGAGTATTATCCAACGAGCAAGATCACGGACGCCATCAATACTTTGGTCAACTCCAACTATGCCACATAGAAATTACGTAAGCACGGGTTAATAAGTGGAACAATCGAGGAGTATAAGAATAAACTAAAAGACTTGCATAACATAAAGTTGTTCATGAAGGTGTGCTAGTATGCAAACTAGACCAATCCTTACTCAGATGAAGACCTCTCTTCAGAATTAGTTGATACATTCTCTAAAAACAACCACCTCAATAAAGAGCCCTATGAGACAGTCAAATTGTATGCATCCATGCACAAATTCATGCTAAAAAATGATTTTTGCTAAAAGAAAACCAATTAAAGAGGGAGCTTCACCACTTAAGAACTACTCCAATTCACTTCTGAGGATTTAGTGGCCTTGTTCTTCCTTTAGAACAGGCAACGCAAAGAATTTATCTTCAATGACTTTAGAAACCTATATGTGAGCCTGTATTCAAGCAGTCAACAGTTCAACTCCGTGATATAAAAGTTTATAAACAGTGAGAACTGTTCTCGCATATAGCTCGAAATATTCATCAAAGAAATATTAAACCAAGATCTCCAATTCCAAATAGACAACCAGGCACTCATCGAGCTTCTCATTGACGGATTCTGCAAGAAACTATAGATCAGGGAGGACACTGACACTAAGCACTTCATCGAGCTCATGGAGGAAATAGAGCTCAATAAGGACTTGGGCATGAAAATCAACAAGATCATGCAGGTTCGGAAGTGTTTGGGCATCCTCAACGTGTTCGAGTGCTAAAAGTTTACTTACTATCGGATTTTAGCAGAGCAAAAGGACAACATGATCTTCAAAATACTGCTGGACCGCTACTTCAACCAGCAGATCAAGCGCGATTCAGTGAGGATTGAAGACGAAGAAATTTATCTGGATGTGAGGAACATGCTCACTGTCCTCATCTACATTCTCGAAACCATCTACTACGATGTCTCATTGAGGGAACTCCTTCTCACCTACGGAGAAGTGCTCATCGAGTGGAAGCAGTTCGACATCATCAAGTTAATACTTTACGGGGAAGATGTGCTCTAAAAGCTCTCCATTGATAAGATTTCCTACGTCAACTAGCTTGTTCGCAATGCCCTGCATGCCATTTACACTGACCAGACCATTGAGTTCGACTAAGAAGTGAAGAACCAAATCGAAGATATACTCGATATCCTTCAATAAAGCAACCATGCCCTCAAAAGCCAAGAATATGCCAAGCTAAAACTAGTCGAGATCTTCGAAAAGTGGGAAGTGTTGGTCCACCCCTTTGACATCTATACAGTCTGTGAGGATTGGAACTGGAGAGGGTAATACGTTGAGAACGGCAAAAAGATTTTGCTGCATGGGAATGGACGCTAGGATTTCATTACCAGCTTATTCGATGTATACCTCGAAAAGCTTACCTTCGAAACTCTAGAACAAATCTACACCTATCTGTAGTTGACTGATAGCAGCCAGACGGAGATGAGAGAGGTGCAGCTCAACAACTCAGAGTATGTAAAGCTTATCCTTACTTTTGCGCAAAGATTGCTTAAGGCACAAAGATACTCCGAAATCATTGAGATATTCGCCTTTGTCAAGAAAATAAGTGAAACCACGATTGAGTATGAACTACTGACTTAGTCGTTCCTCAAGCAAGTGTGCCTTCTCTACCCAGATAGCAGCCAACTATCGTAGGGTAAGGAACTCATTGAGTACTTCGCGCAAAATCTATTTGATGACCAGGTTTTGCAATTACTGTTCCAGTCTAACTTCTAACTGGGGCATTTTAATCATGAGAGTGACAGGGAAAGCTTTATTGTGGTCGATGCAACTCATTGCTTCCGCAAGCATCGAGTAGAGATCTCCCTTGACACTCTGTGGGGCATCGTTGAGAATGAGATAAAGGATAGGTAGGCGTCGAAGAAAGCATTCAGGCCAAATAATGAGTAATTTTACTACTGCTACTATTTCTTGCTGATGGCTTTCAGGAACCCAACGAGTGGCCTGCGAAAGCTTGACAGAATATCATACAACTTGGAAATACTGACCAACCTCATGTTCCGATTGGAGCAAGCAATCGACAGCAACAATTCGCTTTGGGCCATCAACTGCTTCCATCTCTTCAAGAGCTTCCTCAAGGGCTTGCTCTTAATAGGAGTAGTGCGCGTCAAGGAAGCCAATTAGAGCATGAAGAATATTAAGGCTGACTTCAAACAGCAAGAAGAAAACATCGAAGTGATCAAGAATGTGTTGAAGGAGGACAAAGCCAAAAACAAAGATCTCTTGGATAACATCCAAAGGCTTGAAATCTATATAAACGCAACCAAGGCAACAAAGAAGAATGAGAAGGAGCTACGGTTCTAGAAGAACAAACAGCAGGAGCTAGATTCAAAGCCAAAATAGGTATAACCCGAGGCGCAGCCATAAATCCTCATCAACGATGCAACTATGAACCTAAAAACTATGAGATAGATGAAGTACTAATTTACCCAAAACTCCAACCTCACCGTCGATTATATCTCTGAAAAGGAAGCCCTCTAAGCTATTTATGCAAGGATATTTTAAGAAAAACAGCGGGCTCGAGCTAGACAGAGAAGAGAAGTAGGACATGGCAACAATTTATTCCTTACTGGTCTCGGGGTCACTCATCAGCGAGAGGGAGCCACTAAGTAGATTGTTGACAAAATCATGAATGATGACTTGGAAGGCCTTGGAAACATTAACAAATAAGAAGTACTAAGCGCCATTCGTTCAATTTATGAATCGGATAAAAAGAATTTCCACTAAGTCGTTAACCTTCTTGACTCACTTCGGATAGGGGATCGTAAGAAATTAGATATAGGGCGGCTTTGCAAGATTTATCAAGGTGATATTCCCACATAAGACTTAAGACATATCTTCCCTTTTACCTTTTTCTTGGAAAGTTAAACCTACAATGAGGAAGAAGTGGCAGCTTATGCCTATGCAGGAATATCTAAGGTCATTCAAAATCTATTGGTTAGCAAGGACAACGAGTACCTGAGAAGTATAGCCATCCTTATGGGGTCTATCCTTTAAAGCAATGCCTTCATCGATCAAGTCTATATTGATACATTGATTTCAATCGGGTAGAGATACAGTTTCAACCAATAGACCATTATCCGTGTGAGAGTCATAATGGAAGTATTGAGCCAAAATTCACCACACGTCGTCAAATAGAACATTGATAAAATAATCCATGCTTTTCGGGACAATAGTGAGCTAAAGGCGATCATGAAACATGAACTGTAGAGTTTAATAAAGCAGCACTTCCCTAAGGAAGCCGTTTTGTTGTAGAAAATCCGCAGCATTTGATGTTTATTTGCATGAATTATATTTATGGTTGTGGTGATGGGAATAATTCAAATAACCTTCTACTGGCTATCATAATATCAATGTCATCCTAATACAAGAAGACAACTCTAAACACCAACTACACCAGCCAAAGGGTCGCCAACTCCAACCTTGCCTCGCAGGAAGGGCACTATGAAGTCAATACAAGCGGGAGCGGGCGGTACCAACCTTCTTACTCAGATAGAATTCAAGGGCTTATATGGTCCCTACCACCAGCATCAAAATGGCCTCCTCCAAAATCATCGGAGAACAACACTACGAGTCAGGCCAAGGTGATTCGCGCTACACTATTTCTCAAAGACGCACGTACATAGAGGTTAAATGAAGAATCGGACAATAAGGACATTCCCAGTCCCGTCACAACATAGAGTGGGAAGGGTAGAACAAAGTAGTGGTAACTGGAGAGACTGATTTCAGCAACCTGAGACACGCAAAAGATCTCCTGCTAAGCCTGCTCAACTAGTTTAACGGTAAAAGCAAGGTGGTGTTCGAGGGAGACTACAAGTAAGATTTCAGCAAGCGGCTTCTGCTCCTGGAGCACTAGCTCGACGGCACCATGCGAAGAGTGCTCAACGTCAGCCAGTCTGACCCATCTGGAAGTAAACGCTCACTGGATTATACGAAACTTTTGAATTAAAAAGAAAATGCGCTCACTGATCGGGACAGGAAAATCACCAACTATGAGGAAAGGCTCAGATTGGCTGAGGAAAAGATTCTCTCCCTCGAGCTTTAAATACAAGGCCTCAACCAAACCATCGGGCAGAGGAACTCGCAAATACAGGAGCTGAGAAGGCAGCTGGAGATAAAATCAACAGCCATTGATAAAATTAGAGGGCAACCAAGCTTCGCCAACTCACAAGAACTCAGGTAGATCCTGAAGAATGTGAGGTTATAAGAAGAGGGAGGAGCCCAGAATATGTCAATAAAAAACCATATTTCACAGCTTTAGAGATAGCTCAACAAAATAAAAAGCAGGGAGACATCTCTTCAGGAACTTGAATCAGGCATTTAGAGCTGGATCTTGGGGCTTCCTAACCAAAGCACCCTAAGAACCAAATTATCAACAGGCTAGCTTAGACTCAGAGAGGACTAAAGATGTAGAATCCTTGAAAACAAGCTAGGTGTTGCAGCAGATCTCTACAAGCAACAAGTCGAAAAATTGCAAAGGGAAAATCCAGGATTGAGGATAGGCTTTGAAAACCAAATTTTGGATACATTGAAAGGGTCAAATATAAAAGTTAATATCAGCAACGGATTCGTGTAGATAGAGAAAGAGGTTAAGGTGACTAAGGAAATCCCTGTGCAGGACTCAAGGACCAAGTACCTCATCAGCTCATTGGCTGCCTATGTTAGAAAGATCCAAGAGAGGTACCCTAAGCTGCGTGGATAGATGGATGTTAAGCTTCAGGAAATGATGGCAACCTAAATGACTGAAATCATTGAAAGTGACTCTCTTGATAGGATTGTTGACATTGTTAGGTATGTTCCTCAAATGGTCAAAGTCGAAAATGTCTACGCTTACAGCTCAGAGAAAAACAGAAAGACTGAGTTCCATCTAAGGGTATTAATCAAAGCCCTCCTCGAGGAAATGGAGAAGGTGAAGAGGGAAAAAGGAGTGGTGTTTGAAATAGATGAGGGAGTTATTGGGATGATCAGAACCGAAATTATGGATATCATTGATGTGGATGATATTCTTAAGGTGTATAGGGCTGTCCCCAGAATAGTATAAGTGCCCAAATACATTGAAAAAGTTGTTGACAATATCGTTAGAGTACCATAGAAATATAACTTGAACCAATACCAGTCTGAGGCAGTAGCTCTTCAAAAACCATTTATGGCAGTAGATGAGAAAGCCTTAATCGTGCAGTCCCATCAGCCTATTCCTCTGTACAATGAGAAGCCTGTGGAGATGATTTCGCATACCGAGAAGGTTGTGTCGCATCCCTAGCTCAATGAAAGAGTAGCCATCGAGGTGCGAGAGAAGACTAAACTGAAGCCTGAGGAAATGCTGGTGGAGAAGATCGTGTAGGTCGAGAAACCAGTGATGGTTGAAGTGGAGAAGATAGTGATACAGAAATAGATATAAGTTGTTGAGGTGGTGAAAGAAGTTGTGCGCTACTTGTAGACAGAAAAAGAAGTTATCAAACCTGTCTAAGTCATTGTAGAAAAAATTGTTGAAAAAATCATATAAAGAGAAAAGATTGTGACTGTGCCGCAGATAGTTGAAAAAATCGTTGAAGTGATTAGGTATGAGAAAGTGCCAGAATACATGCCCCACATTGAGACGAGGGTGTAGGTTGTCAAGGAAATAGTGGAAAAGATAGTGCCAGTGATCCATATTGAGGAAAAGATTGTTCAGGTGCCTCAAATCATTGAGAAGATTGTTACAGTTGAGAAGGTGGTGGAGCTGCCTCCTAGAGAAATAGAGATCATAGTTGAAGTATTGAAAGTGGTGAAGTAAATTCAAATTATTGAGGTCGAAGTGCCTCGCATTATTTACGAAACAAGGGTGGAAGTGAGAGAGGTGTAGAAATACATTGAGGTGCCTGTGATTGTGCCCCAAACTAAAGTATAGACCTAAATCCACCAAGTTCCCTTTATTGAAACAGTACAGCTGTAAAAACACATCCCTGTTTAACTCATCAAGCACGTTGTACTCACTGAATAAAAACCTGTATAAGTGGTCAAGAATGTACCCTTCATCATGAGAGAGGAGGTTCCCATCATAGTCAAATAAGAAAAAATCATCCCTCAAGAAGTCTACTTCGAAAAGATCAAAGAAGTACCCACCGTAAAGTAGAAAATCATAGAGAAAATAGTCTAGGTGCCAAAATGTGTGTAGATTGAGAGAATTGTTGAGAAGATAGTTATTGTTCCAAGGATAATATAAAAAATTGTCTAAGTTCCTCAAATCATATAAAAAATCGTTGAAAAGATTGTTCAAGTCCCTTTTGAAATGCCTCCAGTACAGCACTATGTGCCTCAGAATTTTTATATTGATCGCCCTGTTGAAATTGAAGTTTAAAGGCTGGTTTATCTGAATGTGGATAGGGCGGTGTAGATTCCTGGAGACCAAATAATGGTAAAGGATTTATAGATACGCACTAATGTTCAGATCGAGAAAGTCACTCAGGAAAGAGTAGTGATAGAGAAACATGAAGTTCCAGTTACCATGCACGTCGACAAAATAGTTACGATCCCAGTCTAAAAGAGGGAGGTATAATTTGTCGATCGAGTTTTCTACAAACCCATTGAAGTCCCAGTACCTGTCAAAGTCTAAAAAACAGTCCCAGTCTACATCAACACCGAGACTGTCAAAGTAGAGCCGGTGACTCAAATAGTCGAAAAAGTAGTTGAAAAGCTTGTCAAGCAAAGAGAGCCTCAGATAATTCCTCAAATCTAATAGCGAGTTTACGTTTAACAAAAGTATGAGTTTAAGTAGATTCCCAAGCCATATATTGAACGTCAGATCCAAGAGGTGGAGAGGTTTGAGGAAAAGATAGTGGCCATCAATACTACGATAGACCAGATCAAATAGGTTCCTTACTATATCGAAAAGCTTGTGCCAGTCATCCAGGAAATCCCCAAAATCTATGAGTATGAAAAGGAACCCAAGGTCGTCTTCACTCCTCCCTCCATTGAAATCGTCGAAAGGATTGTTCCCAAAATCATCAACGTCAACAAGTATATTGAAAAGATCGTGGAGAGGCTTGTTGAGGTTCCTCATTTCTTGAGAGAAATTGAAATCGTAAAAGAAATGCACGAGAAGAATATTCCTGGGCCATAGAAGACGAGCACGAACTTGAAGACAGTAAACCTTGAGGTTCAGAGAGAATTGATCAGGTAGAAGGAAAAGATCCTCGAGACGAAAGTAGGTTTCATCGAGCAGACCTTGCGAACAGTGACTGAGATAATGGATAGGTAAAGAGATCCAGTGATTATCACTCAAGACAGGATTATTGAGATCCCAATAGTGTTGGAAAAAATTGTTTAGAAGATCGTTTTGATGCCTCAAGTTGTCGAAGTGCTCAAGTATGTCCATGAACTCATAGATAATGACGAACTCAATGTGAATCTCAATGTCGATGTCTCAGTTGAGGCGCAGGATTATAAGAAGCTTGGAGAGTAACTTGAAAGAGGGTTCGCTGAGTTCCTCGCAGAGTTGAATAAAGTAAAGTCCCTCCAGCCCAGCGCGGCACAAAGGATTGCATTGATTGAGCAATATTTGGCCAAGTTCCGCAGGTTTATCAAATACCCGAAAATACATGAGATTATAAGGGAAAAAGTGGTGGAGAAGGAGAAGGACAGAATCGTGAGAGTGCCAGCACAGAAGAGCGCCAGCGAAATCAAAGAGGACCTGGCTAAAGTGCTTCTCATTGAAAAACTAGTGGCCGAAATCTCAAGGATCAAAAGATCCCACCCAGAAATTAATCTATAGCTTGAAGAAGACCTCAATTTCATCTTCAGACTCAACTTCGAAGGCAAAGTCAAAGACGTCAATGGCAAATTAACTTCTCAGTTGAAAGAGTTCGAAAACTCTCTAGATAGAAAGTTCTCCAAGATGGGAGGATGGTCGAAGGACCATCAACTGATGCTCAAGTCATTCCTAGAGTAACGATTCGTGCTTGCAAATATAGTCAAAAATGCTAACGAAGAAATAAAAACAGCAAAAAAGGTGAACTAATAATTAGATACATAGAATGCTAAATTGAATGCAATGCTTAAAATGGTAGAAGGGGCACTGCTTGAAAACAAGGAGCTGATGCCTTCCATCTTAAACCTTATCAATAAGGAAAGAGATGCCTCCCTCTCCATGGCCTACTCGCTCCTTATCCAACGCTTTGATTAAGTGATTGACAGATGCAACAGCTATCAGAAATAAGACTTCGAGCCAACTCGTTACCTAGGGCGTCGCTTTATTGAGGACCTCATTGGCAGTTCCCTGAGGGAGAAAGAGAAGGAGATAGAAATAATGAAGGAGAAGCTGAGATCCACAAGGATAAGAGAAAGTGACCATGCTCAATGCAATGCCACCATCAACAGCCTCCAGAATGAGATCAGCAGACTGAGCCATCAGCTAAGTGAAGCATCAGTGCAAAGCAAAACCAAGCGCAACCTATAGCTCGAAATATAGCGTTTGAATAGGCAACAAAAGGACGGCTCTATGAACAAGTCCAGTGACATTAGAGCCATGGAAAATTAAATCTCAAGGCTGAAGCTCACCCTTCAGCAGCAGCAACAGCAAGGCTCAGACCACTCCGAATGCAAAAATATTCAAAGAGCTCTTGAACAATAAAACAGGAACTCTAAGGCGCAAATCGAGTCCCTTATTCTCAAACTCAAAAACGCAGAGAGGGAGCTCGCTTTGCTGAGGGAAAGAGAGGTTCAAAGTCCAAAGAAAACTGTGATTACAACTGGCAGCCGGGACTAAGGCAAGAGATCGATTGTGATCTCCCACGTGGAAAGGATGGATCGTGAGTCGGAAGGAGGGTAGGACTATGGATAAAACTATCAAGAATACATCAACGAAGATGTGAACGGCAGAGGAACAGTCGAATACCAAGGCTACCATTCCGGAATAATGGAAGGGAGAGACCTAGCTAACAGTGCAGCCACCTACCGTTCAGGCCAAGTCATCACCTCGTCTCAGTTCGTACGTGCCCCCAACGTCGAGTCGGCCCGCTATCTGAACGATCGAGGAGAGGGAACGCAATACAGCACAAGCACGGCGGGGGTGTCCAACGGAGGGGTGAAGAAATACAACTATTACCAGAAGAGATACGAGGGGAGCAGTTGATGGTGATAGCTTATGAATAAGACAAGTTATAATTATAAGAAATATCATGACTACTTACCGCAAGGCCATCACCTACAAAGATTTCATGGCCCTTCCCCCATAGGCCAGGAAAGAACACTCCAACTACTTCCTCCAGCAAAACCCAGAACTCTGCCCAGTGGTGCTCAACGTTGACCACATGGGAGTCCCAATCGAGCTCAAAATGTGCAAGTACATAATGCATGACATAGAGTGCTAATCCACACTAACCGTCCAATGACGCAGGAGCAGTAGATGATGCGCAGCTACATAATAAAGCACTCGAAGGGAGCAATCACATCAAAGGACTCCATCTTCTTCTGGTATAACAAAAAGCTAGTCGACCAAAACGCAACCGTAAAAGATTTCCTGAAGTACTCCTTCAAGGACAGTGAGAAAGACGGGTGGCTACACCTAAAAGTCACCACCCAATAGACATATGGATGATACGTATCAGTTTGCTATTATTCAACAGAAATATAAATCAATATCAGGTCAACGTCACCCTGTCACCCTGTCACTCAACTTATTCTACTTCTCCTATTATCCGCCCCACTATAGCAGCTGTGTACTCACCTTCATGCTCGCGTAACCATACAGTTGACCTGATTTGCCATAAATACTCACTCTCTGCAGCTAGTTACAAGCCAAGTCCACTCCGAATCTGCCAGCCTCAAAAAGGTTATTTTATATAACCTTTACCAGGCGCGCAGTGATTGGGCGACTTTTGAGAAAATGAGGGGCTAAGAAAGTGCAAGTGTAGCCTGGAGAAGTATCCAAGGTAAGGAACAGCTTATTGGGGACGAGCTGCGAGCCTGAGACAGTAAACCTGAGGAAGTAGAGACTATTGGAGCTGAGCAATTTCATATGCGATTAAATAGATTGAAACTAAATGTTTACTAGAAGCCTTCCATGCCCAACTGTTTCTTCTATTCTATACATTCGAGGCTCCTATCCGGTTAGTTGGGGCTTAAAATTGCACCTCACTTTCAGGAATTTCTTAGTCTTCTTCCACTCTCTTGCGTACTTTTTACGACTGTGGTCGCTCTCACAGTTCATTATCCTCTTGGCCAGGTTGAGATTTTCGCGATCGATTTAAAACTAGATGAAGGGTATGATACTTTGCGGAGATAGGTGGTGATGTTATCGAGTTTGGGCTGGGAAGTCCTGTGCTGTCTGCTCTTGTCCCTGGAGCCATGGGAGCGCATCATTATGTTCTCGATGGAGCGAGTGTGGAGGGTGGTTCTTAGTTTGTGCTCAAACTTCTACATAAGAAGGATTATATTATGGATCGAATAATCAAATCAATGACAACTACTATTTGGCTTGGTTCAATCCAATACCCAATCCCCACAGCTCGCCTCCACCCAAAGCTCGTCCCAACTCCATCACTCTCTTATACACCTTCACTACTTCCCCAATTCTCTTCAGGAAGTGCATCACCTTTGCTGCAAAGTCAAAGTTGGGCCTTATGTTCTACAGCTATTCGATTTTCCAAGTGTCTTTGCTGTCCAAGAAGCTACTGGAGCCTTGGAGGGCGATAAGTTTGGGCTGAGAGGACCTTTTTTGATTGGAGCCAAACTTGCTAAAAGAGTTGGATTTGAGTGGAGAAGACTCATTTTGCTTAGTAGATGGCCTTTTCTCCAACTTGGAAGCAGACTCACCAGTTTGATTACTCTTCTTCAAGGCAACTGTATTTACTTTCTTTACTATCTCCTGTATTTCCTCCAGGAGAGAGGATGAGCTCTGACCCTCAGACAGGCTACTGATGGAGATCGTGTTAGATGAATTGATAGCTGCGATCTGTAAAGCAGGGGGATCCGTAAGTTCCATAAACTTTTGAAGACTCTCGAATTTGAACCCCAATATGACAAATTTAAGCATTATGAGCTTAGTGATCTCATTGTTCACTTGGCTCACGTATAGTGGCTACCCCAATTGCTATCTCATTTTACTGTGCTCTTCACTATGCACAAAACTAGCACGAACTCTTAGGTACTTTATCACTAAGCCCAAACTTTCACCTAATACTCCTTTAATTTCTATCGTAGAAAAGGACTACTGTTATTTGGGACGCTGCTTTTCGATTAAGGTCTGGACAGTTTCAAACTACTTGAGGATGAGCACTGTCCAAGCCACTTAGAATACAGTCATCTGGTACTCTTGTTGGTATTTGGAGTATTTTTATAGATCTTTCCCCACTATTGCATAATTTTTTAGGGTAATTTCTCCCTTGCATCTCATCTTGAACTTCTTTTGAATTCGTTATAACAAATCCTTCTCTTGCATCAGTTTTTCAATAGTAGTGCGATTTGCTGAAGCACTTAGTAAGCTTTGCTCGAAGATACTGAACTTAAAGAGTTAGTGCTGTTCTTTGGAGAGTAGGAATAAGCTAAAGTTATTGACTAAAGGAACGCTGTCCAAGCGATTGGTTTAATTAGATGGTTTTTTGAATCTGTTGACTGTTTTCTTCAAAGCATTATAACGGTTGACATAGTCCACAAAGCACTTCTTCTTTATGTTCTCATTGTTCTTTACCTGTATCTACTGGTGCAGCATTACGTTCTCACTTATTATCTCGTTTACCTGTCTCTCCTAGAACAAATGGTAAGCATCTCTATTTTGATGGCTCAACTTGGTGTGATAATCGTACTTTAACTGCGGAATGTTCTGCTTCTTGACGTAGAGAAGGGCGTAGGGAGTGGCTGAGGATTTCTACATGTCGATGATGATCTGCTCCTGCGCAATCAATCGGCAGTTTATATCGAATCTATACCAACTATTTCCGTTCCTACCGTACCCCCAGTAGTGCCCGCTCACTGCATCTCCCCTGTGCACAAAAATGTACACCAAATGATACTCTTCTTTCCTGCTCTCGATCTCCTTAAGCTCACTCTACAAGGCATTGAGCTGTCCATTTAATCGGATCTCCTCTTAATAGAAGTCCTATTCAGGGGGTAGTTTTTCTTCCCATCCTTCTAGTTCTCGGGCATAGTGATAGCACTATTCCATTTTTTTGAACAGTATCTGCAAATTACTAATGTGTTCCTTTACTCGATTTCTTTAGTTTATCAGTTTCCTGATCTTTTAGTCCTTTTGGTTCCTTTCCTTCTTGTACTTTTCAAGGTATCGGTCGAGGTAGAGTATGAAGTCGAATGCAAATTTTTAGTTGTTTTTCATCATCTGCTGCTCCTCACGATCGTACTAAGTCCTGTTTATGTACATAAACAGGTACTCAGGCTCCTCACGGATGAATAACTGCTTCTTGAAGTACTATCCTTTTATCTCTACTGAAAAGTTAAACTATTGGTCTAAAGCATTCTAAAGGGTGCCGAAGCGAGGGTTTAAGATTATCCCAGTAAAATCACTCACAATCGGTTCCTATTTCTACATCTCTTTTTGCTCATAGTACTACACCTTGGTCCCATAGAATAGTTGCTTGATGAAGCCTTTCTGAGGGTTGAACAGAGAGTTGTATGTGGCCTTGTTCAAGGGCTCTTAGATGAATGATGAATTCGATACATGCTCCTCTTTATTTTCTTGGAAAAACCTTTTAGTAAAGGTCAGTCCTTAGCTCAAACGCTCAATAATCATAATGTTTATTTCTGAGAGGTCCTTCTCTTACCCATACGTCAACTTCTCTCCCACTGAGTCCACCAGATTTTGAAGCACATCAGAAGGGTCTAAGTACTTTTTGGAAGTAAGAGATAGGAGGGTAAAGAAATTCTTGAGCTTAGCTAAGAGCTCATACTCGTTTTTGACTCTTTTGAGTTTGGTCTTATTTTCTGCGAGTATGTGTGCAATGTTGTCGAGTGGCTGGGCAGTGAGGAGAATTTATTTGAATTTGTCCATGAGGAAGTAGCACTGGATAAGCGAGTTTAGGTAGCAACAATTGGATACATTAAGCAGGCCCACTGGATTGTTAGGCTACCTAAGCTCATACTTGGAACTGAGGGCGTTGAATTTACTACTTCGAGAGTAAAGCACCTAGTAGTCACTCGCTCGGATCTGGGAAAGGGGAGTCAAAAATGATGAATTATTGCTTTTAGCGACTGGTTTTTGTTGGCCAGGACTAGCTTCTGTCTTCTTGGGAAGTGCTTGCTGCGTTTGAGGCTGGCCCTGGGGTTGATTGGATTGTTGGAGATAAGAAAGGGCATCAAGCATATCAACTTTCTTGCGTTGGGAGTATTCAAATGCTTTGCTGACTTGCTGCTCGGAGTATCCCATTTCCATGTAGAAATGTTTAGTCTTGGCGTCCATTGAATCTGTTTATATTATTTGGCAAGACTCAATCTAAGCTCAATCCTTTAATTCATATTCAAACAAACAAATAGAGCTCAATGCGAATCAGTCAAATCTCATATCTCACATCAGGCAGCATGCAGTCCACCCCATTCTGATCACCACTAACTCCAATCCCAATAAAGCGCTTATACTTGGGAATTTATTTCTTTGTCAAGGCTTCGATCGCTGCAGGGATTTTCATTGTGAAGCGTGCTGAGGCTTGAGTACTCTTTTCGAACTGACTGTAGAGAGTGGCAGTCCCGTAAGTGATCATTGAGACTTCAATTTGATAAGTCTTTTCGAAATGCTTCTTTAGCTCCTATACAGTGAGAGGCCCCTTCACATCAATCTTCTGCCATTTGGTAAACTCTAGGTCGAATTATTCTTACTTCCAGGAATGACCTTTATAGGTCCACACATTATTGGATCATACTCCTTATCAGTGTTCACAATAGCTTCAAGGGGATCATTGAAGATCCATAGGGGCAAAGCTAAGTTGATGGTAACATTCTTAAAGGCAGAAGCCTTCTTGCCCAGCAGGTACTTGATTACCTCTATGCCGACAGCTCCAACCACCATGGCAGTGGTTGTGGCGATGGCTGGAATGATCTTGCCTGCTATGAGTTTGACCTTGAAGTTATCAACCTCCTCTATCTTGTAGTTTCGAGCCTAAATATAGCAAGTATTACTCTGAGGTTGGAGACTCCTCCCATGAACTCAATGTGGTAGTTTGTGGGGTCGTCCTTTTAGAATTCGACAACTGAGGGTTTGGCCTGTGGATTAATCGAATACGCTTATAGCTATTGAAGCAGTTTTTCTATTTATTTTTCATCGTCCTCGTTGATGAGCACTGGCTCACTCTCCTTCTTCTCCTCAACCTAGATCTTTGTATTTTTGGGAACAAAGGGTGCAGGCTTTATTTTACTAGCCATTTCTATCACTTTGTTTTTATCTTTCTCCATTCCTATGCAGAACATAGCTGCGAAGATATTGGCTCCAGCTTGGATAAGCTCAGAGTGAATGGGGTCTTTCAAGTCGAGCTCAAGAGGGGTTGGGACTCTCTTGAGCCCACTCCAGAAAGGCTTTTTGGTCTATTACAGGATGTGATCGGCAGGAAATGCAGTAAGCAACTGTTTGATCTGATGATTGAAGACGTCTTGAAATATGTCAACAGCTAATTATACACAAACTTCAAAGGACTTCTTAGAGTTGGCCCGGTAGAGCTTCCTTATAGACTAAAGCTTAGTCCGAAGAGTGGTAGGATTCTGCCTATGTTGCTTTTTCAACTGCTATAGAAACGAAGCCCTATTGTCAAAGAAACTCACAAGTTCGCTTGAAGACTAGGCAAAAGTTCCCTAGAAATAGTCTCGAGCCCACTGGATAGTGTGTTCTATTTGGTAGGGAAAGTTCTTAAGGGTGCAAAGAGGAATGCTTTCCTCAGGAGGATCAATGATATCAGTGTAACTTATCGTTCCATGAGGAATTATTACTTGGGAATGGCATTTTGTACCCAATGTGCCACTTTCAAAGAGGGGCTTCTAGAACCAAACACACTGTCCATCCACGTACTGCCTTGCTTTCACGTTGTCTACTGCATTCACCACAAAAGTCAAGTTAGTCCAGAAGTCATCGTTGAAGATAGACTAATTCTCCTGGCTCACCCTCAGCTTTATCGATTCAAAGTTGACTGCACTGTTTATACTCTTCCCCACTGAGCATGCAGTTTCGCTCTTATTCTTGCCCACATGCTGCTTCCTAAACAAAAACTGCCTATTCAAATTGCTGATTTCTATGTTGTCATCGTCAGTGACAGACAACTTACCCTTCTTGGTACTGAGTCCCATCAGTGCGAACATCTTAATGAACTCACATCCTAAGGCTCCAGCCCCAATCACAAATGAACTCGAAGTTGCTGCCTTCTCAACGAACTCATCCCCAAACAGAACATGGTAATCGGAGTATCTATCATTAGAAATAGTTCGAGACACTTCTCCCTCAGGGAGGACTTAAAAGAATTAGTGATGCAGCCATTGTCGAAGGGGAGTGTACTTTCCTGTGAGTTTTACTATTTACTGAGTAATGATGCCTCCCCAGAAGGAACTTGTTGGAGATATTTGGGTGGAAGCAAAGAAAGACACATTATCTATCAGCTTCTAATCAACCTCTCCTACCTTGAAATCCTATCCTTAGATCTCCATCTTGCAGTCCAAGTATTGCTTTACAATCTTTTTGAGTTACTTAGCATCGTCTCTATTGAGCAGCCTAGGTAGCCTATGATGCTTATGATGAAAAGTGTAGAGCGAATTGAGAATAACATGCAACTGCTATGGCACCCCAAACTTATCCCAGTTGGCAATAGGCATTTATCTTGAATGAGGAGGATAAGGGTATCTTAGGCTCTTCTACAGGTCATATGACTTTATTTAGAAAGGGACCTTTACCTCATTGGCAATACCTCCTCCAAGATAAGGACTAAATGATCGTGTCTCTCCAATAGTAAAGCTATGTGGCGACTTAACCTAAATCTTGAATGATTTTTCATTAATCTGAACCATCCCCTTCACCTCCCTAAAGGTCACTGTATCTCCGTCATTCAATCCATGTTTCTTCTACTCATGTAGAAACACCAGTCCCTTCTCTTCCTGGGTGATTCCTGCAATATGAATGGTTTTGGTCTCCTCCCCAGTTGCGTCGAATATTCTGTGTGCCTCTCCAAAATCAACGAAGGTATAACCATAAAGGCCGAGGTTTCCTGCAAGGATGAATCCCTTTCCTTTGGTGTGGTGGAAGGCCTGGTTCAATCTGATGAGATAGTCCTTTTGGTAGTGATCAATCACAACAACACATTCATAATTAGAGGATCTAATTGACCACAATCATACATGAATTCTACTGATGCATCAGTTGCTATACTCACGTTCACATTTGGGTTGAGATCCTTGAGCTGGGGCAGGGAAGCCTCAGCTCTTGTTAAGACTCCAATATGCTCACTCTTGCAATAGAAGTTACGCCCAATGTCTTACACTGTCACCTTCTTAGGGTCAAATATGGTCACTTGTTTGGGACCTGCCAGGATAAGATTTTTGGCCACCTCGACCCCTAACTTGATTATGATGATGATACGCCTGTGACTCCATGGATGAACACTCTGAGGGACATGAGTTTGCCCTGGGCTTCGTGGCCGTAGACAGCGAGCTGGCGGGAGAGGGCATTCTGATCGATATGGGGTTGTTGGGAGTTCATGATGACAAAAAACGCTTGTAAATTTAAACAAAGTTGATTATGCTAATAATTTAATTTATAAAGCTTTATTTATTTAAGGAACACCAACCCACCAAAACACACCAAAGCCATAATGCCACCAGAAACGCTCAAAACTCTAGTGGCCGCTGGCGTTTCACTTTATGACTCTTTTCGGACTTCAACTTCTCCAGAACAGCCTCCCATCTTGATTTCTTCAAAATTAATATAAATGCTTGGAACACCTTTGCTTAGCCTTTATCTGCACTCCTGCCAGCTCTTTCACTTTTCAAACTTTTCTAGCCCTCGGCTTAAGTGGACGCAATGCTCTTTGTTTATAATATATTTTTGACTTGGAATAAGTATGGGCAACGAAAGGAGTAAAATGTCAACCCCTGCATAGCTCAAACTTCTTGATCAACTTTGTGGCCTCACCCTCCAAGACTACCATCAGCCTTATTGCCTTTCTTCAACTCCAACACCCACTTATGTTTTTCATGATATGCCTTGTGATATGGCCTCATCTTCCATGGTCGATGAGGCCGAAGATACTCAAGCCCTGGGGACACCTTTGGAGCCTATTGACAGCCAACAGGGACTTTGTGGCTCAGCTTTAAAGAGTTAGAGTCAATAAATCAATTAATAAAAGAATTAATTCTGTAATAAACCAACGATGAAAAATAAGAAGATTTCTAAGGCCTAAAAACCCAAGAAAAAGCAAAGTATTACAACATTCAATCCCTAATAACCTTAGAACTAGATAGATGAGGGTATGAGGGATCAAAATAACTGCAAATCATACCACAAGCTAGTGAAGAACTTTCTCATAAAGGAAGGGCTTGGTGGCCTCATAGAGTAGTACTAAGCCAAATATCATACTCGCTACTATTTTATTGCCTGCCTCATCATCATCAAATACCATACCCAAGAGCCTTTCCTTCCCATCTACTAAAACATAGTGCGAGCTTAGCTATAAGCGCAGGAAAAGAAGATCATAAGGAAAACCAAAGAGCTGCAGGCCATTAAGGAGAAGATGTAGGTGTTGAGGCTGAAAGATCAGTCTCCAGCTGCATTGAAGATAAAGGAGAGTAGTTTGTTGAGCCAGATTGAGCACATAAAGGTGGTGAAGTTCTAGATCGAGAACTACTCAGTGCGATCTTGTCGGGCCTTCTTCTAAGGAGAAATCGAAGAGTCACTCAAGATCCTATATTTGAAGAATGACCCAGTGATGAGAAAGAAGTACTACTTCGAGTAAGCACTGGAAATCGTCAAAAACATATAGACCCAAATGAGAAAAAACCAATCTCATCGTTGATATCATTTTACCGTCATTTGCACATACACCCACTATAACCCAATTCAGTCCGCAAAGATCATTTCTTCCTCTTGCCTCCTGACTGCTATTCGGTCAAGAAAACGCTGTCGTGAACTTCTTTTTGATTTACCCATAGGTTGGAGTCCTGCACGAAATCTTTCTTCTTTTTGCCATACTCGTTTTGGGGCATCGACCAAAAGTCAAAGTCTTCGTTTTGGTTGTTGGGTACTTGGCTTGCCTTCTTTTTAGTGCTTTCTTCCTTGGCCGTTTCTCGCTGAGCATTGTGGATGGGTTGATGTCCTCTTGCAAGCATGAGTTTTTCGTCTTTGAGTTTGGCGATTTCTGAGCGTAGGGCTTAGTTTTAATTGATGAGGTCTTTTTCTTTTTGAGTGTGGGCATAAATCTTATTGTTTTGGTCCTTGATGAGTTTGGTCATTTCCTCAATTTTCTTCTTGAGCTTGCCGTTTTAGGAGTAGACATCTATCACTACTTTTTCGTAAGCTAAATGACTGCAAAGATACACTATGTGATGTCTGTGAGTAGATTTTCTTTGGTTATTATCTCGGAGCTTTCCTTTGATTGGATCAGCTTATTCGTCATCTAGTCCGTCTTGTTTTTCTTCTAGTTGTTTCCTGGCTCACTGTGCAGTTTCTTTTTGACTTTTTCGATTTTGGTATGCATTTGGGAAAGAGTGCTCATCATCTTGTTGTAAGTCTATTGCTCCTATGGAGTGAACTACTCCTCTTTCTCAGCTTATTACACATTGGCCTAGGGTTCCTGAGGATTGTTTTCAGGTGGGAGAGGCTCTTATGTGGACATCGAAGCTGTTTCAATTTATTAATATCTACAATGACTAAGGGAGAATATAAATTGTACGATTTTACCAATCAATATGGTGAATGCTATTGATAGATTACTGGGCAAGCTATTCTTATAATTATTTATCTCAAATTTCACATGCAGAAAAGAAATTATCAAGAATTCAGAGATGAGCAGGAGACTGAACTACCAAATTACCACAACTCTATCCCTGTCGGACAACCCATCAACCCCCATTCCTTCCCCCAACAACCACCCTTCCACCAACAGCCCCAGCAATTCATGCCCCAACCACCAATCATCATGCACAACCTTCCTCAGAATCTGCCCCCTCAGCCAGTTTTCCACATGCCTCCCCCCGGACAACCTCAAATGTAAGGCCTGCTTTATTTAGGGCTCAAAACTTCAACTTCCCAGTCCACATTCAATGTCCATGCTGCAAGATGAATGTGCCCACCATAGTCAACCAATAGAGCGGCAATACAACCTACTTGTGGTGTGGGTTCATTGGCCTCTGCATCAGTCCAATGTGCTGCTGCATCCCCTTCCTCATGGACTCCTGCCTTGACAAAACCCATTACTGCCCCAACTGCGGGCACAACGTCCTAAGGAAGCATCAAAGATGCTTTTAGTTCTTAGGTTGCTGATCAATCAATCTCATCATATCAATCATAATTATTAAGGGATCTAATGAAATGAAGCAAATATATATTATATGAGTGACCATATTAACATTGGGTCATAGAGCACGATAACTCGCCATTTTATTCCTGACTGTATCACAAGTTTAATGTAGAAACCATTCTTCTGTCTTGCTAAATGCGTAGATATACCATCCGAGATAAACGCAAAGAAAGGATATTGTTGCTCACATCAAAGCATATTTATAGCTTGAGGTACTAAAAAACAATCGAAAGCAAAGTCTCATACAAGGACATTCTTTCTATCAGTGCAAACAAATCCAACCCATCAGCCCTAGTGATCCATGTAGCCAAGCAAAATGACTATCACATCAATACATAAATGAAAAAATAGGTCATTTAGGAACTATCATAAAGATACTTTGACTGCCACAATGAAAAGTTACCTTTTTACCTCTATGATGATGATTAGCTCTTCAAAAAAACAATAAAAAGATTCATAAATAAAAATAGGAAAATACATACAATTTAGCCCACCGACATCGTTGAAGAAAATAGAATTACATCCGACATCAAAGAGCAATATGAATTTTTGAATGTGATTGGAGTGGGGGCAACTTCTAAAGTTCTCCTGGCTACCAACAAAAGTAACGGGAAACAATATGCTGTGAAGGTGACAAATAAACAAGTTATCATTGAGCGTTAGGCCATTACAAGGATTAAGACTGAAAGATAAATACTATAGAAAGGTAAAGAGCATCTAATTTAGTGAAAAGTCCCTTCCTAGTGTCTCTTTATTCTGCGTCTCAGTCAAAAGACCAAGTATTTTTAGTGATGGACTTTATGCAAGGGGGAGATTTATACACTTATCTTTCCCAAGTAAAAAAATTGCCTTAAGCCCAAGTGAAATTCTATCTTGCACAAATCTATCTTGCGCTTAATGCTATCCATAGATAAGGATTCCTTTATAGAGATTTAAAACTCTAGAACGTTTTGTTTGACAAAGATGGCTACATAAAGCTGGCTGACTTTGACCTTAGCAAGCGGCTATAGCATGGACAACTCACTTATTCCATCGTTGGGACTCCCTAGTACGTCAGTAATCAGCATTCGATATAGGCCCATAATTAATTAAAGGGAGTGGCGCTTCATACGCATCTGATTGGTGGGCATTCGGAGTAATCGTATACGAATTAATCTACGGCAGGACTCCCTTCTATCACGCCAACCATGAAACTATGTTCAACAATGTGCTTCACCATTAGGTCAAGTTTGATCCCCAAAAAGCAAATCCCTCAGCTTAATGTCAAAATTTTATCGAAGGCTTACTCAACAAACAGCCTGAGAAAAGAATAGGGTTCTAAGATGAATAATAGATGAAAAATCATGCTTGGTTTGCAGGTATGAAGTGGGACTAAATTGTGGGAAAGACGATAGTTCCAGAGTTCATTCCTAAAATTACGAGTTCAACTGACGTTTCTCACTTTTCAGATGATTTTACCCAGCAACGTAAGTGTTCAATAAATTAGCCCTCTTCCCAGCTGAAAACAACGATTTAATGCTGATTTCCAGGTTCGAAAAAGAATTTGAAGGCTTCTAGTACTCTGCTTCTTAATAAATTGGGGAAAAGAAAGGCTCAAAGGAGGAAGAAGCAAAAGAGTAAGATTTCAAGAAGAGCCAATAGCAATAACAGAGAAGCCAATCAATCAAATCCCAATCAGCAAAGAGTTTCCGCGCAATACGCAAGGAATCAGCTAAGAGTCAATCTGCCAAATCTGAATAGGCAAAGAGCAAAAGTGCGCGGCGTAAGAGTTAATCGGCTAAGAGCGTATAAGCCAAAAGTGCATCAGCCAAATCCGAATTAGCTAATAAGAGTGCATCAGTCAAAAGTGGCGCAAAGAGTGAATCACCTAAAGCTGAATAAGTTAAGCAAGAAATAAACGAGTAGAGCAAGCAAGAGGAGAAGGGACAATAATCGCCGATGGGTCAATAATAATAGAAGGCGAGCACTGAAGAGCACAAGGTCTAGTTGTAAGGTTCAAATACAGTGAACAATATATAAGAA
>JACCDV010977383.1_pt1 | contig 23600 bp, 2 predicted proteins | sample 7446131 | NCBI WGS metagenome assembly JACCDV01 (sample SAMN15323448, study PRJNA562643) | freshwater metagenome | isolation source: river surface water | place: USA:Blue River Watershed | collected 2017-08-17
AACATCGGGCCTAGGTGGGGCATTAGGCGTGATTCAGACCTTACCGGTTATAGAAAAGAAAGCGCCATTGTCATTTTCAGAGCCAGAAATAAAAGCGGAACGCGAAAGACTGCAAGTCACTGAAATCCGGGTTGCCAACCCCCGCATGCTCGCTAGCACTTCACCTGCAACAGATACCAGAAGTGAAACCATCAAGGCCGAAGAAAGAGCCAAGGGTATCGCGCAATCAATTGCCTCTGGAAAAGTTGTGATGCGCATTGAATTTGACATCAACCAGTACACCACTCCCAGAAACTTCTCGCCCTCGGCTGAAATTGTGGTGGCCAATAAAAACAAATATGTGCTGCTGTGCATTGCAGATCCACACAACCAGCGTATGGCTCGCGAAGCGTTTGCGCGCTTGATGGCTGTTCGAACATCACTGACGCAAGCCGGCGTAGACGCTTCACAGATTGCCATTCAAGTGGCGCAACCGAGCGACGACATACCCCCGCCGACAAACATCGATCGATCTGTATTTGTGATCGATTTACAAAATCAATGAATTGATTAATCAAAGGTACTACCTCATGGCAAATTTTGAAACCGCAAACAAACGAAGCAATGCACAAACCAGCAGAGCTTATCGCGAGCGAAGGATTTTGCTGGTGCAACAGTGGGCAGGCGCACTCTTGCCGATTGGCTTGGTGCTTATTTTGGGTTGGATTTTTTTCCGACAAGCGATCATTCAGTCAATTGCTACCACGCCGCACCCAGAGTTGATCTACGTCATCTTTGGAACTTTTTTCACAGGGGTGTTCTTGTCAACTGTGACGCTCTACAGATACAGCGTTGAGGGCAATTTGATGTTTCTTTGGCTGCATGCTGCGGAAAAACATCGCTATCAATTGATCAAACAGCTGAAGTGGCGCACATATTTCATGCCCATCTATCAAATATTTTTGGGACACCGCTCGTTACAAGAAAAATCGCAACAAGCCATCATTGAACAAGAAATGGATGCTATTCAAGAACGCTTGAATGATCGACTGGTGCTACCGCAGTATTTATCAGGCGCGCTGGTCGGTTTGGGGCTTGTGGGCACATTCATTGGTTTATTGGGAACGCTTGAAGACCTGGGAAAACTGTTTGGTACATTGGTACAGACGAGCAATGTGGATGTCAACCCAGCAGAAATATTCACCGACATGGTGCGCAGACTACAAGACCCGATGCGAGGCATGGGAACTGCATTTGTTGCATCGCTGTATGGCTTGTTTGGCTCGCTGCTGTTAGGGCTGCAAATCTTGGCGGTTGAAAAAGTGGGCCACAGTTTGAGCAACCAGCTTCACGCCTTGGTCAGGCACGCACAGGCTGTGGAGGAACGAAAAATACCGACAGCAGTGCAGCAGCAAGTCATTGGGCAAGAGTTTCATGTTCGGGCCTTACAGCAAATCGTCGAAACAGCCAGAGCAGCGCAAATTGAACAAGCCAAGCGTTGGCGAGAACTCAATGAATTGGTCCATCGTCAACAAGAAGTGAACCATGAAGAAACCAAGGCATTGCGCAGAGAAATTTTTGGAATTTCTGAATCAAATCGCATTTTGTCGCAATCGTTGCGCGAGGGTTTGCCTAATGGTGATTTGGTTGAACTAACACAACACACCCTGGCCCATCAAAAAACTCTGGCAGACATCGCCAACACACTGCGAAGCATAGAGCAACGTTTGATGCCAGAGCAACCCCAACGCTTTCAAAAGCACACAGCAATACCGCAAGAGCCTCCCACGCTTAATGATTCGGTATGGAGATAACACATGGCTACCACCCCTAACATTCCCACGACACCGACTGCTGCAAAAGTGGGCAGCATGAAAAATTTAGCCGCATTGGATGTGCTACGGCGCGACATCGCAAAAGTCAACGTGGTCGATACTGATTTTGTGGTTCAGATGAAATCAGGCCGCAAGATCTTGATACGCGACGGTGCTCTGCGAAGCGCTACTGAAGAAGACTTCAAGGTGGTTTTTTCTGACAACGAGGTTGTGTCGGGAAAAGAATTTTTCGGTGAAGCGCAAAACTTACCCGGGGGTAATTTAGATGCCAATTGGGCAGATACAGCCATCACCGATATTCCTGCTGCAGAGGTGTCTACGGCAGCATTGGTGGCACCAGTGGTGGGTGCGAGCGGTTCTTACACAACCGTTGGGATTGTGGGCGGTTTATTGGCTGCCGCAGGCGGAGGCGGTGGAGGCTCAAGCGGCGATAACAATGCAGGGCAAGTTGCCGCATTGAAAACCATTGCCGACTTTGCGCGTGAAAACACCGCCTCTAGGCCCACACCGGTTGGAAGTTTTCAATACAAGGCTGGCATTGCCATACCCACGGTGAAGACTTATACGGATGCCAAAGTCACCGGTGTCACTGATAGCAATATTGAATCGATCAATGATGCATTGGCAACGTCGAGTGTGACAGACACCAGCGTGAATACAGCCGAAAAGCTACAAACGGTTGTCAATGCCTATAACCAGATCATTTCACTGGCCAATGGCGCGGTCAACACAGATATCTTGCCGCCCACTTTAACGGAGTACCAACTGATAGGCGTTACAGGTCTAGACGCCAGTACCACGCAAGCGGCCAAACTCTTGTCGAGCGTGATCGACCTCAAGCGTTATGCAGACATCGACACGGTCAATGAAATTCAAGCACTTGCAAATATTACCAATCGGGTGATTGCCGCAGCTGGTGGCAACGCAACATTGACAACGGCAGATCTGGAAGCACTGGGCTTGAACTTGACGGGTGTGCTTGATTTCACCAAAGTCATCAGCGCCATTGTCGGTACGAATGACAACGGCACCGGCGTTGACAGCTTCGAAGAATTGCAAACGCTGATTGACGGTGTGGTGGGAACAGCTGCCACGGCATTGCAGTCAATCGTTGATTTTGCGCAAGCTAATACCAACTCAGCACCAACGCCACCCGTGGTAGGCGTGTTGGTACCGGTCACAACGACTTATAAAACAGCAGGCGTGACCGGCGTCAGCGACAGCAATGTGTCGGCGATCAACGATGCGCTGATGACAGCCAATGTCAATGGCGACAGTGTAAATACGCTTGTTAAGCTTCAAAACTTGGTTGATGCCTACAACAGTTTGTTAGCGCTTGCAGATGGTGTTGGCAACAATGCAACATCAACACAAACCTTGTCAGTGACACAGCTGATCACCATAGGAGCCGACACAGCTGAACTGTTGGGAGCTAACCCAAGCAACCGCATTGATTTACTCAAGAGCATCATAGATGGGCAAAAGTTCACTGGCGTGGACACGGTCAAAGAAATCAATGCATTAATCAAAATTGCCAATGCCATTCAAGACACAGCACAAGGGCTCACACCCACGCACACTTTAACAGCAGACGAATTGGTCAATGGAGGTGTAGCAGGTGTTACCACCCACAATTTGGATGGTTTTATAAAAGCCATTGAAAATGCGACGACACACAATGCCAACAGCATTCTCAAGCTGCAAGATTTACTTTATAAAAATCTGAGCCTTAGTTTCACAGCCATCAATCAAGACACGGGCTTTGATACGCACGACTTCATCACAACCGATACTTTGTTGGATTTCAGTGGCGACTCGAATGCTGCCGATGGCACCAAGATTCGCATCACATTAACGCTGACTGGCCACAGCGACATCGTGCTTGAGGGTGTGGTGAACAATGGCAAATGGTCTGTCAGCAATACCAACAATGCAAATCAAATTTTGGGCAATGGCATTTATTCGGTCAAGGCTGAGCTGTTGGATGCGCAGGATCGTTCGGTGCGCACACAGGTATTTGCGCAAACGGTCACCATCGACACCTCTGCGGATCAGTTGCCTGACGGTAGCCCAGACCCTGCATTGGTGGGTAAAACCATTGCATTCACCGGCATTACGCCGGATACAGGTGAATTGAATGACTTCAGAACCAGTAACACCCGACTGAAGTTCAATGGCACCAGCACGGCCAGCGCAGGCACCCATGTGGGCTTGGTGGTGGATGGTGCGTTGTTGAGCAATCCCACTTTGACTTGGGAAGACACAGGCACTGGAATCAACAAATGGCAAATTGATTACACCGGACAAGACTTGAGTGCTGGCAAACATTCGGTGGAAGTTTTTTTGATGGATGCCGCTGGCAACAAGCTGATAGGCAGTAGCAGCGCACATGATGTTGTGATCGATACAGCGGGACTGACCTTGGTCAGTAAAACCTTTGGTGCCATTGCAGCCTCTGCAAATTTGGTGCTGACATTCAGCACCGCTGTGAAAGCACAAGATGGAAAGTACATTCATATCACAGACGAGAGCACTGGCTCAGTGATTAGCGTGCAAGTGACAGACACACAACAAGTCACCATCAGTAATCCGAACAGCACCTATGGCACCACCGTGACCATCAATTTGAGTAACGACCTGGTGGCCCCGAACAATTATCATGCCACCATTGACAACGGTGCTTTTGTCACATCCGCTGGCGTTTTCTACGATGGTTTGTCTTACAGCCAAAGTGCCAATGACTGGCGTTTTCAAGCCGTTGACCCAAGCACCACAGTCGTGGTGTCGGGTAGCAATGTAGATGCCAGCAACGGTTTGAATGCGGCAGAGCTTGCGGTTGTCAATATCTCTGGCACGGTCTCAGGCGCGAGTTTGTCTTCGGTGACCAATGCAAAAATCAGCAAACTGGTGTTCACAGCTTCCGATGGCAGCAGCTTTGAAGTAACGCAAGGTTTGCCTGGCGCCATCGATTTGAATGGCACCAAAACTTGGACACTGGCCAACGACCCCAGTTGGACCAACCAATTACGCACGGGCACCACCTACACCGTGCGGGCACAACTTGACAGTGTGGTGAGTGGTGTTGCACAAACGACCTATGCCAGCAGTGCTTCTGTGGCGATTGACAGAGTTGCACCACTGCTGACCAGCATCGTGTGTGATGAAAAAAACAAAACCAGTTTCAAGTCAGGTGACTCTTCGGTGTTCACCCTCACCTTCAACGAAGACCCTGGTAGCTCACTCAAGCCAGAAGAAATTGCTGTGACAACCGTCGGAGGCAAAGCTATTGGAACTATCACAGCACTGTATGGCACGGGCAACACACGCAAAGTGCTGTTCAGTGCTGCCGAGAACACGAACTTTACCCCCACGGACAGCAACCCCATTTTCAAAGTGATCAATGGCACTTTTTCGGATGCTGTAGGCAACTTGGGCTCGGTGGCGGGTGATGTTTTAACACCTAGCTTGCGCGTTGACACAAATGCACCAGTGATCAACAGCATCACCATCAGTGGCTTGCAAAAGAACGGAACAGAAATCAGTTCTGGCACATTGATAGAAGGTGAAAAAATTCGTGTGACCGTGCACATGAGCGAGGCCACCACGGTTGTGGGTACACCGACATTCAATATTGTGGTTGGCAGCGCCGTCAAGCAAGCCAGCTATGTCACGAGCAGTGGCAATGATTTGTTGTTTGAATACACGATTGTGCTAGGCGATGCTGACAATACTGGCGGCATCACCGCAAGCGCCATCGGTTTGTTAACCACATCCAGCCGCATCACCGACCTGGTTGGCAATGATGCAGATTTAAGAACTGCCTCAGTTCCGGTTGACAACAATACATTGGCAGTGGTGACGACTGGTGCGAACGATGCGATGTCGCGCATCATCGCGTTTGCCGAACTCAATTCTGATCCAAACAATGTACAAAGCACTACACCATCGATTGACGATTATGCACAGGCCGGCATCAAAAATGTCAATAGCACCAATGTGAATGCGATCAATAACTCGTTGGCAACTGCAGTGATCAATGGCGCGCGTGTGGCAGATGTTCAGAGTTTGCAAAACCTCGTCACAGCATTTAACAAAATATTGGATTTAGCCAATGGCAAAGACGATGTCACTCATAACCAGCAACCCGATTATTTGCAATACAGCTTAATTGGCGTGCAAGGTGTAGACAGTACGCAAGCGAGTTTGTTGGGCGATGTGATCGATCTGAAAACCCGAGAAGATGTCGACACCGTTTCTGAAATTCAAGACTTGGCGAATGCCGCCGCAGCCGTCATGAATCTCACGAAAAAGGTCAATGGTTTAACGGCAGAACAGTTGACCAACAAGCTAGGCATTACCAAAGTCACTGACGACAATTTTGCCGCCGTTGCGCGTGCCATTGCCAACACTTCCCCCACGGGTAGCGATGTTGACACTTTAGAAAATTTGCAAAAAGTGGTGGAAACGGCGGTAAACAAAGCCGTGGCAGCTTTGAATGCATTGCAAATATTTGCCGAGGCCAATCAAAACTCTTTGTCAGCTTCTACGACCACCTACATTGGTGTGAAACCCACATGGTCCACCTTGTACGATGCGGGCATCAACAGTGTTGCGGGTGTGGCAGACAGCAAACTGGCTGACATGGTGACTGACGCGCTGGCCACCAACGCGGTCAAAGCAGTGAATGTCAGCACCAGTGCGCTGGTACAAGGCGTTGTGAATGCTTATGGCGCTATTGCACAGCTGGCCAATTCACAAGGCGAGACACCGCTTGATGCGCAACCCAAAGCTGTGACTTACAAGCTCATAGGTGTGTCGGGCTTTGACAACACAGATTTGCCGTCGAGCATTCACAAGGCCAAGCTGCTGAGCGATGTGATTGATCGCAAGGCCTTGGTTGATCTTGACACGGTATTAGAAATTCAAGCCTTGGCTGACGCCGCGAGCGCCGTATTAGCGAACGCCGCAGGCAATGGCACTGCCAGCGTGGCGCAGTTCAAATTGTTGGGGCTTGATGTGCCTGCCGACAAATTGGCTGATGTGACCACCGCCATCACAGGCACAGCTGACGATGGCAGCGAAGTCGACACTTTTTTGGCGTTGTCCACCATCATCACATCTAAACTGGGGGCAGTGGATCAAGCGGTGCGATTGATTGCAAGCTTTGCAGATCAAAACACAGTGTCGCAGCCCACACCCTCTGGCAGTTACCAAGGCGTTGCACCCACTGCACAAACATACATCGCAGCAGGTGTGAGTGGCCCCGTGAGCGATGCCGAAGCACAAGCCTTCAACGATGCCTTGGCCACCAGCTTGGCAACTTACAACAGTGTGGATACCGCGCAAGAAATCAAGGATCTTGCAGCCGCATACCGTGCTGTTTTGAATTTGGCGGATGACGCCAAAACCACGGTAGGCAGTCAACCTACGGCTTTTCAATACCACTTGCTAGGCGTGACTGGCTTTGATCCGTCAGATTTGGTTGCAGCAAGCAATAGCACCAACCGAGCCAGTTTGCTTGGCGATGTGATTGATCGCAAAGTGACTGCAGATGTCAACACCGTGCTTGAAATTCAGGCCTTGGCCAACAGTGTGGCGCAAGTGATGAATATGGCCAATGGTGTTGATGGCTTAACACTCGGTGCTTTGACCCAATTGGGCATTGCTGGTGTGACCGCTGACAACTTGGCTGCCGTAAAACATGCGATTGATAGAACCTTAGACGATGGCAGTGGCGTCAACACTTTTTCTAAATTGCAAAATGTGGTGACTGAAAAAGTCAACCATTTCAACACTTCACTGGGCGTGATTCAACAATACGCCAAAACTCATGCAGACCCTTCGTTGCTGGGCACCGATCAACCGACGGTTCAAAATTATTTAGACCTTGGCATCTCGTCAGTCACACCCATTAACCTAGAGGCCATCAACAGTGCCTTGGCCACCTCATTGGTAACCGATGCTGAGGTCAATACCGCACAAGCCGTGAGCGCAGTGGTCAACGCCTATGCAGATATTTTCAAAGCAGCCAATGGCGTTTACAACCCTGGGACAACCATCAGTGCGAATGACTATTCTTTGCTGGGCATCAGTGGTGTTGGCAGCAGCGCCGTCAAACTCAAGCTATTGAGCGATGTGATTGACCGTCAATCGGAAGGCGGCGTCAACACCACTGTGAAACTGCAGGCGTTGGCAGACAAGGTGTCTGCCGTGATGAACACCGCTGCTAAAGCAGCGACCGGAGGCATCACCCAAGCGCATCAGTTGCTTGACCTGGGGTTACAAGGCGTCACGCCTATCAATTTGAGCCAAGTGATCGCCGCGATTCAAAAGACCAACAGTGATGGCACAGGTGATGGCACAGGTGTTGACACGGTTGAAGAATTGCAAAGCATCGTCAACAGCGTGTTGGGTACACAAACAACGTCGATGAATGTTCTGATCGCTTTCGCGAATGCGAACACCGTCTCGAAACCCCTCACGGGCAGCTTTTCTTACCAAACTGGCGTGACGGTACCGACCGAGCAACACTACATGGATGCCGGCATCATCGGTAATGTCAGCCCTGGTGAAGCACAGTCACTCAACGACGCCTTGGCAACCAGCGCCATCACTGGCATCAGCATCTCTGATGTCAGCAAATTGCAAGTGGTGGTTGATGCCTATCGCAAAGTATTGGCCTTGGCTGATGGCCAGAGCAACCTCACCACCGACAGCAGTTTGCAATTGCTTGATTTACAACGCCTAGGTACTGACACAACAGCTTTGAACAGTCTCACAGGTGAACCGTTGGCGACCCGATTGCGGTTGCTCAACGACAGCATAGACAGAAAAAATCCTGCCGATGTGGACACCATTGCCGAGATCAACCAACTCATCAAGATCACCAACGCGATTCAAGACCAAGCTGCTGGCATAGCAAGCTCTTACACCCTGACTGCAATCGATTTTGCAACTGTGGGCATTGAAGGGGTAACTGCTTCTAACTTAGCTGCTTATTTGGTCAGCATCAAGACGGCAGGACCTGCGGGTGCAGATTCATTGAATGAGCTGCAAACAGTGCTCAGTGGTTCTTTGTCTGTGGCTCTGACTGCCATCAGCGAAGACCGAGGGGTGAGCGCCACAGACTTCATCACCAGCGACAACACCCTCACCTACAGTGGCACCAGCAGTGCCGCAGATGGCAGTATCGTGAAGCTGATTTTGAAAAAGAATGCTGTCACCATTGCTGAGTTGAACGCAACAGTGATTGCTGGTGTTTGGCAATCCACCGACACCGTTGCGCGTGACGATGGCGTGTACACCGTCGATGTGCAGTTGTTTAACAGCAAAAATGTACCCGTAAAAACCGGTGCACAAGGACATGTCACCATCGACTCTGACTTCAACAAAAACCCCGATGGCAGTACCGACACAAGCCTTGCTGGCAAGACCATTGACTTCAACCTCACCGCCGACACCGACAGCGGCACACCCAACGACTACAAAACCAGCAACACGCGTCTGAAGTTCATCGGCACCAGCAATGCTGCCGATGGCACCCATGTGGCACTGAGCATTGATGGTGTGGTGACTTACTCCACAGTCACCGGTGGCACTTGGAATGTGAACTACACCGACACATCTTTGGGCGCGGGTCCACACACCGTGATCGCCTCCTTGGTCGATGCCTCCGGCAACCCAGCTGCAGCAGGCACACCAGGCACCGTTCAACACGATGTGACCATCGACGCTTCGGCACTGACTTTGGTGAGTAAGACCAACGGTGCAGTGGCTTCTATCGCACCGCTGGAGTTGACCTTCAGCGACAGTGTGACGGCGCAAGCGAACAAGTCGATCAAAATCATTGACGACAGCAACAACACGGTGATTGACACCATCTCGGTGACTGACGCCACACGCGTGACCATCACGGGCAATGTGGTGCGCATCGCGCTTCAAAATGATTTGACGCCTGGTAAAAACTACCATGTCACCTTAGATGCCAACGCCTTCGCATCTTCCACCGGCGCCTTGAGCACTGGCTTGGCGTTGGTCGATGACTGGCGACTCAACCCAGCCGACCCCACGACGAGCATCAGTTTCACCGGTGTGGGGGTGACGACCAATGATGGCATCAATGCCACGGAGTTTGCTACCCTGACGGTCAGTGGCACGGTGTCGAGTGCGCGCATTTCTGCGGTGAAAAACATCGCCATCAGCAAGATCATCTTCACCAACACAGACGATGGCTCTACCTTCATCGAGACCAATGGCATTTCGTTGGTAGACCCAACAACCTTCCAATGGACATTGGCTCGCCAAAGCAGCTGGACTTCGCAGTTGGTATCAGGCAAGCATTACACCGTCTCGGCTGTGGTGGTGGGTGATATCAACAACATCACGGCCACGAGCACCAGTGTCAGCTCACCCACCAGTTTGGTAGACACGGTTACGCCTGTACTTCTCGGCGTCACCGTTGATAAAACCAATCTTAAAATTGGTGAGACAGCCACCTATACCCTCACCTTCAGCGAAGACCCTGGCAACACACTGAGCGCTGACGACTTTGTTATTTCAACAGACGCCAACAATGTGCTGATGGGTACCGTCAAAGGTATTTCTGGTACCGGCTTCACACGAATAGTTTTCTTTGAACCTACGGCAAACATCACCAACACCGGTGTGGCATTGCAACTCAATGCCAACAGCTTTGCTGATGCCGTCAACAACACTGGCATCATTGACGCCAGTGTGAACTGGCCTACGCTCGCGATTGATACCATCGCCCCATTCGTGACGGGCATCACCATCAGCGGTGTGAACGGGCTGACCAACGCCGCCATCCAATCCACCGATACCATGGTGGTGGGCGACATCATTCAGGTCAGCTTAGACATGAGTGAAGCCGTCATCGTCAGCGATGTACCGACATTTAACATTGATGTGGGTGGTGTGAGCAAGGCTGCCAGCTTTAACAGGGCCAAGAGCACCAGCACCAAACTGGTGTTCACTTACACCGTGGCACCCGGTGATGTTGATACCAACGGCGGCATCACAGCAGACAGCAATAGCTTGACCGTCAGCGCTGTGGCACGGATTGTGGACACAGCTGGCAATGCGATTGACCCCACCACCCAGGCCGTTTTGCCTGGCAACAACACCTTGCATTTCAGCACCACGCAAGACGACCCCTTCACAACCATCAAGAATTTCGCACAAAACAATTCAAACCCCGACCCTACGACATGGGTGGGGCCAGTGCCAACGGTCAACCACTACGCGCAAGCTCGCGTCATCGGTGTGGATACGTTTAATGTGGATGCCATCAACAATGCGTTGTCTACACCGTATTTGAATGCCATCGATGTTGACGAATTGATAAAGCTGCAACATGTGGTCGAGGCGTACAACACCATCTTGAACTTGGCAGATGGTCAAGAAACCGTACCCACCCTGAACAACCCAAGCTACGCCATGTATGGTTTGATTGGCGTACAAGGCGTTGACAGCGACAAAGGGAATTTGTTGACCGATGTGATCGACTTGAAAAACAAAACAGATGTCGACACGGTTCCAGAAATACAAGCCTTGGCCGATGCCGTGACAGCTGTCAAGAACGCCGCACAAAACGGCACCAGCATGTCACAAGCGCAGCTTGAGAAGCTGGGCATCAAAGATTTAACCGCTGACAATTTCGATGTCGCGCTGCGAGCCATCGTCAATACCCACGACTTTTTCAAAGTTGACACACTGGATGAATTGAAGGACGTGATCAGCAGCGCCATCAGCAGTTACAACAGCGCCTTGACCGCTATCAAACTCTACGCGTTGAACAACTCAGGCATAGCGCCTACCACGCAGCAGTACATCAATGCTGGCATCACCGGGGTGTCTGACAACAACTTGGCATCGATCAACAGTGCTTTGGCCACAGCCACGGTAACGGATGTGAGTGTCAGCCACCCTGTGCAAATTCAAAGCTTGGTGAACGCTTACAACAAAGTGATACAGGCTGCGGATGGCAAGAACAACATCGCCAATACCGACAACATGCCAGCTGCTCAGTACGCCTTGATAGGCGTGACCGGTGTGGACAGCGATGTCAAGAAAAGTCTGTTGGGTGATGTCATTGATTTGCAACCTCCCACCGGCGTAGACACTGCCAACAAAGTACAAGCCTTGGCAGATGCCGTGACAGCCGTGATGAATGTTGCCAAGGGCAACACCACCGCACTCACCCAAGCGCAACTGCAATCACTGGGGGTTGACCTGTCGGGCGTGACAGACTTCAGCAAAGTGATCACGGCTATTGACGGCACCAACGACGATGGCTCTGGTGTTGCTACTTTAGAGGACCTGCAACTGTTGATCAACAATGTGATTGGCAGTGCCAACACAGCTTTGCAGGTGATCGTTAAGTTTGCAGATGTGAACAAGGCTTCATCGCCTGCGTCACCAGAAGCAGGCACGACAGTTCCAGATGTCGCCACTTATGACGCCGCAAACGTGATTGGCGTGAACCAGAACAATGTGGCCGCGATCAACGATGCCCTCATGACCTTGGCAGTCGATGGTGCAAGCGTGGGCACCACAGCCAAATTGCAAGCGATCATCGACACTTATAAAACAGTGTTGGCATTGGCAGATGGCACAGCCAACAACGCCACCGTTACGCAAACCTTCACGGTAGCACAACTCACTGGCATGGGGGTAGACACCACAGGCATGGTGGGAAGCAGCAACGACACCACCCGATTGAATTTGTTGAAAAACATCATCGATGGTCAAAAGACCACTGGCGTTGACACCATCAATGAAATCAATCAGTTGATCAAGATCACCAATGCCATTCAAGATCAAGCCATTGGCAAAGCATCTGCCTACACGCTGACTGTGGCTGACTTTGTCACATTGGGCGTTGAGGGCGTGAGCACATCAAATTTGAATGCCTACCTGACCAACATTCAAACGGCAGGCTCTGAGGGCGCTGATTCGTTGAGCAAACTGCAAACACTGCTGAACGACTCATTGACTTTGGTTTTCACGGCTATCACGCCTGACACCGGTATCGATAGCGCTGATTTCATCACCAAAGAAAACACCGGTTTGATTTTGAGCGGCACCAGCAATGCAGTCGATGGCAGCAAGGTGAAGATCACCCTCACTACGCCGTCAGCCGGCCCGATCACACTCGATGCCACGGTGATTGGGGGTGTTTGGCAAACTGCAAGCCAACCTAAATTCAACGATGGTGTGTACACCGTGTCCGCTGCGTTGTTGAACAGCAAAAACAACCCCATTCGAACGGTGGCGCAAAGCAGTTTCAGCATTGACACATCCGCCAATGGTGCAGACGATGTCGGCATCGCTGGAAAAACCATTAATTTCACAACCATCACGCCTGATGCCGGCATACTCAACGATTACAAAACGAATACCGGTTTTGTGATTTTGTCAGGCACAAGCACTGCTGCCAATGGTGCCAATGTAGCGCTCAGTGTTGACGGCACCCTTTACTACACCACCGTGCAAAACGGCGCATGGTCAGTAGACTACAACTTGCGTCCCTTGAGTGCTGCTGTGCACAAAGTGCAAGTCAGCCTGATTGACAAAGCGGGCAATGTGGCTGCGTCATCGGTCATGCGCGATGTGGAAATCAGCACTTCTAGCCTGACATTGGATAACAAGACCACGGGCAGTGTTGCCAAGGCATCTAACTTGGTATTGACTTTCAGTGACAATGTGGTGGCGCGTGCTGGCAAGAACATTCAAATCATTGACGAGACCACCGGCCAGCCCATGGAAACCATTTTGGTGACCGACACCAGTCGCGTCACCATTGAAGGTAAGCGGGTCACCATCAACCCCACTGCTGACCTGACGCTCGGTAAAACTTACCACGCCACCATTGACAGTGAAGCATTTGAAACGGTGGCCGGCACGAAGTACGCAGGTCTTGCGGGCACCGATTGGTCGTTCCGCCCTGTCGATCCCACCACATCGGTCAACTTTGGTGGCACAAATGTGATCACAGGGGGCGGCATCAATGCTTCAGAAATCAACAACCTCACCATCAGCGGTACCGTCACCAGCAGCAACATCATTGCGCTGAACAATCTGAAAATCACCAAACTGTCGTTCACCAGCACCAATGGCGGAACATCGTTTGACATTGCCACCATTGACTTACCCACCATCAACACCACCAACTATGGCTGGACATTGGCACCCGATGTCAGCTGGCAATCCAAACTGACATCCGGCAAAAATTACACCGTCACCGCACAAGTTGAAGGTGACATTGGCACAACCCACACAAGCACAACGGTCAGCAGTGCCAGCATATTGATCGACACTGAAGCGCCACAACTCACCATCACTGGCAACAAAACGGTTGTGAAAGTGGGTGAGAGCATCACCTACACATTCACCTTCACGGATGTGCCATTGGACTTTGCGATCGGCGACATTGTGGTGAACACCGTCAGCAACACGCCGCTTGGCACGGTGAGCAACTTCACAGCCACCGCAGACGCCAAGGTATACACGGTGGTGTTCACGCCAACTGTGGTGGTGAATCAACTCAGTATTTCACCCATCAGTGTTTTGCCATCAAGCTACACCGACAGCACAGGCAACTTTGGCAGCGCCGTGGCCACTGCACCTGTGGTGCTGATCGACACACTGGCACCTGGCAATGTCAGCTTCAACACAACGCAGGGTGCGTCACAACCCGCTGACGCTGCATACTTCAACAAAAATGACACGAATAATGCGTCGGGCAAAGTCATTGCACCGAACATCAACAAACCGATTGATGCAGACATCAGCACCATCACTGTGGTGGTGGGCGGTGCTGATCTGGCATTTGACAGCTTGTTGTTTGGCCCCATCACGCAAGCGCTCAACCTTTCCAACAACGGCAGCAACATCACAGTGGGTGGCGTGACAGATATCAGCTGGAGCTGGAACTACAACGCCAGCACCAGCACTGGCACCCTCACCTTGCAAAAAACAGCAACTGGCACTATCACGGCAGACAACGTGAATGCCATTGAGCGCGACTTACGCTTCAAAACCAACACCTCGCCATCGCAAACGCCTCGCACTTTCACCTTCACGCACACCGATGGAGTGGGCAATGTGAGTGGTTCAGGCACGCAAACCATCAATGTGGACACCATCGTGCTGGCCAACGACTGGAACAGCACGCTCGCCGGCACACAACAAACAGACACTTCTTTCTTTAACAAAGCGAACCTTGCCACCAGCAAAAACATTTTGCCTGCGCTTGCAGTTGCTATTGCTGAAAATGACATCGTCAACCTCAAAATAGATGCCAGCAGCGCAACCGTGGTCTCAGGTGATCAGCTATTGTTTGGCAGTGTAGTCCACAACTTTAGCACTTCCGCCCCCAACGGCACCACCAGTATCAGTGGCTTGACCATCGATTGGGCCATGACCGCCTCACGTGTGCTCACCATCACAAAAAATGGCGGTGGCGCATTCAGCGCGGCAGAGGTCAATGCCATTCAAGCCGACCTGCGTTTTCAAACCACATCGACATCGCAAACAGCCAGAGTGATCGGTTTCAGCCGCACCGACTTGGCAGGTAATGTCAGCACCGTCAGCACGGTGACACTCAACATCGACACCCTTGCCCCTCAAGACATTGACCTCACTTCGACAAGCGCTGGCATTGACAAAACTCTGACTCGACCTTTCGCAGCCAAAGATATTTTGAATGGCATATTGATTGCGCCCAATGTGGTTGCCGCCACAACGGCAGAAACGGACATTGCCAGTATTCGCATTGCCATGAGTGGCACCATCGACAGCACCACGGACAGCATTGCGCTGGGTGGCAAAACATTTTTCTTGATCAACACACTGCAAAGCAGCAGCAATGTTGCCATCGCCAATGTGTCGGGTGGTGTTGAATTGGTTTTTGACAGCAACAATGTGCTGACCATCACCAAAACCAGCGGCGGTTCGTTCAACACATCGGAGGTGGTGGTCATTGAAAAATTGTTGCAGTTCAAAACCAGCTCAACAACCGTTGCCGACAGAACGGCCACTTTCACCCACACCGATCAGGCGGGCAACAAAAGTGCTGACAGCGTGGTGACCTTGAAAGTAGACACGGTTGCCCCTTCTCCGCCCGACATCGACGGCAGCACAACCGTGATTGACACCCTGAACAATGTCACTTACAAGTTGCAACAACCAATCACTGGTCTCTATTACGGTTTCGCCTTGGCACCGAAAATGGCACTGCCAGTGGACACAGACATCACTGGCATACAGTTGGTTGGTACAAATTTACAAGCTGATACTGATGCCATTGTTTTTACTGGTAGAACTTTTGGATTTTCAATTTCCTACGCAAATAGTTTTGTATCAATTTTAGGCATCAGTGTTGTAGTTTCACAAAGCGGTGGCACGATGGTGTTCACTAAATCAGGAGGAGGCGCATTTTTACCCACAGAGGTGCAAACTGTTGCCAAATCTTTGACATTTGGCATGGCATCACCGCCCTTTCAAACAACCACCAAACAAGGATCACGGTCTTTTGCCATCAGCTATTTAGACTTCTTTGGCAATGCCAGCCAAAGTGTGACCGCCAATGTGTTGGTAGACACTTTGATACCGCTCGATGTCGACTTGCGTTCAGACCAAAGCGGCACACAAGTGACAGACCAAAGTTACTTCAACAGAAGTAACCTAATTGTTGGTAACAAAGTGATTGCACCCAACATTGCAGCCACTACCGACTCTGATATCAGTACCATTAATTTAATGGCATCTGGCATAAATGTGCCGCCTACATTTCAGTTCATACTGGGTGGCTTTCAACTGCTTCTAAGCTATGCCCCCGCCACGGCAAGCGGCACCACTGTTTACAACAACCTATCGCTTGCTTGGAACTACAGCAGCCGAACTTTAAGTCTGAGCAAAACCTCTGGCGGTGTTTTTACCGCTGCTGAAATTTTGTCGATTGAGCAAGGCATGAGCTTCTCACCCAACGCCGCCACCCCTTCACAAGGTAGTCATGATTTTTTCATCAGCCATGTGGATGCTGCTGGCAACATCGGCAATACCAGCAAGGAAACCGTCACGATTGACACGGTGGCACCCGTTGTCAACATGGCCAACACCTTGACGATTGCCAACAACTCCGGCAGCACCGCCATACTGCTCAAAGGTGCCACTGCCACAGTGACTGAGAGCAACACCCTTCAGAGTGTGCAGATCAAAGCCAAAAACTTGCGGGACGGCAGCAACGAAAAGTTGATTATCGGTGGCATCGAAATAGATGCCTCTGGTACAACAGCCAGCAGCGGCACCGTGTCGCTTACGGGTGCCACTTGGAACTGGACTTATAACGCGACGGGGGTATTTACTTTTGCACTCAACAGTGGCTTGGCCAGCGCAGCGACCGCTGCCGCCTTGTTGCAAAGCATCAGCTACCGAAATGGAGCAGGTGCAGCAGCCACCGATGACGCACGCCAATTTGTGGTGACCACCACCGATGTGGCAGGTAATACCAGCGCTGAATCAGCTGCAACGGTCGTGATCAGCGCCTTTAAACCCAGCTTAGCAAGCAGCAATTCAGTGGTGCTGCTAGACGCCAACAACGATGGCGTGAAAGGCGATCAATTTGTGATTCGATTTGGCGAGTTGGTCAAAGCCAGCAATCTTTCAACCACATCGGCATGGGTATTGAGCTCAGGCACTTGGGGCGCTAACGCATCGATCACAGCCATTGACACCATCACCATCAATGGTAACGATTACGCTACCAGCTTTTGGGTCAAGACAGGCACCGCTGACTTGATCAACTCCAATCCGGGACCGACTGGATACATTCATATCACAGTTCCAGACCAGTATTACTTACTGATGTCATTGAATTACACACTTGTAGGCATGACGCTTGAGACATGGTTGAAAATTGATACCTTGGTAGGTGCCGTTGACTCACCAATTTTCGGTTTGCTCAACAATACAAATTCAAAAAAATTATTACTCACATACAACGCTGATGGCACCTTATCTCTCAAAGCTCTGTTCAACGACCCGGGAACACTCTATACATCTTATAGCTACAAGACCACAAACCTGCTGTCAACCAACACTTGGCTTCATGTTGCTACAACCATTGACACCGCTGGTGCTTCTTCGATATTTATCAATGGCGTGCAAGTTGCCGCATCCGTTGCAGGTACATTTACGAATACTTATGCAAATGCGAATTGGGAATACAACATGGTAGGTGGTGCCACAGGCGTCCCCACGACAAAGACAGGTTTTTCGCTGGCAGATTACAGAATTTACAACGGTGTGAGAAGTAGCACCCAAATTATCAGCGATATGCAAGGCGACATTAACTTTACAGATCCCAACCTCAAACAGCGCTTCAGCTTCAACAACACATTGAACAATGATGTGGTGTCGACCGGAGGAAAAGCCAACTTATTTGGCGCAAGTTCGAACCCCATCCCTAACTTTGAGGTGAATGCTGTCACCTTAACCGCCGCCAGCACCAATGTGATTGATGCCACCGGTTCAACCGCCACAGCCAACCAAGTGATAACGCTCGTGAACAATACCTCAACCTCTGGCACCAAGAACAACGAAACCATCAGTGGTGGTGCTGGCAACGACTTCATTGCTGGGCATGGCGGTAATGACGCGCTCACCGGTGGCACTGGTGCCGACACATTTGCTTGGTTGTTGGGTGAAACCGGTAGCGACACTGTGAACGACTTCAAAGTATCAGACGGCGACATGATCAACCTGTCTGGGTTGCTGCAAAACGCAGGGCTTGGCCCCAACAGTCCTGATACCAATCTCAGCAAATACATGCAATTGGCACAAAGCGGCAACCATGCCGTGCTGACGGTTGACCCCACAGGTGGAGGCAATTTTCTGGCAACCAACACCAGCCTCAAAACCATCACCTTCACCAACGGCTGGACCACGGGTGGTTTGAACGACACCTTGCTGAAATTGGTGGCGAATAAAGTGATCAATCTCAATTATTTAAACGCCACCCCGTTGATGCTCGACCTCAACGGCGACGGTGTGTACACCACATCTGTCGATCAGGGTGTAGCGTTTGACATCGAGGGCAATGGTCAGGTGGTGCAAACCGCATGGAGCGATGGCAAGGATGGCTTCTTGGTGCTCGATGTCAACCACGATGGCACCATCAACAGTGGCCGAGAGTTATTTGGCAATGGCACCCTGTTGGCCAACGGCAGCAAAGCCCGCGATGGTTTTGAGGCCTTGACTCAATACGATGGCAACCAAGACGGCGTGATGGACGCTAACGATGCAGTGTTTGCCAACCTCAAGGTGTGGGTGGATGCCAACCACGATGGTGTCAGCACAGCCAATGAACTGCACACTTTGAATGCGTTGGGCATACAAAACATCCAACTGGGCGCTACGGCCAGTCAGCTGATTGACAACGGTAACCCGTTCTCCTTGGTGTCACACTGGACGGATACTTCAGACCAGCAACACGCCGTCGTGGATGCGCTGCTCACCACCAGCATACAACTCAAACACGATGTGGTGATTTGAGTTCCCCCTTAAGTGATGAGGCCGATACACGCAGGGTTTGCGTGTATCGGCCGTAGGTTTTTGGTTAGATTGAATTTGACTTAACCGAGCACAATCACTTTTTGAGCAATTAAATTTTGCAGTGTGTCGTTCAAGCCATGCAGATACCCATCGATGAAGGTGATGGTTTTACTTGCTGGGTTGTTGACATTGCCATCTGCATGAATTTTGAGCTCGGTGTTGTTACCTGCTTGCGTCCATTGTAAAAATTGCCCGGCATTGGTAGCGTTGACACCTGTGCCATTCAAAATGCCTGACAGGTTGATGCTATCGTCCTCTGACACTTTGAAGTCTGTGACCGTGTCTGTGCCTGTGTTGCCTTTGAGCCAAGCAAACACATCTCTTCCTGCGCCACCGGTCAGCGTGTCATTGCCGCCTTGACCCGTCAGAAAGTCGTCTGCGTTGGTGCCAACCAAATTGTTGCTCAAGTTGGTGCCATTCACATTGGAAGATTTGTAAAGCGTCGCCACTTGTGTGGCGGTGGTCTGCCCCGTGATATCGACCACTTGTGAAGCATCGATTGAAAAAGTGGTGCCAGGGTTATGGCTATCGAATGTGGCATTCACACCGATTGCCGCAGCGTCATTGGCCAAACCAGAATTCAAATCACCATTGAGGTTGTATAAAAAAACTTGGTTGGGATCGGTTGGATCGACCAGTCCTTTCAAATCATTTTTGATTTCGTCCGCTGTTCTGGCGTCGTTATAAACACGGGCATCAAAAATGTTACCCGAGAGATAGCCATCCCCCGCCCATGCACTTTGATTGATGTAACTGTGGTCACGCGCGACCGTATTGGCTTCGACAGTGAATTGTTGGGTTTTATTGGCGACCCCGTTGATGTACAGAGTGACCATTTTGCTGCTGTCAATCGTTACAGCCAAGTGGTACCAACTGTTCAGAGCAATGGGGGTGTCTGTTGTCAACAACGACTGATTTGTTTGCCCTTGGTAAATTTGAAAAAATAGTTTGTGATTGATATCAAAGCCAAACAGAACATTGTCTGAGCCTTGTGTTGGTGTGCCAGTTGTTGCATTGGGGCCAGCGGTTGTAAATGTACTGGTTCCCAAATCAAAGATACGCGCAAAATTGCCAGGCGTCTTGTCCATGTAGAGCCAAGCTTCTAAAGTCAAATCGCCGCCAAAGGTTTTGGTGGGCAATATCAAATAGGCTTGCTGATTGGCAACCGCTTGCTTTCCAAAGTTGAAAGTCTGCTGCTGCCCCACAACCCAGTTGGCACTGTCCGCTGCTGACTTCACCCAAAAGTGTTTGGCATAGTCAACGCCACCAATGGTTTGAACATCTACCGCTTGAACATTGATGGCACCTAGCGTGGGGGTTAATTTCACAGAGTTAGCCAATGTCCAGTTGCTGGTGTTTTGCACTCTGTTGACTTCAACCAGCTCTGTGAAGCTGACCACAAATTGGTCACCCAACACGCCGTCGGCATTGTTGTCTAAAGCGGCAGTTGTGGCGACCTTTGCCACCGTGGCCACATAGTTGAGCGTTGTGGTGGCTGGCAAACTGGTGTTGTTAGCAGCATCGGTAGTGGTGAATGTCACTTCACGCACCCCAGAATGGCCCAAGTTGGTACTGGCGTTTTGGTATTGCAAAGCTTGTAACAGTGCGCTCGCTTGTGCGGCGCTGGCATTCATACCGCTGGTGAGTGAAAAGACCACGCTGTTGTTCGCGCTGTTGTATGACCAAGACCAGACACCCGCATTTGCACCAGTGACATTGGCGCTTCCAGATGCATTGGCTCCGTACAAATTGATAGAAGCATCCACACCATTGTTGATGACCAGACGCTCGTTGTCTTGCACATTTTTGAGGCTGACATTCAAGCTTTTGATGGGGGCTGTGTCTGATACAGAGGCACCGTTTGTCAATCCCGTGATGGCTGTGCTTGGAGTGGCTCGCAAGTTGGCTGTATAGCTTGTTGTGCTTGCTGCGAGTTGAAGCACAGGCGAAGTCAAATCAATTTCTAAAGTACGACTGGCACTGTCTCCCAGATTGCCTGCGACATCGATGTGTGCCACGCTTAGCGTTCGCTGCCCTTGGATACCCCCGAGGGATTGAAACGCAATGGCTTTTTCAATGTTGGCAACATCGGCGTCGCTGAACTTTCCTCCACCATTTTTTGTCAGCACGAGCGTGTGATTGCCACCACTTGTGACGGTGTATTGCCAGTCTATGTTCACACCTGACACAGATTGATTGTTTGATTGTTGTGATGTGCCATTCAAACTGATGGCATGTCCATCTAATACCCAATGGTCATGCCCTGAATCAATACCTGCCAAGGTCAACTGAATTTTGGCGATGTCTTGACTGGCTGGTACAGCTGCATTTGGCACAGATAACTTGCTGGTACCTACTTGCGCGTCAGCTTTACCAAAATACAAAATACCTGCATCAAGGGTTGGTGCACCGGGGCCAAGATCATCGTAGGTGAATGTCAGTTGGCTGCTTTTACCCAAATAGCCTTGTGCACTGACTTGCCGCACCCACACTGTGTGGGCTGCATTGGTGGTGGATGGCGTATAGGCAGATGTATAGGTGAGCCCACCATCCACGCTGTACTCTAGCGTCGCGCCAACTTCTGGAGTGCCATTGAGAGTGATTGCACCGTTACGGGTGATCTTATCGGTGGTGTCTATGCCCGAGTCTTCTGTCAATCGCACACCAAGGGGTGTTATTCTGTAAAAATCGACCAAGCCTTTCAATTGCGCCAGACCAACCAACGGTGCGTGATTTTTTTGCGCTGCAATGCTTTGTTGAATGTCAACCAAGTTGGTAGCATCCACCCCTTGAATGCCTAGCTTCGCAAAATCTTGCGCTTGCATGTTGTAACTTGGCACCAAACCCGCGGCTTGATCTACAACAGCGTTGACATACTTCACCAAATCGTTGACCTTGTCGATGGTGTTAACACCCTCCCTTTGTTGGGCATCCAACACATTATTGAGTAAGCCCAAGCGTTGTGTCGCATCACTCGCTGCGCTCAGTTGTGTGGTGTCCACCCCTAGGGTATTGAGTGTGGCAATCGTGATGGCTTGCTGTGGTGTGGCGTTGTTGGCAGTGCCCTCTGCCAATGCAAACACAGCGTTGTAAGCATCCACCACTTTTTGTATGTCAGCTGTGGTTTGTAAGTTGGCGCTCTTGAGGTTGAGTGTGGTCAGTGCGGTGTTGACGGCGTCTTTGTTGTTGGCATCAAGGCCAACCACGCCCACATCTTGGTAGTTTTGCACGGTGGGTGCGCTACCGGTAGCGGTCGCTGTTGGGTCGGCATTGGCCTGTGCATAGTTTTGAATGGCTTGGTATGCCGCCGTGATGCGTGTGTTGCTTTTGGTGATGAGTGCGTTGATGTCGCTCATGCTGCCGATGCTGCCTGCACCTGATTGCTTGATCTCATCTAGCAACACCGTCAGGTTGGCGTCGGTCACGCCGCTGATGCCTAAGCGCTGAAAGTCTGTGGTTGTGAGTTGGGGGTTGGGCGTTGTGCCAGCCGATTGATCTTCTAGCGCGTTGACAAGTTTGACCAGATCGTTGACTTTGGCGATGGTGTTGACACCTGTTTTTTGTTGGGCAACTAACACATTGTTGAGCAGGCTGATGCGTTGTGGTGCACCCGCACCCGTACTCAGCGGTGTGGTGTTGACACCTAAATTGTTGAGCGTATCAACCGTGATGCCTTGTTGTGGTGTGGCGTTGTTGGCAGTGCCTTCTGCCAATGCAAACACAGCGTTGTAAGCGTCCACTACTTTTTGTATATCGGCTGTGGTTTGCAGGTTGGCGCTCTTGAGGTTGAGCGTGGTCAATGCGCTGTTGACGGCGTCTTTGTTGTTACTGTCAAGCCTTAGTACACCTACATCTTGGTAGTTTTGCACGGTGGGTGCAGTACCGGTAACGGTCGCTGTTGGGTCGGCATTGGCTTGTGCGTAGTTTTGAATGGCTGCAAGCGCATCTGCTATGCGTGTGTTGCTTTTGTCAATGAGGGTGCTTATGTCGCTCAAGCTGTCGATGCTGCCTGCGCCAGATTGTTTGATTTCATCGAGCAACACCATCAGGTTGGCATCGATCACACCGCTGATACCTAAACGTTGGAAGTCTGCGGTTGTGAGTTGGGGGTTAGGCGTTGTGCCAGCTGATTGGTCTTCTAACGCATTGATG
>JACCDV010618260.1_pt1 | contig 23583 bp, 22 predicted proteins | sample 7446131 | NCBI WGS metagenome assembly JACCDV01 (sample SAMN15323448, study PRJNA562643) | freshwater metagenome | isolation source: river surface water | place: USA:Blue River Watershed | collected 2017-08-17
GAGACTATTCATTTCTTAACTGAAGAAGCACAAAACTATCCTTGTAATGGCTGTCCTAAACAGAAACCATGCTCTAAGCAAGCCGAACAAAGCAAACGCTACAAGAGACAAGTTAAAGACATTAATGTCGAAATTCAAAACAGAACCAGCATGTACTGGCAGCAGTTCGCTGATATCGTAGCTCTATTGCGCGATAAACAATATATCGACAGCAATAATAAACCAACAGCTATTGGTAAAACCTGTGCTGCGCTTAGATCAGACAACTCACTCTTCATCTCTGAAGTAATCAAGACTGATCTATTCGATAAGCTCGGTCCGGCAGAATTAGCAAGTGCTATTTCTGGAATCGCTATAGGTGAAGCTCGCCGCCGCGACCATAATAAAGCAGAAGTGAACCCTAAGCTTTATGATCTTTTCGATGATATTAATCGCATCTCAAGAAGAGTAATTCAAGATCAGCGCAAATATCGCATCTACAAATCAGCTGAACTTGGTCCGCATCTTTCTACCGCTATCGAGCAGTGGGCTCAAGGCAAAGGCTGGGATGAATTAATCACTGACTCTGGTTTCGATGATGGTGACATTCTTAAAGCTATTCGCCGTACTATAGATGTTTGCAAGCAAGTATCTAAAGCGCCTAATGTTAATCCTGCTCTTCAAGCTACAGCTACTGAAGCGATAGCGATGATGGAGAGAGAGCCGGTTTTAGAGATTGGAATCTAAGTAACTCTAGATTTATTATTTTCACCCATGTTAGGATAAGACCCTAATGCATTCAGAGCACCTAAACCTAAGCAGAAGAGCCGCTCTAAGCTCAGCTGCTGGCATGTGTAGTACAGCTCTCATCTCCATAATACTTGGACCAAGTAGGCGAGCACAGCTTGAGGATGCACACCCAGACCTAAAAAAGGAACCAGAATTAGTAGCAGCGGTTGATCGTTTGCACTCAAATCGCGCAGCACAAGTTATAGCTGGTGTCTTAAATAAACTTCAAATTCACCAAGCTGCGACTGAAGCACTGTTGCATCCATCAGCAACAGAAATTATTGCACCAGGAGTATCGGAGCTAAGAGACGATAAATTACGAATATCAAGAGATCTATCATTTAGAGGGCTGCCAGTTATGCAAATTCTTAATGCATTTTCCAAAGCAATGATTTTAGGTCCAATATCAAGTTTAGGACTTACACAATTAACAGCTAAAGACTTCAAAAGTCCAAATATTAATGGGCTAACTAAGAACTCTGCAAAAAATCATTTCTCTCTAATGCTACTTATTCAGGCCTATATATTTTTCTTCAATTTATCAAAAAGATCTAAAGCGATTGGTGACACACTGCATCTCTTACACTCAGCTCCTAACTGCGTGATGCAAACTTTACGCCATTTCAACGAGAAAAATATAAAAGATCGCACCATATGTTTCCTAACATCAGCGAACCAAAAGGACGAACCCAGCCTATATGATTACCTGCCAGATGAATTGCGCCAAGAAGGAATAAAACTTCTAATTTCAGGCACCACACATAACGGTAAAACATCATCAGTAGACGTGATCACATACCACACTAGAGATCCAAGAACCAAAAAAGTACAGCCAGGATACTACCAAGAATATAATGGACAACAGGAGTTTATCGAACCAAAACAAATAGTCAGAAACCTTAAGGAACTTACAATATCAATTGCCTAAACAGCAATCTTCCGGCGATTAGTCTCAAAAATAATAGACAACACCGATAAATCATTCGGACTAACTCCGCCCACACGCGAAGCCTGCCCTAATGTCTTAGGCTGCACCCTAGATAATTTGTCGCGCGCCTCAAGACTAATCTGCTGGCAATTCTTAAAATCAAAACCCTCTGGAACTTTAACACGCTCATATTTATCCATATCGCGAATCAGCGACGTCTGTTTCTCAATGTAGCCTTGGTATTTAATTTCAGTTTCAAGCTCGAAGCCATGGCGAATATCATCGATATAAGTATCGTATTCTTTAAGCCTAGCAATCTCAGATTCACTCAAGCCAGTATGCAGATAAGGCTTCAGGTCACTAGCCTTCAGCTCTGGCTTCTTAAGTAAATCAGCCAATAGTACTTTATTAGTACCCTTAATCTTATAATTCTCAGCCATCACTGGGTCATCTATCGTCGCTACTATCTGCGCACTATCAACACGCACATTATTGAAATAGCGCATTTCTCTATTCATGGTCTCTAGTTTCTCTGAATAAATCTTCCATCTATAATCATCCACTAGCCCTAACTCACGTCCTAGTTCAGTTAACCTGCGATCAGCATTGTCTTGGCGCAATATTAATCTATACTCCGAGCGCGAAGTTAACATACGATAAGGTTCGTTGATTTCTTTAGTGACTAGATCGTCAACTAGCGTCCCAATATAAGACTGTGCGCGCGGGATGATGAACGCTGAATGCTCGCGAGCATAAGTTGCCAAGCGAGAATTACTAGTCTGAGTGTGACGCGCCACATAGATAGCCGCATTAATTCCAGCCATCAGTCCTTGTGCTGCAGCTTCCTCATAGCCACTGGTTCCTAGCACTTGCCCAGATACGAACAATCCCGCAATAGTCTTAGCTTCGAAGTTATGTTTGAACTGTATACCAGGGAAATAATCATATTCAACTGCGTAAGCTGGGCGAGTAATTTCTGCGTTCTCTAAGCCAGGCAAAGATCTAACCATCTCCCACTGAACATCTACTGGCAGGCTCGTACTACATCCTTGAAGATATATTTCTTTAGTACTAAGTCCCTCCGGCTCTAAGAAGAAGTGGTGGCTAGGATTATGCGGGAAACGAACTACTTTATCTTCTATCGAAGGGCAGTATCTAGGACCGACAGCATCGACTTCACCAGAGTACATTGGTGATTTGTGCAGGTTCGCCATGATAATTTCATGGGTGCGCGCGTTGGTGCGAGTGATGTGACAAGGATGCTGCACTCTAACAGGGCGGTTAGGCAAATAACTAAAATGACTAAGTGGCAGCCCTATACCCACATCCCCGTGCGCTTCTTCAAGCTCACTAAAGTTTATAGTATTCCTGTCAAGCCTAGGCGGTGTGCCGGTTTTAAGCCTACCAGTACGCAAACCTAACTCTTGAATCGAAGGTGACAGACCAATAGAAGCTTTCTCGCCGCTACGCCCAGCACTCTCGAACTTATTACCAGTGAAGATACGCCCCTCTAGAAAAGTTCCAGCAGTGAGCACGACAGCATCAGCATATATTTCTTCATCAAGATTAGTGCGCAGACCAGTAACGCGCAAGCTAGCTTCAGATCCATCAAAAACTTCATCACTAAATATCAAAGACTTAGCAGCCGCTTGATAAATAGTTAAATTAGGCGTCGCTTCTAAATACTCGCGCACCCAAGAAGAATATTCGCGCTTGTCAGATTGCGCGCGCAGTGCTTGCACCGCAGGTCCCTTACTTAGGTTCAAGGTCTTAAGCTGAATATAGGTAGCATCAGCCGCTAGCCCCATAATGCCACCAAGCGCATCAATTTCTTTCACCAGGTGTGACTTCGCTGGTCCGCCGATAGCGGGGTTACACGGCATAGTAGCTATCTGGTCTATGCTGCTTGTGAGCAATAGAGTACGCAAGCCGAGCTTAGCAGCTGCATGCGCCGCTTCAGATCCGGCGTGACCGCCGCCTACTACTATGATGTCGAAGTTCCGTTTCAAACATCACAATTATAGCCCAATACATATTGACACTGTCATTATGGGATAATAAAGGCTCTACAGTGCCCCAGAAAAAAGTCTACATCGAAACCCTAGGCTGCCAGATGAATCTAGCAGATACTGAGCGCATGCTCGGCATGCTCGATGAGATCGATTACACGCCTACTGACATTCGAGAAGAAGCTGATCTCTCTATTCTTAATAGCTGTTCTATTCGCGAACATGCTGTCGATAAAATGCGCAGCTATATCGGTCTCTGGGATAAAAAACGCAAACCTGGTTCACTAATCGCTCTTGCTGGTTGTGTTGCGCAACAAGAAGGAGCCAGCATCACACAGATAGCACCGGGCGCAGATATAGTTATCGGCACCCATAATATCCACAGACTACCAGATCTGGTTCTGCAAGCACAAAAGAACCAAGCCGAAGATATACACGAGCGTGTGATAGAAATCTGGGAAGAGTTACCAGAAGATATTCCAGAAGTCCCGATACTGCGCAAAAATAAATACCATGCTTGGGTCAATATTATTTACGGTTGTAATTATCGTTGCACTTATTGCATAGTCCCTAAAACCCGTGGTGATCAGCGTTCGCGCAGCATCGCCGAAATCAAACGTGAGATCGAGACTCTCGCCATGGAAGGCTTTAAAGAAATAATGCTCTTAGGTCAGAACGTAGATGGTTATGGTTTGGATATCGGTACTAGCCTTGCTGCCTTACTAAGAGAAGTACACGAAGTAGAAGGTATAGAGCGTATCAAGTTCTTAACTTCACATCCTTGCGATATGACTTACGAACTCATAGAGACGGTAGCAGCTTTGCCTAAAGTTGCCAAGTATTTTCATATCCCAATACAAGCCGGTAATGATGGGGTTCTTAAGCGCATGGCACGCCGTTATACTTACGCGCGCTATATGGAACTGATCTCATATATCCGAAAACTAATGCCGCAAGCTTCTATCACTGGCGATATCATCGTCGGCTTCCCGGGCGAAACTCACGAACAATTTATGGATAGCGTTAAAGCTGTGCGCGAGATTCGTTACGACGCCTGCATCACTGCTGTCTATTCGCCGCGTCCTTATACTCCAGCTGCTGATTGGGAAGATCCTATCAGTGCTGAGGAGAAAAACGAACGTATTAGATTACTTAATGCCGTCTCAGCAGAAGTCGCTGAAGAACAATCTAAACGTTATCTCGGTACAACTCAGCAAGTTCTAGTCGAAGGATTATCCCAGCGCAACCCTCGCCGCCTAGCTGGTCGTATCTTTGACAACAAAACCACTAATGTAGATGTACCTGGTATTAGCGACCTTGAAGCTGCACCGGGAGAATCAGAAGCTGAATTAAGCCAGCGCATAAGTAAGCAACTAGAACAATATTTCGGTAAAACAATAGGGGTTAAGATCACTAAAGCCCATGCCTGGGCGCTGAGAGGGGAGCTGATATCAGGACCCAGCCAAAATGAAAAAAATCTCAGAAAAGCCCTTGCAATCTCAGATTAACATGTGTTACTGTTTATTATAAGTTAATATTTAAGAAGAAATGGACACTAGCACAGCTAAAACCGAAGAAATCAAAAGCCGCAAGCGGCCACAACTGGCAGCTTATAGCGAGCTACTTAGCACCCTAGAAGCCCTTAACCTTAGATCGCAGCAGACTCAAGACAAAGCCGAACTAGCTAAGTTGAGTTTAACCAAACTTCTAATTACTAAACGTTTTGCAAATATCGATGAGGAAATACTTGAGATAAGCAAACAACGCATGAGCGCTAATGCCGGTGAGTTCTTTAGTGATATCTTAGTGTTTGAAGCTAAGCGTTTAGCTTTCAAAGAAGCAGCTAATCAATGTCAGAAGCAAGCAAATCAAACTCAAGTCTAAGACAGCATTTCTGGCAATATTTTTTTACTGATGATTTTAATAAGGCTACTTTAGCTGCCATTGATTTACAAGCTCTTGCTAATAATGAGCAAGAAATTTCTGAAGCCTACGAGCTAGAAGCCAAAATACTTCTAAAACGCGGCAAATTTAAAGAAGCACAAGAACTACTAACTAAAGTCAAACACTATTCTCCCCTAAAATATTTTATAGATTTCTTGCTCGATGGCAATATCACCGCTCTCGAGCAAGGCATCACCGGCAGCGATCTTGATAGTTCCATATTTCGCGCTCAGGCACTATTATTCACTAAGATTTATTGGGGTGGAGACTATCAACTAGAACCAGCCCTAGAAGATATATTCGCTAAATTACTCATAGAAAAGGATTACGATAGAGCCGTGCTCGCTTCTCTGCAGGCTCTTGAACTTATTATTCAAGAACAAGAGTTCGGTAAGGATCTATTAGAACCTGTAGCTAAAGAGCATTTGAAGAATTTACTAGAACTTTCTAAGCAAGCACGCTACGAGTCCACTAGAGCTAAAGTCTATCTATTGATGGCAAGAATGTTTAAAGACCGTCAAGCTGCTGAAGATGCTGAGATATTATTCGGTAAAGAAGCTAATCATAACGGGCTTGCCGAAGTCTATGCTATTTACGCTAGTGAGTTCGGTGAAAAGCCACTAGAGAATCTTAATCGCGCGCTAAATATTTTCAAGATCACTGATAATATAGCGGCGCAAGGATATATCTACGAGAGCCTGGCTTCTGATGCCCTCAGTAAAGGCAATCTACAAGAAGCTCTTAAATATTTCTCTGAAGCGGAGCAGGTTCTAGAGAGTGGGGGTTTATTCGAGAAATTAGGTTTAGAAATCCAAAGACTCTCACTAATGGCGATTAAGGGCGAATTTAAACGCATCAAAGAGCGTGCTCAAGAATTATTAGATAGCGATATCCCTAAATTATTTAAAGCTCAAGTGGCACAAATACTAGCTAACACCTTAATTCAAGTTGATAGTGATGTCGATTCAGCACGCGTACTAATAGTTACAGCTTGTGAGCTGTTAGAGGATCTGCGCCGCTACAACCAACTCTTGCAAGCTAAAAATATTTTATTCCAGATAGTCTTGCTTGAAGATGATCTGCCGCAGACACTCAAACTGGGCGAAGAGATAATCCAACTCTCAGATAGGCTCGGCGATGAGAGCTCCAAAGCCACTAAATATGTGGATTTGGCGTTCGCTATTGTGCGCGGCAATATGGGCAGCCAAGAAGTCGGCGATAAAGAGATGGAACTCTCGACTAAATATTTCAATCAAGCAATTGAGATTTATAAATATACTCACAATGTAATTGGTGAAGCCGATGTCTATCAATCCATGGGTAATCTCTTTGCCAATATCAATCGCTCAGAAGATGCTTATAACTCTTTCAAGAACGCACGCGAACTCTACAAGTCCGAAGGCGCTTTATTACAGTGCGCTATCACAGACTCGCTTATCGGCATCTTGATGCTAGATTTCACTATGCTCAATGAGCAAACTTATGATATCGCTCATAAACATCTTGAAGAAGCTTTTGTTTATTATGAGCGCGAAGGTTTTCATGATCTCTGTTGGAAGAACGCGTTCTACATCTCTGATCTTAATGAGAAATTCTATATAGCCACAGATGAAGATCGCTTCAAAAGCCGAGCCAAGCACTATTACATCGAAATGCTCGGAGCCATCAGAAACTACCGCACACATAGTGATTCAGCTACAACTATTGACCTAGTCAATGTGGGGGGTATCAGCCCAGAAGAAGCTTTAAGTAAAGGAGCGGCGTTTTTCTTCTCGATCAAGGAAGATGAGGTAGCTAGGGAATTCAAAGATAGCAGAATCGACACATAAGTGTCGATTCTGCGCTGCCGTGGACGAGTGCAGAATCCAAGTTTTACCACAACGACAAAGACACTAGACTTATAGACCGACTTCAAGCCTAAAACTAAACCCCAAACCCTAGATAAAGATAGTGAAATAAACCGCATAAAGTATCTAGCATCCTTATGCGTCTATCTCTCAATATTATTATTACAAGCTTAGTTGGGCTCAACTTTATTATGGCCCCTGTTATGGCTGTAACCGCGCGTGTAAAAGACATCACTACAGTACAAGGTTTAAGAGATCATTATCTAATTGGTTATGGTATCGTTGCTGGACTTCCTAGTAATAGTGGTGATCGCAACAATCTAGCAACTGACCTTGCACAAATCAATATGCTCAAGAATTTTGGCATAGATATTAAAGAGTTTCTTACTAACAATCAAATCGATGTTAACAATATCAACCTAGCTAACCCTGGTCAAGGATTAATCGCAGCTCTTAGACAGCTCAATGGTGGCGGCACCGGTAATATAGCAGCCGTGATGATCACAGCTAAAGCTGCACCTTTCACCAAAGAAGGTGACAAATTCGATATCGATGTTTCATCTTTCGGCTCATCACGCAACCTAGCTGGTGGAGTGCTTTTACAAGCCTTACTTAAAGGACCAGATGGTAAAGTTTACGCTTCAGCCCAGGGACCAGTTATTGGTGCTGGCTACGAAGTAGAAGCTAACGGTTCTATGGTTAGAGAAGGTTCGCCTAACTCTGGCAGAGTACCTAATGGTGGTATCGTCGAGTATGCTCTTCCTAATACTATTGATTATAGTGATGGTATTATACTAACCACCGAAAAAGTAGATTTTACAACTACCAAAAAAATCGCAGACGCGATTAGTAGCTCAACTTACAACCGAATAGCAGAGGTAGTAGATGGGAGGACTATTAAGGTCAAACTTAACGGTCCCGAGGACAATCCCATAACTGCCCTTGCTGAAATCGGTTCTCTTACTGTAGATACTGAAAATGTAGCTAAAGTAGTAATCATGGAGCGTACCGGCACTATAGTAGTCGGTGAAGACGTGAAACTAGCTCCAGTAGCTATTGCCCACGGTTCACTATCTATTACAATTAAAACCAACAACAACGTATCTCAACCATTTGTGCAGACTTTATCATCACTTAACGTCGCTGGCAACAATACTAATGTCAACACTACTAATGGTGGCGGTAATATCCAAACTCAAGCTTACTCAAACTCTAACATTGAACTCAATCGTCAACCAGCTAAATATATAGAAATGCAAGAATCTACTACTCTTGCTCAATTAGTTCAAGAGCTCAACAAGGTCGGAGTAGATTCTAAAGACTTAATCGCTATCATGCAAGCACTTAAAGCTTCTGGTGCGTTGCAAGCTGAACTGGTAATCATCTAATGATTTTAGATCGCAAGATTTATAAACCAAAAAAAGCTCAAGCTATTGCCATAGAACAGTTCAATGGCGTTAGTATTTTTGCAATAGCAGCCATACTATGCTTGCTGTATCTAAACTTCAGCCCCGCTCTAGCAGAAGGTCCTATCAAAGCTGGGATCATGGAAAGCACACCTTTACAGGTAGTCGCTGAATGGAGCATTAACCCCGACACTCAAGAAGGTGAACACTTCTCAGCAAGAGTAGTAGATAACTTCATCGGACCAGAAGCTGAAGTCTTAATTCCGCGCAATAGTAGAGTAGTCGGCACCATAGTTAAAGTTGATGGCGCCAAAACTTTCCACAGGGATGCTGAAGTAACTGTAAGATTCGAAAAGATTATATTCCCAGACAATATCACCAGCATAGAAATACAAGCTGATGGTTCATTAAGAGAAAGCGTAGCTAATAATAGAACTAACACAGAGAAAGTGCTATCGACGGCTGGTGCTATAGCTCAAGGAGCAATAGAAACAGGAGTTGGAGCTTTCACGGGAGCGACTCTTGCTTATAAATTCGGTGGACTTATCGGTATCGGCACTACTGGCACTAATATAGCCATGATAGGAGCTGGTGCTGGAGCGAGCTTCGCCTTAGTTAAATTTATCGCTAACCGTGGTGAAGACCTTGAAATCGTCCCAGGCACCCCTATGACTCTTAAGATGGTTAGTATGCAAGAGCAAAACATACTAGAACAACAAATGCAAACCGCTGAAACCGGCGTTAAAGTAGATATAGTAAAACGTAGAGGTAACAAACTAGCCGTAACTATTCATAATGATTTAGATCAAGCTATTCCACTAACTAATCTTAAAATCGTCGATGGGCTTGGTTATACAGTAAAACCAGAACAAGGTTTTAAATTCTTTGATACTAAACGTATACCAGCCAACTCTGAATTCAGCTATGAATTTAGATTCCCTAGCCGTGAAGCATCCAAGAGTCGTGAGTGGTTAGTACTAACTGATAGTTTCGGTACTCAAGAGTATTTCAGGGTGGAGATCTAATGCAAATCAACCCCGTTAGTAATTTTAATCTAGTTGAAGCTCAGGGACTAAGTTCTAAGCTTGAAACTGAAGCTGCGCAAGACTTCGAATCAGTGTACATCCAGATGTCACTCAAACAAATGCGCCCAGCTGGAGTTAGCGAAGGATATTTCAGTGCTGGCATGGCAGAAGATGTTTACTACCAATTCTTAGACGAAGCGATAGCAAAAGAAATGGCTAAATCAGAAAATAATTTCGGTATAGCTGAAGCCGTGCAGCAGCAGGTGTTTGACTAGCAAAAAGATTCAAATATACTATAATGTCTAAGTACGTAGAATAGTTGGATCAAAATCAGCACTCTTAACAACATCATGCAATCCAAAAACTCTTTCAGCATTAGCTGATGGAATACGAGTTCTTCTCTCTTTCAAGGTTTCATCAGTTACAGGTAAGAAACTAGCATTAACCAATCCACGAGTTTTATGACCGGCAGCATGACCACCACCTTGTTCACGTAAGGTTCTCACACGAGCACCTTCATTTTCAGCAGCAATTTCTGTTCTGGTAGTCCATTCTCTTAATTCTGGTGTTATAGCTTGAAGACGTTTTGTATTCATGAGTATGATAATACACTAGTGCTAACAATACTGTCAACAGAGATTCAAAAATTATTTAAGTGACAGTAAGTTTCGAGGCAGAGTGAAGCTCTGAGTTATCAACTCGTGGTTGAGAGCGTAAAATCGACCCATCTGAGTCGATTTTACTATCATTTTTACGCTTAGAATCACTAGCCCAATAAGTAAGTCCAAAATCATCTAGGGCTATAGATAAGTGGTTAAGTATACGCGCGGTATCGTCACCCACCCAACGCATAAATATATTAAGTACTGAAGCTACCATCATCAAGGAACCAGCAAAACGCTTATGCAGGTCATTACCTTGAACAAGCCTACCGTCCCCAGTAAACCCTGCTGTATTTCGAATCAGACCAAACAATCTTGCCGGCCAGCTATCTCTAACTTTATTTGCAAAAGCCAGACCAGCAGAAGACCCACCTAACATGCCAAGTACAGTAAAACCATCTAAGATTCCAGAAAGTGTCCATTTCTTAGTAGCGATTCTACTAATCATTTCACCAAGTTTACTGAAAGTAGCCTTAGCATTACCTAACGGTGAATCATCTGGAGTTTTGCCTTTATATTCTTCATCAATTAAATGCAAGAGGTAATTAACACCACTTGAAATTCCTGTTGCCATATTAAAGTTATAAAACGGTAAGACCCAGAATAAAGCTGCAGGCACCAATCTGGCAGCGGCTTCTATAAAACGATTACCAGCAGAGGCTTCAAGCCCGTTCCAAGCAAAGCTAATAGGCACCACATAGCGTGAGAACCATTCTGATTTTTTATCAAGCCAATCTTTAACTTTAGGTCCTATAGCAGGAATACCTTTAACTATAACTGCTCCAAAGTTTAGAGCAACACCAATAATATTTAAACCCATAGTAAAAAAATTTCTACAGAACTGAAAGGTGGGGCTAGGATTTTTAAAATAGTCACGAAATTTGCGCCAGGCAGATTCTAGTCCTTTAGTTTTGCTTGGTAACTCTGCGTCATTGCGAGCGGAGCGAAGCAATCCATCACTTGCTGAATTAGTATCTGCTTGATTTATCTCAACATTGACTTGTGAATTAGTAGTCGCCGTAACAGTATTTGGCTCTTGGCTAACTTTAATTGCAGGACTTGTAATAGTTTGAGTATTTTGCAGCTCTGCTGACGAGCGATGATTAGCAAGATTATCCCTCATAGGCGTAGCCGCCACGGCAGTAGCCCTGGCCTCCGGGGGCTTTTGAATTGTTATGTTGGTATTATTCATTTAGTTAATACCAATAGTGATTATAGGTCTTTACGCTTAACAAAATCTAGTCCTAAGCATGCAGATTATAATTTAGTTATAATTCGCGCCTAAGCCCCAAAAGACTTCTAGCACAGTAGAATAAAACCATGCCCCCATGCCAATTCGTCCTTATCGCTTACGATGCTGCTAATGTCCTCGACAAGAGAATGGCTTGCCGCGCTGAGCATATAGCTCTAATCGACAAATTGCGAGCAGAAGGCAAAGCCTTAATGGGTGCCGCCCTCACCAATGATATGGGCCAGATGATCGGCTCGATAATTACCCTAGATATGACTGAAGCTGAGCTTGATAACTATCTTAAGACTGAGCCTTATGTAGTGAATCAGGTTTGGGACAAGATTGAGATTAAGACTTGTAAGGTTGGACCTTCATTTGTAAAAGCTTAGATGATGCACTCGCGTTGAAAGCGCGTCAGACAAAAACTGGTGCCATAGTTCTCTTGTGTTTATGGAAAATCGCAACCTCAGTCACCCCAACTTCACGTAAAATATTTTCTAGTTTATCGTAGTTAAGATTCAGATCTTTAGCTGCATGCGCGTCACTACTTATAGTTAATGGGATTTTTTTAGCTACCGCTCTGCGTATCAGATCCATATCAGGATACTGTCTGCCCACTGGCTTACGGAAGCCAGCAGTATTAATTTCCATACATACATCAGCAGCTTTAATCACGTCAAGAGTCTCTTCATATAAAGCTGTCATATCCTCTGTTGGGAAATAATTAAAAATAGTGATGAGATCTAAATGCCCGATACCATCTACTAAGCCAGATTTAGCCGTACGCTGAATCTCTGCATAATAACCACGATACAAATCATTAATATCATGTTTATCATACTCAGAAATATAATTAGGATGATCGAATGGAAACCCCTCAACGAAATGCACTGAACCTAATACGAAATCCAATTTATCCCAATTAGCTTCCACCCAACGACGCCCATCAACACTAGTTTCTGGATCATTATCAAGTTCAATTCCAGCTCTAATATTAATATCAGGATTAGCTGCGCGTAATCTATCTATCTCACCGAAATCGACTCCAGCTTTATACCTATCGTGATCTGTTAGCGCCAAATCACGCAAACCTAATTCACGAGCCTTAGTAGCCCAAGGCTGCAAAACTTCTGGACTATAGTACAAATCTGTTCTATGAGCTTGCGGATGATTGTGATAATCAGAAACTAAGGGCATTAATTAATATTTTTGCTTACGACCCTGCATATACTTACGTAGAACCTCATCCATACTACAAATAGCAGTAAAGTCTACACCTACATCTCTCAAACGATCGCGCGAGCCATCCATCCTATCTATTACAGCGATAGCTTGAACAACATCTACATTAACTTCTTCTTTAAGACGGCGAATGGTTTCAATCAAACGCACACCATCAACCACTATATCTTGCACTACGCAGACTCTAGATTTCTCTGGAATATGACCATCTATCCACTTATGATTACTAACTTGCTTAGGCTCAGAACGCACGAAGAACGCGTCAAGATCTCTACCTCTAAGAAACGCCACTTGAGCTAAAGATGGAGCGAGTAATCTAGCACTCATATCATTGCCACCAACACACTCAACAGAGGCGTCCATATTATGCAAAATCGCAAGAGAGGCAAGCAAACCTACTTCAGAATTCATCAAGGAAGCTGCAACATCTATATCGTGATTAACGATGCGCCCTGATGGCATAACCAGATCTTTTTCGTAGACTGATCTAAGTGCCAGCTCTTCTATGATGCGCTCACGAATATCATGATATTCAAGCGCCAGAATTTTACTATTATTCTTAGCAGAGGCTCTTACTATAGGTTTCTTAGGATCTAGTCTTGGACTGTTCATCTCTAGACGATTTTATCATATTAAGCATCGTAGCTAGAGTAGAGGGTTTAGCCTCACGGATTCGCTTGAATAGAGAATATTCACTGATAGTTTTAGTGGTCTTAGGACCCAGGCTTAAGATTTCAGCACTAGCTAAAAGTTCTCTATCTAAAGCAGACGTTAGAGTCATAAAATTTCTTACTATCTGTGAGCTAGTAAAACTAATCATCGCCCCTTGCTTCAATACTATCTCCAACTCCGCAGTATCAGTCACAGTAGGACACTTAGTACTATATGCTTCAACTAGATCTATATCTCTGCACGTAGCTTGCCTAAGCCTCTCAACAAAATCATCATTCACCATCGCCGTGCGCGGTAACAATATGCGCATCTCAGAGATCCCAGTTGCCGACAGCATCTCACCAAACTCACGCACAAAAACATCTGAGTTAAATTCCGATGGCACAAAGTCCACTGGAAAACCAATTTCTGTTTCAATGAAACGCCTAGTCGAATCACCGATCACAGCTATCTTCAAGCCTGTATGCAGATGAAAAGTATGTCCGCCTATTGCTAATAATCTTTCGAAAAATACTTCAGCAGCTTTTTGACTGAGAAACACTAACCAAGAGTAATCTGGATTACGCCTGATCGCCGCATCAAGTCCAGCAAACTTATCGACAGGCTCTATAAACTCCAGACAAGGGAAAATCACAGGCTGCTCAACACCATTAGCTACAAGCTCAGTAGCAAAACTCTGAGAATCTTCAAGTGCTCTGGTTAGAATGACTTTAGAATTAGCCACCTAATCTATAACCAAATCCTCTAACAGTCTGAAGAATCTTCGGTTTAGAAGGATCTTTCTCTATCTTCTGGCGTATCCAACAAATATGCACATCGACAGTTTTGGTATCACCATCGAAATCTAAGCCCCAAACCTTCTCAATCAGTTCATCACGCGAATAAACACGTTTAGGATTAGTAACAAAAAGTTCTAACATCGCATACTCGCGCGGCGACAGGTTAATCTCTCTATCACCCATCCAAGCACGGTGCGAAGTAGTATCACAAACCAGATCACCGTAGCGAATACGTTTGATCTCGGAGTCACCTCGCAGTTGCGCACGGCGCAATACCGAATTAATACGCGCCATCAATTCATCCCAACTAAAAGGTTTAGTGATGTAATCATCAGCACCAGCTTCAAGCCCTTCAACTATATCTTCTTTAGAACTCTTACCGGTAATCATAAGTACTGGAATAAAGTTACCTTCACCACGCAGTTTCTTAAGCACATCGATGCCTGAAATTTCTGGCATACTCCAATCTAGAAGTATTAAGTCCGGTGCTTCAGAGATCACCATACTAAGAGCGGTCTTGCCATTATAGGCAACAATAGTATCGAAACCCTTTTGGGTTAGTGTATAGGACATAGGGTCAACTAAATTGACCTCATCATCCACCAATAGAATTTTTACGCTCATAGGTTAAGAAGGTTAAGAACTTCCTTTACTATATACCACTATTAAGCACTTGCTAAGGCCTTGCGAGCAAGCTTTTCTTCAGTAATTTCAGTAGCTAAGGCTGCTTCATAGCCTCTTACTATCGATCTCAAGATAAACTCAATAAATTGTTCTTGCAAACTAAAATTTCCCTTACCAAGTACCACAGCTTGATTACTGGCATCAAGCTCTGCAGATCTAGTTTGAGAACTAGAAATCTGTGCTGCTACCTTAGATAGCTCGGAGCCAGAATTAAATGTCATAATAGAATTATAGCATTCATGCCAAAACTATCATGGCAACTACTTAACTTTAGTATCTATCTATTGAAGATATAATCAAAAGCCGTGTCCGACGTTATCACTAAAATCAAAAGCGCCGCTGATATAGTCGAGATCATCTCTGAGAGTCTGCCGCTTAAACGTAGCGGGGCTAATTATCTCGGGCTCTGTCCATTCCACAAAGACAGCAAGCCTTCGATGTATGTAAGTCCATCCAAGCAAATCTTCAAATGCTTTAGTTGTGACACCGGCGGCGACGTGCTTAAATTCTGGTCTGAGTATCATAAAAAATCATTCGCAGAGAGCATTCAAGATCTAGCGCGCCGCTATGGCATTCCACTGGATTACAATCCAGAGTCGAAAGCCCGTGATGAGAAGAGCAGCCTCGCGATTAAAATGCACGAGCTTGCTGCTGATTACTATGTCGATAAGCTCCTTGGTTCGCAAGAAGCGCAGCACTGTCGTGACTACCTTAATACCCGCGGCATAACTACTGAGACCATTCATAAATTCAAAATCGGCTACTCACCATCTGATAAACAAGACTGGGCGAAACTCACTCATCACCTTAAAGATAAATTTACTGTAAGCGACGAGCAATGTTTCGAAGCTGGACTTACTAGTCGCAGCGATAAAGATCCCGCTAAGCCCATTTACTATGACCGTTTCAGAGGACGTTTAATGGTCGCGATCAGGGATGAGCGCGGCAAAGTTATAGCTTTCGGCGCGCGCGCACTAGTGAATCCTGAGACCGGCACAGAGCCTAGTCCTAAATATCTCAATTCTTCCGATAGTGAGATCTACACTAAAGGCGATCATCTCTATGCTCTCGATCTAGCGCGCGAAGCTATTCACAAGGAAGACGCGGCAATAGTAGTAGAAGGTTACTTCGATGTAATCTCCCTGCACCAAGCTGGCATCACTAACGTGGTGGCGAATCAGGGCACGGCTCTCACCCAAAAACAAGCCAAATTACTTTGCAAGCACACAGAATCTAAACGTATTTATCTCTGCTTCGACACTGATAAAGCTGGCGAGGATGCTACCGAAAGAGCGATAGAGACTATCATGCAAGTCAGTGCCGGTGTCGGTGCTGAAATCCGCATCATTAGAGTGAGTGGTGGCAAAGACCCAGACGAGCTGGTACGCCAAGGTGGGGCTGATGCTTTTCGTGAGCTAGTGAAGAGTGCGCCATTAATATTCGATTACCAGATCAATAGAATCATTGCTGAAGCCAAGGATTCAAGCCCGCAAAGCAAAAGCCGTTGTATTACTAAGATTGCCAAGTATTTAAGTTTTATCAAAAACAAAGTCGAACAATCAGAATATATCCGTCTTATCGCAGGCAAACTAGATTTGCAAGACGAATCAGCACTTAGAGAACAGTTCAAAGATGAGATGGACACTAATCCTTATAAACGCGCCGAGAATCTTAAACCAGCCATCGCGCGCAACAAACACATAATGTATTTGCCTAAGAGTCTCAGTTCTACTGAGCGTGAGCTATTAATGATCTGCCTGATTAACCGTAAATTACTAGAAGACTTTCTCGCTTCAGCCCAAACTCTAGTGAGCACTGAGCACCAAACTATACTAGACGCGCTAGTTGATGTTAGTTTTGAGAATCCAGATCTCAATGACGTTGATGCCAAGTTTAGAGAATTACAAAACAAACTCAGTGACAAACAAGAGCTAAGTAAAATCCTTACTGATCTAGGTATGGCGCTAGATGACGAAGTCCGCAAACCTAGTGACGAACTAAGGTTCGCTGATGCCGTAAAACGACTTAACCGTGAGAAGCTTAAACTAGAGTTAGAGCAAATCAATATTGAAATCACCGACCTATCAAAATCCAACGACACAGCCAAAGAGCAACTCTGGGATGCGCTCGATCACAAGAAGAAAAAACTTAAACAAGAACTAGAGCGCTGTCGTTAATACCAAGATGCTCTCGCAACAAAGCTTCACCTTTAGCAACTCTCAATAGGAAATTTGGGTTCTTGAGTTGTTGCTGCGCGTAAGCACGCACGAAAGCATCCAGCTCTATATTATCGATATAATTCTGACGTTTATAACCTGGTTGCATCACTATGGAAGACTTTGAGTTGAAATCTATGACCTTGAGCTCATGCCCTTTATGGCTGCGGCTTAGCGGGCAGTCATAAGGCAGTTCTAGAACTGGATGCTTGGAATCCAAGCCGAACACCAGCAAATCAGCACCATTAATCAAGGCTCTGATTTTAGGAATATGATAGCCATCTTTGGCACGCACTAACTGCACGCTACCCAATTTAGAATCTTGACGTAAAGTTTCCATCTGCACAGACGAGCAACTCACTCTATGCACTATATATATGTTCTCTGGGTGCACGCCTTGTTCAACTAGCGATAGGGCTGATTTATATGCGGTATTGCCCGAACCAAAAACTACTACTTTAGACAACTTATGAGCCGCTACTTTCAGCAAGTTAAAGCTCACTCTCAAAGCTATATCACAATACGAAGGATGCTCTCCATAGATCTCAGTATTAAAGCGGCTTCTAAGCTGCTGAGCTTCTTGCAGCAACTCGGCACCAACTCGCCCGAGGTAACCCATACCTAATCCCTGTCCAAAAGCAGTATTGAATTGTATGCAGATCTCATCCTCGCCAACCAGACCACTATTAAGTCCGCAATAAGTTCTTAATAACTGTAAGCGCGCCTCAGCGCCAACTAAATGCGCCAGAAGGAATCCTGAATTAGTCTCATAGGCTATCTTTTCAGCCACTTCTAAGTAAGTTTCTTCGCTGGCTTGTGAGTCTTCTATATCTACTATCACCTCAAAACGGTTACAAGTAGAAATCAACATCACTTCGCGAACATAACTAAGTTCTTTAATAGCATTGAGGAAAGTTTCATACTCATCATGTGAGATTTTCACTCGCGCAAGCTCTGATGCGTCACAAAAACGGATTTTGCCAGCTAGTGGATTGGCGATTTCATTGGGCAGGGAAGTGCCGTAGTAAGCTAGGACCATCTTGGTACATTATATATGTAAAATAACTTGATATCCAAGTCAAGATTAACCTTGAGCATAGCTGCAATCAGTTCTCAATAAGCATTCATCACATCTAGGTCGCCTAGCCACGCAAGTATCCCGCCCCAACGAGATCAACCACAGTGAGAATTGATCCCAATACTTAGTTGGCACTATTTTATTTAATTCAATTTCTATTTTTTCTGGATCACTAGCCTTAGTCAAACCTAACAAATTAGTAATGCGCTTAACATGAGTGTCCACTACTACCCCAGCACTAGCACCGAAATATTGCCCAAGAACCACATTAGCTGTTTTACGTCCCACACCAGCTAATTGCGTTAGCTCTTCTATAGTAGTAGGTACTTCAGAATCATGATGCGAAACTAACCTCTGCGCCATCAAGATTAAATTACGCGCTTTGTTTTTATAAAAACCGCATGATTTGATAATGCGCTCGACGTCAGCTTGCTTAGCCGCTGCTAATTTCTCTGGACTAGGATACTTCTTAAATAAAGCAGGCGTAGTCATATTTACTCGCTCATCAGTGCACTGCGCCGATAAACAAACCGCGCATAATAATTCAAAAACATTAGTGTGATCGAGAAAGCCACTAATATGTCCGTAGCGCTTTTTAAGCAGTTTGCAGACTGTTTCGGCTTTGGCTTGGAGCTGGGTTTTGGTTGCCACAGACTACTATTGTAACTCTAGGCTAAAATTAACAGGATGAGCAGCTCACCACTATTAATCGAACAAATGGAACTAGGTCCAATGGCTAATTACATTTATTTCATCGGCAACAGCACCACTAAAGAAATAGTAGTAGTAGATCCAGCTTGGGATGTTGATGCCATTCGCCAGCGCGCCGACTCTCAAGGCTACAAAATCACAGGTGCTTTAATTACCCACGGGCACCCAGATCACACCAATGGTATTAATGAGCTATTAACTACTCACGATATTCCAGTTTATGTCTCTGAACATGAAGCGTATTTCTATAAACCAGTAGGCGAAAATATTCGCGGCGTTGATAACAACTTCTCACTCTCACTAGGTGACGTGAAGATAGATTTCATGCACACTCCAGGTCACACTCCTGGCTCTCAGTGTTTCCGCGTACACGGCAATCTAGTGGCTGGCGACACACTATTCCTCGATGGTTGCGGGCGTTGTGATCTACCTGGCGGCGACGCTGAAGTGATGTACGATACTCTCTACCATAAGCTTATGAAACTTCCTAACGAGACTATAATCTTCCCTGGGCATAACTATCATCACCTACACTGCGATAGTCTTGAGCATCAGAAGAAAACTAATCCTTATATGACTTGTACAAGTTTAGAGCAGTTTTTACGAGAGAGGATGGGTTATTGAGGTGAATACATTTTATATTCGACAGTCATCTCAAAAGGGCTTTGCACTGTAGTTCTGCGAACTGAAACTTGCGCTTGCGCTCTAGAAGGAGCGTTTCCAGCCTTTATAAGTGGAATTACTATCTGTGCTCTAGGGTCCGTACTACGCAGCATTATCTCCACAGCAAGCTTATTTTCACCTCTAGCCCAATTAACTAAACCTCTTAAATATAATTCTTCAGCATCAGGACTATCAGCACCAAACAAATGTTTTGCTTCGAACTCATAATTCGGCTTAAAGAATTTAGTGATCCTTAAGGGGTGAGCTTCAATAGCAAAAATAGCTGATAAAACATTTTTACGAAAACCTACATCATTACACCACTCTGGATGTTCAGAAATTATTTCTCTTAGACTTTGCATCAATTCAGGCTCGCGATTCACAACACCTGGAGTAGAAACACCTGGCGATCCCGCCGTATAAGCAAGAATAGTTTCGAATAATGCTAGTTTCATATCCTCGCTAGGACTAGTCTGAACTTGATTAGCCGCTTTAAGCATTTCACCAACAGTAATTGCATTCTTAGATGCTAACAAGTTAAGCCTAGAAACCAGCGCATAATTAGCGATCTCAGAATCATTCTCAAGCTTCCCATAACCAGAGATAGCTTTATCAATATCTCCACTCAAAAAGGATATATAGGCAGCGGCAGCCTTATGCAATGGCAACTCTCTGCCAAAATATTTTTCAGATTGATTGTGAGCTTCTGTAATTTTGACTAACGGTGCCTTATTAGCAATTAACCCAGCCAAATCAAGAACAGAGCTCAGTCCAAGAATTTCATTATCACTACGAGCCATTACAGTACCAGAACGTATCTGTCCTGGAGCTACAAAGTTTAAATTAAATTTCAAACCACCACCTTTAGTTGAAGAAGCGGCCGCAAGTGAAATATCTTCAAGCACTAAGGATTTCGAATCACCAACAGTAATACCAAACTGCAAATTAAAAGTACCAAAATGTGGATTAACTAATAGTTCGGGATTAAAAACTTTATCAAGCCCAGCAGACTTAATAATTGAAACTAACATCAGCAATGTGCGTTGGTTAAACTTACCACTATCCGTAACATACCGTTTCGGTCTTTCAAATGATCCTTGCAACTTAAAAACATTATCCAAAAAGATCCTCACCACCTCAGCTAAAGCATCTTGAGGTTTAGTCATTTTTTGCAAAACATTAGCCGTCTTCAACCCTGCCACGCAAGCATCATGCAGAACTGCTCGTTCATTAGCGACAGGAATTCCATAACGAATAGTTTGCATAGCCATTTTATGATGCAAACTATTTAATGGTTTCGGTCTTATCACATGCCTTACGCCCCTAGAAACAAGTGCTAGAGCCACTAGCCCACCAGCACCCAAAGCCGCTCTGCGACTATATTTTCTAACATTTGCTGTTCTAGCTTTAGCTGCTTCCTCGTCAGCAATTCTAGTAGCCCTATCATTAATACCTTGCGTTTGCAACTCAAGCCTATCGAGGACAGCCGTATTATGCCTATTAACTAATTCATGCAGAGGTCGAGGGATATGAGTAAAAATCTCATGCTTCATCATCTTAATCTTGAAACGATCCAATTTCTCATTAGCTTCAGCAGGATTAACTGACTTAGCTCTCTCTTCAAGATGCTCAAACTGTTTAGTGATTAAATCGAGTGCAAGTTTCTCAATATACACCGTGCTCGCATCAAAGGCACCTTCAGTTACGGGTTCGCTGGCAATTTTACTTAAAACTAAACTTGCATGAGCAAGTTTTAATTTAAGGGCAAGACTCTTGATCAATCCTTCATCAGTCTTAAGCTCGCAAGCACTAAGATCCTTCTCCCATGTTGCAATCTTTGACAGTAGATCTCTTTGTGATAAGCAAGTAGGTTCAACTCGTGGAACAACATCATCAAGAGCAGCCTTAGCAGCTTCAGCTTCTTCACTTCGTTGCTTTAAAAAAGCCAGAACTGCCTTATTTACCAAAGCACCCTTAGCACCACCCCCCATATCACTAGCAAAATCTTGTTGATCTAAAAATTTATTCGCAATCTCACTTAGTTTGTCATGATCAACATCAGCAGAACTATCAACAGATGCACGAAGTTTATCAACAATCATTTGGATCTGTTGAGGATAAGTAATTGCTTTTAAGGGCACTGCTCCCCGAGCAGGATTAACTGGGTTTGGTTTCACGTAATACACAATAGCTTACTTACCCATCACTAGTCAAGATAAATAATCCTCAAATTATAATATTATAATAATCCACTGCCTCAAAACCCTCTCTAGCAATACATGTTACCATTAACCAAGTGCCCGCAGCCACCACTAGATTACTAATCAGTTGCCCCGACCAGCCCGGCATAGTGCAGGCGGTTAGCGGTTTTATCGCGTCTAATGGCGGCAATATTATCGACTCGCAGCAGTATTCACTCGGACTCGACGCGCATTTCTTCATGCGCCTGGTTATAGAATCAGCCGGTAATTTCAAACAAAGCCCTAAAGAACTGCAAGAAACTTTCAAGCCTATAGCCCTCAGATACGACATGGATTATAGTTTCGAGCGCGGTCAAAAACGCATGGCGATCATGGTCTCTAAGTACGACCACTGCCTCTATGATGTCTTGCTCAAAAAACAATACCAAGAGCTAGACGTCGAGATCCCTATCATCATTAGTAATCATCCGGATCTTGAGCCAGTCGCTAAGATGTTCAAGATACCTTTCGCTTATTTGCCGATCACTGGTGATAAACGCGCGCAAGAAAAGCAAGTCATCAATCTACTAGAGTCGCACAATATAGATTTCATCGCTATGGCGCGCTATATGCAGATACTCACGCCAGAATTTACCAGTGCCTACCCGCATCGCATCATCAATGTGCACCATGGTTTCTTACCTGCTTTTAAAGGCGCTAAACCATATCACCAAGCCTACGATAAAGGCGTCAAGATCATCGGTGCTACGGCTCACTACGCTACTGAGGATCTCGATATGGGACCTATTATCGAACAGGACGTAATCGCTGTCGGGCACAGGGATACAGTTGATGATTATATCGCTAAAGGCAGAGACATCGAGCGTATGGTTTTCACCAAAGCACTGCGCGCCCACGCCGAAGACAAGATCATTAGTTACCAAGGTCGCACTATAGTATTCGATTAATGTCAGAGAATCTAGCTAAAATCCAAGAACTAAACAAACGCTTCGCCGATGATAATCTAGTAGCGCAAGAAGAAGCCGTACGTAAAATCATCGCTGACGTTAGGGTTAATGGTGATGCTGCACTTAAAAACTATAACCAAGAGTTCGATAACTATAAAGGCTCGCTTCTAGTTAACGCTGCAACAGCTAACGTTAATCAAGATTTACTTGAAGCTATCAAACACGCTCATAAACGCATCACTAAATTCCACAAAGAAGAATTCAAACGCATTAAATCCTGGTCATACAGGGGTGAAGCTGGAGAAACCCTCGGTGCTAAATACCAGCCACTAGATTCAGTTGCTATTTATATCCCAGGCGGCAACGCCGCTCTACTCTCAACAGTACTCATGACCGCTATTCCAGCTAAAGTCGCTGGTGTTAAACGCATAGTATTAGTTAGTCCACCGCGCACGAATGGCATTCACCCAGCTATATTAGCCGCTGCCAAGATCGCTGGCGTTACAGAAATCTACGCACTCGGTGGCGCTCAAGCTATTGCCGCAGTAGCTTACGGGACAGAGACCATCA
>JACCDV010917443.1_pt1 | contig 23575 bp, 24 predicted proteins | sample 7446131 | NCBI WGS metagenome assembly JACCDV01 (sample SAMN15323448, study PRJNA562643) | freshwater metagenome | isolation source: river surface water | place: USA:Blue River Watershed | collected 2017-08-17
CCTGGTGGCGGTCTCCACAGGCCTGCTGCACAACAGGACCAAGGAAGAGGTTGAGGCCGTGATCGGCCATGAGGTGGCGCACATTGCCAACTGCGACATGGTCACCATGACCCTGATCCAGGGGGTGATGAACACCTTCGTGGTGTTCCTCTCGCGCGTGGTGGGTTATGCGGTTGACAGCTTCCTGCGCAAGAACGACGAGGAGAGCAGCGGTCCCGGCATCGGCTACTACGTGACCACCATCGTGCTCGACATCGTGCTGGGCTTCCTGGCCGCGATCATCGTGGCCTGGTTCAGCCGCCAGCGTGAATTCCGCGCCGACGCGGGCGCCGCACAACTCATGGGCCGCAAGCAGCCCATGATCAACGCGCTGGCCCGCCTGGGCGGCCTGCACAGCGGCGAGCTGCCTAAGAGCGTGGCCGCCATGGGCATTGCCGGTGGCATCGGCCAGCTGTTCTCGACCCACCCGCCGATCGAAGAGCGCATCGCTGCCCTGCAAAGCCGCTGAGGCACTCTGGCGACTGACAAACGCCGACTGCGCCCTAAGATGGTGCAGTGATCGAGTCGAACCCCCAGGGGCTTGCATGACACGCAAGCCCCTTTTTCATGGGGCCCGGCGCCAGGGCGCCTGGGTCCACCAACGCACCCGCCGCCAGCTGCGGCGCTGGCCTGCACCCGCCCGCGGCATGCTCTGGATGGTGCTGGGGGGCCTGTGCTTTTCAGCCCTGAACACGCTGGCGCGTGTGCTGTCGCAGCAGCTGGATGTTTACCAGGCCCAGTTCCTGCGCTACCTGATGGGGCTGGTGGTCATGCTGCCGCTGGTCTGGCGCCATGGCCTGCAGGCCTACCGGCCGGTCAACATCACCGGCCAGTTCTGGCGCGGTGGCGTGCACACCCTGGGCTTGATCCTCTGGTTCACCGCCTTGCCCAAAATTCCCCTGGCCGACATGACGGCGATCGGTTTCACCGGGCCGATCTTCATCATGCTGGGCGCGGCCTGGTTTCTGGGCGAGACCCTGCGGGGTGACCGCTGGATCGCGGCGCTGATCGGCTTTGCCGGCGTGCTGGTGGTGGTCCTGCCCAAGATGACCGGCGAAGGCGGCTGGTACAACCTGGTCATGCTGGCCTCCTCCCCGGTGTTTGCAGCGTCCTTTCTGATCACCAAGGCACTCACCCGCTACGAAAAGCCCGGTGTGATCGTGCTCTGGCAGGCGCTGACGGTCACGGTGCTGAGCCTGCCCATGGCACTGCCCAACTGGCAGATGCCCGATGCATGGCAATGGTGGGGATTTGCCGTCACCGGTGTGCTCGGCTCGCTGGGCCACTACTGCCTCACGCGGGCTTTCCATACGGCCGATATTTCGGCCACGCAGTCGCTGCGTTTTCTGGATCTGGTCTGGGCTTCGCTGCTGGGTTGGCTGGTGTTTGGTGACATCCCCAGCCCCTCCACCTGGGCGGGGGCCCTGGTCATCCTGTTGTCCACCGTCTGGATCGCCCGGCGAGAGGGGCGCCGTTAAGCGTTGGCGACCCCCGAGGCCACATGCCCGGCGGGCACATGCTGCGCGGCCGATTCGATGTGGCCCGTCTGGTCGTCAAAAAAGAAATCGGGTTCGAACTCGCGCAGGAATTCGCCCTTGGGCAGGCCGCCGAGGAACATGGCTTCGTCGACCTCGATGTTCCAGTCCATCAGCGTGCGGATGGCGCGTTCGTGCGCGGGGGCGCTGCGTGCCGTGACCAGCGCGGTGCGGATGCGCATGTTGGGCGTGCCCTCCTGCTGCAGCCGGTGCAGGGCGGCCAGCAGCGGCTTGAAGGGGCCGGCCGACAGGGGCGTAGCGGCCTTGTCGCGTTCGTGCTGCTGAAAGGCCGACAGGCCCTGGGCCTGAAAGACACGTTCGGCTTCGTCGGAGAACAGCACCGCGTCACCGTCAAAAGCGATGCGGACCTCGTGCGGGTGCTCTTCAGACGCGCGTGCCGAGTGCGGATACACCTGCGCTGCTGGCACCCCCGCGTCGAGCGCGGCGCGCACATCGGGCAGGTGGGCCGAGAGGAACAGGTTGGCGTTGAGCGGCTTGAGGTAACGCCAGGGCGATTGCCCGCGTGTGAAGCTGCCGCGCTGGATGGGCAGACCGTAGTGCTGGGCCGAGCGGAACACCCGCATGCCCGAGACCGGATCGTTGCGCGAGAGGATGACCACCTCCACGCGCTGGGCTTCGGCGTCGTTGAAGGCCAGCAGCTTGCGCACCAGCGAAAACGCCACACCCGGCCGGGCGGGTGCTTCCAGCCGATCGAGCTGTAGCCGCATCTAGGCGCGGTCGTCGCCTTGCTCGAAGACGCGGTTTTCTTCCTCGAAATCGAACAGGGCGCGCGAGGAAATGGCGACGACGAGTTGACCTTCAAGGGTGGCGGGCATGGCACTCTCCTGGTTCAGCGAACCCACTGGTTCATCTGCATGATGGGCATCAGCACGGCCAGCACGATGACCATGACCAGCGCGCCCATGAGGACGATGAGCAAAGGCTCCAGCACGGTGGCCAGGGCGATGGCGCGGCGCTGGACCTCGGCCGCCAGTTGCTGCGAGGCACGCTGCAGCATCAGGGGCAGCTGGCCCGTTTGTTCGCCCAGCCGTGCAAACATTGGCAGCAGCCCTGAAAACCGGCTCTGTCTGCCCAGGGCCATGGCCAGCGGTGCGCCTTCGCGCACCTGCACCAGCGCTTCCAGGGCATCGCTGCGCAGGGCCTGGTTGGACAGGGTGTCGGCCGCCGACTGCAGGGCCTTGAGGATGGGCACGCCAGCACCGGTCAGCATGCCCAGCGTGGACGCAAATCGCGCGCTGTTGTAGCCGCGGGCGAGCCGGCCGATGACGGGCAGGCGCAGCCAGGCCGCGTCCCAGCGCAGCCGCAGCGCCGGCTGGCGCAGTGCGGCGCGCAGACCCAGCACGCTGACCAGAACCAGCAATGCGATCAGCCAGCCCCACTGGCGCACCAGATCGCTCAGATCGAGCATCAGCACGGTCAGCAGTGGCAGCTGGCGCTGCTGACCGGCAAACACGCCCGCCACCTGAGGCACCACCGAAGTCACCAGGAACAGGATGATGGCCAGCGCCACCAGGGTGACCACGGCCGGGTACAGGGCGGCGCCCAGCAGCTTGCTGCGCAGGGCCTGCTGGGCTTCCAGTTCATCGGCCAGGTGTTCGAGCACTTGCCCCAACTGACCGGTCTGTTCGCCTGCCGTGATGACGGCGCGGTCGATCTCCGGGAACTCGCGTGCAAAGCGGCCCAGTGCACGGCCCAGGCTGTTGCCGGCATTGACTTCGGCGCGGATGGCGGCCAGCAGGTGGCGTTGGCGCTCGTCTTCCGCTTCATCGGCCAATGCGGCAAGGGCGCGTTCCACCGTCAGGCCGCTGCCCACCAGGCCGGCGAGCTGGCGTGTCCAGACCGCGCGCTGGCCGTGGCTGAAGGCGCGGCGTTGTGGGCCGATGTTGCGTTGCCACCAGGGCTGATCGGCCGGCGTGCTGTCTTCTGCGGTGCCGAGGACCTGCACCTCCAGCGGCACCAGCCCCTGGGCGCGCAACAGGCTGCGCGCGGTTTTGGCGCTGTCGGCCTCCAGCGTACCCTGGCGGGGCTGGCCGTCGGCTTGCAAGGCTTCAAAGCGGTAGGCAGGCATGGTACGTCCGATTCATCGACTGAAGTAGATCACACCCGCCTGGGCGCTCCAGGTGGTACGTCCCGCGTCTGTGACCGGGTACACCGGGCCGATGACCTGGCTGCGGTTCATTTGTGCATACCAGGACCATTGCGGCTTCCAGCGCTGGCGCAGCGTGATGGTGCTGTCTGTGCTTCCCCAGCCGCGGCCCTGGTGGACGGCGCTGTCGGGGGCCAGCTGGTGCGTGGTGCCCCACATGTCGGCGCTGGCCCAGGTGACCGATTGACTCAGCAGCAAGGTGCTGTCGTCGGTCAGTGCCTGCCGGTAGGTGATGCTGGGCGAGATGGCCGTGCCCGCGCCCCGGTTGAGCAGGTCCTGCGTGACCATCAACCCTGCGCTCCAGTGCGACCAGCCCAGGTAGTCGATCGTGGCTTTGCCTCGCAGCGTTTTGCGACCGGGCTCCAGCAATTCGGTTGGAGAGTCTTTTTGCAGGTTCACCACGCTGGCAGACAGGGATGTACGCCACAGGCGCGTGTCGAGCCAGTCGTAGGTGAGGGTGTTGTCGGTCCTGACCTGGCCAAAGCGGTGCCATGTGGCCCCATCCACCGGGCCCACCCGCCAGCGGCCATAGCGCAGGCCGATGATGGGGCGCGGCGTCAGCGTGCCCGCTTGCCCCAGATCGTCCGCCTTGAGCCTCAGACCCAGGCTCCAGGTCAATGGGTTGGTGGCCGGGGCAGGGCGGGTCTCCTGCCCCCAGACGGTGGTTGCAATCGCACACGCGAGGCAGATGCACAAGCGCTGGCGCAGGGCGGACACCGTCAGTCCCTCGTGACCCGCAGCAGCTCTGCCGCTGTGGTGATGCCGCCCTCGACCAGGCGCTGGCCGTCGCCCTGCATGAGCACCATGCCCTGGGCCAGCGCGGTGGCGCGCAGTTCGGCTTCGGGCGCCCGGTTGTGGATCTGCGCGCGGATCGCGTCGCTGGCCACCAGCAGCTCGAAGATGCCCGTGCGGCCTGCGTAACCGGTGTGGCCGCAGATCTCGCAGCCCTTGCCTTGGCAATCGGTGCAGGTCTTGCGCACCAGGCGCTGGGCCAGTACGCCCAGCAGCGAAGAACTCAGCAGGAAAGGCTCAACGCCCATGTCGGTCAGGCGCGTGATGGCGCTGGCGGCGTCGTTGGTGTGCAGCGTGGCCAGCACCAGGTGGCCGGTCAGCGAAGCCTGGATGGCAATCTGCGCCGTCTCGAAGTCGCGGATCTCGCCGATCATGATCACGTCCGGGTCCTGCCGAAGAATGGCGCGCAGCGCACGGGCAAAGGTCAGGTCGATCTTGGCGTTCACCTGGGTTTGCCCTACGCCGGGCAGCTCGTATTCGATCGGATCTTCCACCGTCATGATGTTGCTGCGCGTGGCGTCCAGCCGCTGCAGTGCGGCGTACAGCGTGGTGGTCTTGCCCGAGCCGGTGGGCCCGGTCACCAGCAGGATGCCGTGTGGCTGCGTGATCAGCTGGTCAATCTGCTGCAGCACGGTGCCCTGCATGCCCACGGCTTCGAGCGTGAGTCGGGCTTCGCTCTTGTCGAGCAGGCGCAGCACGGCGCGCTCGCCGTGCGCGCTGGGCAGGGTCGAGACACGCACGTCGACCGCGCGCGAGCCCAGACGCAGGCTGATGCGGCCATCCTGCGGCAGGCGCTTTTCGGCAATGTCGAGCTCGGCCATGATCTTCAGGCGCGAGATGAGTGCGGCGTGCAGCGCGCGGTTGGGTTGCACCACATCGCGCAGCGTGCCATCGACCCGAAAGCGCACACTGGAATGGCGCTCGTAGGGCTCGATGTGGATGTCGCTGGCCCCGTCGCGCGCCGCCTGCGTCAGCAGCGCGTTGAGCATGCGGATGATCGGCGCATCGTCGCTGGTCTCCAGCAGGTCTTCGACCGCGGGCAGCTCCTGCATCATGCGCGAGAGGTCGGCGGCCGACTCCACTTCGCTCACCACGGCGGCAGCGCTGCCCCCGGCTTCGTTTTGCGCATGGGCGTAGGCCTGCTGGATGCGTTGGCTGAGCATGGTGGCACTCAGGCTTTGCCACTGGGGCTGTTGCTGGCCATGCACGCGCAACACCTCGGAGAGCGCGCTGCGGTCGGATTCGGCGCAGGCCCACAGCGTCAGCTGCTGGCCATCGTCTTCCAGCATCACGCGGTGGTCGCGGGCAAAAGCATAGGGCAGGAGCTGGCGCATGCGCTGGGCTTTCAGGGTTTCTGAACCGGAGCGGTGGCAGGCGCCGGGGCTGCACTGCTGGTGGGCAAGGCAGGCAGCACCGCAGCGCCGGGTGCCGTCGGATTGCCGTTGCCCGAGGGCTGACTGGCCAGCTGGCTGGTGCGCATCTGTTCATAGCGGCCCATGCTCAGGGCTTCGGCTGCAGCACCGTCGCGCACCACCACCGGGCGCAGGAAGACCATCAGGTTGGTTTTCTTGCGGCTGCGGGTTTCGGCCTTGAACAGGTGGCCGAACAGTGGGATGTCGCCCAGGCCCGGCACTTTTTCCTGGCTGTTGCCACTGTCGTCCTGCAGCAGACCGCCCAGCACCACGATGGAGCCGTCTTCGACCAGCACATTCGATTCGATCGATCGCTTGTTGGTGATCAGGCCCGAGGTGGTGTTGGAGTCGATGCGGCTGACCTCCTGGTAGATCTGCATCTTGACCGTACCACTTTCGCTGATCTGCGGCCGCACCTTCAAGGTCAGGCCCACGTCCTTGCGCTCGATGGTCTGGAAGGGATTGACGGTGGCGCCACCCGTGTTGTTGTTGGTGTACTGACCCGTGACGAAAGGCACGTTCTGGCCAATCACGATTTTCGCTTCTTCGTTGTCGAGGGTCAGCAAATTCGGCGTGGAGAGCACATTGGCGTCGCCCGAGGACTGCAGGAAGCGGGCCAGAAAGCCCAGCACGTAGGTGCCGTTGGTTTGATGGGCCACACCGAAGTTGGCACCGGTGGCCGGCAGGTTGGTGGCGCTCAGCGGCTGCGAAGCCAGTTGCAGGATGTTGGTGCCACCGATCTTGAAGTTGGTGCCCAGCAGGCCGATGTTGGTGTCGCCTTTGCCGCCGACGGCGCCTTGCCATTGCACGCCGAATTCGGCGGCCTTGTCGGCGCTGACTTCGGCGATCAGACTTTCCACAAAGACCTGGGCACGACGCTGATCGAGCTTGTCGATCACGGCCAGCAACTGCCGGTACTGCGGCTCTGGCGCCGAGATGATGAGGGCATTGGTGGCCGGGTCAGCCTGGATCTGTCCGCCTGTGGAAGGTGCAGCCGATGCCGGGATGTTGCTGCCCGTGCCCATGGCGGTTGTGGGGGTGCCTGCAGCGGTGGGACTCAGGGGGGCAGCACCGGGTGTGCCTGAGCCTCGTGCATCGGCCGTGAGTGCGGCCCTCAAGGTGACAGCGAGTTTGGTGGCATCGGCATTCTTGAGGTAGATCACATGGATGTTGCCGCTGGCGGCCCCCGGGCCACTGGCCGCAGGAATGTCGAGCTGCTCCACCAGGGTCCGCACCAGACCCAGCCGCGCCGGGTTGGCGGCGCGGACGATCAAGGCGTTGGCGCGCACATCGGGCAGCACGGTGGTTCTGTAGCTGCCATCGCCCGCACCCGCGCCTGCCGCAGGCGCAGCGGCCGTTGTGGCGCCAGCGTCGACCAGCCGCTGCACCAGGGGGGCCATGTCGCTGGCAATGCCGTGTTGCAGCCGGATCACATCCACGCCAGTGGCATTGGCCACATCCAGCGCTGCAATGATGCGGCCAAGGCGCTGCAGGTTGTCGGCGTAGTCGGTGATCACCAGGGCATTGCTGCCCGGGGTCACATTGATGGTGTTGTTGGGGCTGATCAGCGGGCGCAGCACCGGCACCAGGCTGTTGGCGTTTTCATGGTTGAGGCGAAAGATCTGGGTGAGCACCTGCCCGCCGACGGCAGTCGCCTGCCCCGCTTGGACCGGGCCACCTTGCAGCTTCGCATCGGCTTCAGGCACCACCGTGTGGATGCCTGCGTTTTCCACCAGTGCAAAGCCCTGCGTGCGCAGCTGCGCTGAAAACAGCCGCAGTGCCTGGGTCGGCGGTACCGGTGTGGTGCTGGACAGGTTCATGGTGCCCTTCACACGCGGATCGACCACCACATTCGCCCCCGAGAGCGTGGCCACGGTGCGGGCCACGGCTTCGATGTCGGCGTTCACGAAATTCAGGGTCACGGCCTCGCCAGGCTTGACGGCCGGTTTGCTGCTTTGCGCCCAGCCGGGCGCGCCCAGTGCTGCGCTGAGCAGGGTGCCCAGCAAGGCTGGACGCAGGGTGGACAGGATGGGCTGTCGTGTCATGTGGTTCATCCCAGGGAAAGCAGGCTGCGCGCGCCGTTGCGCCGGCCAATGATGTTGAGCAGGTTGGAGAGGGTCTGTTCGAAACCCTCTTGTGCTGAGGCCTCGCCGGTGAAGCGCAGGCGTTGCCCGCTCCACAGGCCTTGGCCCTGCAGTTGCAGGGGGCCGTGCAGGGTGCTCAGCGTCAGTTCAGGTGTGGGTGTGCCGCTGGCCGTGCCTTGCAGCGCAATCCGGTAGCTGCCCATGGGCCGAAGGGTGGACAGGCGGGATGTCAGTTGCTGCACCAGCAGTTCGGTGCGGCCTTGCCATTGAAGTTGGCCTGGTTGCCAGTTCAGCAGCAGGCCCGTGCTTTGCCACTGCAGCTGACCTTCGGCTTCCAGGGTGTTCCAGGGGGCCCCCAGACCCGCCAGCAGGCTCAAAGGCCAGAAGGATTGCTGGTCTTGCAGCTGCAGCTGCATGCCACTGCCCGAAGCCAGCAGGCGCCAATGCAGCGGCTGGGGTGTGCAGCAATCGGCAGACAGTTGCAGCGACAGACCTGGCCAGGCCAGCCCCCAACGCCAGGCCACGCGACCGGGCAAGCTGCGTTGGCCCTGGGTGCCCGGCCCGCCACCGAGGCTGAGCGTCGCTGAGCCTGACCAGAACGTGCCACGCTCGGCCTGCAGCAGCACGCGCTCCTGCGTGAGCCAGCGCACGGGTTGGCTGAGCCAGCGGGCGGGTGCGCCCACCAGCACCGCCAGCAGCAGGCCGCCGAGACCGCCCAGCAGTGCCCAGCGCCAGGGCGCATGAGGTGTGGAGGAGGCGGTGCGGTTCATGTCGGGCTCTCAGGGCAGGCGCAGCGTCAGCTCACCGCTCCAGACCACTTCGGTGGAGGACGGGATGGCCGCGGCCTTGTCGGGTGGCGCCAGGCGCTGCAGCCTGGCCTGCTGTGGCAGTGCCTGGGCCTTCTCGCGCGCCAGGACCAGCCACTGCGCCAGAGCGTCAGCGGTCACCGCATTCAGGCTCAGGCGGAGCTGATCGCCCTGGATGTGAAGCCTGGCGCCCTCACCCAGCAGCGTGCGGGTTGTGGTCTCCAGCAAGGCCAATGCGTCTTGTCTTGCCACCCGTGCCGGGGCCTGCAGCTGGCGTGCCTGCGCCTGCAACTGCAGCATCTGCCGACTTTGCAGGTCCTGCTCGGCTTGTTTTTGCGCAGCCATGCGCCAGGTCTGCAGCGCCGGGGCCAGACCCCATGCCCACAGCAGGGCGACGGCCAGCACCAGCGCCGCCAACGCCAGCATGCGGCGTTCACGGCGGGAGCGTTGTTGCCAGGCGGTTTGCAGGCTCGACAGGATTGGCTGGCTCATGGTCGGGACTCCCGGCTGTGCAGACGCCAGAGATCGCCCTGTGTTTGCAGAACATGGCCTTGCTGCGTGAGCGCCTGCCCGAAAGCGGTTTGTTGTGCAGCGCTCATGGCCAAGGGGGGCCACTGCAGCACGCCGTCCTGGTAAATCAGGCGCTCGGGGCCGCTGACGCCCGCGGGCAAGGCGGTGCCCAGCACCTGAAGCAGGGATTCGAAGTCGGCTGGGGTCAGCTGGCCCGAACCCTGCTGCAGTCGCTCCACCTCACGGGCCATCTGCATGGGCGCATCAACCACCACCGTGACTTTGGGAAAGCTCTCCTGCAGCAGCCTTGCCCAGCTGTCCTGCTGCGCTTGCCACTGCTGGCGGGTCATCCAGGCCCAGGCATTGAGGCCGATCAGCTGGGCCAGCACCACAGCCAGCAGGCCCCAGCGTGCCGAACGCCATTGGGGCTGACGCCACAGGGCATCCAGACGCTGGCGCCAGCGCATCCAGCCCCGCTGCCGAAGCCGGGCCGCCATCGCGAACTGCGCCAGATCCCAGGAGCCCTGCACGGCGCTCAGCCAGTGACTGGCGGTATCAACCAGGCTGACTGGACTGGGTAGGCGTTCACGCGCCCAGGCGGCCAGACCCGGTTCGGCCAGCAAAGGCGCATGTCCCCAGCAGTCTGTCGGCAAGCATGAAGCGGCAGGCACAGGCCAGCCGCTCACGCCCTGGTCTGCGCTGCAGCACCAGAGCCAGCCGGTGTGTTCATCGCCTGTGGCGTACCAGACGGTGTCTTGCGCAGGCGGAGCGAATTCAGGCACCAGCCGTTGGACCGCCAGATCGGCGTCCTGCAGGGCCTGCAGGTGTGCATCCAGCCAGGCTTTGTCGCACACCGCGACCCAGGTCGGTACGCCCGCTTGCCAGTCTGGGGCCAGAGCCATGTGCACTTGTGCGGGGTCCTGCAGCAGCCGGTCTTCGAGCAGGCCCTGCAGCGCGGCCAGCAGGCGCTGACCCCCGCGGCCCAGACCGGGCGGCAAAGTCACGCGGTGCCATGACAGGGCGGTGGCGGGCACGATCACCACCACGGGTGTGCGCCGGTCGGCTGCAGGCAGCAGGGCCAGCGGCGTCAGGCTCGGCTGCAGGCGCGAGGGCGCTGCCGTGTCCACCCAGGCCTGGCCATAGCTGGCGTGGGGGCCGGGAGGCGTGAGCGGCAGATGTAACAGCAGGGTGCGCATGCGGTTCATTGTAGAGAGGCGCGGTGACGCCAGAGCATGCGCGTCTGGCCCCCTTCGCGCTCGACCAGTGCCCATTCGTGTTGTACCGACGAACCCATGCGCAGACGGCCCTGGATTTCGAAGAAACGGCTGCGGATGGCGTGCTGGCGTTCGTCCAGCAGACGGCCCGCTGGCCCCAGCGCCTGCGCGGCTTCTTGCAGGGACGTCCAGGGTTTGGCATTGCGTTGCAGGATCCACTGGCGTGCGTCTGCTGCAGACAGGCCGGGCACGGCGGCTTCGAGCACCACTTCGCTGGCGGTGTTGAGGTTGACCGGCGTGGCCACCGGCAGCACGGTGGCATGCGGGCGCAGACGCTCAAGGGTCCGCGGGCTCACGCCCAACCAGGCCAGCTGCTCCAGCCGTTGGGGCAGAAGCGGGGTGTTGGCCGGGTTGGCGATGCCCGCCTTGCCCTGGGCCCCCGCTGTGGCCTGGATCCAGCCTTGCATCAGGGCCTGCCATTCGGACTGCGGTATGTCCAGCCGCTCGAACAAGCGCACCCAGGCCGCCTGCACGGCAGGCGAGGGCTGACCGTCTTCGAGCAAGGACGCCAGGTTCAGCCGTGACTGTGCGTCGACGATCTGGCCAGACAGAAAGACCTCGGGGTCGCCCTCTCGCCACTGCTGGTCCTGCGACAGGAAGGTTGACAATTTGGACTCTTGCACGGGCAGGGCCCAGGGTTCGCCGAGGTGGTCTGCACTCTGAGCCGAGCGCGCATCCTCGCTCAGGATCAGCCGAGTCCAGTCGAAGGCGCCGGTCATCAGCCAGCTGCTCTGTGCACGGCCACGCTCGGCCGTTTCGATTTCCACTTGCCGCCACTGCAGCCACAGCGCAGCAGAAGCCAGCGAGGCGACCAAGGTGACCACCAGCATGGCGCTGAGCAGTGCGGCGCCTTGCTGTCTGGCGGGGTGCCCTGGCTTCATGGCGTGCCTCCGCTCAGCGTGGGGCGCACCCAGTCCATGCTCAGGCGGCCGGCCACTGGGGTGTCAGGGGGCAGGTCCAGAACCAGTCGCACACCGTCGGGTATCCGGGTGGCTGCAGTGCCAAGGGCGGGGCTGGAGGTGCCGGAAGCCACTGGTGTGGTGGCGTCGCTGGAGAGGGGGTTGGTCCAGCTGCCGCCACGGTGCACAAACAGCTGCCAGCCCAGCAGGGGGTGAACGCGCACCTCTGCGCCCCGCAGGCTTTCTGTTGGCACCTGGCTCCAGGTGCGGGCGTTTTGCCAGGCGTCCTGCCAGGCGCTGCGGGTGGTCAGCGCAGGGGACTGCCAGCGCAGCCATTCGCCGCCTGCGCCTTGCTGGCGCCAGGTCCAGGCCACCACCTGCAGACCCTCGGAGGCCTGTATGGCTTCGCGGGTCAGGCGAAGTACCTTGCCGTCCCAGTCCCAGCTGCTGATGCCTGCGGGGGTGGCCAACCGGTTCAGGTCGGTTTGCCATTGGGCCAGCCCGGCTTGCAGGGTGCGGATCTGGTCAGCGCGCTGCTGCAGCGCCGTCTGGGTGCGCAGCATGCCGTCGATGCCTTGCCATGACATGAGTGCGAGCACCGCCATCACACCGATGGCCACCAGCACTTCGACCAGCGTGAAGCCCTGACTGCGCTTCATCAGTTGCGCCCCATCACGGTCGAGAGTTGCAGGACAGGCACGCCCTGGTGGTTCACCTGCGCATCCACCCGGCGGAAGTTCGGGTTCGGCGTGGTCTGTACCTGCAACTGCACTTGCAGGGCGCGCCCTGCCTGCGGGCAGTCGATCTGGCTCACCCCTGTGCTCGGCAGCTGGCGCAGCAGGCGCAAGCGGGCCAGCTCATTGTCGGCGCAGATCTGGCCGAGCATGGCCAGTGTCTGGCGTTCGGCGTTGTGGCTGAGTGCGCCGGTGGCCTTGAGCCCCGCAAGAAGCGCAACGGCCACAATGCCGAGTGCCACCAGCACCTCGATCAGGGTGAAGCCCTGCAGCCGATCCTCCCGCTTCATGGCGCACCTCGCTGCGTCACGGGCTGGACCGCAAAAGGCCGCAGGCCATCGCTGGAAATCCACAGGCGCTGCTGGGGCTGGCTGGCCGAATACAGCTCGATGCGTTGTGGCGGGATCAGTGGTTCCGGACCCAGCCGTACGGGGGCTGCAATGCGGCTGCGCGTGTCAGGGGACAGCCAGGTTTGCGGGGTTTCTGGCTGCGGCAGGCCGCGCAGCACGAAGCCGCTGTCTTGTACATGCCAGACAACGACAGCGTCACTGGCGCGGGCCTGGGCGCGGGCAGATTCGAGTATGGCCACCAGTCGCTGGGCATCGCGCTCGAGCGCTGTGCTGGTGCTGTCTCGCAGCGACAGCATGGCACCTGCAGTGGCGACTGCGATCAGCGCCACCACCACCATCAGTTCGAGCAGGGTGAAGCCACTGGCCGACTGACGGCTTAGAGGATTTTTATTGCCAGCTGCCGATGTCGGCATTGTGGCCCTCGCCCCCCGACTTGCCGTCGGCGCCAAAAGACAGCACGTCCACCTCGCCCTTGAGGCCCGGATTCAGGTACTGGTAGGGGCGACCCCAAGGGTCGTTGGGCAGCTTCTCGAGGTAGGGTTTCCAGTTGTTCGGCACCGGCTCGCTGGTGGGACGCGCCACCAGGGCCTGCAGACCCTGCTCGGGTGAGGGGTAGCGCAGGTTGTCCAGTTTGTAGAGCTTGAGCGCCTGCATCAGATTGCCCACATCGGTGCGGGCGGCGGTGACTCGGGCGTCGTCCGCACGGCCAATCACGTTGGGCACGATGAGGGCGGCCAGCACGCCGATGATGGCCAGCACCACCATCAACTCGATCAGGGTGAAACCGCGCGGGCGGCGGGACGGGCGGATGGGGTGCAAAGTCTTCATGCCGTCGATCATAATGCCCGCATGTTGCCCTCTCGCATGACTGTGACCTCTGCCCGCTGGCCAGCCGCTGCGGCGGCAGCCCTGCTGTGGGCGCTGGCAGCTGGCAGCCTGACCTTGTGGTGGTTGCACATGCCGCGTCCGGGCGCCTCTGTGGCTGAGGTGGCCAGCACCGCGCAGGCGGTCGACAAGGCCAAGGCCCAGGACGCTGTCGTGCGCGCGCTGGGCCGAGCATCGGCCGCAGAGAACGCACCCGATGTGCAAAAACGCTTCGCGCTGCTGGGGGTGATCGCAGGCGCAGCGGGGCAGGGCAGCGCCCTGCTGATGGTCGACGGCCAGCCTGCACGCGCCTTCGTCCGCGGCCAGGAGGTGGTCGATGGCTGGCGTCTGGCCGCCGTGGACAGCACCGGGGTGCGCCTGGAGCCGCTGCAGGCCGGTGCTGCGCTTGCCTTGCCGCTGCCGCAGCGGCCCTGAGGATCAGGCCCGCAGGAACATCCGGTACACCGGGTTGTCCGTTTCCTCCACATGGGGGTAGCCCAGCGTGTCGAGGAACTTGTCAAAGGCCTTGCCGTCTTTTTCGGGCACCTGAATGCCCACCAGGATGCGGCCATAGTCCGCGCCCTGGTTGCGGTAGTGAAACAGGCTGATGTTCCAGCCGGGTCGCATCAGGCTCAGGAATTTCATCAGGGCGCCCGGACGTTCAGGGAACACGAATCGCAGCAGCCGTTCATCGCGCGAGTGCGAGGAGTGGCCACCGACCATGTGGCGGATGTGCTCTTGTGCCAGGTCGTCGTGGGTGAGGTCCAGCGCCTCAAAGCCGTGCTTCTTGAAGCTGGCCGCGATCTTGCTGCTTTCGCCTTTGCCGTGCGTGGTCAGGCCGAGAAAGATATGGGCCTGGCTGGCGTCGGCCATGCGGTAGTTGAACTCGGTCACGTTGCGCGGCCCGCCGGGCAGACTGCCGATGATCTCCAGAAAGCGCTTGAAGCTGCCGCGTGCTTCGGGGATGGTGACGGCGAACAGGGCTTCGCGCTCTTCGCCCACTTCGGCCCGCTCGGCCACAAAACGCAGGCGGTCGAAGTTCATGTTGGCACCGCACAAAATCGCTGCGTAGGTCTGGCCCCGCGTCTTGTGCTTGGCCACATACTGCTTGATGGCGGCCACCGCCAGTGCACCGGCGGGCTCCACGATGGAGCGGGTGTCCACAAAAATGTCCTTGATGGCGGCGCACACCGAGTCCGTGTCCACCGTCACCCAGTCGTCCACCAGGCCCCGCGCCACGCGGAAGGTTTCTTCGCCCACCAGCTTGACGGCCGTGCCGTCCGAAAACAGGCCCACGTCCGGCAGCGTCACGCGCTTTTTGGCCTGCACCGACTGGATCATGGCGTCCGAGTCGTTCATTTGCACGCCAATGACCTTGACTTCGGGACGCACCGCCTTGATGTAGTTGGCCACGCCGCTGATCAGGCCACCACCGCCAATGGCGACAAAGACCGCATCGAGCGGGCCTTGGTGCTGGCGCAGCATCTCCATGGCGATCGTGCCCTGGCCGGCAATGACTTCCGGGTCGTCAAAAGGGTGAACAAAAGTCAGGCCGTGCTTCTTTTGCAGTGTGACAGAGTGGTTGTAGGCGTCGGAGTAACTCTCGCCGTGCAGCACCACTTCGCCGCCCAGCGCCTTGACGGCCTCGATCTTGACCTGAGGGGTCGTGGTGGGCATCACGATCACGGCGCGTGTGCCCAGCTTGCTGGCACCCAGCGCCACGCCCTGGGCGTGGTTGCCTGCTGAAGCGCAGATCACGCCCTTCTTCAGCTGTTCGGGTGTCAGGTGCGCCATTTTGTTGTAGGCGCCGCGCAGCTTGAAGCTGAACACCGGCTGCTGGTCTTCGCGCTTGAGCAAGACCTTGTTGTGCAGTCGGCGTGAAAGGTTTTTGGCAGGCTCCAGTGCCGACTCGGTCGCCACGTCGTAGACGCGGGCGTTGAGAATTTTGGTCAGATAGTCGGCTGGGCGAAGTCGGGAGAGGGTCATGTCTTGGAGTGGCAGGCCTGATTCTGCGATGGGTGCATCATACCGATGCCACTCTCTGGCTTAATAGATCCTCCACTCGAGTGCGACCGACAGCATGCGTCCTCGGTAGTCTGTGTAAATGGGGTCCGTGACCGGGTAATAGGTGGATGTCACGCTCGCCCAACTGTTGAACATCCTCTCTGGCGGACGGGTGTTGGTGATGTTGCGGATGAACCAACTCAGCTTCAATGCAGGGGTGGGCAGATACCAGCCACCGACATCCAGCGTGATGTCGTCCTTCACCCGGTGTCTGTATTGTTCACCCACAGGACGACCGTTGGCTGCCAGCAAGGATTCGTTGGGGTAGGGTTCCCAGTTGCCGGACATGAAATTCAACGCTGCTCGCCAGCCTGAGGTGGGCATCTCCAGTGTGGTGGAAAGCACCATCTTGTTGCGCGGGGTCAGGCTCAGCGAGTCGGTCAGGTAAGTCCCCAGATCCGAGACCAGCGGCCCTCCGGGGACCAGCGATCGTTTGGAGGTCAAGTGGTGTGTGCCCTCCAGACCGATCAGCAAACGGCCAAAATCCATTGGCTTTCGGTAGGTCACATGAAAGTCAATGCCGCTTTTTTGCATCTCGCCGAAATTCAGGGACACGATGTCGTACCGGCCAACACCGTTGACGAGGCTGTAGTAGCGGCTCTTGAGCGATGGATCGGTCAGGATCTGATTGACCGACCAGCTGCCAAAACTGTCCTTGACGCGCATCGACCACCAGTCCAGCCCTGTGCTCCATTGGGGTGAAGGGGTGATGTGCAGCCCCAGGCTGTGCTGCACAGACTTTTCTGGCTGCAGGAGCGGGTTGCCGGTCGCAAAAGCCACACTGCCGTCCGGGTTGGTGCCGATTTTGGTAGACACCGCCGTCATCTGGCTCAAGGTCGGCGCACGAAAGCCGGTGCCAGTGCTGGCCCTCAGGTAGGCCTGATCCGTCAGAACGTACTTGCCGCCAAGCTTGCCGGTCAGCACACTGCCAAAATCACTGTAATCGTCGACACGCCCAGCCATCACCAGATCAAGGCGCTCCATGGCAGGCACCTGCAGCTCTGCCGCCATGCCGTGGTTGGTCCGCTTTCGGTCATAGGCCGGGTAGTCGGTCTGGTTGTCCCACGACCTGTACCTGAACGACTGTTCGGTGCCAAAACCCACCAGACCCAGTTGGATATCCCCCCATTGGGTCTCACCCACCCGGGTGGACGCGGTCAGGTTGAATTCGGTCAGTGCGGTTCTCAGCTCTCGTTGGGTCCGGTCGGGCAGCAAGCGGGCGTTCAAGCTGCTTTGCAAACCACTGGAGGCCTGACTCAAGGGGGACAGAAGCTCGTCGGCATACGGTGCAAGCAGCGAGTTCCAGTTGGTGCCTGAAATAAAGCCGCCGCGCAGTCTGTAGGTGTCTTCATTCCAGGAGTGTGCAAGGCTGCTCTTGAAGTGCCAGGCCTCGAGTTGCCCCCTGCTTCCCACGACCCACCGTTGACGCGTCGTTTCCTGGGTGCGGTACTGTGGTGCCCAGCCTTCCAGGTCAATCAGCACTTTGCGCCCCGAGGGGTGATCAACGGCGGCGTTTTGCACCCGCCCGTAAAAGTATTCGGTTTCGCTGTTTTGCTGTCCCCATTCGGCAAAAACGCTCACGTCATCGTTGATCCAGCGTTCAAATTGTGCGTACGCGTTACGGACGTTTTGTTGGGGGTACAGGTCCAGGTGTCGCATGGTGGGCGTCTGGCAGCGATAGACAGGGCTGCCCTGGTAAGTCCTGCTTTGACGCTTGAGGGTGTACTCATAGCCCGTCGGGCAATCCGCGGCTGTTTCGACAGACTTGTTCAGCTTGCCAAGGTCGCCGTACTCTGTCATCCAGGGCGTGAAATACAAAGGGTCCCCGCTGACCGTCGTGGGGCGCGCCATGCCCGCCAGATTGCTCCAGGGCAAATCCGCAAAGGTCAGCCTGGGCGTTTTTCTTGCCTCCAGATGCACCTGAAGGTTGTAGCCATCCTGCAGCTTTTTGCCGTGTCCCCATGACAGGCCGATCTGCTCTGCGCCTTTGCCCGCGCTGCTGATTTGCGAGCCCTGCGCCTGAAGCTGCAGCCCGCGGGTTTCTTCGCGGGTGATGAGGTTGATCACCCCTGCAATCGCGTCGCTGCCATACAGTGAGGATGCCCCATCGGTGAGTATTTCAATGCGTTCAATCGCCGACAAAGGCAGCTGGAGCAGATCGCTGGTTGTGCGATCCATGTCCTGGCGCTGCAAAGCAACCGGGGTCACCCGTCGCCCATTGATCAGCACCAGCGTGCCCCGTTCATAGCCGTGGATCGCGCCAGAGTGGTAGCCCCCGGCTTGTGCACCGGGGTTAAAACCACCCAGCTCGGTGAACGAATGCATCATCGGCAGCCGTTGCAACAGATCCACCGTGGACTGTGCGCCGGAACGTTCAATTTCCTTGCGCTCCATCACCCGCACTGGCAAGGCCTGCCGGGCTTTCGGATTGACGATGCTCGAGCCCGTGATTTCCACCCGGTCGAATTGACGGAATTCCGGGCTGTTGGCCGAGAGTGGCTCGTTCTGGTTTTCGGTTTGCGCAACAGCGCCCCCAGTCACCAAGAGCAAGGCGATGGACAGCCAGTTTGTCGAGGTGTTTGAAAGATGCATTTATCACCCCAATAAATTAAAAAGTACTATTAAAGATTCTACAAAGTCTTCCGTTGCAGGCAAAAAAATACCCCAGTCCCGTGAGGGGCTGGGGTAAATCCACCTTTTCGGAGGGTGGAGGAGACAAGGGGTTGTGCCAAAAAAGCACGAGTGTGCGAATTGTAACGTTGATTTTGCTGCGATGCAGCGAAGCCTTGGTTCAAATTGGGAAAATTTGTGAATCGGGGCGTTGCTCAAAGCCGTTTACGATTCAGGCTCTTTGACCCAATAACGCAAGAGGACGCACATCATGGAATGCACCGTCAGCTGGACCGGCGCCGCCGGCACCCGTTCTGGCATGGGGTTTTTGGCCGAAACGGGCAGTGGCCATGTGATTGCCATGGACGGCGCCCCTGACGCCGCCAAACCCGAAAACGGCGGCCAGAACCTGGCCCCCCGCCCCATGGAAACGGTACTGGCTGGCACGGGCGGGTGCACGGCTTACGATGTGGTGCTGATCCTCAAGCGAGGCCGTCATGACGTTCGTGGCTGCTCTGTCAAGCTCACCAGCGAGCGGGCCGACACCGACCCCAAGGTTTTCACCAAAATCCACATGCATTTCACCGTCACGGGCAAAGGCTTGCCTGCCGCGGCTGTGGAACGCGCCATTGCCATGAGCCACGAGAAGTATTGCTCTGCCAGCATCATGCTGGGCAAAACAGCGGAGATCAGCACCAGCTTTGAGCTGGTGGAGGCCTGAGACGGGATTTTCGGCCCGTCAGCCTGCTCAAACCCGGTGTGCCACGGTGGTCATCACCTTGGCGGCGGCGCTCATCATGCCTTTGACCACACCGGGCAGCGGCAATGCACCTTCGCGTTCGGCCATGCGGGCGTGGGCCATCTCGTCTTCCTTCATTTGTTGCACGATGGCGCGTGAGGCCAAATCACCTGCAGGCAGCCGTTGCATGTGGCTGTTGAGGTGGGCCTCCACCTGATTTTCGGTTTCCACCACAAAACCGAGGCTCAGACGATCTCCTCCCAGCTTGCCGGCCGCATACCCAATGGCAAAAGCGCCGGCGTACCACAGCGGGTTCAGCAGGGAGGGGCGATCATCTAGTTCCTTCAGGCGCTGCAAGGTCCAGGCCAGATGGTCCGTTTCCTCGCGGCTGGCTTCGGCCAGCTTGGCGCGCAGCTCCGGATTTTTGCTGGCCAGTATTTGCCCGGTGTAGAGGGCCTGTGCGCAGACTTCGCCCACATGGTTGACCCGCATGAGCGCGGCGGCTTCGCGCTGCTCGGCGGCAGTCAAGGAAGCCGCAGGCTCCAAAGCCCTGGGCGTGGCTCGGCTGGCGCGGGGCTGGGCCCACAGGGTGCGCAGGGCACTGTCGGCGGCAAGAATCAAAGCATCGGCATTCATCTGGACAAGTTTATGTTGCTGTTCAGGCCTGCGCTTGAAGCAGGCACTGCCTGCTCTTTTGCTGTGCACTTCATATTTGTTCTCATAAAAATAAAAAATGTCATTGATTAAATTGACGAAACCTAAATTCTTGGCGGGCCTGAATGGTGATGGGTGATGGGCAGCCTCAACAGTGTTGCGCTTGTGCAACGAAAAGCCGGTTTCTTGCACCGAACCCTTGGAAATCAGCGATTCGTCTGGTGCAATACATCCAACTTCCGCAAATGGAGGTTGGCTCAGGGTCTGTACGGGCAATCCCGCCTCTCTGATTCGGGCCCTTGTTAAACCTTGGAGAAACTCGCAATGAAAAAGTCTCTGATTGCTCTGGCTGCTCTGGCTGCCTCTGCTGCTTTCGCTCAATCTTCCGTGACCCTGTATGGCGTGGCCAACATCGGCGTGAACTCCACCAACGGTGGTAAGGTCAACCTGGCCGGTGGCGCTGACGGCACCGACAGCCGCTGGGGTCTGCGCGGTTCTGAAGACCTGGGTGGTGGCCTGGCTGCCAACTTCCAGTTCGAAGCTGGTCTCAAGCCTGACGTCGGTACCGCTGACAGCACTACTGCGATGTTCCAGCGCCAGTCCTGGATCGGTCTGAGCAGCAAGTCCATGGGTGAACTCCGCATGGGCCGCCAGTACACCCTGGGCTTCGACGCCACCATCGGCAGCATGCCTTCCACCTATGTGGATTCCGCTCTGGCCACAGGCCTGGGCTTTGGCGGCATGGGCTCGCGCAACAGCGACCAGATCCAGTACCGTTCGCCCTCTTTCGGCGGCTTCGCTGTGCACCTGTCTACTCAACTGGCTGGTGACACCACCAATGCTGCTACCGCTGCTGCCAAGAATAACGAAGTTCGTCTGGCTTACGCCAACGGCCCCCTGGCTGTGAACCTGAGCACAGCATCTGTGAAGGCCAATGGTGCTGCCACCGTGAACCCCACCAGCGTCAACGTGACCTACGACATGGGCTCTGTCAAGCTGTATGGTGGTTACATCGATACCGACCGCGCCAGCGGCACCACCATGGGCAAGGGTTATGTGGCCAAGGCCTACGTGCCTGTGGGCGCCAACAGCCTGTTCGTTGGCTACGCCAAGAACGACACCAACAAGGCTGACGCCTACGAACTGGGCAACTACTACAGCCTGAGCAAGCGCACTCGTCTGTACGCTATCTACGCCAATGGCAGCAAGGACTTCACTGGCGCTTCTGGCATTGCCAACGGCAAGCGTTACGCTCTGGGCATGATCCACACCTTCTAATCCACTGCTGTCGCAAGACAGCTTGAGATTTAGAAATCAAAACCCACCGTGGCGACACGGTGGGTTTTTTTCTGGATGCCATGGACATGCAATGAAACATCGAATTCACACCATCCTCAAGTGTTGCGGCGGTCTTCTGGTTGTCGGTCTGTTCGGCTTGAACGCCTTCGCCAGAGACGGATTTCCGCAGCGTGTGCTCTTCGTGGGTAACAGTTATTTTTATTACAACAACAGCCTGCACAACCATGTCAAAGGCTTCGTCGAAGCAGGCTTTGCAGAGCAGGCCAAGGGTTTGCAATACAAATCTGCAACCATTGGCGGTGCCAATCTGGATCACCACCCGATCGAATGGTTAACGGAGCCAGGCAGGATCGGTGTGCAAAAACCGTTCGAATGGGTGGTTTTGGCCGGCAACAGTGCCGATGCCTTAAGCGATGGCAGTCGTCAGAAATTCACCCAAACCGTCAGACGTTTCCATCAGATCATCCAGTCTCGGGGTGCGAAGACAGCGCTGTACATGACGCATGCTTATGTGTCGCCTCATCGGCAGGCTTCGCCAGCCAATCTTCAAAAAATTGAAGAGATGTACAGTGCCACGGCAAAAGAGTTGAATGCAACGGTCATTCCTGTGGGGCTGGCCTTCGAGGCGGCCTACAAGCGTAGGCCCGGTATGGTCTTGCACGACGATCATGACGGGAGCCACCCGTCGCTGCTGGGAACGTATTTGGCGGCCGCTGTCGTTTATGCCACGTTGTATGGTGCCGATCCGGTGGGCAGTGGCTACACTTACAGAGGAAAAGTGTCTGCAGAGAATGCATTGTTTCTGCAGCAGGTGGCAAGGGACGTTGCATTGCAACGTTGACGAGCAGTTTGCTGCGAACACGGGACATGCTTGCGACGCAAGACCGTGTTGGCACTTGACGCTCTGGTGATGTGGACAAAGGGGTAGTTATGCGGCGACAGCGACTGGCTTTATGGGTCTTGGCCTTGTTCTGGTGGGGGGTAGCAGCGGCGCAACAGGTTTATCCGGCCAAGCCAGTCCGGATTGTGGTGCCCTTCACGCCCGGCGGGAGTTCGGACATTCTGGCCCGTGCAATAGGGCACGAGCTGACCCGCTCGCTTGGACAGAGTTTTGTCATCGAGAACGCGCCGGGTGCCGGGGGCAGCTTGGGCGCAGAAAAAGTGGCCAAAAGTCCGGCGGATGGCTACACCCTGCTGATGGGACACATTGGGACACTGGCTGTCAATCCAAGCCTGTACCCGAACCTGCCCTATGCACCGCTCAGGGACTTTGCGCCCGTGGCCTGGGTGGCCCGCGTGCCCAATGTCCTGGTGGTGAACAAGAATGTTCCTGCCCGCAACCTGCGGGAATTGATTGCTCTGGCCAAATCGCGACCTGGTCATCTCAACTACAGCACGGGTGGCAACGGAAGCGCTGCGCATCTGGCCACCGAGTATTTCAAGATGCAGTCAGGCACATCCATGGTGCACATTCCTTACCGGGGAGCCGCGCCGGCGGTCACTGACGTCATCAGTGGTCAGGTGCAACTGATTTTTACCGGAGCGCCTGCACTGATGGGCCACATCCGCAATGGTGAGTTGCGCGCCCTGGCGGTTTCCAGTCCGCGCCGACTTGATGCTTTGCCAGATGTCCCTACAGTCGCGGAGGCTGCTGGCCTGAAAGGGTTCGAGGCCGACCAGTGGTACGGACTGGTTGCACCTGCAGGGACGCCCCGGGACATCGTGCTCAAGCTCAATCGCCACGTCAACGAGGCCCTCGCCAGCCAGGCCATGAAAACGCGGCTCAACACCGAAGGGGCGGTGGCCACCCCTGCCAGTCCTGAGGTCTTCGGTCAATTGATTGCCAGCGACATCGAGCGCTGGCGGCCGGTGATCGCCTCGGGTCGGGTCAGGCTTGATTGATCATTGCTGCGGGACACCCGAGCGCTGAATCACTTCGCTCCAGCGCACGATCTCCCGGTCGAGCAGCTGGGCGAGCTGGGCGGGGGTGCTGGATCGGGCCTGCACATTGAAGCTGGCCAGGCGCTGCACCATCTCGGGCTGGGCCAACACCTTGGCCACCTCGCCATGCAGGCGGTCGATGACTGCCCGGGGGGTCCTGGCGGGTGCCGCCAGTGCATTCCAGGACGACACCTGGAAATTGCTGAGCCCCGGCAGTTCACGCAGGGTGGGCACCTCGGGCATGTCCCTCGGGCGCTGTTCGCCCATCACACCGAGCAGGCGAACCGCCCTGGCCGCAATATGTGGCTTGAGGGGCCCCAGAATCTCCACCGCCAGATCGATTTGCCCGCCGCGCAAGGCGTTGAGCACGGCGGGTGTACCGTTGTAAGGGATCAGCTGGGCGATCAGGTTGGCCTGTGTGCGCAGCAACTCGCCGGCTAGGTTCTGGGTGCTGCCTACATTGATGGTGCCGATGTTGAGCTTGCCGGGGTTGGCCCGGCCATAGGCCATCAGATCACCCAGTGTCTTGTGCGGGGAGCCCTCAGGGACGACCACCGCGATGTCAAACAAGCCCAGCAATGAGATCGGCTCAAAATCGCGGCGTGTGTTGTAGGGCAAGGCCTTGAAGAGTCCGGCACTGACCGCAGTGGCATTTGACATGAGCAGCAGGGTGTGACCTGAATCGACCCGGAACCAGTAGACACCTCTGAGCCTCCAACCTGAGGCCTAATAGGAGGTGCCATGAATCAAAAGCGATTTCCAGAAGAATTCAAGATCGAAGCGGTCCGCCAGATCGTCGAAC
>JACCDV010381008.1_pt1 | contig 23538 bp, 20 predicted proteins | sample 7446131 | NCBI WGS metagenome assembly JACCDV01 (sample SAMN15323448, study PRJNA562643) | freshwater metagenome | isolation source: river surface water | place: USA:Blue River Watershed | collected 2017-08-17
GGCGTACAAACAGAAAGCAATCGCCCCTTTGTTGCAAACGAACAAGTAGAGGCGATGCCTATCAGTGATGCGCCGGCTAATCCAAGAACGGAAGCCGTTGTAATAAATACCGAAACGGTAACGCCAGTAGCTGTTGCTGAGGTAGCAAAACCGGCTAAAAAAGCCAGACCAGAAAAAGCAGCCAAGGCTGAAGTGGCAGTCGTTAATGCAGAACCTGTTAATATCGAAACTTCGGCACCAGCCGCGGTCGATGCAACGGTTGCATCACCTGCCAAAGCTGACAACAAACGTCCAGCCCGTGCTCGCAAAGCCGCTGCAAAACCAGTTGATTTAGCAGCCGCTGGTTTGCAATTGGTGGAAACCAAAGCTGATGCCCCTAAAGCAAGCCCGGTGAGCACTGAAGCGAAACCACGCGCACCTAGAAAACCAGCCGCATGGCAAAAAGATGCTAAAACAGCAAGCATCGATGAACCCATGGTAATGGTGGAAACGCAAAACAAGTAAGCGCACTTTTTAAAGTTGCAAAAACAAAAAAAGGCCATGCATTGCATGGCCTTTTTTGTTTTCGCTAAATCTTAGCTGGTTAATCTTATCTGGTTAATCCTAGCTGAAGTATCCCAACTTCAGACTATCAATAAAATACACAAAGCTTAGCTTCTCATTAATTGCACCGTGAGCAGACCCAAGCCGGTCATGGCCAAAGAACCTAAGACATGCAATGCTATATGCGTGCTTGCCCATGCGTACTGCCCCTTAGTGAGCAGCGTCATGGCTTCTCCAGAAAAACTGGAAAAAGTCGTTAAACCACCAAGCAAACCGGTAATTAAAAAAAGTCGGGTCTCGGCACTGATGGATGGATTAAACGTGAACAAAGCCATCAGCAAACCCATAAAGTAGCTGCCTATCAAATTAGCCAGCAGCGTACCTATAGGCAACGCAAGCAGGCTGGAATTGAACATTAGGGCCAACAACCACCTAAACCATGCGCCAACTGCCGCACCTGCACCCACCAGTAAAAAACCATTAAAACTCATGCCTACCCCCTAAATCATTATTATCCTGTGGAACTTTATACAATATAATAATGCATCCCTACCACAATCAAGAAAGTATATTTTGCGGGTATTATTTACCACTTCCGAAGTATTTCCACTGATTAAAACTGGCGGTTTAGCTGATGTAAGCGGCTCCCTACCGCTAGCATTGCAGAAATTAGGCGTGGACATACGCCTACTCATACCTGGCTACCCAGCGGTATTAAATCAGCTTAGCAATCTACATTTCGTCGCTAAGTTAGACCATCTACCCATGATCATGCATGCCGATTTAATGATGGGCGAAATCGCCCAAACTAATCTCAAGGTCATGGTCATCAAAGCCCCCAATCTGTACGAACGAGACGGCGGACCCTATGCCGACGCGAACGGACTGGAATGGCTAGACAATGCCCTGCGCTTTGGCATATTGTCTAAAGTAGGCGCCATCTTGAGCGGCACAGGATCACCCATCCCAGACTGGCAACCTGACATCGTGCATTGCAATGACTGGCAAACAGGCTTAACCCCAGCCTACATGAAGTTACTCGAGCACAGTCCTGCAAAATCCATCATTAGCTTACATAACATGGCCTTTCAAGGCTGCTTTGCACCTGCTTGGTTAACCACCCTGGCACTACCGCATAGCAATTTTGCCATTGATGGCTTTGAATACCATGGCCAACTGTCTTTTCTAAAAGCCGGTATATTTTATGCAGACAGCGTGAGCACAGTCAGCCCTAGTTATGCAAAAGAGATACAGACTGCCGAATTTGGTTTTGGTCTTGAAGGCTTATTAAGCCAACGGGGCAACGAAATTAAAGGGATCTTAAACGGCATAGAAACGGATGAATGGAACCCAAAAACCGACCCCCACTTAATTAAAAACTACAGCACTAAGGCTTTGGCTGGCAAAGGACAGGTCAAACAGGCCTTACAAGAAAAATTAGGCTTACAAATTGATGCGAGCGCACCATTATTGGGCGTAGTCAGTCGACTAACCCATCAAAAAGGCTTGGACATGCTGCCACCTATTAGCCAACAATTGATTGATGCCGGCTGCCAATTGGTGGTACTGGGTAGTGGCGAGGCCGCACTTGAATCCGCGTTTAGCTTGCTAGCTAAAGCCTATCCAAAACAAGTCAGCGTAACCATTTCTTACAACGAAACGCTATCCCATCAAATCATGGCAGGATGCGATTTATTTATCATGCCTTCACGCTTTGAACCTTGCGGACTTAATCAAATGTATGGCCTCGCTTACGGCACACCACCGGTGGTAAATGCCACTGGCGGCTTGGCTGACACGGTAGTGGACACCAATATCATTAGCTTTAAAAACAAAACGGCTAACGGTTTTGTCATGAGTGAAGCGAGCTCAACCAGCCTGCTAAACGCCATTAAGCAAGCCTTAAATGTCTACCAAAATGATGCCGCGGCATGGCGACAAATCCAACTAAATGGCATGAAGATGGATTTAAGCTGGGACAAGAGCGCCTTGGATTATTTGGCAAGCTACCAAGCCTTAATGATGCCTAAACAGCACTAGACTAAGTTAATTTAAAGGCAATAGGATGTTGGCACGGTAAATGCTTTATAAATAACAAGCTTCTCCAAAGCTGTTATTCTCCTCCTCCGGGGCGCCTTGTTAGGCGCCCTCTTTTTTTGCCGCTTATTTAACGATGAAATGCTCGCGGTAATACTTCAGCTCATCTATCGATTCGTATATGTCGGCCAAGGCTTCATGCTTGCCGGTCTTTTTAAAACCTGAATAAATCTCCGGCTTCCAACGCCGCGCCAACTCTTTAAATACGCTTACATCTAAATTGCGGTAATGGAAATACTTTTCCAATTCAGGCATAAAGCGCGCCATAAAGCGCCTGTCCTGGCAAATGGAGTTGCCGCACATAGGTGACTTACCGGCTGGTACCCAATTTTTCAAAAAAGCCAGCATTTGCAAGCAGGCTTGCTCTTCATCCAAGCTAGAGTCTTTTACCTTTTGAATCAAACCAGAACGACCATGTGTGCCTTTGTTCCAGGCATCCATGCCATCCAAAACGGCATCACTTTGGTGTATAACCAAAACCGGCGATTCGGCCAAGACATTCAATTCAGCATCGGTGACCACTGCTGCCAGCTCCAATATACGATCCGTATCCGGCAACAAACCACTCATCTCCATGTCCAGCCAAATTAAATTATTCTGATTGGTGCTACTCGTTATTTCCGCCATCATGATTTCCATTAAAATGTGTGTTTTATATCAATAACAGTGAACCATAGCCGCGCTTATGCTTCACAATGTCAACATATTAACCGAACTTAACTAATACCATGACGTTTACCCTTATATTTATCAGCTTACTACTGGCCTCAACCTTAATCCGTCTATGGCTTGCAGGCAGGCATGTACGGCATGTGCAGGAACATCGCTTGCAAGTACCAGCCGCTTTTAGCCCCAGCATAACGCTGGACGCACATCAAAAAGCCGCTGACTATACCGTGGCCAAATCCAAACTAGGTTTATCAGAGGGCTTGGTACAAGCCATGCTATTGCTAGCGTTAACCCTAGGCGGTGGCTTGCAAATGATAGATAACTTTTGGCAACAGCTGTTAGCCGATCACGCCATTCTAAGAGGGGCAGCAGTGATATGCAGCGCCATGTTATTGACTAGCCTGATTGATTTGCCCTTTGATTATTACAAGACCTTTATCGTGGACGAAAAATTTGGCTTTAATAAAATGACCGTATCGATGTTTATCAGCGATTTAGTTAAACACAGCTTGCTAGGCCTAGCTTTAGGTGGGCCTATTTTATTATTGGCACTGTGGTTAATGGAAGGCGCCGGCGAGTATTGGTGGTTCTATTTATGGCTAGTCTGGAGCGCTTTCAATTTAATCATGTTGGCGGTCTACCCTAACTTTATTGCGCCTTTATTTAATACATTTAGCCCACTGCAAGATGAGCAGCTAAAAAATCGTATTGAATCGCTACTGACTAAGTGTGGTTTCAAATCACAAGGCCTGTTTGTCATGGACGGCTCAACGCGCAGCAGCCACGGCAACGCCTATTTTACTGGCTTTGGCGCATCAAAACGGGTGGTGTTTTTTGACACCTTGCTGGCACGCTTAAATACAGAGGAAATAGAGGCCGTGTTGGCTCATGAATTAGGCCATTTTAGGCATCATCACGTTATTAAGCGCATAGCCATGCTGTTTACTGTCAGTTTTTTAGGCTTAGCTTTGCTGGGTTGGCTAATGCAGCAACCGTGGTTTTACACAGGCTTAGGCGTTGAAAGCGCCAGCAATTACATGGCGTTGATGCTATTTTTGCTGGTCTCACCGGTGTTTTTATTTTTACTGCGTCCATGCATGGCCAGCTATTCACGTAAAAATGAATTTGAGGCCGATGCCTATGCCGCAAAACAAGCCAACGCAAAGGATCTTATTAGCGCATTGGTCAAACTTTACCGCGACAATGCCGCTACACTAACGCCAGATCCAATGCATTCGGCATTTTATGATTCACACCCACCCGCCAGCATACGCATTGCCAAGTTGGCAGCGTATACTGGCTAGCATTTAGCGCGTAATGCCTATTTATTCACTGCAACCTTACCGACTGAAAGCCACTTGAGCAGCTCCAAACCAATTCCATCAACATTGATAGCACCCTTACAAGGCACGGTTGTTGCCGCCTACGGCAAACGCTATCAAATTGAATTGGCGGATAAAAAACGCATTAGCTGCGTGACTCGTGGCAAAAAAACCGATTTAGCCTGCGGCGACAGGGTCAACATCCAGCTTACCGACAAGCATGAGGGTGTCATAGACAGTACCTTGCCACGCAAGACTTTGTTATACCGCAGCAATGCCTATAAAAGCAAAATGTTGGCGGCCAACGTGACGCAAATTATCATCGTCTTAGCTACCCAACCTAGTTTTTACGAAGCTTTATTAAACCGCTGCCTTATAGCAGCGGAGGCAGCACACATCAAACCGCTCATCGTACTTAACAAATGCGACTTAGCAGACACCATGCAAGCTAAGCAAAAACTCAGTTTGTACAGCGACCTGGGCTATCGAGTGCTTGCACTGTCGGCCAAAGACGACATTTCCAGCTTAAGGCCTTATCTGCAAGGTGAGGCGAGCATTTTAGTGGGCCAATCTGGCATGGGTAAATCCACCATCATCAATGCTTTGTTGCCTGAAGAAGCCGTCCGCACTAGAGAAGTGAGCCTAAGCTTAGACAGCGGCAAACACACGACCACAGCAGCACATCTGTACCATTTGGATGAAGATAGTCAGCTAATTGACTCGCCCGGCCTGCAGGAATTCGGTTTGCACCACCTAAGCACAGACGAATTAGAACACGCCTTTATTGAATTTAGACCGCACTTAGGCTTATGCCGATTCAATAACTGCAAACACACACAAGAACCAGAATGCGCCATCAAACAAGCGAGGCTGAGTGGTGATATTAGCGCAGAGAGACTGGCCATTTACCAGTTATTGCGCGCTGAAATTGAGCATTAAACAAGGCGTCTAGGCGCTGGCTAAAAACACCGGCAGATGGCGTATAATGCAGCCATACCTTACTTAAGTAATAAATCATGCAAATTACTACCCGCCTAGAATTCGATGCCGGCCACCGTATTCCTAGCCATAAAAGTCAATGTAAGAATTTACATGGCCATCGCTACGCCATTGAAATCACTTTGTCTGGCGACATCATCAGTCAGGCCGGTGCATCTGAGAACGGTATGGTAATGGATTTTTCAGACGTGAAAGCCATAGCGAAATCAGCCGTGGTGGATGTTTGGGACCATGCTTTTTTGGTCTACCAAGACGATGCCGAAGTGCTGAATTTTTTGAACACACTAAGCAATCACAAAACCGTCATTTTTCCAACCGTGCCAACTGCTGAGAACATGGCCAATGAGGCTTTTAGAATCTTAAAAACCCGCTACTTAGACAGTTACGGCACGCAGCTAAAATTAGAAAAAGTGCGCCTGTACGAAACGCCCAACAATTGGGCTGATGCTTTAGGCTAGTTCTTCACCACGCTCAGCGTAATGCTTGGCCACCCAATGCCGGTATTCTCCACTAGTGACATTGTTAACCCAAGCCTGATTGGCCAAATACCAATCCACCGTTTTTTCTATACCAGACTCAAAACTTTCCGCAGGCTTCCAGCCTAATTGCTGGTGTATCTTACTGGCATCGATGGCGTAACGCTGATCATGCCCTAACCTATCTTCGACAAAGTTAATTTGCTCCGCATACGATTTGCCGTCTGCGCGCGGTTTTTTTCTATCCAAAATTCGGCATAAGGTTTTAACCACATTGATATTGGCCATCTCGTTCCAGCCGCCGACATTGTATACCTCGCCCACTTGCCCGGCTTCCAACACCCTGCGGATAGCCGAACAATGATCAGTTACATACAACCAGTCGCGTATCTGTAGGCCAGTGCCGTAAATTGGCAAGGCTTTTCCAGTAAGCGCGTTGTGTATCACCAGCGGTATTAGCTTCTCTGGAAAATGGTGTGGCCCGTAATTATTAGAGCAATTGGTGGTGAGTGTAGGCAAACCATAGGTATGGTGATAGGCGCGTACCAAATGATCGGAGGCAGCCTTGGATGCAGAATACGGGCTGTTGGGTGCGTACGCATGATTTTCAGTGAAGGCCGGCGCATCGGCCGTTAGAGAGCCATACACTTCATCCGTAGACACATGTAAAAAACGCCATGCCTGACGGTCGGCGTGACTCAATTGATTCCAATAAGCCCGCACGGCTTCTAATAAATGAAAGGTACCAAGTACATTGGTTTGAATGAAATCTTCAGGCCCATGAATAGACCTGTCCACATGACTTTCCGCGGCAAAATTCACAACCGCACAAGGTTGATGCTCATGCAACAACTTGGCCAACAAAGCTTGGTCAGCTATGTCGCCATGCACAAAAATATGCTGCGGGTTGTGTTGCACTGCATGCAAATTTTCCAAATTGCCTGCATAGGTCAACTTATCCAAATTAAGCACTGTACCCAATCCCAAGCGCAGCCATTCAAGCACAAAATTTGCGCCTATAAAGCCTGCCCCACCTGTCACTAAAATTGTTTTATTCATCTGCATTACTTTCTTATTCACTGGTTTTATTCATTGCTGTTGCCGAATCTAGTGCCGCCCATAAACAATCCCCAGACTTATGCAAAGCCGCCAAATAAGCGGCATGAACTTCTAGCTCCTCTGTGCTGGCAAACTTAACCACACCAGCTTGCGTGAAAGTTGGCCTAGGTTCAACGGCGAGGCTTACTGACGGCTTGTCCATGCCTATCATGAGGCTATCCTGCCCTCGCGTCATGGCCATGTAAACATCGGCCAACAACTCCGCATCCAACAGTGCGCCATGCAAGGTGCGTCTGGAATTGTCTATGCCAAAATGCCGACACAAAGCATCCAAGCTATTGCGTTGGCCAGGTCGCATTTCTTTAGCAATTTTAAGCGTATCAGTAATCTTAGCGACTATGCTTTCTAAGGGCTTTTGCTCAATCAAACCCAGCTCGCAATTTAAGAAACCCACATCAAATGGTGCGTTATGCATGATCAATTCTGCATCGGCTATAAAGTCCAGCAACTCGCTTACGATGTCAGGGAAGCGTGGCTTATCCTGCAAAAACTCCAAGGAAATGCCGTGCACTTCTTGTGCTCCTTGGTCTATTTCACGATCGGGATTTAAGTAATAATGAAAATGCTGTTTGGTTAAGCGACGGTTCACCACTTCAACCGCGGCAATCTCTATCACCCTATGGCCTTGTGCATGGTACAAGCCGGTGGTTTCCGTATCTAAAAAGATTTGCCGCATGATGATGCTGCCTCCAGTAAAGTTTGCTCTACGCCTCGGTTGGCCAAACCATCTGCCCGTTCATTTCCTGCATTACCGGCATGGCCTTTAACCCATATCCATTGCACAGTATGTTGCTGCGCCAAGCCGTCTAAAACTCGCCATAAATCGTCATTCTTAACCAGCTTTTTATCTGAGGTACGCCAATTCCTAGCTTTCCAGCCAATGATCCACTCAGAGATGCCTTTTTGCACATAAACCGAATCGGTAAACACTTTGGCATGGCAGCTGCGATTTAAGGCCTCCAATGCCCGTATCACGGCAGTTAACTCCATGCGGTTATTGGTAGTTAACAACTCGCCGCCAAACAACTCTTTTTCTTGATCGCCGTAACGAATCCAAGCCCCCCAGCCACCTGGTCCCGGATTGCCTTTGCATGCGCCATCCGCATAAATTTCAACTTCTTTAATCGTGCTCATGGTCTGTATTGTAATGTCTTCCTGGATTTTAAGGATTAAGGATTAAATTTGTCACGTGACTTAGATTGCCTAGTATTGGATTTTGGTCGGGCTGCAAGGATATTTCTACTAGTGGCTTGCTTCCAATTGGGCTTTATCGGCGTCATGCCAGGCACGCGCTTTTTCGCGACGATGAAATACACGCCACCCAACCCTGACCAAGCATGCCGGCCTAGGCTATCCATAAACAGCATGCGTTTATGCCAAGCCATGCTTTCAAACGGCGGCACATGGCAACTGCTTTGCACACTCAGCACCTCAAAACCCAATAAAGCCAACCAGTCTTTTAAGCGATTCAATCCTATGAAATGACCGTGCCAAGGGTAATGCACCTGCTTACAGAACAGCTTTTTTATAAACGCACACGCACCCCAAACACTCAGTGGATTGAAGCCAGAAATGATCAAATGGCCATCAGGCATCATTACGCGGGACGCCTCGCGTAAGGTTTGGTGAGGCCGCTCACTGAACTCCAGCCTATGTGGCAACAGCAATAAGTCCAAACTCATTTCTGCAAAGGGTAAAAAATCATCCGTGCAAACCAAGTTAGCATGCAGGTCTTGATTAAATAGGCCATCACAATGGGCCACTTCAGCTCTATACCGATAGCGCATACGCGAATTTGCCAAAAAATCCGTATGCAAGCCCCCTACTTGCAAGGCATTAAAGCCGAATACATCCGTGACCGCTTGGTCGTACAGTGACTTTTCTTTGGCCTGCAAATACAAGCCTGCGGTGGACTTAAACCAATCCTGGAGAGACGCTGCTGCTATTGACATTTAAACGTATAGACCAAATGATAGACGGTATGCATCATAATGTTCAAATTATACCCATTCCTGCTTTTAAGGATAACTATATCTGGCTGATACACAACGGCCAGCAAGCCGTTGTAGTAGACCCAGGCGATGCAACAGCGGTCATGCAAACGCTTAAGCAACTGAAGCTCAATCTGAATGGGATTTTAATCACCCACCATCACCAAGACCACATCGCTGGGGTAGCTGACTTGCTACTCGCCTACCCCAATATAAAGGTGCATGCACCCAAATTGGAGTCTTACGCATTTGCCCACACACCAGTCAGCGACGCTGATACGGTCAAGCTGGATTTTTTTGATCTGTGCTTTAGCGTTATGCTCTTGCCCGGCCACACTCTAGGCCATGTGGCTTATTTAAGTGACAACAAGGACGGCGAGCAACTGCTATTTTGTGGCGACACGCTATTTGGTGCAGGTTGCGGGCGTTTATTTGAAGGTAGTCCGGCACAAATGTACGACTCTTTGCAACGCTTAGCAAGTTTGCCACCCTCAACAAAGGTCTATTGCAGCCACGAATACACCTTGCATAACATTGAATTTGCCACGAGCTTAGAACCAAACAATGTCGCTTTACAAGAGCGCAAATTAGCCACACTGAAATTGCGTGATGCAGGCATGCCTAGCTTACCATCGTGCATCGCACTCGAACTCGAAACCAATCCATTTTTACGTTGCAATAGCGTAGCTATACAAGCCGCCAGCGGCTTAAATAGCCGAGCGCAAGTGGCTGTTTTTAGTAGGATAAGAGAATTAAGAAATGCCTATTAATCATATAGATGCAAACTATATTTAATGTGATTATTAAATATATAAATCTTGACTTTAGGGCTATTGTTTTTTAATATAAGCACTTATACAACCAGGGCAAAATAAGTATTATTGTCGCGCCCGTTCAACTACATTAAGCCATCATTGACTAATCTTCACACCCTTAACATCGCCCGCCTACTGCTAACATGCAGCCTATTATTGACCGGCCCGGCGAGCCAGGCCGAATCAAATGTAATCGGTGAAGAAATCACCATCACCCCTGAGGAATCGGCTAAACCTAGCAATGCACTGGATGGTGTAACAAGCAAAAAAATGCCCGGCAACAGCACAGGCTTAACCATAGACCCGTCCATGCACAACCTAACGGACGAGGCCAGCCCAGTCATAATAATCAGCAGTGACGACTTATGGCAAAGAATTAAAGACGGTTATGGCATGCCGGATTCCACCTCCAAACTGGTGGCCAATCATGAGCAATGGTACAGCTCAAGACCAGACTACATTAGACGCATGGTAGAGCGCAGCCAAAAATACTTATTTCACATTGTGGAGGAAGTCGAGAAACGCGGCATGCCAACAGAAATCGCTCTGCTACCCATGATAGAAAGCGCCTACAACCCACAAGCCTACTCAAGAAGTAAGGCTTCAGGCATTTGGCAGTTCATTCCCTCAACCGGCAAGCACTTTGGCTTGCAACAAAACTGGTGGATAGACAACCGACGCAATGTCATCGTGGCAACCGATGCCGCACTAAGCTATTTGCAAAAACTGCACGGCATGTTTGGCTCATGGGACCTAGCACTGGCTGCCTACAATGCCGGGGAAGGCACAGTAGGCAGGGCCATAGAACGCAATCGTAGGCTAGGTCTAGCTACGGATTACGAAAGCTTAAACCTGCCGCCGGAAACTAGAAATTACGTGCCTAAATTACAAGCCGTAAAAAACATAATGACCAACCCAGGCAAATACGGCTTAAAAATACAAACCATAGCCAATACCGCCTACTTCACGCGCGTATCGGCCCCGGCTCAAATTGACGCCCATCTGGCCGCAAAGTTAGCGGGAATAAGCGATGAAGAGTTTCTAGCGCTCAATCCGAGTAACAACAGGCCAGTTATAGGCAATAACGATGAAAAGCATGAGCTGCTCTTACCAATTTTAGCGGCCCAAACCTTTAGGGACAATTTAGCCAATTACAACAAACCCTTAGTTAGCTGGAAAACCTACCTAACCAAGCGCGGTGAACGCATGGAAAAAATAGCCGCAAAATTTGGCATACAACTGGCTAAATTACGCAATGTGAATAATCTGCCGAATCAAAATAAAATAAAAAAATCATCCACCATCCTGGTGCCCAATGGCAATAAAGTCGACTTTACGCCCAATGCTAATGCAAGCATAAACCAGGAGTCTATCGACAATAATGCCACTTACTCCGTCACAAGTGCTACCGACCCTGGACTTAGCCGCAACGCGGATGGCCAACTGTCAGAAAAGAATACAGCAAACAGTACTGAGGGCATGGAACCTAGCAAAGCCAATAACGTCACACACGTAGTAAAAAAAGGTGAAACCATTTTTGCTATTGCAAAACTGTATCAAGTCAGCATAGATGACATCATCGCCAGCAATGCTCTGCCTAATCAGGACATTAAAATTGGGCAAAGTTTAACCATTAACAGCCCAACAATGCAGGAAACACAAGCCGATCAAGCAAAACCAGAAAAGAATGCAAGCGTAAAAAACTACCCAGGCAAAAATAAAGCCTATGCTAAGACTAAGGCCAAGAAAACTAAAGTTAAAAAAACTAAACTTAGCAAAGCTAAGCGTAATAAAATTAAGAAAAAGCGCCGCCAAAGCACAAAATAAAAAATTGATGCCATGCTAATGCCAACCAAGACCACGCGATTAATTCAACTCTGGCTAGTATCATTTAGCGTCGTTCTCATTAGCGCTTGCGGCAGTTCTGAGCACGAGGGTAAACAAGCCAGCAGCCCGAACTACAACACAACCTACCCGCCCAGCTCAGGCGGCACCATGATAGATGCCATGACCGGTGAACCCAGCGGCTTGATTGCAATGATAGCCGGCGAATCAGCCGCATCAGCCATTGCCGGCAATATATTTAACAGCCTGCTGAAGTACGACAAGAATTTAGATTTAAGCGGCGAACTTGCACAATCGTGGGACGTATCTGATGATCAACGTACCATCACCTTTCATCTGAAGCCCAATCTAAAATGGGCAGATAATCAGCCTTTAACCAGTGCAGACGTCATGTTTACTTGGCTAAAAGTAACGGATGAGAATACCCGCACGCCCTATGGCGCGGATTTTAAATTGGTCAGCAAGGCCGAAACCCCGGATGCGCAAACGTTCAAAGTAAGCTACGCGGTACCCTATGCGCCGGCACTGGATACATGGGCCGGCTTGCACATCCTGCCCAAGCACTTATTAAAAGACCAAGACATCAACAACAGCGCCTTTGCGCGTCAGCCCGTAGGCAGCCATTACTACAAACTCACGGAATGGAAAAACGGCCAATACATAAAATTAAGCCGCAACCTAAATGCCAGCCAGGGGCAAGCCAAAATAGACCATTTATTATCACGCATCATTCCGGATAAAGCCGCTCAATTTCTCGAGCTAAGTGCAGACAATATAGACTCCATGGCTTTAAATCCTATTCAGTACGCTAGAATTTTTCCATCCAAGGCCGACCTCAGCAAAAACATAGCTTTGTACAAAGAACTAGGCAACAGTTATTCCTACATGGGCTTTAATTTAAAACGCAAACCGTTTGATGATGTCCGCGTGCGTCAAGCCATTAACTATGCCATCGATAAACAAGAAATTATTGACGGGGTATTGCTGGGCTTAGGCGAACCGGTGGCGTCCCCCTACAAACCAGGCACACGCTGGAGCAACCCTAGCCTCAAGCCCTACCCCTACAACCCCAACAAAGCACGGGCATTGTTGCGAGAAGCTGGCTTTGCTGACACAGACGGCGATGGCATATTGGAGAAAGACGGCAAGCCATTTAGCTTTGAAATACTCACCAATCAAAACAAAGAACGTGAAATGACCGCGGTTTTAATTCAACGCCGCCTTAAAGAAGTCGGCATAGAAGTAAATATCCGCGTGCTGGAATGGGCCAGTTTTTTAGGTCGCTTCATCAAGCCCAAACAGTTTGATGCCGTGGTTTTAGGCTGGAGCCTATCCTTGGATCCAGATCAATACGGCATTTGGCACTCCAGCCAACAAGCGCCTGGCCAGTTCAACTTTATCAGTTACAACAACCCGCAAACAGATAAGCTACTGGAAGCAGGCAGACTGGAATTAAATCCAGAGAAACGCATGCAAATTTACCACGCGTTTTCAAAAATACTGCTTGAAGACAGCCCGGTTATATACTTATCAGCCGGTTACGGTTTGTCGGCGATACATAAACGGGTTAAAGGCATAAGCAACCCAGCACCAGCGGCAGGCATAGGGCATAACACTTACGAATGGTATATCCCTAAAGCCTATTACCGTAACGAAATGAATGATCAATAGAAGGCAAGCATGGCTGGCTATTTATTAAAACGTATATTCTGGATGGTGCCGCTACTACTGGGCATCAGTCTTATTTCATTTTTTATTATGCACCTAGCCCCTGGTGACATTACCACCAGTGAAGCCAGCTTTAATCCTAAAGCAAGTGAAGAATCCAGACAAAAATTACGCGCCTTATACAACTTAGACAAACCCGTCATAGTGCAATACGGTCTATGGGTCAAACGCATGGCCAAGTTAGATTTTGGCACCTCCTTCGCCTCGCACCAAAGGCCGGTTTTTTGGCAAACTACCGATAAAGACGGCAACGTGACATTGGGCATGATACAAGAAGCCCTACCCATCACCTTATTAATCAATGCCTTAAGTTTGCTGCTGATTATAGGCATAGCTTTGCCGCTGGGCGTGGTATCGGCCTTAAAGCAAAATCAATTAGCCGATCGCAGCATCACCATGTTCGTTTTTATTGGCTTCGCCATCCCCGGATTTTGGCTGGCATTAATGCTCATGTATTGGACTGGCGTTCAGCACACCTGGCTACCAATCTCAGGCCTTGAGAGTATGGGCCATGCAGGCCTGGCTTGGCCTGCACGACTGTGGGACACATTGCGCCACCTTATATTGCCGGTATTTATCTCCGGCATAACTGGCTTAGCTGGCATCTCGCTGTTTGTTAGAAATGGCATGCTGGATGTATTGCATCAAGACTACATCACCACCGCCAGAGCCAAAGGCTTAGGTGAAAATAAAATTATTTATGGCCATGCCCTGCGCAATGCGCTACTGCCTCTCATTACCATTTTTGGCTTAAGCATCCCTGGCTTGATAGGCGGTTCGGTCATTGCCGAAAGCATTTTCGCCATTCCAGGCATGGGTAAGCTTTTCTATGATGCGGTATTGATGCGCGATTTCCCTGTGATTATGGGCATATTAACCATAGGTGCCATGCTCACCATGCTGGGCAATCTGTTGGCAGACATTTCATACGCATGGGCGGATCCTCGCGTAAGACGGGGGGTCATGTAATGAAAATACTTAGGCAAAATCCCCTCACCCTACTTGGCTTAGTCATCATCGTCAGCATACTGCTACTTGCGCTAATGGCACCGCTTATCGCCCCTTACGACCCCAATGCAATTGATGTTAAGGCGATACTGTTAGCCCCTTCCAAGCTGCACATGATGGGCACAGACGGTCTAGGGCGCGATGTTTTTTCACGCATGTTATACGGCGCTCGCATCTCCCTCATGGTGGGTTTTGTAGCTGTAGGTATCGCGACTTTAATCGGCATTGTATTGGGCGCCATAGCCGGCTTTTATAGAGGCTGGGTGGATACATTCATCATGCGCACAGTGGATGTTATGCTGTCCATTCCAACGTTTTTCTTAATCTTAGCCGTGATTGCATTCTTAAGCCCCTCGATTTGGAACATCATGATAGTGATCGGTTTAACCTCTTGGATGGGGGTCACGCGGCTAGTTAGAGCAGAGTTCCTAAGCTTACGTAACCGTGAATTTGTTCTAGCAGCACAAGCCCTGGGCGCAAAAGATTCCAGGCTAATTTTTAGCCACTTGTTGCCTAACAGCCTAACGCCTATCATCGTTAGCTCCATATTAGGCATAGCCAGTGCCGTTTTAGTGGAATCTGGCTTGAGCTTTCTAGGTTTAGGCGTCCAAGCTCCGCAAGCCTCATGGGGTAACATCCTAACCGACGGTAAGGAGTACATTCAATTCGCTTGGTGGCTATCCTTGTTCCCTGGCTTAGCCATATTGCTGACCGTGTTAGGCTATAATTTGCTTGGGGATGGTTTACGGGATGCGTATAATCCAAGAAGCCATCAACATTAGCAAGCCGCTTTTGCAGACTCAACATAGGAAAAAAGTTATGGGATTTTTAGCAGGTAAGAAAATACTAATCGCTGGTTTATTAAGCAACCGTTCAATAGCATACGGCATCGCCGAAGCGATGAAACGGGAAGGCGCTGAGCTTGCATTTACCTATCAAATGGAAAAACACCAAGACCGCGTGGCTAAACTAGCCGCAGACTTTGGCTCCAACTTACTTTTTCATTGCGATGTCGCTGAAGACAGTCAGATTGACGCCCTATTCCCGGCCATTGCAAAACATTGGGACGGCATAGACTGCATCGTTCATTCGGTGGCTTTTGTGCCTAAAGACGCATTAGATGGCGACTACCTAGACAAGGTAACAAGAGAAAATTTCCGCATTGCGCATGACATCAGCTCATACAGCTTTGCCGCTCTTGCGAAAGCAGCCTACCCCATGATGGCTGGTAGAAACGGTAGCTTATTGACCGTTAGCTACCTTGGTGCGGAACGCACCATGCCTAACTACAATGTCATGGGTCTAGCAAAAGCCAGCCTCGAAGCAAACGTACGCTACATGGCGCAAAGCCTTGGCCCTAAAGGTATACGCGTTAACGCCGTATCTGCTGGCCCGATTAAAACTTTAGCCGCGTCTGGTATCGCGGATTTTGACAAGATGATAGGCTTCAACGAGAAACATGCGGCCTTGCGCAGAAACGTGACCATAGAAGAAGTAGGTAATGCGTCTGCCTTCTTATGCAGCGATTTAGCATCGGGCATCACCGGGGAAATCACCTACGTTGATGGCGGCATGAACATTACAGCAGCAGGCTCTATTGACTAAATAGGCCTTGCTATAGGCAGCATAAAAAAAAGGCACCTAAGTGCCTTTTTTTATGCTGCCTTTTACATGCGATTCATTACTGCTGATTAAGCAACAAACGCTCGTTAACGGTAACCTTGGCTTTTAAGCGCAAGGATTGTTTATAGGCGGCCAAATACTCACTGCTTAAAGCAGCGCTTAGCTCATTTTTAGCTAACTGCTGAGCCTCTGCATCGGCAGCCAAGCCAGTATCAACCTTAAGCACTTTAAGCAACAAATAGCCTTGTTTGCTATCCGCCACCCCAGAATAAGCTGGTAATTTAGCCGCATTGGTCTTAAACGCTAAGTTCATGGCTAAATCGGTTAAACCTTGGGCATTTTTTCTATCGATGGTAACTTCTGGGATCCACTCCACACCCGTCACCGCCTTACCCGCTTTCAAGTCCCTTAATGCTGATTCACCCTTGGCCTTAGCCAACTTAGCAGCGGCCTCAAGTTTAAGCAAGGATTCAATGCCCGCTTTAACTTCATCAAAACTTCTTGGCGCAGCAGGTTTGTATTCAAGCAAGCGTGCCGCAACTAAATGATTTGGCGCAACTTCTACCGCCTCTGTATTGCGGTGATCTTTTAGCACCTCATCGGAGAATATCAAGGCCATGATTTTTTGGTTGTTTTTAAAGAATTTAGCGCCTGTCTCACGGTTCAACCAATTGGACACCTGCACTTCACCACCAAACGATTTTGCAGCAGGCTGCAAACTACCAGATTGCTCATAGACTACATTGCTAAACACTTCGGCTTGTTTAACAAATTCTGCCTGGGCTTTTTGGTACATCAAATCGCCTTTGATTTGCGGTTTTAAACTATTGAAATCGCTGCTAGCCCCGGTAATTTCAGTCACCTTGATGATGTGGTAACCAAACTCCGACTCAACCAAGCCGCTTACTTGATTAACCTTCATGCTAAATGCGGCATCTTCAAATGGTTTAACCATAGCACCACGAGCAAAACTACCTAAATCACCACCTTTGACGGCTGAACCAGGATCTTGAGAGTTTTTAATGGCTAAGGATTCAAACGATTTTGGGTCTTTCTTAATAGCCGCTAAAATTTCTTCGGCTTTAGCTTTAGCTTGTTTCTTTTGTTCCGCTGTTGCACTTACACCAAAGCCTATAAGGATGTGACTTGCACGCCTTTGCTCATTGCCTGAAAACTTCCCTGCATTTTCATCATAAAACTTCTTAACCTCAGCATCGTCCACGTTAACCTTACGCATAAAGTCGACTGCCGACATAGACAGGAACTCAACACGAACTTGCTCAGGGACCAACAGTTTATTTTTATGTTGCTCGTAATAGGCTTTAACTTGGGCTGGTGTAACGCTGACTTGATCGACAAAATCTTTAGTTTTAATCTCAGCCACGCTTACTACGCGCTGTTGATTGCTTAATTGTATGGCGTGTTGCAAACGCGACTCGGTAGTAAAGGCTAATTTTCCTATGCCATCAAGTGCTTGCTGGGTAAGCATGTCAGCGCGCATGCCAGATTCAAATCGTGTTGGCGTCAACTGATTCTGCGTTAAAGTTTGATCGTACAATTCTTGAGAGAAATTGCCATCTCTCTGAAATTCCGGCATGCCTGTAATATAAGTGGCTAACTGCACATCACTGATAGCAAAGTTAGCACGCCTTATTTCATCGTTTAATAATTGCTTGTTGATCAGCTGATTAAGCACCAGCGATTTAACTTCTGGGCTGTCCAGTTGCGCCTGATCAAACTTGCCTTCTGACTGCAATCGATTGCGGGTATTTTTTAAGGCATTATCGTATTCTTGTATGGAGATAGCATTACCGGCCACCTTGGCGACAGCGACATTGCTACCGGCACTACTTAAATAGGAGTCAATCCCAAATAACGCGAACGGGATAGTAATTAAAGCAAGCAGTGCTTTACCAACCCAACCTTGTGCAACCGTACGAATTCCATCTAACATAATAAATACCCACCTTAACTTGCAATTAACGTTTAAATTTAAGCCAGCTTAACTGGCTTAAATTGGTTTTAATAATAGTCTGACAATATACCACAAGCGCACGCTATTCTTGCGCTTTAGCATGAAGCTGATAGAGGCATATTAGCCAAATTCAGAAAGAAATTAGCTGCAAATATACTCAGGATAAAATGCGTAAGTACAAATAAAAATAGCGAGTCCTAAGACTCGCTATTTTTATTTGGCGGAGTGGACGGGACTCGAACCCGCGACCACCTGCGTGACAGGCAGGTATTCTAACCAACTGAACTACCACTCCATAAACTTATAAATACCACCAACAGGTAATATTTACATCATTTTTGCGTTCGAAATTTTAGCAAAATAAAAGAGTGCTTAACTTACCAGCACTCTCAAATTTTACAATTAGGAACGTCTTAGTCACTTTTTTGCGGTTTTATAAAATGGTGGGTGCTAACGGGGTCGAACCGCTGACATTCGCCTTGTAAGGGCGACGCTCTACCAACTGAGCTAAGCACCCTGCTTAACCAACAAAAACGCTAGTTTACAGCATCTTTAAGTGATTTACCAGCTCTAAATTTAGGAGAATTAGCTGCTTTAATCTTAATTGTTGCGCCAGTACGTGGGTTACGGCCATTACGTGCAGCACGCTTACCTAGGTAAAAGCTACCAAACCCAATAAGCGTCACCAAATCACCTTTTTTTAAAGCCTTCGTAATAGAGGCCGTTGTTGCGTCTAGCGCTCGACCAGCAGCAGCTTTCGAAATACCAGCCGTGCTGGCGATGCGGGCTATCAATTCTGATTTATTCACGAGTAATCCCCTTAAAATTTAATTAAATAAAGACTCACTTGTATCATGGATACCATGTACCCGTTGCCTTTATATCAAGGCTACAAAGGCTGTGTCAAGCATTTGTAGTTAAGATTAAGGCTTGTGCTATCAGTGTTTTATACCTTCTGTATGCGTATTGTTAGTTTCGGCACTTTTGTCCGCCAAAGCCACTTCACTGGCCAACTTAGGTTGAAGCTCAGCCAATGGTATGGGCTGAGAAGCTAGAGCAAAACTCAGGACCTCATCTATCCATTGCACAGGGTGTATGTCTAGGTGATTTTTTATGTTTTCTGGTATCTCGGCTAAATCTTTAACATTTTGCTGAGGGATTAATACCGTTTTAATGCCACCACGGTGCGCTGCAAGTAGCTTTTCTTTAAGGCCACCGATAGGCAGAACTTCCCCTCGCAATGTAATTTCACCGGTCATGGCCACGTCTGCTCTAACCGGAATGCCGGTCAGTATTGAAACCAACGCGGTAGTGATGGCTATACCGGCACTGGGGCCATCTTTTGGTGTAGCGCCTTCTGGAAAATGAATATGAATGTCATTTTTTTCATAGAAATCATCGTTAATTCCCAAGCGTCTGGCACGACTTCTCACCACACTCATGGCGGCTTGAGTAGACTCTTTCATCACATCGCCCAATTTCCCAGTGGTGGTGGTTTTACCTTTACCAGCGAGCAATACCGCCTCGATAGTCAGTAACTCACCGCCTACAGAAGTCCAGGCCAAACCAGTCACTTGGCCGACCTGATTTTCTTTCGCAGCCACACCGTAATCATAGCGCTGCACGCCTAAATAGCTATCCAAGGCCTCCGGATTAACCTCCACCCGCTTAAGCACTTGCGTTCCGCCTTCGGCTTTTGCAGTCAACAAGGCCTTAACGACCTTACGACAAACCTTAGAAATCTCCTGCTCCAATTTCCGCACCCCAGCCTCACGCGTGTAATAACGGACGATATCGCGCACGGTATCTTCTGTTATGCTAACTTCGGCTTCTTTTAGACCGTGCAACTTTAATTGCTTAGGCAATAAATAACGCATCGCAATGCTGACTTTTTCGTCCTCGGTATAACCTGACAAATGGATGATTTCCATCCTGTCCAAGAGCGCGGCAGGAATGTTCATGGAATTGGCCGTGGCAACAAACATCACGTCCGACAAGTCATACTCCACCTCCACATAGTGGTCTGCAAAGGTATGATTTTGCTCTGGGTCTAAGACTTCCAACAGCGCCGACGATGGATCGCCACGCATGTCTTGGCCCATTTTATCCACTTCATCAAGCAAGAATAATGGGTTTTTAACGCCCACTTTTGCCATGCCCTGTAAAATTTTACCTGGCATAGAACCAATGTAGGTACGCCTATGACCGCGGATCTCAGATTCATCGCGGACGCCACCCAATGCCATGCGTATGAATTTACGATTGACTGCTTTGGCTATGCTTTGACCGAGCGATGTTTTACCCACACCAGGTGGGCCCACCAAGCAAAGTATAGGCGCCTTGATTTTGTCTACGCGCTGTTGCACAGCTAAATATTCAACTATGCGCTCTTTAACTTTTTCCAGACCATAATGGTCATCATCCAAAATTTTCTCAGCCGCCAATAAATTTTTACTGATTTTTGTTTTTTTCTTCCATGGCAGATTGATTAATGTGTCTATGTAGTTGCGCACCACCGAGGCTTCTGCTGACATGGGTGACATGAGCTTGAGTTTTTTCAGTTCGCTGGACACCTTAGCCAAGGCATCTTTAGGCATGCGAGCATCTTCTATGCGTTTCTCCAACTCTTCCATTTCCGCATTTTCGTCTTGCTCACCTAGCTCTTTTTGTATCGCCTTAACTTGCTCGTTCAAATAGTATTCACGCTGAGTTTTTTCCATTTGGCGCTTAACACGCCCGCGTATACGCTTTTCTACTTGAAGGATGTCAAGTTCAGCTTCCATCAAACGCAATAAATGTTCTAAGCGTTCAGCCACACTGAACATTTCCAGCACTTTTTGCTTTTCATCTAACTTCAAGGTTAAATGCGCCGCAATGGTGTCAGCCAAGCGACCGGCTTCATCAATACCGGCTAAGGACGTCAAAATTTCTGGTGGTATTTTTTTATTCAACTTAACGTATTGATCAAATTGGGCGAATACAGTACGCATTAAGGCCTGTATTTCTACGTCGCTAGTCGATTCAGGAATGAGCTCTGCCTTTGCAGCAAAACACTCTTCCATCTCAATAAAGTCACTGACCTTGGCACGCTGCACACCTTCCACCAACACTTTCACTGTGCCATCTGGCAATTTGAGCATCTGCAAGACCGTGGCCACGGTGCCTACCTCGTATAAATCATCGGCATCCGGCTCATCTTTGTTGGCTGATTTTTGTGCTACCAATAAAATCTGTTTGTTGCCATCTGAGGCTATTTCCAAGGCTTTAACCGACTTTGTTCTACCAACAAACAAAGGGATAACCAGGTGCGGATAAACCACAACATCACGCAGTGGCAAGACTGGCAGCAAGCCCTCATCAGAGGAATAAGAAGGTAAGGATTTGATCATGGAGATTTCCAAATTAAACTATGTAATTAAGCCCAACGTGCTTAGACCTATTTATGGGGACAAAAAGCACGGATTCAAGCCTAAGTTTTAGGCAATACTAAACGCTTAACGTTATTTTTGGAGCTTAGCCGACGGCCTCTTCAGCAGACGCATCAGCATAAATAAGTATGGCAGGCGTATCACCGCGAATCACGCCTTCATCCACCACCACCTTGCTTAGGTTTTTAAGTGAAGGCAATTCATACATAATTTCCAGCAAGGCATGCTCTAAAATAGATCGCAAGCCACGTGCGCCAGTTTTACGCTCCAAGGCTTTTTTAGCTATCAGCAACAAGGCCGACTCCCTAAACTCCAATTCCACGCCTTCCATTTTGAACAATTTAATGTATTGCTTGGTCAGCGCATTTTTAGGTTCAGTGAGTATGGTCATCAAGGCTGCTTCGTCCAAAGACTCCAAGGTGGCGACTACAGGTAAACGGCCTATGAATTCAGGGATGAGGCCAAATTTAATTAGATCTTCTGGCTCCACGTCTCTTAGCACAGTCCCTACCTGACGCTCATCGTCCTTACTTTTGACTTCAGCACCAAAACCGATGCCGCCCTTTTCAGAACGCAAACGGATTACTTTTTCTAAGCCATCAAAAGCACCACCACAAATGAATAAGATATTCGTGGTGTCCAGTTGGACAAATTCTTGATTGGGGTGTTTGCGACCGCCTTGTGGTGGGATGGAGGCTACGGTGCCTTCAATTAACTTCAACAAGGCTTGCTGCACCCCTTCACCGGACACGTCTCGGGTGATGGATGCGTTTTCAGACTTACGGGAAATTTTATCCACTTCATCAATGTAGACTATGCCGCGTTTGGCTTTTTCCACGTCGTAGTCGCATTTTTGCAATAATTTTTGCATGATGTTTTCTACGTCTTCACCCACGTAACCGGCCTCGGTTAAGGTGGTAGCATCCGCCATAACAAAGGGAACATCCAGCAGGCGAGCTAAGGTTTGTGCTAGCAACGTTTTACCTGAACCGGTTGGCCCGATAAGCAAGATGTTACTTTTTGAAATTTCAACTTCGTCTTTTTGGCCACCATCCGCTAAATTATTATGTCCAAGGCGTTTGTAGTGATTGTAAACAGCAACGGCTAAATTCTTTTTTGCGTGCGTCTGACCGATGACGTATTGGTCTAAGATTTTACAAATTTCTTGCGGTGTAGGCAGGCTTTGGTCTGTTGACTTAAGACCATCCGTGCTTTTTACTTCTTCACGGATGATGTCATTGCATAAATCAACGCATTCATTACAAACAAATACAGATGGCCCTGCAATGAGCTTTTTAACTTCATGTTGGCTTTTGCCACAGAATGAACAGTAAAGTAATTTATCGCCGTCAGCTTTAGTAGCCATTTAATATTCCCTATTTAAAAAAACAGCTAGACCGGTGTTTGTGCTGCCAAAAGTGACTAAGCCGCTTCAGTTCGACTGGTAATCACTTTATCTATCATGCCATAGGCCAGAGACTGTTCCGCGCTCATGAAATTATCACGCTCGGTATCCAAATCAATTTCTGCGGCCGTTTTACCTGTGTGGTGAGCTAATATGGCGTTTAACTTTTCACGCAAGTACATAATTTCTTTGGCATGTATGGCAATGTCAGTAGACTGACCTTGGAAGCCGCCTGAGGGCTGATGTATCATCACCCGCGAATTCGGCAAGCTAAAGCGTTTGCCTTTAGCACCGGCAGCCAATAGGAATGCGCCCATGCTGGCCGCCTGCCCTATGCACAAGGTGCTGACGTCTGCTTTAATAAATTGCATGGTGTCATAAATAGACATGCCGGCTGTTACCGATCCGCCGGGTGAATTGATATACAGTGAAATGTCCTTATCTGGATTTTCCGCTTCCAAGAATAGCAACTGAGCCACCACCAAATTGGCCGAC
>JACCDV010953894.1_pt1 | contig 23532 bp, 19 predicted proteins | sample 7446131 | NCBI WGS metagenome assembly JACCDV01 (sample SAMN15323448, study PRJNA562643) | freshwater metagenome | isolation source: river surface water | place: USA:Blue River Watershed | collected 2017-08-17
TGCTGCACAAGCAGAGCAACAACGTCTGGCGCATCGACTTCCAGCTCGGCTGGGACGCCGACCCCGAAGAAGAAAAGAAGCCCGAAAAAGTCATCCCGCGCCTGCAGGCCATGCTGGGCGACGACCGTCCGTTTGAGTTGGAGTGGGTCAGCATCTACACCTTCCAGTGCCGCCGCATGACCGACTTTCGCCACGGCCGCGTGCTGTTTGTGGGCGACGCAGCGCACCAGGTCTCGCCTTTTGGCGCACGTGGGGCCAACTCGGGCTTTCAGGATACGGACGATCTGATGTGGAAGCTGGCGCTGGTCATGAAGGGCCAGGCCCCTGACAAGTTGCTCGATACCTACGCGCTGGACCGCCAGTTCGCCGCCGACGAGAACATCATGAACTCGACGCGCTCGACCGACTTCATCACGCCCAAGAGCCGCACCAGCAAGACCTTCCGCAACCAGGTGCTGGCGCTGGCCAGGCACCACCCGTTTGCGCGCAAGCTGGTGAACTCGGGCCGCCTGTCGGTGCCGTCTTTTTTGACTTCGTCGATGCTCAACACGCCCGACGCTGAAGCCTTTGAAGGCAACATGGTCCCTGGCGCGCCGATGGACGATGCACCCGTGCAGGTGGCCGGGCAGGACGCCTGGTTGCTCGACCAAGTGGGCAAGGGCTTTGCCTGCCTGCTGTTTGCGGACGCAGTGCCTAGTGCCCAGACCTTGGCCACCTTGCAGGCTTTGAAACAAGGTGCTGTGCCAGTGAACACCTTGATCGTGTCATCGGCGTCGCTGAGCGTGCCGGGCTTTGCGGTGCTGGTCGATGTGCAGGGCTGGATGGCCAAGCGCTACGACGCCCGTGTGGGCACGACTTATCTGTTGCGGCCCGACCAGCATGTGGCCGCCCGTTGGCGTCAGTTGCAGCCGACTGCCGTGCAAGCCGCTGTGGCGCGCGCCATTTGCAAAGCCTGAGGAAGATGGACATGAGCACGACTGCACTGAAAACCGATCCGAATTTCCATGAAGCAGGTCGCCGATTTTTTCGGGACTTCTCGCCTGGCGACGAGTTTTATGAACAACTGATCGAAGCCCACAACGGCTTGAGCGACGAGCAAAGCGAAGCGCTCAATGCCCGCCTGATCTTGCTGCTGGCCAACCACATTGGTGATTTGAAGGTGCTGCGCGAGGCTTTGCAAAAAGCGCGGGCAAGTGCCTGAGCGCAGACGAATTCACTTCGGCCCGATCTCAGCCAAGAGGGCTTGCTTGAGTTTGTACTTCTCGATCTTGTTGGTGGGCGTCACGGGCAGTGCATCGACAAAGCGCACATAAGCAGGCTGCATGTATTTGGGCATGTGGGCCTGTGTGTGTTCACGCAGCGTGGCTTCGTCCAGTTGCTCGCCTTCCTTGAGTTCGATAAACACCGCGATGTCGTCCTCGTCGCCCTGGCGTGCCGGAACCGGCACAGCGGCGCAGGTGCGCACTTTGGGGTGTGAGGCCACCAGGGCTTCCACTTCGTAAGACGACACGTTTTCCCCCCGCACACGGAAGAAGCCGCCCATCCGGTCCACAAAGAGGTAGGTACCCGAACCGTCGGGATTTTCCTTGCAGGCATCACCGGTATGAAACCAGCAGTTGCGCAGCACCTTGACGGTGGCTTCGGGCTTGCGGAAATACTCCTTGAGCAGCAGACCAGGGTAGCGTGGACGGAAGGCCAGTTGACCGACGGTGCCAGGCGGGCACCGGTTGTCGTCTTCGTCCAGGATGGCCACCTCCAGCAAAGGGTTGGGCAGACCCATGAAGCCTTTGGGCAAAGGCTGGGTGCCATCCACGATGAGCCGTCCCGCAGCACGGTTGATCTGGCGGTAGGTCTCTTTGGGCAGGCCTTTCCACAATGTCGTCGGTGTACCCTGGCCTTGGGGGAACTGATCGATGATCCCAACGAAACCGACACCCGACTCCGTCTGTCCGAAGCCGCAGGTGACGAAATCGATGCCAAAGCGTTTCGCCACTTCGTGATGGGAGGCGGGCAAGGGCTGCATGTGCACTTTGTTGAGGCTGTTGTGCTTGTCGCTGGCCTGCTCGGGGGCGGCCATCAGCCATGAAATCATCACATCCAGCAGGATGCAGCAGCTGGCACCGCATTCGGCAATCCGATCCCAGAATTTGGTGGGGCTGAATTTGTCCCACAGGCCCACCGTGTTGCCCAGCCAGACGGCCTTGGTGACCACGGCAAACGCACCGCCGACGTGGTACATGGGCAGATCACAGTACAGCACATCGTCTGCGGTGGTGGCCATGCGCAGGGGGTGCGCATAGTGGTTCATCCAGCGAAAGGGCTGGACCACGCCCTTGGAGGGGCCGGTGGTGCCCGAGGTGTAGACGATGTTGGCGGTGTCAAACGGGCTGCGCGCGATGTCGGGCGTGGGGTCCTGGCAGGCCTGGAGGTTCTGCAGATCGGTGACGGTGAAGTGCTGGCGCAGGGCCTCGATGCCTTCGCCCGTGTGATCGTGGTCACCCGGGCGTGGCTGGTGCACGATCAGCTGGCGCAGCTGCAGCCCGGAGGCCACCTCCATGAGCACCGGGCCAAACGAGGGGTCCGTGATGAGCGCGAAGGGATCGGTGTCGTTGAGCTGGTAGCGCAGCAACTCGCCCTTGAAATTGAAGTTCACCGGTGCGAATACGCCACCTGCGCGCCAGATGCTGTACATGGCCAGCACGCTGACCAGCGAGTTGCGCGTGAGCACGCTGACGGACTGACCGGGCTGCAGTCCCATCGCCACCAGACCAGCCGCCATGCGGTCGGTGCTGGCTTTGAGTTCGGCAAAGCTCAGATGGATTTGATCTTCACCGTAGTAGATGTAGGTTTTGTCCGGCATCTCGCGGGCGCGCAGGTCCAGCAGGTCCAGCACCACATCCCCTTGGGACACCATGTCGTCAAACAGCGCTTGCGGACTCATCGTGGACCTCCGATCGAATCAGGCCTGCAACCGGGCCAGCAGCTGCCCTTCGCTGACGGTGTCGCCTTCTGCCACAAAGATTTCTGCCACACGGGCCGTGGCAGGGGCGTCGACCGGAATTTCCATTTTCATGGACTCGATGATCAACAGTTCCTGACCTGCGTTGACGCTCTGGTCGGGGCTGACGGCAATCCGGGCCACTTTGCCGGCTAGTTCGCTGAGGATGTTCATGGTGTTCCTTTGGATGTCAGTGATGGCCAGGGATTCAGAGGCGCTTGTTGGTGGGGTCCAATTCCTTGCGCAGGGCTTCGCCCAGGCTGTTGAACGCCAAGGCTGTGCACAGGATGGCCAGCCCCGGGGCATACATCTGCTCCGGAGCGATTTCCATGCTCTGGTAGGCCCGTGCGAGCATGGCACCCCAGCTGGGATCAGGCGGCTGGATGCCCAGGCCGAGGAAGCTCAGGCTGGCTTCGGCCAGCAGGGCAGCGGCCAGCAGGATGGTCACCTGTACCAGAACGGGCTGCAAAGCGTTGGGCAGGATGTGGCGCCACAGGATGTGCGGTGTGGAGGCACCAAAGCACCGCGCCGCGTCCACATAGAGCTCCTGTCGCACCACCAGGGTTCTCGCTCTGGCCAGCCGCGCCAGCTGTGGCGCAAAGACGATACCGACGGCGATCATGCCGTTGGTCAGACCAATGCCCAACGCACCGGTGACGGCGATTGCCAGCACGATGGCCGGAAACGACAGCAACGTGTCGATCATGCGGCCGAGCGCTTCATCGAGCCAGCCGCCGGCATAGCCCGCCAGGATCCCCAGTGGCAGGCCAAGCAGAACCGCCAGGCCTACCGCCAGAAAGCTGGCGTAGATGACGACGCGTGTGCCATAGAGCAAACGGCTCAAGACGTCTCGGCCCAGGTCATCGGTGCCCAGCCAGTTGACCGCAGACGGTGCCGCCAGGGTGTTGCTCAGATGTTGTTCTGTCGGTGAGTGCGGAGCCAGCCAGGGCGCAGTCAGGGCAACTGCCACCAGCAGTGCAATGAACAGCAAGCTCATGCAGGCGCGCCTGTCACGCGAGAGCCAGTCACGCAGCCAAAGCCACAAGCGAAGCGGGGCAGACTGCTGAGAAGAATGTGGATTGTTCATGTCATTTCACTCGGGGGTCGATGACGCCGTACAACAAATCGGCCAGCAGATTGATCGCCAGCACGATCAGCACCATCGAAAGGATGACGCCCTGCACCACTGGGAAATCGCGCTGCAGAGCGGCTTTGACGATCAGGCTGCCCAGTCCGGGCAGTGCGAACACGGCTTCGATCACCACGGTGGCTGCCAGCAAGCGGTTGGCCAGCAAGGTCAACACGGTCAGCAGATTGATCCCCACGTTGCGCAGGCCGTGCACCCACAAGATGCGCGCGGGGCTCAGGCCCTTGGCATGCAGTGTGCGGACCTGTTGAGAATCCAGCAGCTCGATCAATGTGCTGCGCAGCTGCCGTGAAATCTCCGCGATGCCGCCTACCGCAAGCGCGAAAGCCGGCAAAATTGCGTGGTGCAGCGCGGCCAGTGGATCGGTGCCCAGCGCCACGCTGCCGGTCACCGGGAACCAGCCCAGGCCGATGGCGAACCAGGCGATCAGCAGCATGGCGAGCCAGAAGCTGGGAACGGCGATCCCCACTGACGCCAGCGTCATCACCAAACTGTCCACCCAGCTGCCTGGTCGACTGGCGGCCAGCACGCCCAGCGGCGCGCCGATGGCGAAGGCAAACACCATGGCCAGCGCCACCACCAGAGCGGTGGTGGGCAAGGCGCGCGCCAGGGAGTCGGCCACCGCCTCGCCGGTCAGCAAGGAACGCGAGAGGTCGCCTTGCAGCGCGCCCGCGATCCATGAGAAGTATTGGCTCAGGAACGAGCGGTCCAGCCCATACAGCTGCCGGATTTCGGCGATGCGCTGATCCGAGGCGTTGTCGCCCGCCAGCGTGACCGCGATGTCTCCAGGAATCAGCTTGAGCAGTCCGAACGCCACAAAAGTGGCAAAGAGCACCACCGGCAGGGCCTGCAGCAAGCGCTGCATCAGCATCCGGGAGCGACTTCCGGGCGCAAACATGGGAAACATCATGGTCACATGGCCTCCGTGCTCAAGCGAGGGAAATGTCGTTGAACTTGGGCTTGCCCAAGAGGTTCGGACGGAAACTCTGAACGCGCTTGGCGACGCCTGCCACTTCGTACTGGAAAGCGATCGGTGCCGAATAGGCACCTTCCATCACGATGCGTTGCAAGCGACTGAAGGCGCGGCGACGCTCCTCCAGGTTGTCCTTCTCGCGGCTCTCCAAAAGCAATGCCTGCAGCTCGGATGAAACTTCGGCACGGCCGGCGTTGTAGTAGGCGTCCTTGGCGTACATCAGTGCGTAGGTCATGCTGGGGTCAGGGCGTCCAGTCCAGGCCGACAGCAAGGCGTCGAACTTCTTCTCGGTGCCGAAAAACTGACCGGAAATGTCCGGGATCGTGCCGGTGGTGAACTTGGCACGGATGCCAATCTTGCCGAGTTGCTCCATGATGATTTCGTTGCGGCGCATGTTGTCCTGGTCGTTGTAGCCACCAAAAGTGATCTCCAGATTGCTGCCCAGGCCAGCCTCTGCCAGCAGCTTGCGTGCACGGTCCAGATCGTGGCGGTACAGACCGGCCACTTCCTTGTCGTAAGCCCAATGCGAGCTGGGCAGCTGCATGCCTGCGGCTTCACCCAGACCACCCATGCCGGCACTGATGAAGGCTTGGCGATCAATGGCGAAATTGATGGCCTGACGCACCTTCACGTTGTTGAGTGGCCCGCGTGCGAAGTTGAAATAAAGCTGGATGCAGTAAAGCGTGGGGGCGGTGACCAGTGACAGGTTGTTGGCGCGCTCGATCAGCGGTTTGTAGCGCGCGGACAGGGCATAGACCATGTCGTTTTGACCCGAGGTGACCGAGCGCAGGGCCGTGGCCTGGTCGGTGATGATGGACATTTCGATGCCGTCCACAAAGGGTTCGTTGGGTTTCCAGTATTTGTCATGGCGGGTCACGACCACGCTCTGGTTGTCGTTCCAGCGCACCAGCTTCCAGGGGCCGGCACCGACAGGTTTGCGATCATGCTCGTTGCCCAGTTCGCGGATGGCTTTGGGCGATGCCATCATGCCGGCCCGGTCAGACAGCACGGCGGGCAGCACCATGTCGGGGGCTTTGAGCGAAATCTTGACTTGCAGCGGCCCGGTGATATCCACCGCAGCGATGTTGGCCAGATCGGCCTTGAGGTTGGAGCGCGCATCCTGGCGGTTGCGGTCCAGGTTGAATTTCACCGCCTGTGCATCGCAAGGCGTGCCGTCATGGAACAGTATGTTCGGGCGGATGTTGAGCACCATGGTTTTGGCATCCGGGTAGCTCCACTCGGCCAGGCCGGGTTTGGTTTTCAGCGTGGCGTAGTCCCACTCGACCAACGTGTCATAGATCGTCCACAAAAAGGAGTGGTCGGTGCCGGCACCACCGGTCGCAGGATCTAGGCTCGAAGGGTTCGTCAGCGCTGCGATCTTGAGCACACCACCGCGCTTGCGCGCGTCCTGCGCCCATGCGGGCAGATGCCCCAGACTGCCCAGTGCGGCTGCCCCCATCAGGCCCAGTGCGTGACGGCGCTTGAGTTCCAGGCCCAGGGCCTGTTCGGTTCCGTTGAAAGCCATGTTGTCTCCTTGTGGTTGAAAAAAATGGGATGTCAGGATGAGGAGCCTGTGTGGTGGCAAGCCACCCAATGCCCAGGCTGCAAAGCTTGCCATTGCGGGCGCTGTTCGGCGCACACAGCGGTGGCCTGTGGGCAGCGGGTGCGGAACACGCAACCGCTGGGGGGATCGATCGGGCTGGGGATCTCGCCTTTGAGCACCTCGCGTCGGGCTTGGCGCTGGTTCGAGGGCAAGGCGCGCGGCTCGGAGGCCAGCAATGCACGCGTGTAGGGATGCAAAGGGCGTTCGGTCACGGCTTCGGCAGGGCCAAGTTCCATCAGTGCGCCGAGGTACATGACGGCGATGCGATCGCTGATGTGCGAAACCACCGAGATGTCGTGCGTGATGAAGACATAGGTCAGGCCGAACTCTCGCTGCAGATCGGCAAACAGGTTGAGCACATCGCCCCGGATGGAAACGTCGAGCGCCGCAACCACCTCGTCGCAGACCAGGACCTTGGGCTGCAGGGTGAGGGCCCGCGCGATGATGATGCGCTGCTTCTGACCGCCCGAGAACTGGTGGGGATAACGCGAAGCGTATTCGGCAGGCAGTCCGACCCGGTTCATGGCCTGCAAGGCCAGCTCGCGGCATTCGGCGGCACTGTGTGTGCCGGCGATGCGCAGTGGCTCCATGACGGCATCGATCACACGCATGCGCGGGTTCAGCGCAGCGGACGGATCTTGGAAGATGATTTGAAATTGTCGACGGTAGGCACGCAACTGTGCGGTGGACAGCTGGCTCATGTCCACGCCATCGTGCAAGATCTTGCCAAGGGTGGGTGACTGCAGGGCTACCAGTGTGCGTCCGAGTGAGGATTTGCCAGAGCCGGACTCGCCGATCACGCCAAAGGTTTCTCCGGCCTGGACTTTGAAAGAGACCTGGTTGACGGCCTTGACGGTCTGGCCCCGTGTGTTGGTGGGAAATTCGACCGACAGATCCTGCACGTCGATCAGCGGCGTGGGGGTGTGTTTGTCATGCATGGCAGAGTACTCCGGGCAGGCTCAGTTCAGCACTGCGGATGCAGCGCACACGCCGCAGTTCCTCATCTTGCAAAGGTTGGACTTGCAGGCAAACATCGCGGGCATGGCTGCAGCGCGGTTGAAACCGACAGCCTTCGGGCATCTGGTCGGGTGAGGGTACTCGGCCGGGGATGGACACCAGCCGGCTGTGCCGTTCTGCATGACCCGGCAGGGAGCCCAGCAGACCAGAGGTGTAGGGATGCAAGGGCTTCACCAGCGCGTCGTCCACCGGCGCGTCTTCCACCACCTCGCCGGCATACATGGTCACCATGCGGGTGCAGGTCTCCGCGACCACGCCGAGGTCGTGCGTGATGAACAGCAGGGCGGTTCCGGTGCGTTCACTGAGCTCGCTCAACAGGGCAATGATCTGTGCCTGCACCGTCACATCGAGTGCGGTGGTGGGTTCATCGGCCACCAGCAGCGCGGGCTCGCAGATCAGGGCCATGGCGATCATCACCCGTTGGCGCATGCCGCCCGAGAGCTGGTGCGGGTACTCGTGGTAGCGCCGCTCGGGCAGGGGGATGCCCACTTTGGCCAGCATGTCGATGGCGCGTTCGCGCGCTTCGTGGGCACGTTCAGGAAAGTGCGAACGAAAGCCCTCGCTGATCTGCTCGCCTACGGTGAACACCGGGTCTAGCGCGCTCATGGGCTCTTGGAAGATCATGGCGATGTCCCGCCCGCGCAATACCCGCATGCGGGCCTCGGGCAAGGTCAGCAGGTCTTGCCCGCGCAGCAGGATGCGTCCACTGACCTGTGCCGAGTGACGTGGCAGCAGGCGCATCAGGGACAGACCGGTGACGGTTTTCCCACAGCCACTCTCGCCTACCAGCGCCACACGCTCACCAACACCGATGTTGAACTCCACATGGCGTGTGATGGGCAGCAGGCCCTGGCGCGTGCGAAAGGCAATGTTGAGGTCCTGCACCTGCAGCAAGGGTGTGGAAGTGGATGTGCTCATGGGCTGTTTCTTTTACGGACGTGCCTGCACGCGGGTGGGCAATGGGCGCAACAAGCGGTAGGCGTCTTCACTGAACTCGCACAGCAAGGGGCGGGTCTGCCGTGGGTCGATGATTTCCTCGACGCCGTAGGCTTCTGCCGTGCGAAACGGGGAACGCAGGGCGTCCAGCCGAGCATGCAGATCTGCCAATGCGGCCTGTGGGTCGGGGCTGGCTGCGAGTTCGCTGCGGTAGGCTGCCTCGATGCCCCCTTCCAACGGAATCGATCCCCAATCGCCAGAGGGCCACGCATAGCGGTAACGCAAGCGTGTCGGGTTGCAATGGGCTGCGCCTGCCACACCAAAGGTCTTGCGCACCAGCACCGAACACCAGGGCACGCTGGCCTGATAGACAGCACTCAGTGCGCGTGCACCATGGCGGATTGTGGCGGCCTGTTCGGCTTCCAGGCCGATCATGAAGCCCGGGATGTCTACAAGGTTGACCACCGGCAGATGGAATGTCTCGGCCATGTCCACAAAGCGCACCACTTTTTGCGCCGTGTCGGCTGACCAGGCCCCGCCATACACATAAGGGTCACTGGCCATGACCGCCACCGGTCGCCCGTTCAGGCGGGCCAGACCCGTGATGACGGATTTGCCGAAATGCCGGCCCATTTCGAAGAAGCTGTCACGATCGAACACATCGGCCAGCACCTCGCGCATCTTGTAGACCTTGCGCCGGTCCTTGGGGACGATGGACAGCAAGCGCTCTTCCACGCGGTCCACAGGGTCATCGCAGGGCACGCAGGGGGGCAACTCGTCCACGCTCGAGGGCAGGTACGACAGAAAACGCGCAGCACGCTCAAAAGCCTCGGCTTCGCTGGCCACAATGTCGTCGATGGCACCAGCTCGCGCGTGCAGCTGTGGCGAGCCCAGTTCGTCCTTGGTGTATTGCTGTCCGGTGCGGGCCACCACAGGCGGGCCGGCGATGAACATGTGTGAGGTGCCCTCGACCATGACCGAGTAGTGGCTGGCCACCGCACGTGCGGAGGCAAAACCGGCCACAGAACCCAGCACCAACGAGACCACGGGCACGGTGGTCATGTTCAGCGTGACCCAGTCCCAAGCGGGATTGGCAGGCACATAGGTGCGGCCGAGTTTTTCAACGGTGCGGATGGAGCCACCGCCAGCATCGATCAGTCTGATCAGCGGTATGCGCAACTCATTGGCCATCTGTTCGGAAGCTGTGATCTTGTCCATCGAGGCGCCGTCTGAGGCGCCGCCACGAACGGTGAAGTCGTCGCCTGCCACCACCACAGGTCGCCGGTTGATCTGCCCTCTTCCGAAAATGAACCCGGTCGCCTGAAGGTCTGTCAGATTCCCTTTTTCATCGTAACTGGCCTGTCCTGCGGTGGAGCCCCATTCGCGAAAACTGCCTGCATCGAGCAGGCGATCAATGCGTTCGCGCACCGTGAGCTTGCCAGCGGCGTGCTGGCGTTCAATCTTCTCGGGGGCACCCATGCGGCGCACCAGCGCGCGGCGGTCTTCCAGTTCGTTGACGGCGTCTTGCCAGCTCATGCCTTGGCCTTTCGGGTGGTTTTACGTGCGCGGGGCGGGTTGACTGCGCGCAGCCCGATCACGCGACAGGCCAGCCGGGTCAGTTCTCCAGTCACTTCTTCGGCCGACAAACGGCCATCCGGGCGATACCAGTTGAACAGGAAGCCCGGCAAGCTACAGGCTGCCAATGCGGTGATCTTGGTTTCGGTGAAGTCGAGCGTGCCATCGTCTCGACCTTGTTCGAGCAGGCGGCACATCTGTTTGTAAAAATGATTCGCCAGTTCTTTTTGTGCTTCGCTGTATTCCGGGCGGTAGGCCTGGGGTTCGCGGTAAGGGAAAAACGCCGCCGGATGGTGATGCAAGGTGCTGCGTATCAAACGTTCGAGCCCGTCGATGACTTTTTCGTGTGCGGGGCGGACGTCATCCAATGGGAAATCCATGCTGGTGAAGCATTCCACCGTCGGCTTCCAGGACAAGACCTCGAAGATTTGCTGCTTGCTTTTGAAGTAGTAGTAGACGAACGGCTTCGTCACGCCAAGCTGACGCACGATCTGTTCCATCGTGGTGTTGGCGTAGCCCTGCTTTGCAAACAGACCTTCAGCAACACGAAGGATCCGTTCACGCTTTTCATCCAGACCCGCTGCGGCCTTGGCTTTGCGTGGGCCTGCACTTGCCTTGCTTTGGCGTGGGGAGATGTTGTGCATTTGTCGCGTGAGTTATACCAATGGGTATGCATCTTGTACCAATCGGTATATATTGACAAGCACTTGCACGCCTCAACCACTCAGTGAAAACCCGCAAAGGAGACAAGATGGAGACAGTCAATCGAACGCTCAAGCAAATTCCCTTGCACGAGCACTTGCGCGAACATGCACGGCAAACTCCTGGCAAACCAGCCTATATCTGGTATGGGCGTGAAGTGAGCTTTGCCGAAATTGATGAAGCCAGCGATGCCTTTGGTGCCCGTCTGCAGGAACTTGGTGTGCAAAAGGGTGAGCCGGTGGCGCTCTATTTGAACAACTGTCCTCAGTACGTGATGGCGCACTACGGCATCCAGAAAATTGGTGCCATCGTCTGCCCTTGCAGTCCGCTTAACAAAGAGCATGAACTCGAATACCAGCTCAACGATCTGCAGGCACGCGTGATCGTGGCCGCGGAAGGTTTGTTAGACATCGTGGACAAAGTGCGCGGCAAAACCGAGTTGTCGCATGTGTTTGTGGTGCGCTACACCGATTTGCTGCCAGAGCAGCCCACGCTCAATTTGCCCCCGGAGCTAGCACCCACGCCGGTCATGGCCTTGCCCGAAGGTGGCGAGGATTTCCTGATGGTTGCGCGCAGTGGTGCACGGCCGCAGCCGGTGGAGATCGACATGGTGCAAGACGTGGCGCTCATGACCTACACCTCGGGCACCACGGGCTTGCCAAAGGGCGCCATGCTCACCTACCAGAACGCCCTGTCCAAGACCTGGGCTTCGGTGACTACCAAGGACATCGTGGCGCAGGACATGATCTTGTCGATTGCGCCGCTCTATCACATAGCCGGCATGCTGATGGGGGTGAACATCCCGGTGCTGTCTGGTGCTTCGACGGTGCTGCTGCACCGCTTCGATCCGGTCACAGTGCTGCAGGCGATCGAGCGGTACAAGGTTACGTGGTGGTACAGCATCGCGCCAATGAACGTGGCCGTCATGGCGGTGCCCGACGCACGCCAATATGACCTCTCGAGTCTGCGTCAGAACTCGGTGACGAGTTTTGGCATCGCCTTCACCGAAGCGCTGGCCAAACAGTGGCAAACCTATGCCACCAACTGCATTGCCTGCGAAGCTGCTTACGGCTTGAGCGAGACCCACACCATGGACACCTACATGCCTACCGAAGCGATCCGCTGGGGCACGCATGGCATTCCGGTCGAAGGCAACGAAATCCGTATCCTGGATCCCGACACCGGAAAAGCACTCGGCCCCGATGAAGTGGGGGAGATCGTGCTGCGCAACCAAGGGGTGTTCAAGGGCTACTGGCGCAAGCCGGAGGCCACGGCCAAGACCTTGCGCGATGGCTGGGTCTACACCGGTGACATGGGCAAGATCGATAAGGAAGGCTATCTGACCTTCATCGGTCGTTTCAAAGAAATGATCAAGGTGTCGGGCTACAGCGTGTTTCCCGAAGAGGTGGAGACCATCCTGATCAAGCATCCTGCCGTGGCGCAAGCCGCTGTGATCGGTGTGCCTGACCCCGAAAAAGGCGAGGTGGTCAAGGCTTTCATCGTGTGCAAACCTGGACTGGATGGTGATGCCACGGCTTTGTTGCATTGGTCGCGCGAGAACATGGCCAGCTACAAGGCACCTCGCGAGATCCGATTCATCGATGCTTTACCTGCGACGGGCGCGGGCAAGGTGTTGCGACGTTTGTTGAAAGAGATGGACTGAATGCTCAAGAAAATTCTCATTGCCAACCGCGGTGAAATTGCACTGCGTTTGGTGCGTGCTGCGCAGGAGTTTGGTGCGGAAAGTGTGGCCATTTATGCCGAAGATGATGCGCGTTCCCCGCATGTGAACGCCGCGGACATGGCCGTGGCGCTCTCAGGCAGCGGACCTGCGCCATACCTGGACATCGCACACCTGATTCAAATTGCCCAGCACACGGGGTGTGATTCAGTGCACCCGGGCTATGGCTTCCTCAGCGAGCGAGCCGACTTTGCCCGCGCCTGCACTCAGGCGGGGCTGCGTTTCATCGGTCCGACACCGGAGCAGCTGGAGCTGTTTGGCGACAAGGCGGCGGCGCGGGCGCTGGCACAGCAGCACCAAGTGGCCCTGATGCCTGGCAGCCAGAGCGCCGTCACGCTGGAGCAGGCGCGTGCTTTTCTGTCTGAACAGCTGACGTTGGGGCATGGCATGGTGATCAAGGCCGTTGGCGGCGGTGGCGGCCGTGGCATGCGTGTGGTCACGACGCTCGATGAGCTGGACCAGTCCTATGCGCGTTGCGTGTCGGAAGCGCGCGCGGCATTTGGTGTGGACGGCGTGTATGTCGAACGCCTCATGGCGCGTGCGCGTCATGTGGAAATTCAAGTCCTCGGCGATGGCCGCGAGGTCATGAGTCTGGGCGAGCGTGAATGCTCGCTGCAGCGGCGTTTTCAGAAGCTGGTGGAGATGGCGCCCAGTCCCAGCCTGCCCAGCCACTTGCGTGATCAGATCACGCAGTCTGCGCTGCGCATGGCCCGCGCTGTGGCTTATACGGGACTGGGAACGTTCGAGTTCCTGGTGGACGAGCACAGCCAGGACTTGCCTTGGGTGTTCATCGAGGCCAATGCCCGTTTGCAGGTGGAGCACACCGTGACCGAACAGGTCACAGGCCTGGACCTTGTTCAGCTGCAGATGGGGGTGGCGCAGGGGCGCAGCTTGGTCGAACTGGGTCTGGACCCTTCACGGCCTGTCGCCACACAAGGCTATGCGATCCAGTGGCGCATCAATGCCGAACGTATGCGTGAAGATGGCATGGCCTTGCCGTCCACCGGACGGTTGACGTGCTTTGAACTGCCGGCCGGCCCGGGCATGCGTGTCGACACGCATGGCTACGCAGGTGCCGAGCTTTCGCCACATTACGACACCTTGCTGGCCAAACTGATCGTCAGCAGTGGCAGTCCACGCTTTGCGGACGTTTGCCGACGGGCGCGCCGAGCTTTGGCGGAATGCCGCATCGAGGGGGTCATCACCAATTTGCCGCTGCTGCAAGCGATTGCGGCCCATGAGGCCTTTGATGCACAGACGGTGCATACCCGTTTCGTCGAGCAGATCTTGCCGGACTTGCTGGTGGCTTCCAAAGTCTTCAGCGAGAAGGCTCAAGCCCGTTTTGCACAGACGCTCGGCGCGGCCATACCCGCATCACAGGCTGTTGTGGATGCCGTCAACCTGGCCCCTGGACAGTGGCTGGCGTGTGCGCCCATGACTTCTCGGCTGGTTCAGCTGAGGGTGTCTCAGGGCGATGTCGTGGCACAAGGTGCAGAGCTCGCGGTGCTCGAAGCCATGAAGATGGAGCATGTTCTGCTGGCCGAGCAGACCGGTCGTGTGGTGCGTGTGCAGGCGCAGGCGGGACAGACCTTCTCCGAGGGCCAGTGGTTGATGGTGCTGGAGCCTTGTGAACATTCTGGCGTGCAGGGCCTGGAGCAACAGGCACAAGATCTGGATGTGGTGCGCCCCGATCTGAAGCGCGTCATCGATCGTCAGGCCTTCACGCTGGATGAAAACCGTCAGGCTGCCGTGGACAAGCGCCATGCGCAAGGTGGGCGCACGGCGCGCGAGAACATAGCTCAGCTGTGTGATGAGGGCAGCTTCATCGAATACGGAGCGCTCGCCATTGCTGCGCAGACGCGTCGTCGCAGCCTGGAAGACCTGATCGCCAACACGCCTGCGGACGGCATGGTGACGGGTATCGGCACCGTCAATGCGGAACAATTTGGCCGGGAACGTTCACGCTGCATGGTGATGGCCTACGACTACACGGTGCTGGCCGGCACACAGGGCAACCGCAACCATCAGAAGACGGATCGCATACTCAGTCTGGCGCACCAGCTGCGTTTGCCGGTGGTGCTGTTCGCAGAAGGTGGCGGTGGTCGCCCCGGTGATGTCGACAAAAACGTCGTTGCAGGACTCAACAACCACACCTTCAGCCAGTATGCGGCCCTGTCGGGCAAGGTGCCGGTGGTGGGCATCGTGCATGGCCGTTGCTTCGCGGGCAATGCGGCCTTGCTCGGCTGCAGTGATGTGATCATCGCCACCGAGCGCAGCAACATCGGCATGAGCGGTCCCGCCATGATCGAGGGGGGCGGGCTGGGCACTTACCTGCCCGAACAGATCGGACCCAGCCCAGTACAGAACGCCAATGGTGTGATCGACGTGTTGGTCAAGGACGAAGTCGAGGCGGTTGCGGTGGCGCGCAAATACCTGGGGTATTTCCAGGGTCCCGTGAGTGAATGGCAATGCGCAGACCAGCGCTTGTTGCGGCATGTGGTGCCTGAAAACCGCCTGCGTGTGTACAACGTGCGCGAGGTGCTTGAGCTGGTGGCCGACACCCATTCGGTGCTGGAGCTGCGTCGGGGTTATGGCGCTGGCATGGTCACGGCGCTGGCCCGCATTGAAGGCCGGCCCGTGGGCATCATCGCCAACAACCCCCACCACCTGGGCGGTGCTATTGATGTGGACGCCGCCGACAAGTGCGCGCGTTTCATGCAGCTGTGCGAGGCGCACGGCCTGCCGATCGTGTCACTCACCGACACCCCTGGCTTCATGGTGGGGCCCGACATCGAGGCGCAGGCCCAGGTGCGCCATGTTTGTCGCATGTTTGTGGTCGCTGCGCACCTGAGCGTTCCCTTTCTGGCCGTGGTGCTGCGCAAGGGCTACGGTTTGGGCGCGCAGGCCATGACGGCGGGTGGCTTCGATGCACCCGTCTTCACCGTGTCCTGGCCTACGGGTGAATTCGGTCCGATGGGTCTGGAGGGTGCGGTGCGGTTGGGTTATCGCAAGGAACTCGAAGCCGTGCCTGAGGGGCCTGAACGCCAACGGCTGTTCGACGAGCTGGTGGCACGCCAGTACAAGAACGGCGAAGCCATCAACATGGCTCAAGACCTGGAAATCGACGCTGTGATCGATCCGCTGGACACGCGTGCCTGGCTGGTTCGAGGGCTTGACAGCGCGTACCGCAAGGAGCGCAGCGCAGGAACGCGCTTTATCGACACTTGGTGAACATCAAACAGGAGATATGCACATGAAAATCGGAACAATCTTTGAAGGTATGCGCAGTCGCGCTTGTATCAGTCTGCCACTGGCGTTTGCCCTGGGCGCAGTGGTCAATATACCGGCCTGGGCCCAAGGTGCGCTGGACAAGTCTGTTCGCTGGGTTGTCCCTTATCCCGCAGGTGGCGGATCGGACTTCATGGCACGCACCGTGGCGCAAGGACTCCAGACGTCCGCTGGTGCCGGTGTGGTGGTGGACAACAAGCCTGGTGGGAACGGGGCCGTGGCGGTAGCTGACATCAAGCGCGCCCCGCGCGAGAACATCACTTGGATCAACGTCGACAACGGCGTGATGGTCTTCAATCCCGCGCTCTACAGCCGCCTGGGCTACGATCCGGAGAAGGACTTGCGCCCTGTCACGCTGCTTGGCCGTTTGCCCATGATCCTTGTGGCAGGGCCGTCCGCAGAGGTCAGCACTGCACAGGAATGGCTGGCCAAGTCCAAGGCGAACCCCGGCAAGTTCAGTTTTGGTTCGGCGGGTGCAGGCAGCCCGCAACACATGGCCATGGAATTGCTCAAACGCGCGACGGGAACTTTTACGGTGCACATCCCTTACCGCGGCTCTGCCCCGGCACTGGCGGACCTGGTGGGAGGGCAGATTCCCGTGCTCATGACAGACTACGCTGCCGCCCGTGGCTTTATCCAGTCAGGCAAGATCAAGGCCTTGGCTGTGGCCAACGCAACCCGCGTGCCTTACCTGCCTGAAGTGCCCACTTTGACTGAACTGGGTGTGCGGAACGCGGAAAGTTCTGCTTGGGTGGGTGTGGCGGTTTCTGCTGCCACTTCGGATGAGGTGGTGCGCCAGACGCACCAGGCGATCCGTGCCGCATTGACCCAAAGTGCCGTCAGCGACAAGCTCAGCGCTGCAGGCATTGACCCGATTGCCGTTAGCCCTGAACAGTTTGAGATGCAGCTCAAAGCAGAGCGACAGCGCTGGCAGCAGTTGATCCGCGAATTGAAAATCACCCTGGACTGACCGACGTCACCGGGCAATGTTCTTGAATAGGAAAAACACCCATCCTGCTCAGGTTCAGTCCTGACAGGGTGGGTGTTCTTTCAAGCGGCAGCCAGTGCAGTGGTGGGGTGGCACCGTGAGAACCACATCCCTGCCCGCGCATGGGACATGTCAACCGCGTTGCAGTTTGAAGACGGCGGTGCCCGCCATCAGGTTGGGCAGCAAGCGCACTTCCTGGCCGTGCTGCAGGCCAAAGGCGTCGAGCACGCGCAAATGATTTTTGCGGGCCAGATCGGCAAAGTCAGCAAAAGTGCCCACGCGGATGTTGGGTGTGTCGTACCACTGGTAAGGCAGGCGCTTGGTCACCGGCATGCGGCCGCGCAGCACGCTCAGGCGGTTGAACCAGTGCGCAAAATTGGGGAAGGCCACGATGCCGATTTGGCCCACGCGTGCGGTCTCGCGCAGCATGGTTTCCGCATTGCGCAGGTGTTGCAGCGTGTCGATTTGCAGCACCACATCAAAGGACTGGTCGGCAAAGACCTTCAGGCCCTGGTCCAGGTTCAGCTGCAGCACGTTCACGCCGCGCTGGGCGCAGGCGAGCACATTGGCGTCGTCAAGCTCCACGCCGTAACCGGTGCAGCCATTGTGTTCTTGCAGGTAGGCCAGCAGCGCACCGTCACCACAGCCCAGGTCCAGCACGCGTGCACCGTGGGGCACCAGGCGGGCGATGGCTTGCATGATCAAGGGGTCGCTCATGCGGCACCTCCGAATGTCTTGGCGATCTGCTCAAAATAGGCGCGAACCACGTTCATGTAGCGTTCGTCATCGAGCAAAAAGGCGTCGTGCCCGTGTGGCGCGTCGATCTCGGCATAGCTCACATCGCGGCGGTTGTCGATCAGGCCCTTGACGATCTCGCGGCTGCGCGCAGGCGAGAAGCGCCAGTCGGTGGTGAAGCTCACCAGCAGGAATTTGCAGATGGCGCGCTCCAGTGCTTTGGACAGATCACCGCCAAAGGCGCGGGCCGGGTCGAAGTAGTCGAGTGCCCGGGTGATCAGCAAATAGGTGTTGGCGTCAAAGTATTCGCTGAACTTGTCGCCCTGGTAGCGCAGGTAGCTTTCGATCTGGAATTCCACTTCTTGTGTGGAGTACTTGTAGCCCGTTTCGCTGTTGACGGCGTTGCGCAATTCGCGGCCGAACTTCTCGTTCATCACATCGTCGCTGAGATACGTGATGTGGCCGATCATGCGGGCGATGCGCAGACCGCGTTTGGGTACCACGCCGTGCTCGTAAAAGTGGCCGTTGTGGAAGTCCGGATCGGTCACGATCGCGCGGCGCGCCACTTCGTTGAAGGCGATGTTTTCGGCATTCAGGTTGGGTGCGCTCGCCACCACCACCGCGTGCTTCACACGCTCGGGGTACTGCAACGTCCAGGACAGCGCCTGCATGCCGCCCAGACTCCCGCCCATCACGGCGGCCAGCTGTGCAATGCCCAGCGCATCCAGCAGACGGGCTTGGGCATTGACCCAGTCTTCCACCGTGACCACCGGGAAGTCGGCACCGTACACACGGCCCGTGTCGGGGTTCACATGCATGGGCCCGGTGGAGCCGAAGCAGGAGCCCAGGTTGTTCACGCCAATGACAAAAAAGCGGTCGGTGTCCAGCGGTTTGCCCGGGCCGATCATGTTGTCCCACCAGCCCACGTTGTCGGGTTGGTCGGCATAGACCCCCGCCACATGGTGCGAGGCGTTGAGCGCGTGGCAGACCAGCACCGCGTTGGATTTGTCGGCGTTGAGCGTGCCGTAGGTTTCGTAGCTGAGCGAATAGCCGCGGATCGACGCACCGCTTTGCAGGGGCAAAGGGGCCTCAAAGGTCATCGACTGTGGCGTGGCAATCAAACGCATGGTGCAAACAAAAAAACCCGATAACGCTGAAGAAGCGATACCGGGTCGGGCTCTGCCTCTTTAGCTGCATTTTGGAATTCCATGATCCCTGCGCCCGCAAGCTGGAGCAAATCGGCGCGGTGCAAGTATAAACCGCCTCGATTTGAAACCGCGCAAGTCTGTGCCGTACAGGGCGGCATCGCGGCAGTTGACGCAGGTCAAGTGAGAGGGCTTTTGCCTTGTTCGTGGCTTGGGGCATTCGCCGCAAGCAGGCAAGATAGGCGTTCATCCACCTACAAGGCCGCCATGTCGCACACCTCGCTCCCCGCATTTCTGGAATACCTTGCCGTTCGCCATCCTGGGCAGCCAGAGTTTTTGCAGGCGGTGACCGAAGTGATGGAGAGCCTGTGGCCGTTTTTGGCGCAACACCCGAAATACCTGGAGATGGGCTTGTTGGAACGCCTGGTGGAGCCCGAGCGCGTGATCCAGTTTCGCGTGTGCTGGGTGGACGATCGCGGGCAGGTGCAGGTGAACCGTGGTTATCGGATCCAGCACAGCATGGCCATTGGCCCTTACAAAGGGGGTTTGCGTTTTCACCCTTCGGTGAATTTGTCGGTGTTGAAATTCCTGGCCTTTGAGCAGACCTTCAAAAATGCCCTGACCACCCTGCCCATGGGGGGCGGCAAAGGGGGGGCCGATTTTGACCCCAAGGGCAAAAGCGACGCCGAGGTCATGCGCTTTTGCCAAGCGTTTGCCTGCGAGCTATTTCGCCATGTGGGCAGCGACACCGATGTGCCCGCTGGTGACATGGGTGTGGGGGCCCGCGAGGTGGGCTTTGTGGCGGGCATGGTCAAAAAATTGCGCAACAGTGCCGAAAGCGTGTTCACGGGCAAGGGCCTGTCGTTTGGCGGCTCGCTCATCCGGCCCGAGGCCACGGGCTATGGCGTGGTGTACTTTGCCGATGAAATGCTCAAGACCCGGGGCCAGTCTCTGGAAGGTTTGCGTGTGGCGGTCTCTGGCTCGGGCAATGTGGCCCAGTTCGCCGTGCAAAAGGCCATGGCGCAAGGGGGGCGGGTGGTCACCGTGTCGGATTCGGGGGGCACTGTGGTGGATGAAGCCGGGTTCACCCCCGAAAAACTGGCCATCCTGATGGATGTGAAAAACACACAACGTGGCCGACTGAGCGATTACGCAGCCCGCACGGGCACGCGTTTTGAGCCGCACATGCGCCCTTGGCATGTGCCGGTCGATGTGGCCCTGCCCTGTGCGACCCAAAACGAGCTCGACCTGCAAGATGCCCAAGCCTTGATTCGAAACGGTGTGCGTTGTGTGGTCGAAGGTGCCAACATGCCCTCGACCATCGATGCGGCCAAAGCCTTTGAAGCTGCAGGTGTGTTGTATGCGCCAGGCAAGGCCAGCAATGCCGGGGGTGTGGCCACTTCGGGCCTGGAGATGAGTCAGAATGCCTTGCGCATGTCGTGGACGCGGGAAGAAGTCGATGCCCGTTTGCAGGACATCATGAAAAACATCCACGCGGCCTGTTTGCAATATGGCCAGCGTGCCGATGGCCGGGTGAGCTACATCACCGGGGCCAACATCGCCGGCTTTGTCAAAGTGGCCGACGCCATGTTGGCGCAAGGGGTGGTTTGACACCGCACACGCAGGAGAACACATGTCGGATCTATATGGCTCGGACGCCTACAGTCCGGTTGAAATTGCGCGCCGCATCGAGTCGGTGGGTGAGGCCAAAGCCCGCCTGGGTTTGTGGCCTCTGGCGCTGTTGGGGGTGTTGGCTGGTGCATTCATTGGCTTGGGGGCCATGTTGTTTGTGCTGGTCAAGTCGGACGCTTCGCTGGGTTTTGCGACCAGTGCCTTGCTGGGCGGGCTGGTCTTTTCCATGGGCTTGCTCATGGTGGTGGTGGCGGGCGCAGAGCTGTTCACGGGCAACAACCTGATCGTCATGGCTTGGGCGGATGGGCGCATCGGGGCCCTTCAGGTCTTGCGCAACTGGGGGGTGGTGTGCCTGGCCAATGGGGTGGGGGCTGCAGGCCTGGCCGTGCTGGTGTTTGCCAGCGGGCACACCGATCTGAATGGGGGCGCGGTGGGTCAGCAGGTCGTCAAAATCGCCTTGGCCAAACAGGCGCTGCCTTTCTGGACAGCCCTGGTGCGCGGCGTCTTGTGCAACATCCTGGTGTGCATGGCCGTCTGGATGGCGATGGCCGGGCGCAGCGTGGTGGACAAGGCCGCGGCCGTGATGCTGCCGGTCATGGCGTTCGTGGCGGCAGGTTTTGAGCACAGCATTGCCAACATGTACCTGATGCCGCTGGCCATGCTGTTGCAACAAAGCTCAAGCGCCTTGGCTGTCTTGCCCCCGGTCACCTGGTGGGGGATGTGGAGCAATCTGTTCCCGGTGATTCTGGGCAATTTATTGGGCGGTGCGGTGCTGGTGGCTGGCGTGTACCACGTGATTTACCGGCGCGCAGCGAAAGCCTGAGCGGGCCTCAGCGGCCCCAGCCGATCAAGGCGATCACCCCCAGCACGGCAAAGACCACGGCCGACACCATGTGGACCAGGCGCAAAGGCACGCGCTGGGTGATCGCGTCGCCCAGCCACACCACTGGGGCGTTGGCCAGCATCATGCCCAGTGTGGTGCCCGCCACCACAGCGAACCAGGCTTGGTATTGCGCGGCCAGCATCACGGTGGCGATCTGGGTTTTGTCGCCCATCTCGGCCAGAAAGAACGCCACCACGGTGGTCAGAAACACACCCATGCGCGGCGCGTCTTGGGTCTCATCGTCGTCCAGTTTGTCCGGGATCAGCATCCACACCGCCATGGCGATGAACGACAGGCCCAGCACCCAGCGCAGCACGTCAGGGCCCAACACGGTGGTGACCCAGCTGCCCACAGCACCCGCCAGCCCATGGTTGGCCAGTGTGGCCACCAGGATGCCCAGCACAATGGGCCAGGGCTTGCGAAAACGGGCGGCCAGCACCAGGGACAGCAATTGGGTTTTGTCACCCATCTCTGCCAAAGCCACGATGCCGGTTGAAATCAGGAAAGCTTCCATGTGTGAAGGTGGGCGCGGGCCCTGTCGCCAGTAGAAAATACCGATCTTACGGGACGCCGCGGTCTGTCCGGGAAACGGGACCCGTGCACCAAAGGGTGCCCAGATGGTGGTTGGTGCATCAAATTGGGCATGAATCCTGCTTTTTCTTGGTGCTGAAAGTCGTTTCCGACATTTTTTGCACCAAATTAAATCGAAAAACAAAGAGGACAGTGATGGATGCACTGAAACAGGGCGCAGATGCGCTCTTTATTTTGTTGGGCGGCATCATGGTGTTGGCCATGCACGCCGGTTTCGCCTTTCTGGAGCTGGGCACGGTCCGCAAGAAAAACCAGGTCAATGCGCTGGTGAAGATCCTGGTGGACTTCTCGGTGTCCACCGTGGTTTATTTTTTGGTCGGCTATGGCGTGGCCTATGGGACCAGTTTCTTTGTGGGTGCCGAGCAACTGGCGGCCAGGAATGGCTATGAGCTGGTCAAGTTCTTTTTCTTGTTGACTTTTGCGGCTGCCATTCCCGCCATCATTTCGGGTGGCATTGCCGAGCGTGCGAAGTTCTGGCCCCAGCTGCTGGCAACGGCCGTCATCGTGGGTTTTGTCTATCCCTTTTTTGAGGGCATTGCCTGGAATCAGCATTTTGGTGTGCAGGCTTGGATCAAGGCCTTCACTGGCGACGAGTTCCATGACTTCGCGGGTTCTGTGGTCGTGCATGCCATGGGCGGCTGGATCGCGCTGCCGGCGGTCCTGTTGTTGGGCGCGCGCTACAACCGCTATCGTAAGGACGGCCAGGTATCGGCGCACCCACCGTCGAGCATCCCGTTCCTGGCTTTGGGTGCCTGGATCCTGATCGTGGGCTGGTTCGGCTTCAACGTGATGAGCGCACAGACGCTGGACAAGATCTCGGGGCTGGTCGCGGTCAATTCCCTGATGGCGATGGTGGGCGGCACTTTGGCGGCCCTGCTGTTGGGGAAAAACGACCCCGGCTTTGTCCACAACGGGCCCCTGGCCGGTTTGGTGGCAGTGTGCGCGGGTTCTGACCTGATGCACCCGTTTGGTGCCCTGGCGGTGGGGGCCGTGGCTGGGGCCTTGTTTGTGGTCATGTTCACCCTGACGCAGAACAAATGGAAAATTGACGATGTCTTGGGCGTCTGGCCTTTGCACGGTCTGTGCGGTGCCTGGGGTGGCCTGGCTGCGGGCATTTTTGGTCTCCACAGTCTGGGCGGGCTGGGAGGCGTGAACTTCATGGCCCAGTTGATCGGCACGGCGCTGGGTGTGGGTTGGGCTTTGCTGGGTGGCTTTGTGGTCTATGGCGTTCTCAAGATGACCTTGGGCCTGAAGCTCAGCCAGGAAGAGGAATACGACGGCGCTGATTTGACCGTGCACAAAATCAGTGCCACACCCGACCGCGAAGTGAGCTGGTGAATCAGCGGCTTTGTGTGAAGAAGCCCACCATGGCGCGCCCTGCAGGAATACCCCTTGCACCTTTTTTGGATTTATGGCGCATAATGGTCAAGCGTCGCTGTAGGAAAACAGCGGCGCAATGTTTGCGGTGACCAGATCAGTTTCGCTTCCCTTCCGATGTTTTCAGGTTTGTTGAATGCGCTTTCGGAGCTCCATCGCTTTTATCTCTGTGTTTTGAGGAGTCCCTTTCATGGGCAACAA